>SR_TP_S13solDRAFT_1000188_pt1 | contig 30483 bp, 27 predicted proteins | sample SodReaTP_S13sol_FD_11159 | JGI IMG/M metagenome (IMG submission 11159)
CACATTTATACATTTTTAATACTGGCCCAGGCCGAGGTGCGAGCCAATATCCGTGTTGGAAGGCGCGAGAGCGTGTGCCGAAGTCAGCCGACAGTAACTTTCAGACCTCCGACTCCCTCAACACGCCCTTCCATCACATCGCCACGCTGAATAGCGCCAACTCCAGAAGGGGTGCCGGTCATGATGATGTCGCCCTGCTTCAATTCGAAATATTGCGAAAGCACGGAAATCATTTCGGGGGTTTTCCAGATCATCTGGTTAAGATCTCCCAGTTGGCGGGTTTCGCCATTGACCTTCAGCCACACCGCGCCTTCGACCGGATGGCCAATCTCTGATGCTGGAACCAAAGCAGAGCAGGGCGCAGAGTCCTCAAAGGCCTTGCTGATTTCCCATGGGCGCCCCATCTTCTTTGCTTCGCCCTGCAAGTCGCGCCGTGTCATATCAAGACCTACGCCATATCCCCAGATCAGACCATTGGCTTTTTCGACAGGGATGCCCTTGCCGCCACTTGAAAGCGCCACAACCATCTCGATTTCGAAATGCACATCGTTGCTCCGGTCGGGATAAGGAAATACACTTGTATCAGCAGACAGGTTGTTGGGGTTTTTTTGGAAAAAGAAGGGCTGTTCCTTATAAGGATCATGGCCCATCTCTACGGCATGCGCCGCATAATTTCGGCCAATACAGTATACACGATGCACCGGGAACCGCTTGTCACTACCCCGGATAGGCAGGCTGGCCTGCGCCGGGGGCGCAATAACGAAATCGGCTTTTGCCGTGGTGTTTCTCATGGATCTGGGTTTCCTTCTCTTGAGATGTTGCACACCAGTGATCAGCAGGCGGGAAAAACAATAGGGAAAGGACAATCACTCAGCGCCAATCAGCGACTATCTTGACCTCGAAACTGCGCCATGACCGATGGTGATGAATATTGCGATTGCGACTCAGCCTGCCTATCATTCATCGGATTGCATGAGAGTTCTCTCCCTCTAAAGAATAAAGCGTGCTAAAAATTGACAATCAAATCTTCAAGGCCAGCAATATTGTGCATCTTCATTATAGAAAGGGCTGAGTTTAGATCGCCATTAATCATAGCTTCAACAAGTGCGTGCTGTTCGTTACTTATCTCTTGTAATCTACCAGGGCGATATCCAAACTTCAATCTAAGCGTCAAAACTATTTCCCAATCTCTAACAAATAACCGAAGCGCGTGCATGTTCTCAGCTATTTCAAAAATAAAAAGATGTATATTTCTATTAGCCTCAACGACCTCTGCAAGCTCACCGTCCTCAATAAAATTGTCAAATACTCTGCAAAGTTCCCGCAGGCGCTCTGCTTTTGCAAAAGTCATTTTTTGCACGGCAACCCTTAACGCAAATTCATGCAATACAGCACGAACTTCATAAAGATCTGTGAGAAATTTCTTGTCAATACTCCTTACCATTGCTCCTTTATTCGGATGGAAGTCGACCAATCCCTCGCCCTCCAACTTTCGTAGCGCCTCACGTATTGGCATCACGCTAATCTGTGTTTCCGCGGCAAGGCGAGAAAGAACAAGTCTCTGACCCGGTTCGATCCGAGCATCAATGATGATCCTACGAATCTTCTCAACAGCATCTTCCACCACAGATCCCATACCGCCCATAGGTTGATTCCCATTTGCGGCTGATTCTACTGCCTGTTTGATCAGATTGGTCATCTTCCGTTTTCCTCGGCGCTAGGTTTCCGATATTTGACGATGCGTCTTCATAGCAAGCACACCGGACGGCGACCAGCCCTGAGACTGGGCCAAATCTTTTCTGATATACTCAACATCAACTTAAGCGAAGACAAAATATTAGCACTGTCAGGGATAATGAAAATCATGTCATTTTTATAAAGTTTATCCCTTTCTCAGACTTGTCCTCAAACAAAACTCATTCACGCGTTCACCAATGCCCACTTGACAGTATCCCATCAACTTTCAGACTGACTGAATCATCCCACCATCGACGCGTACAATAGTGCCGGTTATATACGAGGCGCGCTTGGAGGCTAGAAATGTTGCCGCGTCCGCATATTCATTCGGCTCCCCATATCTTCCAACAGGAATTGATGCGGCACTTTCTGCAGCAACCTCATCAACAGATCTTCCCTCTCTCTCCGCTCTCTTGTAATCCAAGTAGACAATTCTCTTTGTTCCAATGCGACCAGGCACAATTACATTGCTCGTGATTGAGTACTTTCCAACCTCGCGAGCTAGCGTTTTTGACCACCCAACAAGGGACATCCGTAGCGCATTTGATAACCCAAGATTTGGTATTGGTGCGACCACGCCAGAGGAAGTTGAGGTAATGATTCTTCCCCATTGAGCGTCCTTCATTGCAGGCAGAACTCGGTCAGTTATCGAAATCACAGAAAGTACCATCGACTCGAAGCTTGATCTCCACATGTCTGGATCTTGTCCAGAAATTAGACCTGGCGCCGGCCCACCAGTATTGTTAATCAATATATCCACCTTTCCAAAATGACGCTCAATGATGGAAATATTTGTATCAGTGTCTTTAATATTATCGAGATCCCATTCGAGCGCAATCGATTGACCGTCCTGCTTTATAATGGATTCTGATGCCTGCACCAGAGAGTCCATATTTCGACCAGCGACAACTACTTTAACGCCCTCTTTAGCAAGCGATTTTGCTATCGCACTGCCAAGTCCGCCTCCTCCGCCTAGGACCAAAGCTACTTTTCCTTCAATTTCAAGATCCATCGCGCTCTCCTTTGTTAAAATCAGAATACTGTCTTCCTCGCAATCGAAGTCTATTCGGCGCCGTCGTTCAGTAGTTTTGTGCCTTCAGGTTCTACATGCCTTCGCGTTCGGAAAATGTGGATGGAGATGATCGTTAATATCAGTGTTATCCCGAATATATCAGTCAACATACTGGAATAAACCATACTAAGCGCGCCTAATCCAAGTATCAATCTTTCAACCATTTTCATTGGTGCGCGCAAATACCCTACCAATGCAGCGGCTAAAGCAGAAACTCCTATGAGAGCGGTTATCGTAACAGTGAAGATTTCAAAGGCTGTTCCTATCAGAAGTAATGGTGTTCCAAACACAAACATAAATGGCAGAACGAAGCCAGCCAGACCAATACGTATCGCTGTAAACCCCGTGCTGAATGGATTTGCCCCGGCTATTGCTGCTGCTGCAAACGCTGCAGTAGCTACTGGGGGAGTAATATTCGCCATAGTTCCAAACCAATATGCAAACATGTGTGCGGAAATCGGTTCCACACCCAGAGCAATAATCGCGGGGGCAATCAGTATCGCAACGAGGATATAGACAGCAGTACTGGGCAAACCCATACTCAATATGATTGCCGCAATCATGGCGAACACCAAAAGAACAATCAGCTCATTTCCCGCTGCTGCAACCAATAAATCAGCGAGCCGCGGCCCCAGCCCTGTCAAAAAGATTGGACCAATAATCAAGCCAGCGGCTGCGCAGGCAACTGCAACCTGTAGCGTCATCAGTGTCCCTTCGCGCAAGACTTCAATCGTGCTTGCTAAAGTTAATCTCGTATTCTTGCGCATCATCCCAGCAAGGAATGCCGCTGCCAGTCCGAAAAACGCTGCCCTCAACACTGATGTTTTGACGATTGCCAAGAAAAAAACCAACGCAGTTGGACCAAGCAGTAGGTGGCCGCCTGAAATCATCACTGAACGAACTTTCGGAAGCATGTCGCGAGACAGACCTTTAAGACCGAGACGAGCGGCCTCCAGGTCGATTGTCACGAAAAGCATAGCGTAGAAAAGTAGTGCTGGAATAAGAGCAGCGGCAGCCACCTCCCGATAAGGGAGTTGAAGATACTCAGCCATCAAGAATGCTGCTGAACCCATGACGGGTGGCATCAACTGCCCACCGGTCGAGGACACCGCCTCTACTGCAGCGGCAAATTTCGGGCGATACCCCAGTCTCTTCATTAATGGGATAGTGAGCATACCTGTAGATGCCGCATTCGCGGTCGCACTGCCACTCACAGTGCCCATTGCAGCACTCGCAAACATTGCTATCTTTGCTGGCCCACCCCGGACCGTTCCTAGTGCCGCGTGCGCCATATCTATGATGAATTGTCCCGTACCAGTGCCTTTAACTACTGCTCCAAACATAATAAAGATTGCAATGAAAGTTGCTGAGGCACCGAGTGTCGGTCCAAATATCCCTTCTTGTGACAGATAGAGAGTACTTACAGCTCTTCTGAAAGAATAACCTGCGTGTCCACCCCAGTCCATTGGCAAATACAAGCCGTACCAAATATATCCTATAAATACAACAATCACACTCACCATAACCCAGCCAATCGTTCGACGGGCAGCCTCTATAACCAATGCAATTGTTATTACACCTAATAAAATTTCAAATTGAGATGGGAAACCCATCCTACTCGAAACTTCTTTGTAAAAGACAGCAGGATACAGACAAACCAAAAAACTTCCTAAGGCGAGAATCGTATCATACCAAGGGACACCAGGTCGCGTCTTTTTTCCAGCTGGAATCACTAAAAAAACCAATGCTAAAACCAGAGCTAGATGAAAACCTCGTTGTTGGAGATCTGGAAGAACACCAAAATATCCAGCTTGGATATGGAAAACCGCAAAAACGAGTGATAGTCCAGTCACAATCCCTAGCGGAAAACGACCAGAGTAACGGTCACCCGATATATCTAAATCTTCACTGCTATTTGCATTGTTCGCCATGACGATATCCCCCAAAAAAAGGGCATCACCGACAGCGGTGATACCCTCAGAAAACAGGTTTATTTGTATTCTATGCCCGCGTTATTGTAGTAGAGTTCGGCTCCCGCGTGGAACGACATAAAGCCTGCATCTTTTACATTTCGGCCGTCCCACATCACACCCATAGGATGTGACTGAACCAGAACATCATTATGCTCAAACAATACTCTAGCAATCTCGTGCGCCTGAATAGTAGGGACATCTTCCCGTGTAACGAGCAAAACTTTCACGCCAATAGTGGTTATGTCTTCATCTTGCCCTGCATAGGTGCCGGCAGCGATAATTTCAGGCTGATAAAACGGCAGCCTGTGATTCAACTCAGCCATCTGCTCGTCATCGATTCCGAGAAAGCGTATCGGTAAGTCGTTCGCCAAAGATTGCCAGTTCGCAGACGGAATCCCAGACAATTGAAATCCAGCGTCAATGGTATTGTCACGCAACGCGTCAACCGTTGCCGACGTCGAAATATACTGCAACGTCACGTCTTCTTCTGCTATCTCATACGCTTTGAGCCATTCGAGAGCTGCTTGCGCGTTCGAACTTCCCGCTGCACCCACGGCGATCCTCTTTCCGCGCAACTCAGAGACATTTTCGATGCCAGAATCTGCGCGAACCACCAGATGCCCAGCGGAAGAGTGACCGGCAGTAATTGCTTCGATGTTCTCAATGGGTTCTGAGAACTCCCGTTCACCCATCAATGCAAAATACACCACATCAGCGGCGGCCCATCCAAAATCTGCCTCGCCAAAACTGATCAGTCGTACGTTCTCAGTTGAGCCGCCAGTTGGGGTGGAAGTCGATCTTGCGCCATTCGTGTGCTGGTTCAAAGCGCGAGCAATCCCCTCTCCTAAAGGAAAATAGGTTCCGCCCGTAGGCCCACTTACGAAACGTACCGATCCAACCGGTCCACTTAAGTCTGGCGACTGCGCAAACACCGGTGATGCCAAGTGAAGGGTGCAGATTCCCGCAGCAACTAGATTGCAAATTTTCATTTTTAGTCTCCTAAGTTCGATTTCAGATTTCTCTACCAGTCTTACAATGCAAGAACGAACCGTGTCCCGGAACGCCACAGACCAGGTTGTCACGACATACAATTTCTCCTCTAGCTATAGTGGTGGATGGCCAACCAAAGACTTCCAACCCCTCATAAGGTGAATAGTCAGCAACTCCTTCGATATCGGTATGGGTCAAGACTTTCTTTGCGGTTCGATCCCATATCACTAAGTCGGCGTCATAACCTTTTGCTATGCGCCCCTTGCAATGATCAAGCCCATATAGTTTTGCTGCATTCCACGATGATAAGCTTACAAATTTCTCCACACTCAATCTTCTTTTCATGACACCTTCAGAGAATAGGATCGGAATACTCGTTGCTAAGCCTGGTATGCCCATGGGGATTTTATAGAAAGGAGCTGTCTCGCCATGGATTTTTTTTCCGTTGATGTCATTAAAGCGATATACAGAATGGTCCGAAGAATATACTTCGATAATATCTTCATCTATTGCAGCCCATAGAGCTTCTATGCTCTCCGTGTCACGCAATGGAGGGCTACAACAATATTTTGCACCTTCAAAGTTTTCCCGGTCAAGTTCTGTGGACGTCAATGTCAAATATTGAGGACAAGTTTCAGCGTATACTTTAATGTTATGCGCACGCGCCCAGCGGAGTTGCTCTACACCATCTTTTCCAGAAACATGGACAATCAGTACTCGAGCGCCAACAACCTCAGCCATTGAGATAGCTCGGTGTATGGCTTCCCTTTCGATTGCTCTGGGTCGTGCCTCTGCGTGAAATCGAGTGTGTATTTTTTTGTTTTTAATCAAATTCTCAGTGAGCCAAGTCAGCAAGTCATGACTTTCGGCATGAATCATTACTGTAACTTTATATCGCCGAGCCAAATCCAAAACTTTAATTATGTTACGGTCAGATAACTTCACTGCTTCATATGTCATATAGACCTTGAATGACGTGCATCCATTCTGAATAAGAGTCTCCATGTGCATAGAAACATCATCATCGCTAAGATCGCTTATGATTGTATGGAAACCATAATCGATCAGCGAATTTCCGTGAGCGAGCGTATGATATTCCTCAACAGTCGTCACAAGGCTTACACCTTTTTTTTGTGCTGCAAAGGGTATAATCGTCGTTATGCCTCCAAAAGCAGCAGTGCGACTAGCAGTCAAAAAATTATCTGCTGTGGTAACTCCGGAAGATGAAACTTGATCGACATGACAATGGCTATCGATAGCTCCAGGAGTAACTAGCATTCCCTTTACATCTATTTCGTTCTTACCCGTGACAAGAGTATCTTTTTCGACTCGGGCGATCGCTCCATCTTTAATCACAATATCAGCCTGAAAGCTGTTATCATGATTTGAGATATTCGCATTACGAATTATTAAATCGGCGTTGAACTTCATATTGTTCGCATACTTTCCATCCAAGAAAAATATTCCTCCGCTGACTCTTCGATCGTGTAAGGCTTATATTTCCCCAAAAGCCGTGCGAGATTTTGGGCGCAAAGTGGAGGCCTCACTCCACCGTGGAAGTAAACATTCTCTGCGCCGTCTGGCGCTAATGACCATTCAAACTTGCGGTATGGAGTGACTGCGGCGCACCATTGCTCTAAATCCCACTCCACGCCGAAGCCAACATTGAGTAACCTATTCTCAGGACTTGCAGCCATAACCGCAGCAATCACATTGGCCACGTCGCGCGAGTAGATGTAATCACGACGGCTTCTTTCTGGGAGGAGGAGTTGATCGGCACTCTCGATTTTTTCCATAACCTGAAAAATCGGGCTCAGCGTTTCTCGCACACCAGTTTTGCGCTCCCACGGTCCAAAAACTGTTCCAATCCTTAGAATAGATAGCGGGATCGAATGAATTTCTGAAAACTTTTTAAGAAAATTCTCTGCGGTTAATTTAGACAGTCCATATATACTTTGCGGAGCAGGTAATGATTTATCTTCCGACAAGCAGTTGTTGACTGGACTAGCGGTACCGTAAACAGATGCCGAACTTAAATATGTAATATTTGGGGAGGGAAGATGGCTTGCGGCTTCCAGTGTGTTTAAAGCACCTATTACATTAACTCTTAAGGTTGCCTGTAATAGGTTGCTCACCTTTTGATCCGCTGGAGTTACCGCAGCGCCTATAATAACACCATCAGGCCTAGTATTGAGCATGATGCTTTTTAGAGATGAGAGGTCTCCTACATCGATTACTTCATGATGAAGCGCTCCCGCATAGTTTTTGAAGACAATTTCAGATTCTCTTGGTAGTGGAGTATTGGCGACGGAAACTACATCGTGGCCGCGTACTAAATAATGCTCCATAATATTCAAGCCGACAAAGCCTGTTGAGCCGGTAATACAAATTGTAGCTTTTTGTGTCATTGGCTTGCCGATCTTTTATAGTTCTTATGTCCTAGGCCCTTAAGCTGCCGTTGCTCTCGTATTTCCTGGTGTTCGCCATGCGTACTGGTGACGTACGCCCCAGGCCCGTCGCGATCACAGTTCGAGTGCTGTCTGCGCAATGCACATCAAACCGAAAGTTTCCGATCTCTACCGCAGCACCCCATCTTTACAATTCCTCTGCACCCTTTCGCGACCGTCTTGGGTTTTGACCGCTATAAGTGATTCGATGGCTTGATGATATCGAAGTAGTGCATCAAATCAAGCTTTAAATTGCATAAATCGTATCAAATAAATTATTCTAGGCATTCATAGTTGGCGAGGATAAATCGCACAACCAGCGCTCTTGAGTGTAACGGCCCGATTGTCATCGCCTGCCGCGTGGCGGCCTGATAGCCAGTGATGCGCGCCGCTATGATCCGGTCACGTGCTGAAATGGGGAGGATTTCAGGGCCGTCATGCGCAGAAGTCAGGTGCGCCCGTTTTGTCTTGGGGGTTTCCCCTTGGTTTGGGATGTCCTGAGATGACATGGGTGCCCCTGGGGGGAACTGTGTATGCCCGGATGTATCGGTGGGTTCCCCGGGATGGTTCAGTCACGTGGTGCGAAACTGTGCATAGTCACCGAACCTGCCGTTCGTGCGGTGTGCAGCATCACGACTGGGTTCTGCTGGCTGTGCGGGACCTTGCGGACTTTCACAGGGGGGGTGCCATTGTCACTAACGGATGTCAATCTGCATTCAAAACTGGCTCTGACGCGGATTTGGTGCAGTTTCGGCGTGCCGACCTACAAACTCTCACCCTTCCCGGGACTGTCCGGGAATTACCGAAATCACTGTCCGGGATTTACCGAAATGCGTGTCCGGGAATTTCCGAAACCCGCAGCGGTTACGTAACAACGCGGCATCAGTTCGCTTAGGCTATTGGCTGGGCCTATGATCCCGAGATAGTGTCGATCATGAATACCTGACGACCTTCTTGACCGTGTCACTCACATTCCACTCCAGATCCTAGAGTGCAAGATCCTGATCGCGGTGCCGTCTGCACATCCCTAATTATTTGCAACTCGGCTTGCCTTGAGCATTCCGGCAGCGGATACGACAGGATAACCTGACGAAGCAATGTGCGAGTTGATCCTATGCAGGTCATGTATGACATCAACGAAAATCGAAACAATGCTTCCCTCAGTACTAGAATTCCCCTGAGTTGAGAGGTAACGACGTATCAGCTTGTCTTCAGTTGCTCTAAAGCGATCTTTTTGACGCGCAAGCTCGACTGCGGTGTCGATGTCAGACACCGTCAGGGCAGGCACAAGCAGCCTGAGTGAAGCTTCGATGATCCGTGCAAGCTGTGCAACTTCTGCAAGATGCTCCTCATCGAACTGAACTCCAACCCTAATCTTCCTTGCAATCCGTCGCGAAAGATTACGTTTGATCACATCCCCCGCATGCGCAAGATTTGTAACGCAGTTCATTATCAGAAATGCCCGCTGGGCGTCTTCTTCCGTGGGGTCTGATGACGTAATCAAACCCATGTAAGCATTAATCGAATTCGCGAATTGCCCAAGAATTTCATGAACTTTGTTGACTTTTTCGATACCTTCCAACCTTCCCGAATTCAGGGCGCTCAGAGAAAAGTTCAGCATTTTTTCAACCAGTTCCGCCATTTTCAGCGCTTCAATCGCAGCATTTGACAAAGCATGTTGCGGGCTTATGACTGCGTCTGCACTCAGATGGCGTGGCTTTGGTAGGTCAGAATCCCCGGTTTCGACATCCGGCAAAAGGGTTTGTGTCCCGCGGATAAGAAGTGGCGCGAATGGAACGAACATGATCGCGGTGATCAGATTGAACGAAAGGTGCAGCGCTGCCAGAACGATCATTGGGTCGACATCGACATTTCCGACGAAGGCTCGCAATTGATCTATGAAGAATAAGCCGAAAACGGCCACACTGGCGCGACAACCCAGATTAGCCAGCGGCACACGGCGCGCGGACGGAGGCTGGTCCAGCGTCGCGCTGATCGCAGGTAACCCGGCACCCAAATTCAGACCCAGCAGGAATGGCAGCGCCTGCGCCGCATCAAGGGTGCCTGTCAGCACCAGTGATGAGAACATCAACAGCACCGCAAGTGAGGAATGCACCAGCCATGTCAGAAGTGCCGCGACCAAAAAGGCCAACAGCGGTTCGGAAACAAGTGCATTCAACATAATTTGAAACGTGGCGGCCTCTTGCAAGGGGATCGCTGCGCCGACAATAAGGCGAAGCGCCAGCAACAACATGCCAAGCCCGATGAAAATGCGCCCAAGCGCGCGTGTTCTGAAACCGCTAGCGCTGCTGAAAATTAGATACCCGATGCTGAGGCCCAATGGGGCGAGCAAGGCTGTATGCGACGCGCCGGACGCAAGCAACGCTGCAATCAATGCGGAACCAACATCAGCGCCCAACACAATAATAAGTCCCGTGGCAGGGCCGACCGTTCCCGCTGCAACGAGGCCCGACACAATCAGAACCATCGCGGTTGAGCTTCCCAAGATAGTGGTCATGAAAACGCCGCTGGAAAACGCGCGTATGCGCGTTCGCAATTGCTGTTCCAACACCAGTTTAAGCCGCTCCCCCCATCCGCGCACAACGCCCGTTCGAACCATCCGGACACCCCACAAAAGCAAGGCGATTCCACCAAGTAGCTCTGCAATGACAATTGTACTAACCGACATCTGTTGCGTGCTCCCGCGGGCAGGCAGCAGGTTATCACCTGCTGCGCACCATTGAATTAAGAAGGCGATGAAAGGAATCAGTCGGAAACGGCTTCTGCGGTCTGGGGCGCGAACAGCCCGATGTTATAACCTTCCAGACGGACTTTGCTTGAACAGGCATCGTCGAAATTCAACAGCGTGGCCGTTCCAGGCGTCACTGGCATCATACTGTCTTGTGGAAGCTCAAGAAACGCCGCCATAGCGGCACGGATCACGCCACTATGCACCACGGCCAGCACATCGCCGTCGCTTTTGTCAAGCCAGTCACGCAGCCCGGCGATGATCCGGCTTTCAAATTCGCACCATGCCTCGCCGCCCTTGGGCTGATAGGTTCCAGCCCGCCAAGCCCAGTATTTTTCGGGGCATTCGGCTATCAGATCGGGCTTGCGTCGTCCGCTCCATTCTCCCATGCGAAGCTCACGCAGCCTAGGATCGGACGGGGCACTTGGAAAACCGATCAACTCAACCGTTTCGCGGCAACGCCCCAGATCCGACGAGACGACACATTGCGGTGCAAGTTCTTTGGCTATTCTCCTGAAAGATTGCGCTTGTGCGATACCTTTTTGTGAAAGAGGTGCATTTTCGTGGCCCTGAAGTCGCTGTTCTGTATTCCAGATCGTTTCTCCGTGGCGCATCAGTATCAATCGCATTAAGAAATCCTCAGACCATCAGTATTAAAAACAGCATCCGGATCGCGCAGGAAGCACAGTTCGATTTCTGCGCCAGGATCGGCCCGATAAAATCCGTCAACCATTACAGTCAGACGCAAATCCCCGATCAAGCACGTCACCATGGACTGCCCCGCAATCGGCGCAGATTCGGCATAGATCGCCTTCACAACGGGTCTACCTTCGCGCGCGCCGACAGAAATGTCTTGCGCACGATATAGTAGCTGCGCCTGAGCGTGGCCGGGTGCGATATGCGCACCCACCAGATTGGTTCCGTTAAACGCCAACGCATCGCCAGTGCGTGTTACAGGAACAAGATTACCAGCTGGCGTGCCCAGAAATGTTGCGACAAAGGTTGTTTGTGGCTTGCGCAACAATTCATCCGGAGGTCCGAATTGCTCGACACGGCCATCCTTAAGCACGGCCACATGAGTTGCCATGGTCATTGCTTCAACTTGGTCATGGGTTACGTAAACCGAAGTGGCCTTCGTTGCGCGGTGAATGCGCATCAACTCGCTGCGCATGTCCACCCTCAGTTTAGCGTCGAGATTTGAGAGGGGCTCATCAAGCAACAGGATTCCGGGGCGTGGCCCTATGGTGCGCGCTATCGCGACCCGCTGTTGTTGCCCGCCCGAAATCTCGGCCGGGTACCGATTGCGCAGACGTTCGATATCCAGAAACTTCAAAACCTCGGTGATCCGGTTTGAGCGCTTTTCGCGCGACCAGCCTGCTACCTTTAGTGGCCAGTCAATATTACCCTCAACAGTTTTGTGCGGCCAAAGCGCATAGCTTTGAAACACGAGGCCGGCATCCCGCGACGCGGCGTTGGTCATCACACCTGACCTGCCACTGGACACGACCTTGCCGTTAAACGCGATTTCACCCTCAGAAGGCGGCTCAAGCCCCGCAAGCATTCGCAGCAGGGTCGACTTTCCACAACCGGATGGCCCCACCAAAACCAGAAATGACCCCGGAGGAACGCTGATGTTAATATCATCGACCGCAACGTTGTCGTCGAACCTTTTGGTAAGATTTGTGATTGCGATCGCGGATGTATCCGAAAGTATCTGACTTTGCAGCTTCATGCGCTTTTCCATCCTTGTATCCTATTCTGCATAATATGAACCAGCAGCGATGCGATGAGGCAGATCACCAGAATGACCAAGGTGATGGCATTGGCGAACTGCATAAAGCCCAAGCTGGCATAGTTGAACGCCATCATGCTCAGCAGTGGTGTGGCCGAACTGAACAGCAGGACGACGAGCGACAGATCACGAACAATCTTGATGAACACTAACAAGCCGCCCGCGAATACCCCGCGGATTGCCAATGGAAAGACGATCTGGATCATACGCCGGATAGGTCCTGCGCCCGTCAACCGCGCGCTTTCTTCAATATCAGCCGAAATCTGGCTTAGGACTGCGCGTCCAGACTGCACTGCATAGGGCATTAGATTCGCCGTAGCCGCCAGAACCAGAAGGGTAAAAGTCCCATACAGTGCAGGAATTGGACCGAAGGATGTTCCATACATCGCGATATATGCAGCAGCCATGGCAATGCTCGGGATGAATAGTGGTAGAAACGCCAGTTGGCTGATAACATTCCCAAGCAATGTTCCCTTGTAACGGACAATAGTATGGGCAATTATTAGGCCCACCACCATCGCAGCTGCAGCAACCGTTAGCCCAAGCCTGATTGTTGTAGCGATTGCGTCCAGCAGGACCGGGTTACGGAAGATACCGGCTTGACCTTGTGCCAATTCCGTGCCGGCAGGGCCTATCCAATAATGAATCGTCCAGTTAGAGAACAATCCGGACGACTGCATAGCCATGCTGGATGAGAACAGAACAATCAGTGGGACAACTGTTGTCATCAGACCCAGCCCCGTGGCCAGCGCGAAAAGCGGCCAACGCCATTTCCCCAGCGAAAACCGTTTTGTGCGCGACCCTTTACCAGTCACTGTAACAAAAGCCCGACGTCCAGAAACCAACTTATCACTGAAATAGAGCAACGCTGCAGCAGCGACTATCAGCAATAGTGCGAGCACATAGCCGCGTTCGATATTACCGGTTTGAACCATGCCATAAATGCGGGTCGACAGCGTTTGCATCCTGACGGGAGCACCAAGAAGCGCAGGTGCTGCAAAGTTGGATACGGCGCCTGCAAAGGTTAGCATGCCGCCGGAAATGAGCGCGGGCGTCACCACCGGCAGAATGATCCCGAACAGGATACGACCACGCCGTGCCCCAGCCATTTCTGCTGACTCTACCAAGTCGGCACTAACTGAGCTCAAGGCTGCCGCAATCATTGTATAGGCAAGCGAATAATAATGCGCGATCAGCACGATCAAAGTAGGCATGAGCCCCCAAGCGATCCAATCAGGTATATCAAGGCCATTCGCGGCAAAATAGCCAGGCTGCCCACCTAAACGCTCGTTTCGAAACAATGTGCCCCATGCAAGGGCTGCGGCAAAACTTGGTATCATAAAGGGCAGGACCGACAGGATCCCCAGAAACCGGCGTCCCGGTACATCCGTTAGAATGACCAGCCAAGCCAGAAAACCACCAAGTAGCAAACAGCCGGTAGCAACGCCCGCGCCAAGCAGTAGCGTGTTTCCGATTGGTCGCCACAAAAGGTTTGTCGAAAGCGGGCTTAGCGTTACAGCCTCCCACGCGCGCAGACCTTCGGGCGTAAGCGATTCCAGCACGATCCGTACAAGCGGAACGACAACAAGGATGGCGACAAGTGTAACTACGGCAAGAGGTACGAAATGACGTGACTGCAGAAGCCGCGCCAGCGATCGGCGGCGTAATATATATTCGGTCATGGGAAGCTCTCCGCGTTGGGAACTGGCACTGCAGCACTTTGCAAGCGCCAGTTCTGATGCGTTACTGAAGCATGATGATCAGATCGAGGATTCTGCCGCGCGCTTCTGACGTTCGGACAGGGTCAATTGTCCAAAGGTTTACTTCCTCAAACGCGACTGCATCAGGGTGGTCTTCGATCGTTCTTCTTGCAGCATAATCACCCTGAACGAAAAAGGGTTCGAATCCGGCTCCACCTGACGGAGAGTCATCGCCCATCATGAAGTCGATCAGTAATCGCGCCGCAGCAGGATTGGGCGCGTTCTTCGCGACTGCAAGCATAGTCGGGAACAAAATCCCGGCGGAAGGCTGTGTTTCTTGTGAAATCTGCAATGCCCAGCCTTCGCGTTCATTGTCGCGAGCTGCCGAGTAGGTTGTCCAGCCTACCGATGGGTCAGTCGCCGTCTTGTCGCCCACCGCTGAGCGCAAACTCGAGCTATGATTAACCATAACCAGATCGTTGTTAAACAAATCACGGATAAACTGCTCTCCGGCACCATGTAGATCTCCGTCAACGGTGATCGGCTCGCCAAACATGTCCTCATAGGCCTGCGCCATCTCGTCCGAGCGTAAGGCAATTTCTGTTAGAAGATCCAGCACCTCGCCGCGCTGCGTGGGATCTTCCATCAATACTTTGCTACGCCATTCAGGCTGCGTTAACTGCCACAGGTTCGTGATCGGCGAACCATCTGGATAGGCTGCTTCATTATACATCAGCGCCCGCGATGAAAATCGATGTGTAAGCAGCGGTTCCTGATGAGCACTCGACATGTCATTTCTGATACGGGGCGGCACGTATCCGCTAACCATTTCTGCTGGAAGCAGATCGCGCATGACAATAGGCGCTTCGGAGAGATACAGTACATCTACCGCATAGACCCCTGCACGTTGTTCCGCAGTCAGTCGCGCTATTTGGCGGGTGGAGTTTAGATCCACAGGAATCACGTCAATACCAGGATATTTTTCTTCAAATGCTGCCTCCACAAGCGCAATGCGGCTGGAGAGCGAAAACACCGTCACACTGCCTTCGGACTTTGCAATTTCGTATAGTTCTTCGGGCGTCATGGAATTTAGATCCTGCGCCAAGGAAGGGGCTGCAGTGAGCAGCATTGCGCCCATCAGGGCGCCCGTTATCGATAGTCTCATAGCTTTCCTCCTCAGGTTTTGTCGAAATCGGCAAACAGTTTCGACAGTTTCTCCAGAGCCCCGATCGTCACCTCCTCATGACGGGCGGCCATTGTCAGCAGTATCCCGCTGACAATAATGGTTGGCACAACTGGGGTCTGAAATTCATTGCCCGAGCGCCCCCGGGGCGCTGCAAGTGTAATGTCAGCCTCGGGGGACATGATGAGTCCTGCAAGATCTGAGACCAAAATGGATACTGCGCCGATTTGCTGGACATGGCGCATAACCGCAGCATAGGCGGCCGGTTGCTTCCGGAATGCAAGCATTATGACCACGTCATCACGGGTCATGCCGACAAGGCGCTCCGCAACGTCACGCCCGCGGCCCGATAGAACAACACTTGTCTTTCCAAAGCGTTCGAGACGACGGCTAAAGAAATGCGAAATCGACAGGGCATGCCCCTGCGCAAAGATATATACGTTCCGAGCAGAATTAATCTTGTCAGCCACTTGGTTGATTTCAGCTTGTGGAATTAGTTCTTCGAGATTGTTCAAGGCAGCAATCTCTGACGCGATCAAATCGGAAAGGTAGTTCCCTTCTTCTGTTGATCGGACCGACCGCTTCATTCTTACAGCCGCATCTTGCTCGCTAAGCATTTCTTTCTGAAGCGCGCTACGAAGGGCTGGAAAACCCTTGTACCCTAGCTTCTGGGCGAGACGCGTCGGTGCGGCACCATGGACTTCAATTTTTTCGGCAAACTGTGGCCCTGACAAGAACACCATCTCGTCTCGCCGCTCCAGCAGCGCATCAACGATTTTCTGATCGATCTCGCTTAGCCGATCGGCAGATTTTGCGATGCGGGTCATAAAGGCACTCGACATTGCAATTTTCCTTTCTCTCACCCTATAGTAATGAATTTTTCTTACATGTAAAGATATTTTCCATTCTGATCAAAGTCATTACCCCCGCCTCCTTGCATACGATCGGAGTTGCTGCACGAGCCTTGCGACAGAGGAAACGCGTCATGAATCCATACAGTTATATGTACAAGGCCGCACTCATCGACCTTGGTATGATCGTTAAAAAATGCACTACATCATAGATCGTTGTTCCCCTTATTTCCTGTGATCGGGAACGTCAGTGTGCAAGTGAGCCACGGAAGTGGCGGGATAGTCTTGCCGTGGGCAGAGAAAAACTTTGCCACTTTGACCCTCTCTGTTTGCCGGGAGGGCCGAGATATTTTCAGCGTCGAGCTATACAGCAAAACTTTCGGCCAGCGCATTCTCGGGCGCGTCCTGTTAAGCAGCGCGTTGGATTCATTACCCTAGATCATGCATGTGCCCAAAAGGCGACATGCTGAACTAATTCTTACTAATCCTGCGGCGCGTTTGACTTAACGCGCCGCAAGGCCTATCTAGCAGCTATGTCGATGTTGTCTCCTCTTATCAGGGTTCGTACAAAGTCCGAAGCCCTGCCGACGCGCTCTCTGCCCCGGGCAGAGGCGGTCATCTGCTGACGCCTCCACTCGGGGTAAAAATCTCTCAATTGAATTGAAGTCAGCCGGACGGGTATCCCCGTCGAGGAGCCATCATGTATCGTCAATATGACCCCTTGTACCCAGCAAGTTCTGGAAGCGTCACGCGTGCTCAAAGACCCGTATGTCCGCACACCGTGAACAAAATTGACACTATCGCGCCGCAACCGTCCCATACAGTTATCTGCACGAACGACTATTGGCAGTTGCAAGAGCATCGTCGCCGGTACGAGCAGTTGGGCAGCAACAAGTTTCTGTACCTCGCAAGGCTTATTAGGACAAAGTCATCGAGCGCAAAAGTCGTCAGCTTTGATGAGTTGCCCGAAGGTGTTGTCACTGGCAACGCCCTGATCAGCTTTTCTATCGATGGAAATCGATCCGAGACGCGCAGCCTCTACCATTGGAACTATCCAACACATGCACGTGGGGTGCCTATGAGAAGCTTGCTCGGGATCACTTTGCTCGGCATGCGTGCAGGCCAACGTGCAAAGGTCGTCGACAGGGAAGATACAACCGCAGAAGTGCAGGTCCTCGCCGTCCACGCACCACTTTGCCAGTCTGGTACGCACTGCGTCTAAAGCCAGCAGAAGTCCGCCCGCAACTCACATTCACTCTGGAGGCTATAATGGCCCGTTTTTCTCGCCGCGCCCGCGCGGTCATCGACGCAACCCTGATGGAGCGGTTCGAAAGGCTTGCAGGCGCAGCGCTTTCGCGCTTTCCCGATGTTGCCTATCCTCTGGTCAGCAAACTGACGTCTGCCAAGCAGGTCCCGCCCACACGCATGCCCGCAGATGTTGTGACCATCGGCAGCCGGTTGAGCTACCGTGTGGATCTGACAGGGCGCACCCAGCAGGTGCTACTGGCGTGGCCAGAAGAGGCAGACATTAGCCACGGAAAAATATCGGTACTGACGCCGATCGGTGTCGCACTCCTCGGGCTGTCTGCCGGTGATCAGTTTTCTTGTAAAACCCGTGCGGGCGAAGAAAGGGCGATGACCGTTCTTGAGGTCGAAACAGAGCAAGTGACAAAAATGAAAGTGTAGCATGTCCGCTAATGCAAGAACGACTTTCTAAGTGCTTACAGCACTGAATTGGTAGAAGGAAAGATAAGATGTTTCGTCGGCTCATGCCTGCAGTCTGCGCTACCTGTAAAGAGAGCGTGCCGCGCGCCGCTGCAGGGCGCTGTCCAAGCTGTCGGACAGATTTCTCGTCTGCTGCGCCCATTACCAGAACGTATCGGCGGCGTCAGGTGCCAGTGCGTGAGCAAGAGCGTATCGCCGCGCCACGCGATCCACGGAGGTTGCCATGACCGGTTTTCGTAGAATTCTAGCGCCTGCGATGTTTCTCACAGCGCTTGCAGTCTTTACACTGTTCAGTCCCGAATTGACGCGTCAGATGGGCCTTGATCCTCTAGCGGAGCATATTCGCATCGGCCAAAGGCTGGGTGCATACTTGGGCGTTGCTTGGTTTCTTAGCCGGATCGCAGATATGTTTTTGACCGATTTTCGCCCACGCAACCGGCCTGTCCCGAAACTATTGCGTGATCTGCTTACGGCGGTTCTGTTCCTTATTGCCTTGATTTCAGGTGGTATGCTTCTCATGGGCCACAGCGCGGGTAGCGCGCTAGCTGGATCCGGGGTGGTCTTGGCTTTGATCGGATTTGCTATTCGTAACGTGGTAGCAGATACCCTTTCGGGGATTGCACTTGGTCTTGAGGCGCCATTTCGTATCGGCGACTGGGTTGATATTGAAGCGCTCGCGCGGGGCCGCGTTGTCGAGATTGGATGGCGCACGACGCGGCTTCTGACTCGAGATTCAACATATGTGATTTTACCCAATAGCCAGATATCACGGCAACGTATCGTAAACTACAGCGCACCACGTCCGGATTTTCGCGCTCAAATGGAGATTACACTGGATCACACTGTGCCGGTCGGGAGAGCTGTAAGTGTATTAAGTCATGCCCTTCAAAATACCCCTCTGATCAAACAAAGTCCCCCACCGGACGTTCGCATTCAAGCAATTGGTTCGGATGGGATCCGCTATGCTTTGAGGTACTGGCTTGATCGTTTCGATCATGAGATCGACGCGCGCGATGCAATCTGGCAGCAAGTCGACACAGCCTTGCGTCTTTCTGGCATATCATTGCCATCACGGCGCGTGCGCGTATTGGAAGAATTCGAGCACGTTGCCTCTCCAACGAACCTAAATACCCAAAGCTTCTGCGTTGGTTCGAAGCAGTGAGATAACGTTCAGTTTCATGCAAATAGTGCGCGGTAACCGGCCTGCCCCTGAGGCGCCAACCGTCATCCGTCATATTTTTGCGCAACACCAGACGACCAACAACGTCTTGAAGCATTCTGTCAACAAACAAGGAGGAGGTCGATCATGCCCGAAGTCCATGTCCTAGCCCGGAACTGGGGCCAATATGCCGCAGAACGGCGATGCGCCAGTTCCGGACAGTTATATCCGCAACATAGTGAAGATACGAGGATGTCATGGCTAGAAACGCCCTTCCCGACCGACAAAATTACAATGCAAAGGACGCAAGATCACGCATAGAAGTTGTGATAATGATCCTTTTATTACTAGCTGCGCTTACGTCAGCTTTTCCCATGGGCTGATCTTCCACATCGCCTATTGACTGCATGCAGGTGCGGACACCGTGACCTGCATGCAACGCCAAACTGCTGCTTGCGTCACGCTACCGACGGCGTTCAAGATGAAGGGGCTCGACGACCTGTCCTCGGTAGGCCTTATGAAAAATAATCAAAAGCCTCGTGCCGCAGAGCAGGACAGGTGTTTTACAAGCACGCCCATTATCCTGCCCGACCGACGGCATTGATTCATCGGAGTTAATAGAAATGTCCAAGTCCTCATTGACGCGTGTCGATAAACTCCTGTCGTCGATGGGATATGGTTCGCGCAAGGACATCGCGCAGCTAGCACGGTCAGGCGGCATTCTCCTCGATGACTGCAAGTTACGAGACGCTACCGCACGCATTGCAGTCAACCCGGATTTGCCAAGCCGCATGACAGTCCTAGGAAACGAACTTGATCCACTCGCAGGTATGGTGGTGTTGATGAATAAACCCGCGGGCGTGACGTGTTCGCACAAGGAAGCGGGCGCACTAGTTTATGATATGCTGCCCGCGCGCTGGCGCCGCCGAAATCCAGCAATTTCAACCGTTGGTCGCTTGGACAAGCAAACATCGGGCCTTCTACTGCTGACAGATGACGGCATGCTTTTGCATCGTATTAACAGTCCTAAAAGTCAGATCAGAAAAACTTATCGCGCCAAGTTGACAAATCCGCTCGACGGCACCGAAATCCCCCTGTTTGAGAGTGGAGAACTAACGCTCAAAGGGGATGACAAACCGCTCGCACCGGCCGTGTTGGAAATGATCTCAAAAACCGAAGCCTTGATCACCGTGACTGAAGGTCGATACCATCAGATCCGCCGTATGTTCGCTGCTACCGGAAACCACGTCGAAGCCTTGCGGCGTGAACGTTTGGGCGATCTCTACATGCCAGACGACTTAACCGCAGGTCAGTGGATACTGTTAAGCAAACGGGAGATCGACCTTGTTTTTCAGTGGTCTGCAGGACCTGACATCGAAGGCCGCATACAGAGTCCGCATTCGGAGAATGCCGTGACAGAGGTCTGATGCCGAGAATAATCTCTACCTGCGCCAATCGGCACATCAACCCAAAGAATTCTGGTCACGACTGGATGGAAGTTCAGTGGCAGGTCACACACCCTACAGCCCGACTGAACGCCCAGCGCGGCCCTTTCAGGAATTCACATTTTTCAGAGGCAACCCCCGCTCTTATGGAGATTATCCTAAGCTGTTGTGGAATACTCTGTTTGCAACATTGCGAAGGTTTCGGTTGAAAAGACGTCATCAGTTAATCTTCGGCCTATCCTCTTCCAGTTCAGAGCATCTGCCATTTTGAACCCTCTCCACGACAACCTGTATCGACACCATTTTCTAGCAATTGGTTCCACTTGGTATACTCAAAGGAAGTGCGTTCAGATCGGCCCGCACCTGACGCCATGTCGGCATGTGCCGGTCGAGAACGGAGATGAACAGGTCATCATGTTGGCGGGAGATAAAATGCGCCATCTCGTGCAGTATCACATAGTCCAGAGCCTGAGGGAGTTTCTTTGCAAGATCAAGGTTCAGCCAGATGAGCCCCTTCTCCGGGTTACAGCTTCCCCATTTAGTCTGCATCGTACGCACACCCCAGCGTGGTGGGGGTACGCCCAGAATTCCAGACCACCGCTCAACCCGCGGACTTGCCCGGCCTTTCAGCTCTTCTCTGTACCAGTCGGATAACCATCGTGCTTTCTGGCTGGTCATCGCCTCCGGCGGGGTAACCATGATCAATCGGTCAGCCCCGTTCCGGAAAATCTGACACCCCCTAGACCCCGTGGGCCTGACCTGCAGCCGCAGGGGCGTTCCCCAGAGGTAATGGGTCTCTCCGGACACGAAGCGCCGTTCTGACTCTCGAGCCTGACCAGCGAATTCGCGTTGTTTCTTCTTGATCCATCCCAAACGTGTGACAATCGCCACACGGATCGCATCTTCGCTGATGGAGGGAGGTGCAGCCACGCGGACGCGACCCTCCGGGGGATAGACCCCGATATGCAGATTCTTGATCGGCTTCCGGACAAGCTCGACCGACAGCCCTGAGACCTCGATCAAGTCAGTATTCATCATGTGACCGGATAATCTCGATGATCAGATCGATCGCTTCTTCACTCTCAAACACCTCCGCCAGTTTTTTCCGGAGCATCCTTTCCTTCATGCGATTACCCCGCCATCCAGACTGAGCGTTGTCACGGATCAACTGATCAACCGTTAAGGTATGCGCCTCATCCTGATCCAGATTGTCGAAAAGAGCTTTCCGTCCTGGAGTTGTTATGGATGCTGGATATTCCCCGCCATGACCCGCCTTCACAGACCGGACAAGCTCGGCAATCTTCTCGAGGTACTCTGCATAAGCGATGGCATCGTCCCGGCGTTTCTGCACCAGATCGGTCAGCAATTCTGACATGCTTTCATAGAATTTCGGGTTGACCGGGGTTTCATCAATGATCAACCGACGAACATTATTCTCGATTGCCTCGGCGACATTCTCCCGATTGCCCTTCAAACCACCGGGCAATCCATCCTCGACCGAGGCGCCGTTGCTGGCCACAAGGTCAATCAGACTGATGTCATCGAGATGCGAAATCACCTCGGACCCGTCCGCTTTGATATAGCTGTCGATCAGATGGCGCATGGCGGGCTCGAACTGCTTCATGTCCACGGCATCGCCACTGTGCAACCGCACGGCATCCCTGATGGAAAGGGCCTTCTCGACCTCACCGCGATACTGGGAAAGCTGCAGGTCATTCACGCCGCTTGCAGCAGGGTCTTCCGCAACGGATGCGAAGGCTCGGGCATAGGCGCCCGCCAACTTGTAAAGCGCCTGACGCCGTCGGGCTTTCTCTTCGGCATCCGGGTCTTTCTCCCACCCATGGGGGCTGGAGAAATAGGCGAAGATCTGGTCGTCCCCTTTCGGCTGCTCCACAGGGTCCAGCAGCCCGAACCAGGCATCCCGTGCAGTATGCAGGTCAACCCCGGCCTTTTCGGCACGGTTCGAGATCAGCCCCTCGACATCCTCGGCGTCAAAAGCATCAAATGCCTCGGAGGTGTAATCATCCACTGCCGCCTCGATATTCTTGAAGAGGTCTTTGTAATCCACGACATAGCCGTAATCCTTGTCTTCCCCGTCCAACCGGTTCACCCGGCAGATTGCCTGGAACAGCCCATGATCCCGCATCTGTTTGTCGATATAGATATAGGTGGCTGTGGGGGCATCAAAGCCGGTCAACAAGCGGCTGACCACGATCAACAGCTTCATCTGCGCCGGTTCCTTACGGAATTTGCGCAGGGCCTCGGCCTCGTAAGCCTCTTCATCCGTGTCCAGATCGGTCATCAGACGGTCATAGACGCGGTAGACATATTGTTTTTCCGTCTCGCCCATCCCGGCCTCTTCGCCGGTCAACTCGGACGCATTGCGCTGGTAGGACGTGACGATGGCGCACTTGCCAGACAGTTCAGACCCGGAATTGCGGAAAATCTCAAAGAACCGGCAGGCCTCGGGGATAGACCCGGCCACCAGCATCGCGTTGCCGCGACCGGAGGCCAGACGCGGCTTGGTCGCCATGTCCATGATGATGTCATTGGCGATCTGTTCCAGCCGGTCCTTCGATGACAACACCCGCTGCAAGGTGCCCCAGCGTTGTTTCAGGGTTGCCTTGGCCACGGGGGTCAGCCCCTTGGTCTTGGCCTCGAACCATTCGTCAATCTTGGCGGGCGAGCTGATGCGCTGGTCGATATCCCGCGCCTCATAGCGCAAATCCAGTACCACCTCATCCTCGACCGCCTCGTTAAACCGGTAGGGCTTGCCGATATACGGCCCGAATGTCTCGAGCGAGGTTTGTTTATCCGTCTTCAACAAGGGCGTTCCCGTAAACCCGAAGAAAACCGCATTCGGCAGGATCATCCGCATCGCACGGGCCAGCTTGCCCGATTGCGTCCTGTGCGCCTCGTCGATGAAGACGAAGAACTCGCCCACCGGCGCACCGATCTGGCCGCGTTGGATCTCGGCGATCATGGCGCCCATCTCGTCCTCTTCGCGGCGGCCGAATTTATGCACCAAGGACGACACCACCCGTTCCTTCGGGTCGGCCAATGCCGCCAGCAGGTCAGCCCCGGATTTCGCACGGCGCACCTTGTCGCCTGTGTTGCCGAACACGGCCTCGATCTGGTCGTCCAACTCTTTGCGGTCCGTCACCACCAGAATACGGGCATCGGGCAGCGCTTCACGGATCCAGCGGGCCAGCATCACCATGATCAGGCTTTTCCCTGACCCTTGGGTCTGCCAGATGATCCCGCCCTGCCTTGCCCGCACGGCATCTTGTGCGGCTTTCACGGCGAAATACTGGTTGTGGCGGGTGATCTTCTTCCGGCCTGCGTCATACAGGATGAAATCGTTGATCACCTCCAGAAACCGTGCAGGCGTCAGAATCTGCGACACATCCCGCGCCAGCGGGGCGGTGATGTCGCTGTCTTCCTTCCAGGCCAGCCAGTAATTCTGCGGGGTCTGGATCGCAGCATAGCGCAGGCCCTGCACCTCGTTTCCGGCAAGGGTCAACTGCACCGTCGTAAAGAAATGCGGGATGAATTCGGGGCGCTGGTTGTCCAGCGTCTGGCGGATGCCCTCACCCAGATCGACCGTGGATTTCTTCAACTCCACCACGCCCAGGGCGATCCCGTTCACATAGAGCACCAGATCGGGGCGTTTGTTATAGGCTTTGGGATTGCGGGCGGAAATCGTCACCTCTTCGGCCAGGCCCATGTCATTGGCCGCCGGATTATCCCAATCGATGAATCGCACGGTCACAGGGGCCTCTCCGGGGCCGGGGGTGACCTGGACGCCATAGCGCAGCATGTCATAGGTGGCGCGGTTGGCCTCATACAGTTTCAACCCGTCCATGCGTGCGGCGCGTTGCAATTCGGCGATGGCCTTGGTCACAACATCCCGGTCATAGCCGCGAGAGATCAGCCATGGGCGCAGATATTCGGGTTCGATATTGGCGTTTCCGCTGCGTTTTTGCCAATCGCCAAGGTATCGCCAGCCAAGCCCGCCGACCTTGCCAGAGGTATCGCCGCACATCTGGGCGATCATGCGGTTTTGCGTGGCGCGTTCCGGCTGGCCTATGGTCATGCGTGAATACCCCTTAATCTATTTGATCCATCAACCCGAAAACCGGTGCCCACTTTTCGGGTTGATGGAGTGTGTTCCAAATCAAACGAGGCGCACCCGCCCTGTCAAAAGGTTTTGCATCATCCCCTCTTTGATTGCCCGTGCCTTGGTCAGGCGAGACTCGAGGATCTGGATTTCGGCGTCCATGTCAGACAGGACGGCGGCGATGGCTTGTTGTTCTCGCGGTTGAGGTAATGCGATTTCTGCGCTCGCTATATGACTCCGATTTGTTGCCAGAACTTTTGTTCCCGCGGCCAACTGGCACAAATGAGTGCGAAAATCGGGCATGAACTGGAGGAACGCCTTGAATCCATCGACCAAGATAGACTTGTCAAAGCGGGCGGCGATTGTGTGAAGTCCAGAAACGACTTCAGTCTCGGTTACATCGGTAATCTCGACCGACGTTCCAACCCCAACAAGGTCTTCTGATGCGTCAACGAATATGAGGTCGCCAGTCGTCAGTCTGTCCAATCGTCCTGCTGAATTCAAATCTAGAGTTGGCATCGACAAGGTCGCAGGCGCAAGCAAAATTGACGATGCGCCGTGGATGTCGCCGTAATGCAAATTCTTCACAGGGCCATTATCTGATAATTGGGCACGGGAATGGGTTCCGTTTTTCAAAAAACGCACATGATCCCCCAACCGCTTCACCTCCCACTCCCCCGAGAAGCCCGGGAGGCGGCGGCGGGCGGTGAGGAGGTCTTGCATCGCCCCCTGTTTGATCAGGCGCTTCTTCGCGATCACCCGCTCCAACCCCGCCACCACCCCATCCGCATCCGACAACGCGGCGGCAATGGCCTGTTGTTCGTGGAGGGGGGGATTGGGTAGTGGAACGGTGACGAACTTGTCTTTAGGAAGATGGGCGATGCTGGTTTGCGTGGCAAAGTTTACCAGAAAACCTGACTTTGCGTAATATTCGAGCAGGTAACGCATCAGTACAGATGAATATCCAGACCGTGGCCTCAATCTATGAAGGGCTTTCTGAAAATAGCATTCATCAATTTGGTTTTGCCAGATCGCCGCACGCCCGATGTCACCACCTTCACAAACCAGAAGATCCCCATTTTGAAGGCGATACTTTCGAATGTCTCCATCTGTGAGCTTGATCATATCCAAATCGGATACGTCAATATGCCCCCATTGCACCGAGCGATTTCCTAGATACGGCTTGTATGTCCCTACATTTTTCTCTGCATCCAGCATCTTGCCTAGAATTATGTGGAATTGCGCCCCAACCGTGGAAATGGGCCAGTCAGTAGGAAATTTAGCGGGCAAAAGAACGGTATCCGCCCCACTCATCCCGCCACCCCCATCGCCGCCAGATGCCCGGCCACCCGTGCCTCCAGCCCCGCCAGATCGTCCATGATCTGCGGCAGGGTCTGGCCATAGCGTTCGGTCAGCACCCGCACGCGGGCGGTCAGGCTTTCTGTCCGCGCCTCGACCTCGGCCCCGATCGCTGCCGTGATATCGGCGATCCACTTATCCTGCACCACAAGGGTGCGGATGTCGTCCTCGGTCAATTTGGGGTATGCCTTGAACACGGCGGCGGTCAGCGCTGCCTCGGCCTCTTTCGCCGCCTTTTTCGCCGCCGCCTCTGCCGCGATCAGCTTGGCCGCCTGTTTCAGCAAGGGGCGTTCCTCGGCATCGGCCTCACCCGATTTCTCGCGGCTTTTCACCGATGCGGCGGTCAGTTTGCCGGTATCTGTCAGGGCATCCGCCAACAGCCCACCCTCGGCCCCGTGTTCCTCGGCCAGTTCGTCAATCTCGCGGCCCAGTTCCTCGGCCCGTGCAGTGGCGGTATCAAGGGCATCCTTCAATTCCGGGAAAAACCGCGCCGTGATCAGGGCGGGCGGGATGACATCGGCCACAAGGCGGATCTTGTTCACCGTCAGATCGCCCTCTTCCAGCCATTTGGTTTTGCCGTCCGCCACTTCCTTGCGGGCCTCGCGCAGATCACGGGCGGCCAGCCAGCCCCCGCCCGCGATGATGAACACATCATCCTGCATGGTGGTGGACCAATAGGACATCAGGCGTTGATAGGCCTCGTATTTATCGACCAGCGGGGCGGTGGCGAAGCGGGTCAGCATATCCTCGGCGATGGTGTCGATCAGGGCCTTGGGATGATCGCCCTGGGTGATGCCGGTCAGGTGGGGCGTGTTCCGGGTGATCCAGCCGTTCAGGATATCGGTGATCTGGCTGCGGAAGGCAGCGAAATCGGGATGGTTGCGGATGGTGCTGCGCACTTGGTCGGGGGCAACCAGCGGATCGGCATAACCTGCACGGGGGTTGGGCCCGAAGATCGTGGCCCGCAGGGTGGGCATGACATCCCAGAATTCGGCGAGGGCGTCGATGTCCCGCTCAGGCACGCCGCCATGCAGATGGGCGGTGATGTCTTGCAGGTCTTCTGGGTCTGACCCGTCGATATAGCGGGGGATGTTCAGGTTGAAGTCGTTGCGGGTGATTTCCGCAAAGGGGACAAGGCGGGAATAGCCGGGGATTTCCTGCGCCTTGGTGAAGGCATCGGTGATTTTATGGATATCCCGTTCGCGCAGGCGGTTCTTGTTGCCGTCCTTGATGAAGCCCTTGGACGCGTCGATCATGAAGACGGGGCGGTTTTCCTGCGCCTGCGATTTGTCCAGCACGATGATGGAGGCCGGGATGCCCGTGCCATAGAACAGGTTGGCCGGCAGGCCGATGATGCCCTTGATATAGCCCCGTTTCAGGATTTTCTCGCGCAGGCGGGATTCTGCATTGCCCCGGAACAACACGCCGTGCGGCAGGATGACCGCGCCCGATCCGGTGGCCTTCATGGAGGCAAGGATATGCAGGAGGAAAGCGAAATCCCCGTTCTTGGCCGGGGGTTCGCCATCTGTGAAGCGGCCGAATTTGGTGTCTTCGGTCAGGCCAGCGGCCCATGCCTTCGCCGAGAATGGCGGGTTAGCCACGACGAAATCGAAGGTCTGAAGCGTGGTTTCATTGGCCAGAAAATGCGGCTCTGCGATCACATCGCCCTGGGCGATTTCGGCGGTGGCCCGGTTGTGCATGATCATGTTCATGCGGGCCAGGCCACGGGTGGCGATGTCCATCTCCTGCCCGAAGATCGAGATGGGAACGGCGGCGGTTTCGGCGGCTTTCAGAAGCAGCGACCCCGATCCACATGTCGGGTCATAGACGGATTGCTTGGGACTGGTGGCCCGGCTGACCCCGGCCACCGTTGCCACGATGCGGGACACCTCGGCCGGGGTGTAGAACTGGCCCTTGGATTTGCCTGATTCAGTCGCAAAGTTGCGCATCAAGTATTCGTACGCATCGCCCAGAATGTCATCGCCATCGGCACGGTTTTTCGAGAAATTCAGCTCTTCGCGGCTGAAGATGTTGATCAGCGCGGTAAGAGTGTTTGTCATCTTCTGGCCACGCCCGAATTTCTCGGCGTCGTTGAAGAAGGCCCGGTCGATCACCCCGGAAAGCTCGTTTTCTTCGGCGATCCGGGCGATGATCTTGTCCATCCCCTCGCCAATATCCTTGGACCCGCGCAGGGCTTTCATGTCGTTGAACGACGCTCCAGCGGGAACTTCGATCAGCGCATCCGCCTGACCGGCGCGGTCGGAGACGTATTTCACGAACAGGAGGGTGAGGATGTAATCCTTGTACAGCGAGGCATCCATGCCACCCCGGAGCTGATCGCAGCTTTCCCACAGGGACCGATAGATATCGCTTTTCTTGATGGCCATGCTGCCCCCCATGTTTCTTGTTTGTCGTGAGGATACAGGGATTTGCTAGAATATGACAGTCGGGAAGGCGGGAATCGGAAATGCATTTTTATCTACGGATTGAGAGGATGGCACCGTTGAAATTCGGCATTTCATGCTTTCGCGTGGTGAAGGGGAGGACAAAACCACCTGACAATAAAGGCAATACAAGGGACCAACCAGGGCACGCGATGCCGCAGCCGATCGTTTTGCACAATCGGGGATCACAGCCGTGAGATAGATCATGGTACGCCGCAGTCCCGCGTCAGCTGCAAGGCTGTCCGGACAATTCCCTGCAGATCCGACCCTTAAATTCGGTCCCCTGCGTCGGCGGCCTTGATATCCCAAAAGAGCGCGTGTTCCCCGGCGTCATTTGTGTCCAACAAATCCGGTAGCGGGTGTTCACGACTGTTATGATACCGCCTGGTCTCTTTTGGTGGGGTGGGTGCTCCCGGGATCGCATCATTGCCTTCAATAGTCAGCGCGCGCCCTGCCCGCTCCGGTGTCTCGACGGCGACACTGACATCGGCACCAGCTTCAAGTGCCGCGGATGCCCGATTCAGCAACGCCTGAATCTCGCCGCGCAAGCTTACCGGGATCTGGAACGTCGCACGGATTTTCCCTTGGGCTGCGGCCCGCGCCCGGCGTCGCGCGTTCTGAGCACATTTCTTCGCTGAGCTGTCCCTATTGCGAAACGATGAGAGCGCCTGTTCTTCCTGTGATGGATCACTATTCCCGTCGAGACTAGAAGACCCGGGGTCATTGTGGTCTTCTCCAGGCACGAGCGGATCAAAGACCCGCAGCGCAAAATTGTTGCCAGCAAACTGCGCAGCAAGCACCTCGCCGATGACGTCACGCAGTTGTGGCACAATGCGTGCAGGAACTGTTTTCTCGATCCGGACATAGCCCGCTGCCTTGCGCTTTTCCTGCGCGTTGCGGTTGGCTGCTGCGCGTGCGACACGGTCGTGCATCGCTTTTGCGATCAGCGCGGCTTGTTCCGATTTTGACATTCTCGGGTTGATCATGGGACAGTCACGACAGCTTTCTGGGTCTACCGGATCATTCTCTGCGACAATCAAGAAAAATCAAAATCTGCCCTTTCAGGATGATGTGTTGAACCTTCCCTTTGGTTGTGATTTATTATTTCTCAACAGGTTAGACTAAGCACCCGGATTGGGTGTCCACAGTTGATGTGGATGGCCCTGAAGGCAAGGTTCCCTGAGTGGTCACCAAAAAACCGGACATGAATCCCGAAGCACGTGCATTTTTCTGCGCGGTATTTTCTTGCATTTCAGCGATACTTCTCTCGAACACAACACGAGAGACTGGATTGCATGCCACGACCAAGGAAATCAGTGAACGAGAAACGCCGTAAATGGGCGGTGCTGAACGTGACGCCGGAGGAGCGCCGGGCGATTGAACAATATGCTCACGACGCAGGTCTGGGCGTGTCCGCATACATCATTGCCCGCTCGCTCCAGAAACCTGTCGCGCCCCGCGACGACTGGAAACGCATCGCACGCCAACAAGCGCTGCTGCTGGCCACGATGGAGGACATCGCTACGCGATTGATCTCCGCCGAACCTGTTGCGGATGCCGGCGCTGCCCTTCTGTCGCTGCGCCGGATCGAAGCGCAACTGGCGGGCCACCAGTTCCATGGCGAGCCGGACGACCCATGCTGATCTCCTTCATGCGCGACGCAGATAAACCCAAGACGCGTGATCCTGTTCGATCCGAGGGTTTCCGGGCACTTACCAATTATATGCAAGCTGCTGT
>SR_TP_S13solDRAFT_1000189_pt1 | contig 30340 bp, 23 predicted proteins | sample SodReaTP_S13sol_FD_11159 | JGI IMG/M metagenome (IMG submission 11159)
AACGTCAATCCGGGTGACCTGCTCGGAAGAGCCGGATGCGGTAACGCCGCACGTCCGGTTCTGTGAGGGCGATGTCCAGTAATGGATGAGCTACTCGACTGAACCCGCTTCGGCCCGATCTTTCTGCTTCAATTACTCCACCGTGACCGATTTGGCCAGGTTGCGCGGCTGATCGACATCGGTGCCGCGCAGCACGCCGACGTGGTAGGCCAGCAACTGCAGCGGCAGCACCTGCAGGATGGGCGATGCGGCCGAGTGCGGAATCGGCAGCCTGACAACCTCGATGCCGTCGGAACTCTCCAGCGTGACGTTGCGCTCGGCAAAAACGATCAACTGTCCACCACGGGCGCGGACTTCGTGCAGATTGGACTTGAGTTTTTCCAGCAGGTGGTTGCTTGATGCCGACACGATGACCGGAAGGTCCTCGTCGACCAGTGCCAGCGGACCGTGCTTGAGTTCGCCGGCGGCGTAGCCTTCGGCGTGGATATAGGAAACTTCCTTGAGTTTTAGCGCGCCTTCCAGCGCGATCGGGAATTCCGGCCCGCGCCCGAGAAACAGCGCATGCTGCTTGTCGGCAATGGTTGCGGCAAGCCGTTCGATGTCGTCTTCCAGCGCCAGAACTTCGCGCGCCTGCTGCACCACTTGCCCGAGGGAGTCGGTCACCTGGCGAAGTCGCTCCGCGCCCACCCCGTTTTCACGCGCCAGTGCCGCGCTCAGCAGCAACAGCACGGTCAACTGGGTGGTGAACGCCTTGGTCGATGCCACGCCGATTTCGAGCCCGGCACGCGTCATCAGCACGTGATCGCAGACCCGGGTGATGGCGCTTTCCGGCACGTTGCAGATGCCCAGCCGGCCAATGTAGCGCCGGTCCGAAGCCAGTTCCAGCGCGGCCAGGGTGTCGGCGGTTTCACCGGACTGCGAGATCGCCAGCATCAAGGTGCCCTCGGGCACGGCCGGCGTGCGGTAGCGGTATTCACTGGCGACTTCCACCGCCACCGGAATGCCGGCCAGCTCCTCGATCCAGTAGCGCGCAACCATGCCGGCGTGGTAGCTGGTGCCGCAGGCCAGGATGTGGATGGCGCGAACCTTCGAGAGCAGCTCGCGATCCAGCCCGGGCAGGATCACCCCGCCGGTCAGGCAGCCTTCCAGGGTTGCCGCTATTGCTGCCGGCTGCTCGTGGATTTCCTTGAGCATGAAGTGCCGGAAGTTGCCGCGGTCGGCGCTGTCGGCCGGAATCGACGAAATCCGTGTCGGGCGCGTCGCTGGATGCCCGTCGGCATTCCTGATTTCGACACTGTCCCGCGTAGCTTCCACGGTATCGCCGTCTTCCAGATAGATCATCTGCTGGGTCAATGGCACCAGGGCGGCGGCATCGGAGGCGAGGAAATGTTCTCCGACGCCCACGCCGATCACCAGCGGGCTGCCCTGGCGCACGCCCCAGACCCGGTCGGGGTGCCGGGCATCGAGAATCGCCAGCGAATAGCTGCCCTCCAGTTGTGCGACCGCAGCATGCAGTGCGTCCATCATGGACGGGTGCGTGCGCAGTTTCTGGTGAATCAGGTGGCCGATGATCTCGGTGTCGGTTTCCGAGTCGAACGCATAGCCCTCGGATTGCAGCGCCTGCTTGATCTGCTGGTAGTTTTCGATGATTCCGTTGTGGACCACGGCGATGCGTTCGGTGGATACGTGAGGATGCGCGTTGGCTTCGCTGGGGCGACCGTGCGTGGCCCAGCGCGTGTGGGCGATGCCGGTCCGCCCGGCATGTCCGTTGTCGAGCGAACTGGCCAGCGCCGCGACCTTGCCCACCGAGCGTTTCCGAACCAGGCGGGCATCTGCATCGATGAAAGCCAGCCCGGCCGAGTCGTAGCCGCGGTATTCCAGCCGGCGCAACCCGTCGATCAGGATCGGCACGACATCGCGGTCTGCCACTGCCGCTACAATTCCGCACATGATTGATGATTCCGGAAAATTGAGATCAGGGCCGAAATGATAGCAACCTCACGGGCCGAAGGAGAGCCGGGCCGCCTGCAAACAACCATTTGCTGCGCATTCATCCTGTTGCTGCTGGCCGTGCCGCTATCGGCCAGTTCCTCGCTTGCGGAGTTTGTGCGCATTGCTGCCGGTTCCGGGGGCCAGCCGCTGGCGCTGGAGGTTGCGATTGCGCGATTTGAGCGCGATGAGGGTACTCGGGTCGATCTGGTCGGCGCGGTACACATCGGCGAGCCTGAATATTTTCAGGCCCTCAACCAGCGGCTGGCGACGTATCAGCGCGTACTCTATGAACTGGTGGCCGATCCGGAAGCGTCTCGCCCCGCGCCGGTTTCCCCGGGGATGTCGATCATCTCCATGATGCAGGGTGGAATGAAGAACGCGCTGGGCCTGGCTTTTCAACTCGAACAGATCGACTACTCACCGTCCAGTTTCGTTCACGCCGATCTTTCGCCACAACAGTTCAGCCGTGCCATGTCCGAGCGCGATGAATCGCTGGGCGGCCTGCTGGTGCGCGCCTGGGCGCTGGGCATGGCCCAGAATGCAGGTGCGGCCGGCGCACAGGCCAATGTCGACCTGCTCAAGGTGCTGCTGGCCGGCGACCGACAGGTCGCGCTTCGGCGCATGCTGGCGCAGCAACTGATCGATCAGGGGAATACCCTCGAACTGATCGGCGGGGCCGAGGGAACCACGCTGATCGAAGGCCGCAACGCGCGCGCGCTGGAAGTGCTGGAACGCGAACTCGCCGCCGGCCACGACCATCTCGCGATCTTCTACGGCGCCGGACACCTGCCCGACTTCGCCCGCCGGCTGGAGCAGGATTTCGGCTTTCGGCACGTTGGCACCGAATGGCTTACGGCCTGGGATCTCCGCTGAGCCCGACCATATTTGGCGATAATGATGACCACGGTCCGCGCAATGGATGGCGGTGACGGCGAACGATTTGAGCGGGAATTAAAAGGAGAGTGCTGTGAATGCAACGATGAACGGGCTGACCATCACGGAACTCGCCAGGTGTGCTCCTGAATTTGCGCGCGAGCTTGAGCAGGTCAAGTCCGAAAATATGCCCGAAGACTGGACCTGGTACGGGTACAACACCATGTCCAATCTTCCGGGGCTTGAGAGGTTGCTGCTGCAGGCTGCGCCGGGTCTGTTCGAAAATATTGACAAGCCGATTCTCGATATTGGAGCGGCTGATGGCGATCTTGCTTTTTTTCTGGAGAGCAAGGGTTTCGATGTCGAGATTGTCGATCTTCCCTCGACCAACTGGAACTCATTACGAGGTGCCTATGAGCTGAAGCGGTTGTTGAATTCGTCGGTCAAGATTCACGAAATCGACCTAGACGACGCGTTTCAGTTGCCGCATGAGAGCTATGACCTGGTCCTGTTCCTTGGCATCCTCTATCATCTGAAAAACCCGTTCTATGTGCTGGAAAAACTGGCTTCAGCCAGTCGCAGGATAGTTCTGACCACGCGCATAGCAAGGCAGACGGGTCGCTTTGGCAGGCGGCTGGAAGATCTCCCGGTTGCATACCTTCTGGGGCCGGACGAATGCAACAACGACCCTACCAACTACTGGATCTTTTCGCGCGCGGGCCTGGAGCGAGTGCTTGACCGTGCCGGGTGGAACGTCGTCAACATGATTTCGTTCGGCGATACGAAGAAATCGAACCCGCGCGACCTTGACCATGATGAGCGCGCTTTCGTTTTTGCTGAAAGTCGGAATTTTTTATCTGTCGACTGATCACCTTATTTGACGGTAGAATGCTGGCCACTTCCGCTGGCCGGCTATGAACCAGCTGCTGGAGCATGTTGGCAGCGGGTGCGAAAATGATGGTCCCGCAGGTTTGTCGATACTCAAGTGCCCCCGGAAAATCTACAGCAAGAGAACTCCAGGCGATGCAGCGAGACAATACCAGTCCAAGTCAGTGGCGCGGGCAGGCATTTCGGGCAGGCTCGATGCTTGCCGTCATGCTGGCATTGGTGCTACCGCCATTCGTGCTTATACCGCTTCAAATCCACTCAGCCAACATCTATGATTTTCCCGCGGGCCTTTCCGACGTTCTGCCCGGTCTGCTGGCCTTGGCTGCCATTTCCCTGCTGCTCGGTCTGCTGTTGGTGCTGTTTCTGTCAATTCGCTGGCCGCGATTGGTCATGGCTGTTGCAGCTGGGCTGGCCTTTCTCATCTGGCTTCAAGGTCAGTTTATGATCTGGAATTACGGCGTACTGGATGGCAGCGCGATCAACTGGCGTGCTTACCGAGGCCGGGAGGCGCTGGAATTGCTGGTATGGATACTGGTTCTGTGCGCCGCTATCGTCTACCGCAAGCCGCTCGCCGAGCGCGCCGGCGGGCTGGCGCTGATCCTGCTGTTGGTTCAGAGCCTGCCCGTGGCCTGGGCGCTACAACAGCGGCCGGTGGTGCCCGAGTTCCATCGCTACAGTTTCGATGACACCCACAAGTATTCGTTTTCCGGCAGGCAAAACCTTGTCGTCATCATGTTTGATGCCTTCCAGGCCGATATTTTCCAGGAGTTGGTCAACAACGATCCGCGCTGGCAGCAGGAGCTGGAAGGGTTTACTTTTTTTCGCAACGCCCTGGCTGGATACTCGAAAACCTACCCTAGCGTGGCGCTGATGCTGAGCGGCCAATGGTATGAAAATGATCGGCCGATCCAGCAGTTTATCGAAACGAGTTTTCTGAAGGAATCTCTGCCCCGGGCCATGCTCTGCGAAGGCTGGCGAGTCGACCTGTTTCCGCACATCAACCGTATTGTGCATGTTTCCCCGCGGGTTGCCTCCAATGCCGTACCCGTGATCAGGTGCACCGACGCGCGGGCGGAAGCCGGCAGGCTCGCCGACCTGGGGCTGTTCCGGGTCAGTCTGCACCGGGGCAAGCCGTTCTGGCTGAACGACTATCACTGGCGATTTGCCAGCCTGATGCCCGAGACCTGCGACTGGACAGGATCGGCCCAGACGAGCGAAGCACCAGACCAGTCAGCTCGCGATGAATTTCATCACAGTGTGCAGCGTTTCGTTTACGGCATGCAAGAGTTGTCGGATGCGACCTTGGAAAAGCCGGTTTTCAAGTTTTTCCATTTCCTGATTCCGCATGCGCCATTTCATCTCGACGAGCAACTGAACCTGGCTCGTTTGCCCCAGGGTCGGGAGGGGTTTTATCGCCAGTCGCATGCCTCGCTCGAAGTGCTTAGCCGTTTTCTCAACCGGCTGAAAGACCATGGGGTGTACGATGACACCATGGTGGTGGTGGTTTCCGACCATGGAGGAGGCAGATACACCTCTGCGGTCAATTTCGATTACCTAGACTTCGATGATGTTGATGAATTCGATCAGAGCGGCAATATTCCCGGACATCACCATTCGGCCGGGCTTCCGCTGGTGCTGATCAAGCCGCCAGGTGAAAGCGCCAGGCTTGACGTTTCAGATGCGCCGGTTTCGCTGGGGGATATCGCCCAAACCATCAGCGAGTTACTTGAGCTGGACCAATCCTTTCCAGGTCGCAATATGTTCACAATTGCGGATCATGAGCAAAGAATCAGGAAGTATTACTACTATGAGTTTTCTGGCTGGAGTCGCGAGTACCTTCCAGACATGATCGAGTATGAGGTGGATGGGTTCAGCTGGCTTGACCGTCATTGGCATCCAACTGGACGGATTCTGACTTCTGATGTGCAGGAGTCTGAACTGGTGCCTGTATTCGAGCTTGGCGAAATTGTTCATTTTAGACCGGGCTCACCCTTCAAGGGTGCCTTGGTAAGTGGCTGGAGTGATCCTCAATCGAATGGACTGGTTTGGTCACGAAGCAGCAATGCAGTGATCGAATTGATTCCCGGAGAACCCGTTCAGGGACCGATAAAGGTGAAGTTTGATTTTCTTCCGTATACTGCCGGTGGTCAGATCATTGAACCGATCGTAGAGATCGTCGTCAACGATGAATTGAGCCATACCTGGTCATCTAATACACGTGGGTGGAACGAGGTTCAGGTGCCTGCAGAGACCTTGAAACAGTCTGACCGGCTTCAGTTTCACTTCCATTTTCCGGATGCCGCAGCACCTTTTGATTATGGTAGAAGCCTTGATGCTCGTAAGCTCGGGATCGCGTTGTATGGAATTCGAGTTGATTATCCTGATACCTGAGCGTCTTTACAGTTTTTAAAAAAACAGGATAGTTCAATGTCGTCCACCAGAAAAACGGAGCCCAGGTTTCAGTTTTGGCGCTGGCTGGCCCATGTGTTGGTGCTGTGGTCGTTTGCAGTGGCGCAGCCGCTTTATGCAAAGCTGGCTGAGAATCTACCATTCCTGCTTGCCCATCGCATTGATGGTGGCGAGGTAGTGTTCTACGCATTGATTCTGCTTCTGCCGGTGCCCCTTGCGCTGACAGCTATCGTGTGGCTGTCGTTTCTGTTGTCGAGTTGGCTCGGTTGGTTGGTTCGAACGGCTACCGTGCTGATCCTGGCTTTCTTTGCCGTTTTTCCGTTACTGACTAATGTGCTGGGATTGCCCGAGTGGATTTCATTGCTGCTGGCGGCAGCTTTTGCATTGCTGCCGTCACTCGCCTACGATTCCGGTTTCTGGAAGGGCCTGCTGGACGTTCTGATTCCGGCTCCGCTGCTATTTGTGGCCTTTTTCCTGTTTTTCTCCCCGGTTCGTGTGCTCCTGTTCGATGAAGCACCCGCAGCCGATGGTGAAGGACTGGATCGGCTCAATACACCGGTGGTGATGATCCTGCTCGATGAGTTTCCAACCTCGACGATGCTCGATGAGCACGGCGAGCTGGATCGCGAGCGGTTGCCGGGGTTTGCCAGGTTGGCCGATATCAGCACCTGGTATCCGCAGGCCACCACCGTTGTCGAGGCGACGGTCATGGCCGCGCCGGTGTTCCTGTCTGGTGTCATGCCGGTCGAAGAGCATCGCCAGCCGCCGGTTTACCAGCACTTTCCCGAGAACATTTTCGACCAGGTCTCCCCGGATCGTCGTATCTGGGCGATCGAAAACGGTTCGCGACTTTGTCGTCCGGGTCGCTGCGAGTTTCCGGATCTGACCGCGGTTCCCGGTGCTGCTCCCAGCCCTGTTGGTGTTTGGCAGCGTTATCGAGACATCGTGCTAGACAGTGGGGTGATCTGGGGCCACATGAGCATGCCTTCTGCCGCCCGGAGGCACTATCTCCCGGAACTGGGCGCTCAATGGATGGGCTTCATCGATGGCGCTGCCGAACCTGAAGCATTGACCGAGCCCGATGCAGAGGAAGGTCCTCAAGCCATTCGCTGGAATCAGCGCATGCTCGAGTTCGAGGGATTCATGGAATCGCTGGATTTCCTGGGCCCCGATACCCTGCATTATCTGCATGCCCTGTTACCTCATGCGCCCTGGGTGCATCTGCCCGACGGACGAGTCTATGACCTCGGCCGGTCCGATTCCATTTATGGCATGGTGCCGGATCATGCCAATCAGACAGATGTCAAGCACCTGTGGTACGACGATGAATGGGCCACCGTCATTGGCGAGCAGCGCTATCACCTTCAGCTTCAGTTTGTCGATCGCCTGATTGACCGGCTTGTTGACCGATTGGAGGCCAGTGATCACTTTGATGAATTGATTCTGATTGTGGCCGCCGACCATGGCGCAGGATTCACGCCGGGTACATCAAGGCGTGCGCTGACCGAGCAGAATTTTGCCGAGATTCTTCCGATTCCCCTGTTTGTCCGGTTTCCCGGCCAAACTCAGGGTCGAGTCGATTCATTACCTGCCGAATTGCTGGATGTCACACCAACCATTCGGCATGTTCTGGGCTTGGGTACCCGAGGTCTGGATGGTCAATCACTGCGGCAGGAACGGGATGATGACTCGATCCCCCGACTGGTCAACGAACATGGCAAATATTTCGAGTTCGAGCGGGATCGATTTGATAGCTCATTTCAGGAAATCCTGGAAAGAATGCATACGCGCATTGACTGGGATGAGCGTTCCGGTTTTCCGCGCTTGGCTGAGTATGCCTCCTGGTACTGGCGCCCTGTTGAAGAATTGGGCCACCGGGGCATACCCGCGTCGGAACAACTCCACGTTTCTGGGGCAGGCCAGTGGCAGAATATCGATCTGAAAAGTCGTTTTCTGCCATCCCGCCTGGTGGGGCGGCTGCCGGAGGCTGATCATGATGACCAGATTTTCGTGGCCGCCATCAATGATCGGGTGGCGGGCTTCGGTCGGCCGTATTCGTTTCCCGGTGGCGAAGATGTGCTCGAAATTCTCATGGATTACGACCTGTTTGTGGACGGTCACAATGACGTCGCGGTGTATCAACTCGAAGGTTCTGTCGGGCAAGCCACGCTGATACCAGTCTTTGCCAGCGATGAACGAATTCATCTGATCGGTGATGATCTGGATCAGCTCACCATCATGCGTAACGAGCAGCCCTGGTTGAGAGTGGCTTCCGCGCCGCCCTGGGGGCAGGCCCACCTGGTGTTTGATTCGGATCAGAACATCTTCGAAATCCGTGGCTGGGCTGGGGATCCAATCACCGGGCGGCCTGCGTCAAGGGTGCATGTTTTTGTCGGGGATGAGCGAATTGTCAGTGTCGGGGTTGAGGAGCGTCGGGCCGATCTGGTCGAGCGATTCGGGCACCAGGCACTCGAGGCTGCTGGTTTTCGGGCAGCCCTGCCATTGGCCGTGGATCCGGACGAGTCTTACGGAATCGTTCGGGTCATAGCTGTCGATGCTGAAGAGAATGCCGCCAGGCTATCCGTTTTCGGGATCGAAGGGCAGGATCTACCATTCGTTGCGGATGCGAATTTTTCGCCCGATCCAGTGCCCGATCCGCTAGCAATGGCGATGACAGAGGGTCTGTACCCGCTTGGACATTGGATCAAGCCGATCGAATTGCAGGAGTTGGAGCAACCGGGTGTGCAACTTCTTGGTGACTGGTATCGAGGTAGTCAGGGCATTCGCTGGACCGGTCGGAATTTCAGCGTTTGCCTGCAGCTTGGGCCGGGCGAGGCCAGGTTCAGATTGGAGGCTGAGGTGATTCCACTGGTGCATGATCCAGAAGTACCGGTACAGAATGTCCAGGTCAGCGTTGAGGGTAAGGAAGTGGGTCAATGGCGACTCGACCAGCGGGCTACACATGTTCTGTCAGCTGATTTCGAGTTCCTGCCGGAGCCTGATAATCCCCTGTGCCTTGCTTTTTCCAGTCCGGATGCTGTTGCACCGGCCAGCCTGAACATCGGCGAGGATTCCCGGACCCTGGGTCTGGCTTTTCTTCGGCTTCGTGTGCTCAAGATCGAATATTGAACCGAAATGGATTACGAAACCATGTCATCGAACGAAATCTCACGCACCGGCAGCTCCTTTCGGGATCCGGCGGGCTTCATGTTCACCCACCAGGGCACCCTTTACCGGCAGATCAATCGATTCGGTCAGGACAGCTACGACGCGCTGATGACTTCCGGGCTGTACCGTCACCTGGTTGGCAAGGGCTGGATCGTCCCGCACGAGGAGGTCACGTCTCCGGTGGCCGATCCGGAGCGCGCCTATCGGATCATCAAGCCCGAGACCGTTGCTTTCATTTCCTTTCCCTATGAATGGAGTTTTGGCCAGCTGAAACAGGCTGCTCTCCGGACCCTGGACATACAGTTGGCGGCGCTCAATCGCGACATGATCCTCAAGGATGCTTCGGCCTACAACATCCAGTTCCATCGTGGCCGCGCGGTACTCATCGACACATTGTCGTTCGACCCCTATACTGAAGGCCAGATCTGGGAAGGCTATCGCCAGTTCTGCCAGCATTTCCTGGCACCGTTATGCCTGATGGCCAGGCAAGACATTCGTCTTGGGCAATTATTCCGGGTCCATATCGACGGGATCCCTCTGGATCTGGCCAGCAAGCTCATGCCGCGGCTGAGCTGGTTCAGGCCGGGGATGCTGATGCACTTGCACATGCATGCACGCGCCCAGGTCGCCTATGCCGGGTCCGATGTCGACAATCCCGGGCAGAACCGCAAAAGCAGGCGGGTCAGTCGTAATGGCTTGATCGGCATTGCCACTGGACTGCGCGGCTTGATCGAAAAACTGGACTGGAAGCCGACAGGAACCGAGTGGGCTGACTATTACCAGGCCACCAACTATTCCGACGATGCGTTTACGGCCAAGAGCAAGCATATCAATGCGTTTCTTGATGAAATCCAGCCTGGGGAATTGTGGGATCTGGGCGCTAACACCGGTCATTTCAGTCGACTGGCGGCTAATAGGGGCATCCCCACCGTAGCCTTCGACATCGATCCGGCAGCCGTGGAAATCAATTTCCGGCAAGTTCGGGCCAACAAGGAAAAACACATGTTGCCGCTGGTCATGGACCTGACCAATCCGAGTTCGGCCATTGGATGGGCCAATGTCGAGCGCGAATCATTGGGTCAGCGAGGACCGGTTGACTGCGCCATGGCGCTGGCGCTGATTCACCACCTGGCCATTTCCAATAACGTACCACTTGACCAGGTTGCTCGCTTTTTTTCCAGCTTGTGCCATGACCTGATCATCGAATTTGTTCCAAAGTCCGACAGCCAGGTCAGGCGCCTGCTCGGCTCGAGAAAGGATATTTTCGAGGATTATCATGAGGATGGGTTCGAGGCGGCATTTTCGGAATACTTCGATATCAAGTCCAGCAAACCCGTGGATGGATCCGAGCGGACTCTCTACTGGCTCTCGCGGAAGTTACCGTCGCCAACGGTTTCCGAATCGTGATATTCTGAATCGTTTAGGCGGCTTGCAAATAATGACGCCGTTGACGGAGGACCAACTCAATGAAATTGCTGATTTTTTCTGCGGTGATGCTGGTGCTGGTGCTGAATCCCGCCCATGCCTACCTCGACCCGGGAAGCGGCAGCGCGATCTTGCAGGGCATCATCGGAGCGCTGGCAGCCATTGCCATTACCCTCAAACTTTACTGGCATCGCTTGCTGCGCTTTCTTGGTCTGCGCAAGCCCATCGATGACAGTGATGATGAATCGTACGATGATGCGGATCAGTCCGAATCCAGGGGTGGTTGAAAAGCGCTGACGGCAACCGCCGGGCTTCAGCCCTGAATTTTCAGACCGTGACTAATTCCCGACCCGCTTCATGCCGGTAGCGCTTACCCACACTGCCCGGGTCCTGTTCATCCTGGCCCTTTTCCCCTGCTGGCTTCCGGATGCAGTCGCCGAGGCCGATCCGGAGGCGTTCGAGCTTCCCGGTCTTCGATTGCAGTGGTCGGGCGCGCTAGATGCGGGAGTGGATCAGTGGCAGGTCGGCGCGGCCCCGGGTCTGGTCGAACACTGGCACTCGCTGGTGACTCTGGACCAGGCCGGGCAAGCGATCAGCCGACATCTGGCCGTTCGCACTCACCCGGATCTTGTCTGGCGTGTGGCTTCGCACGCCTCGGGCCCCGAAGATGGCCTGGTTCGCCGCTGGTACACCAGCGATGGCCACTGGCGGCTCGACCAGCAGCTTCAGCAGGGTGATCAGCCGTACCGGTTGTGGCTGGATCTCACGTTGACTCGTCTGCACGCCGCGGAAGGTGTGGCGATTGATCCCGTGCCGGCGCTGGTGGTGGGGCCGGGTCTTGGCGAGGAACCGATCGCAGGACTGGGCATTGCGACCCGCCTGTATTCCTATGTCGAACCGGTGGTCGGGCGCTCGGGAAAGGCTCACCGAATTCGCCTTGATGATCACGACGATGCCGAATTGCACCCTGATCAGTTCGCCTGGGCAGGCCTGAACAGTCGTTACTTTGCCCTGTTGCTGGCCCCGGATGAGAACACAGAGACCGGGGCGGTTTCCTTCGAGCCGGCCGGCACGCCCGACCCAGAGCATCTGCCGGCACGGTACCTGCCAATGGCAAGTCTTGAGCTTGCAGGCGTCCCGGTAGAAGCCGGTCAGTCCAGCGTCTGGCGTTTCGAAATTTTTTCCGGGCCCAAATCCCGTTCGGCCCTGGCTGGCGATGTCGGTGTTTCCGACTACAGCGAGTTGCTGTTCAACGGGCTTTGGCGCTGGATGCGCGCCTTGTGTTTTGCCGTGCTGCGGGTGCTTGAATGGCTTTACCTGGCTGTTCCGAGCTGGGGCCTGGCCATTTGTCTGCTGGCAGTGCTGGTTCGAATCCTGCTTTATCCGATGGCGCGCTGGGCTTTGTCCAGTCAGAAGAGGTTTGCCGAGGTTCAGCGGCAAATTCAGCCAAAAATGGCGCTGATCAAGAAAAAATATCGCGGAGGAGAGCAGTCGGAGCGAATTCTCAAGCTCTACGAGCACCACGGGGTCAGTCCTCTGGCCGGGTTGAAACCCCTGTTGATCGTCCTGATACAGATCCCGGTCTTTGTGGCCCTGTTCCATGTCCTGGGCCAGGCTTTCGAATTGCGTCAGGCTTCCTTCCTGTGGATGGACTCACTGGCCAAGCCCGACCAGCTTTTCGGTTTTGGCACGGATCTGCCGTTCTTCGGTAGCTACTTCAACCTGCTCCCGGTGTTGATGGCCCTGACAACACTGGCGACGATAAAGCTGTCACCGGCACCGGCATCATCGGACGCCGAACGCCGTCGTCAGAATGTTTTTCTGACACTGATGGCGGTGGCGTTTTTTCTATTGTTTTATCCGTTTCCCTCCGGAATGGTCCTGTACTGGACCATGGCCAATGTGCTGCATATTCTGCAGGCCTGGCTCAGTGGCCGTGGTACCAAAGCTGAATGAGGCGCGCTGATGGTGTCTGCTGCCTGTCACCCCGGCAGGCGCGTGACTTTCCCGCGGTGCCTGGATGCCACTGCGGTTAGACTTCGGCCTTTGCAATGAACCGGAGTTCGATGATGCTGCGCTGCCGACAATTTTTTCTGCTTCCCGCCGGGCTGATTGCCGGCTTGCTCCTGTCCGCCTGCTCGGATACCTCGACCAGAGCGCCGGATGAAACGCCGACCGCACCCGTCTCGGTCCCGGAGTACCCGCATACCGCGACGGTCGATGCGGTCGACGACTACCACGGCACCGAGGTCGCCGATCCTTACCGCTGGCTGGAAGATGACGTTCGCGAATCGCCGGACGTGGCCGAGTGGGTGGCGGCGCAGAATGCGGTGACCAATGCGTATCTGGAAGAGTTGCCGATGCGCGGGCAGTTCGCGGAGCGATTGAAGGCATTGTGGAACTACGAGCGCTTCGGCGTCCCGGTCAAGCGCGGCGCGCGGTATTTCTATACCCGCAACGACGGCCTGCAGAACCAGTCGGTGTTGTTGGTGCAGGATGGACCGGACGATGAGCCGCGGGTGCTGATCGACCCCAATACCTGGTCCGACGACGGCACCGTCAGCCTGGCGCAGTGGGTGCCCGGGCCGGACGGCCGTTATCTGGCCTACGGCATTCAGGACGGTGGCTCGGACTGGCGCACCTGGCGCGTGCTGGATGTCGATTCCGGCGAACTGCTGGACGATGAACTTCAATGGCTGAAGTTCACCTCGGTGGCCTGGGACGCCGAAGGCGAGGGGTTCTTCTACAGCCGTTATCCGGCGCCCGAAGCCGGCGCAGAATTCCAGTCGCTGAATCTGGACCAGAAGGTGTTTTATCACCGCCTGGGCGAGGAACAGGCCGATGATGCGCTGATCCATGACCGCCCGGATGAGCCCGAGTGGGGTTTCTCGACGGCCGTGACCGAAGACGGCCGCTACCTGGTCATCACGATCTTCCACGGCACCGACAACCGTTACCGGGTTGGCTACAAGCGGCTGGATGAGGAAGGTTCCGAGGTCGTCATGCTGATCGACGAGTTCGCGCACGACTACAGCTTTGTCGGCAACGACGGCGAGCGGTTCTTCTTCTACACCAACGATGGCGCGCCGAAATACCGCCTGGTAGCGATCGATCTCGACGCACCGGGCGCGCGCGAGGAACTCATCGCCGAGCGCGAGCAGGTGATGGTGGGGCTGAGCCTGGTCGGCGGACATTTCATCGCCAGTTACCTGGAAGACGCGAAGAGCGCGGTGCGGCTGTTCGACCTGGATGGCGCGCTGGTGCGTCAGGTCGAGCTGCCGGGGATCGGCTCGGCCGGCGGATTCAGCGGCTCGCCGTCGGACCCCGAGACGTTTTACAGTTTCTCCAGCTTCAACCGCCCGCCGACGCTGTTTCGCTACCAGGTCGATTCCGGCGAAAGTGAAATCTGGCGCCAGGCCGAGGTCGACTTCGACCCGGAGGCCTATTCCGTGCGCCAGGTCTTTTATGAATCCGCAGACGCCACCCGGGTGCCGATGTTCATCGTGCATCGAAGCGATGTCTCGCTGGACGGCGGCGCGCCGACCCTGCTGTACGGCTATGGCGGCTTCAACATCTCGATCACGCCGTCATTCTCGCTGCCCAACCTGGCCTGGATCGAGGCCGGCGGCGTGTATGCGGTGGCCAACCTGCGCGGCGGCGGCGAGTACGGCCGCGAGTGGCACCAGGCCGGCACCAAAACCCGCAAGCAGAACGTGTTCGACGACTTCATCGCCGCGGCCGAACACCTGATCGCCGAAGGCATCACGACCGCGGACCGGTTGGGCATCTACGGCCGGTCCAACGGCGGCCTGCTGGTCGGGGCCGTGGTCAACCAGCGCCCCGAGCTGTTCGCCGCCGCCTTGCCTGCGGTCGGCGTGATGGACATGCTGCGCTTCGACCGCTTCACCGCAGGGCGCTTCTGGGTCGACGATTACGGTTCATCGTCCAACCCGGAGGAATTCACCGCGCTGCGGGCCTATTCGCCGTACCACAACATTGCCGACGGGCGTGATTATCCGGCGGTACTGGTGACCACGGCCGACACCGACGACCGCGTCGTGCCCGGGCATTCGTTCAAGTACGCCGCAGCCTTGCAGGCAGCCGAGACCGGTGATCAACCGACGCTGATCCGGATCGAGACCCGCGCCGGCCATGGCGCCGGCACGCCGGTGCAGATGCTGATCGACCTGTATGCCGATCAATGGGCGTTTCTGGCCGTGCACACCGGATTGGCAGATTTGTAGGAGCGGTATCCGACCGCGATCGTGGTTTTGGCGAATCGCGAATCGGAGTTCGCTCCCACAACGCTTCGATGCTGCAGTAGGAGCTTGCTTGCAAGCGAATGTTCGGCGGCCAGCGGATCATCCAGCCAGCACGCCCGTAGCGCCGCCAGCAGGTCGCGGGCGTCACCGGTAACGCCAGGCTGATCGAAGCGCTCGATATACAGGTGATCGGCACCGCCCAGTTCCAGTTGTTCCAGCAATTGCAGCATCGGCGTGGCACACGGGCGCATGCCGGCGCTGCAACATTTCCGTCACGGTTCGGTCACCGGCCTGAAATCTTGTCTCGCTAGAGTCCTTGGACGTGCCACTGACGGCACCCGAGATTGAGGAGGTTTCATGCCCTACCGTGTCTTGCGCCTCGTGGCCTGTGCCGCGTTGGCGTTCTTCCTGTCGCCGACATCAGGCCAGGATTCGCTGGACGCGCTGGCCGAGGAGCTGGTCGCCCTGCGCGGCGAGGTCGAGTCGCTGAATGCCGAGCTGTCCGGCGTGCAGGAGCAGCACCGTGCCGAGATGAATTCGCTGGCCGCGCAGCGGGGCGATCTGGAAGCCACCCGCCGGCGCGAGGAGCTGCGCATCCGGCAGCTCGAACAGGATCTGGCCGACAACCGGGCGCGGGCCGAGCTGGCCGGTGTGGCCGGCGAGTCCCTGATCCCGGTTGCCGCTGAAATCATTGACGCAATGCAGCGCCACATCGAAAGCGGCTTTCCGTTCCGCGTCGAGGACCGGCAGCGGGCGCTGGCCGATATTCGCGCGCAACTGGAATCCGGAGCGCTGGATCCGCCGCGCGTCATCAACCGGCTGTGGCGTCTGTACGAGGACGAGCTTCGCCTGACCCGGGATAACGGCATCTATAGCCAAGTCATTCCGCTTGGCGGCAGCAATGTGCTTGCCGACATCGCCAAGCTCGGCGCGGTGGCCTTGTACTTCCAGACCCGCGACGGTCGCAGCGGCCTGGTCGAGCGCACCGGTTCCGGCTGGCGCTACCGCGTGGCCGAATCGCGCACCGACCGTGATCGGATCGAGAACCTGTTCGATTCGCTGCGCAAGCAGATCCGCACCGGTTACTTCGAACTTCCCAACGGCAGCATTCGGCTGGAGTCGGATTCATGAACGTGTCGCTCCGAGCCTTCCATTTGATCGCCTGGCTGGCCACCTTGCTTGCAATGCTGCCCCTGGCCGCACTGGACGCGCAGGAAGCAGCGCCAGAGGCGACGTTGTCCCAGCCACAGGCCTCCCAGTCGCAGGCCGACCCGGAATCCACGCCGCCGGCGCCAGCGCCGCAACAGCCATCGCTGGAGCAGGCTTACCAGCGCGAATTTGCTTTCCTTCAAGGCCAGAAGCGCGATCTGCAACAGCGCCTGCAACAAACGCGCGAGCGCATCGAGGCCGAGCGATCGCGTCTCCAGGGCGAGATTCGCACGCTGGAAAATCAGGTCGTCGAGATGCGCGGGCGCGCCGATCGTCTGGACAACCTGGTGTTCGAGTCCGAGCGCTCGGTAGAGGCCGCTCGCGCCAACGCCGATCTGCTGCAAGCCACCTTCATCCAGGCCGACTTCACGCTGGCGGATGCCTGGAACAACGATCTCGGCGAGCGGGCCGCGGGCGCCGAGGATGTCTCAGGCCTGTTCCATGCGGCGATGGAATTCCTTGCCGCCGGCCACGCCGTGCGCCGGCAGCCCGGTGCGTTCTTCCTGACCGACGGCACCCGGGTCGAGGGCCAGATTCTGCGGGTCGGCAACATCGCTGCCTACGGCATCAGCCCGTCCGGCAGCGGCGCGCTGGCACCGGCCGGGGAAGGTGAGCTGAAACTCTGGAACCTGGAATCGGCCGAAGCGGCGCAGCAACTGGCTGCCGGCCGGGTGCTGGAAACGCTGCCGATGTTCCTGTTCGAGTCGCTCAATACCGAGGTCGAGCAGCGCGCGAGCAGGAACCTGTTCGAATACATCAACCAGGGCGGCGTGATTGGCTGGGTGATCTTCTTCCTGGGCCTGGTTGGAGTGGCGCTGGTAGTCATGCGGGTCGCGTTCCTGCGCTCGGCCGGCGCCTCCACCGAGGCCGTGCTCACTGCAGTCTCGGGCCACGTCCGTCGCGGTGACCGTGACGCGGCACTGGAAGTTCTCAAGCGGCACAAGGGCTCGACCTCGCGCGTGGTTTCGGCCACCATCCGCAATCTGGATCGCGATCGCGAGCATGTCGAGGACATCGTCTCCGAGTCCATCTTGCACGAGAACTCGCACCTGAACCGGTTCGGCTCGATCATCATCGTGATTGCCGCAGTGTCCCCGCTGCTGGGGCTGCTGGGTACCGTGACCGGGATGATCGCGACCTTCGATGTCATTACCGAGTTCGGCACCGGCGATCCCAAGCTGCTGTCCGGCGGCATTTCCATCGCGCTGGTGACCACCGAACTGGGTCTGGCCGTGGCCATTCCGCTGCTGCTGCTTGGCAACCTGCTTTCGGGCTGGGCCGAGCGCATCAAGGATGAGATGGAAAAGGCCGCGCTGCGCGTGATCAACCAGTACAGCGACGGCCGCAACGCTGCCGTAGCCGAAGGGGCCGTCTGACTGTGCTCGAATCCCTGTGGCGAGATCTTGTGCTGTTCTACCAGGTGGGCGGCTACGTCATGCCGCCGCTGATCGCATCGACGGTAGTGCTGTGGTTTGCCATTGGCCATCGTTTTGCCCTGCTCAGGCGCGGTTCGGTGCGCTCGGCGCGGGTGCTGATTCGCCGAATTGCCGGCGAGGCACAGGTACGCACGCCCAAGGGGCTGCTCGATACCGCCGTTCTGCGCGGGCTGGCGCTGATGCGCCAGGATCGGCCGCATCTTCGGCGCCATCTCGATGATGCCTTTGCCGACCTGGAGCGCGTCACCCGCCGGCACCAGAAGCTGATCATGGCGATCGTCGCGGTCGCACCGCTGATGGGGCTGCTGGGCACCGTGGCCGGCATGATCGAGACCTTCGACTCGTTGGGCGACATGTCGCTGTTTGCCCAATCCGGCGGCATTGCCGGCGGCATTTCGCAGGCGCTTTTCACCACCCAGATGGGGCTGGCCGTGGCCATTCCCGGGCTGATCATCGGCGGCATGCTGGAACGCCGGGCCTCGATGATTCGACACGATCTGGCGCAGATCAAGGATCTGCTCTGTTCCGGCACTTTCCAGGAGCTGCAGGCATGAGATTTCGTGAACGTGTGGATACCGAGCAGCGCGTGGACATCTCGCCGCTGATCGACATGGTGTTCATTCTGCTGATCTTCTTCATGGTCTCGACCACCTTCGTCAAGGACATGAAGCTCGATCTCAACCGGCCCAGTGCCGCCACCGCCACGGCCGCCTCGACCAAGGCCATCCGGCTCTACATCGACAATGCCGGTGATGTCTACCTGGACGGACAGCCGGTGCGCGTGTGGGTGATCCAGAGCCGGCTGCGCGACCTGCTGGCAACTTCCGGTTCGCAGCAGGTGCTGGTGGTGACCGATGACCAGGTGCCGGCCGGAAAGCTGGTCGAGGTGGTCGACCAGGCGCGCCGGGCCGGCGCCCTGGATGTCGGCGTGGCCACCGAAGAAGAGGCCGGCGCCGGCTGAAGCCAACAATTGGAGGCATGCATCATGCAACAGCACGACAAGGTATTGAATATTCGTTCGCCGGGACGCTGGCGCGAGATCTCCTACGGCCTGACCGCCATGCTCGGCGGAACGGTGCTGGTGGTCGGCACACTGCTGGTCATCAACGGCCTGTCGGAACTGCCCGATCGCCGCGATCTCAATGGCGAGACTTCGTTTGCGGTGCAGAAGCAGCAACCGCCGCCGCCCCCGCCCCAGCCGAGGCGGGAACCACCGCCGCGCCAGCGCGCCAGCGATACGGCACCGCCCATGGTCAGCCTGGACAGCTCGCTTTCCGGCATCGATTTCGGTTTGCCCGGCTTCAGCGCCGGCGACCTCAACGATCTGCAGGACCAGTTGCTGGGCGACACCCGCGACGTGGTCATGACCGACGACTCGGTCGATGCGCCGCCCCGTCCGACCTTCCAGGCGCCGCTGGCCTATCCGCGCCAGGCGCGCGCGCGCGGCATCCAGGGCTATGTGGTGCTGTCTCTGCTGATCAGCGCCACCGGCGAGATCGAGAAAGTCCAGGTGCTGGAATCCAGCCCGTCCGGCGTGTTCGAGCAAGCCGCGCTGGAAGGCGTGCGCAACTGGCGCTTCGAGCCGGCCCAGTACCAGGGGCGCAACGTCAAGGTGTGGGCGCGCCAGCGCGTCCGTTTCGACCTGAGCTGAGGCGCGGCTCAACCCATGATTCGCCTGCCGTATCTGATTGTTCTGGCGCTGTTGACGGGCATACCCGTTGCTGCGCAGGAGGAAGGATCGGTTTTTGTCAGCGAGGCCGAGACCATGACTTCGAGTGAACTGCTCTCGCTGGCGGCCGTCCTGATCGGTGATCGCAACTACACGCGCGCACGCACCGCACTGGCGCGGATCGATGAGGGCGAAGAGAGTCTCGATCGCATCCGCTATCACACGCTATCGGGTCTGATTGCGCTCAATCTTGAGGAATGGTCGCTGGCCGAGCGAGAGTTCGAGTCGGCTCTTGCGGCAGGCCAGGAAGAACCCGTGGTCTGGTTGTATCTCGCCCAGGCCCGCTTCAGTCAGCAAAAGTTCCAGCCTGCACTGGATGCGCTGGACCGTGCCGGCGAAGCCGCGACCCGGCTGCCCTCGGTATTCATGATGCGCGCCCAGGCGCACTGGGAACTGAGGCAGTTCGAGCCCGCCTGGCAAACGCTGGGCCGGGGCCGGGCGCTGTTCCCGGACCGCGCAGGAGACTTTGCCCGGCGCCAGGTATTCCTTCTGGTTGACCAGGGGCTGTATCAGGAAGCGGCCGACCAGGGGCTGCGTTATCTGGAGACTGGTGTTGCAACCACCGACGATGCAATTGCGATCGGCAATGCGCTGCGTGAAACCGGGCAGTTCGAACAGGCCGCGCTGATCCTGGAAAAGGCCCGCCTGGGCGCACCCGACCATGCGTTGCTGAGCAAGGTGCTGGCGTACGTGCATCTGGATCAGGGGCGGACGCTGGCGGCGGCCGAAATCATGCGTCGCGCGGCGATCACCGATCCGGAGCTGGTGGTCGATGCCGCCGAACTGTTTCGCCGCGCCGGCTGGCTGGTTCAGGCGCTGCGCCTGAATGCACAGGTCATCGACCAGCCGCGCAAGCTGCGCCAGCGCCTGTCCATTCTGCTGGAAATGAACCGCTTCGATCAGGCCGCCGCGATGGCGGCCGATCTGGATCGGGTCGGGCTGCTTGCCGATGAGGACATGCGCTATGCACTGGCGTATGCGCTTTTCAAGTCGGGCGATTTCGACCACGCCGAGGTGCAATTGCAGCAACTGACCCGGGCCGACCTGTTCCGACGTGCGGCGGAACTGCGCCGGGTCATGGAGCAGTGCGCGGCAGACCCCTGGATGTGCGGCTGAGCGCCAAACCGGATTCCTTGACGATGAGAGACTCGCTAGTGACCCGCGCCGGCATGCTGCTGGGCATGGCCTTGATGATCTTCGGTCTGGTTTTTTCGATCCGGGCCATCGCGCAGCAGCCACCCGACCCGGCCGAACCTTCCTCCAGACTGGATCTGTTCGTGTTCGAACAGGGCCGTCCGGTTCGCGATCTCACGGTGCGTTTTGCCGATGCCGTCGGTCGCACCGACGAGGCCGGCCAGTGGCGCGCGGACCTGCCGCCGGCCCGGGGCCGCCTGACCCTGTTCGACGGCGCCGAGGCACTGACCGCGCTGGCGCTTGACTTGCGTGCCGGGGAGGCAATCCAGGTCATCGTCACGCTCTTTGGCCCCGACCGGCGTGCCATGGTCAGCCTGGAAAGCTCGCTGGGCGTGGATCGGGTCGAATACGGTGACGAAGTCACGACAACTGACGGCCAGGCCGGCAGTGGAGTGCTGGGCGGCCGGGTCGTGTCGACGGAAGATGGTGCGCCTGTGGCCGGCGCCCGGATTTTCATCTCCGGCACGCCGATCGAGCTTCGTACCGACGAACAGGGGCGGTTCGAGGCCGATGTCCCGGCCGGTCGCTACTCGGTCTCGGTGCTGCACGCCGAGTTTGCCACCCGAACCGTGGAGGGCGTGGAGATCGCGGCCGATTCACGCACCGAGCGTGACTTTCAGCTTCCGCCGGCCGGGCTGGAGCTGGCCGAATTCGTGGTCGTCGAGCCGTTCATCCAGGGCAGCCTGTCGGCAGTGCTCGACGAGCGCCGCGAGACGGCCGGGGTGGCCGAAATCCTCGGTGCCGAGCAGATGTCGCGCGCCGGTGACAGCGATGCCGCGTCGGCGCTGCGCCGGGTGACCGGTCTGAACCTGGTCGGCGGCGGCTTCGTGTTCATTCGCGGGCTGGGCGAGCGTTACTCGTCGACCCTGCTCAACGGCACCACGGTGCCCAGCCCGGACCCGACCCGCAAGGTGGTACCGCTGGACCTGTTCCCGACCGGGGTGATCGAGTCCATTCTGGTCCAGAAGGGCTATTCGCCCGGGATGCCCGGGGATTTCGGCGGCGGCGCGATCGAAATCCGGACCACGAGCATTCCGGAAGAGAATTTCTTCAAGTTCGGCGTCTCGACGACGGTGCGCGAAGGGACCACTTTCAAGGACGGGCGCAGCTATCCCGGAGGAAATACCGATTTCGCCGGCTTCGACGACGGCACGCGCAGCCTGCCCCGGCCGGTTGCCGAAGCTGCCGGCGACGGCATCATCCGACCGGCCAACCCCTTCACCAATCCCGACGGCCTGACGCCTGCAGAGCTGGAAGTCCTCGGTGAATCCTTTTCGAATATCTACGACCAGCGACTTGAAACGATCTATCCCGATCGCAGCGTCTCGGTCGAGGGAGGCATGCGGTTCGAGCCCGGCGAGGACTGGACCCTCGGGTTCGCCGGCTCGGTACTCTGGGGCGATAGCTGGCAGACGCGCAGCGAGCTGCGGCGGACCTTCACCGTCGGTCAGGGCGAGCTCCAGCTACGCAACGATCAGGTGCTCGATCGAACGCTGCGCGAGGTGAACCTCAGCGGGCTTGTCACCGCAGGCGTGAGTTTCCGCGACCAGCACCGGTTGGATGTCAATTCGATGATCCTGCGTCTGACCGAAGACGACGCCAATCTGCTGGAGGGCCTGGATCAGGATCAGGGCGGCATCATCCGGATCTTCGAGCTGGAGTTCGAGGAGCAGGAGCTCATCTCCAACCAGGTCAAGAGCGAACACCGGTTTCCGTTCCTGCTCGACCTGGGCCTGCGCGCCGACTACGCCGAGTCACGCGCGCGCCGGAAAGCGCCGGATAACCGCATCGTGCGCTTCGACCCCGATTCGAACTCGCCGACCGGATTCATCTTTTCGCGCCGTGCCGACAACAACTTTCGCAATTTCTCGGACCTGCGCGACCGGATCATCGATTTCGGATTCGAGGCCGATCTGCCGTTTGCGTTCGGTTTTCTCGAAGGCCGGCTGGAAGGCGGCTGGCGCCGGCTGGAGCGTGATCGCGACTCGACCATCCGGCGCTTCAAGTTTGAAGGCATCGAGCGCATTCCGCTCACCGTGCGCCGGCTGGAGAACATCGAAGACATCATCAACGATGACAACATCGGCCCGAACGGCTTCGTGCTCAGCGAAGTGACGCGTGCGACCGACAATTCGGCGGCGTTGCTGGACATTGATGCCTGGTTCGTGAATCTTGATGTCACGATGCTGGACCGGATAAGGTTGTCCGGCGGCGTGCGCGTGGAGGATTGGGTCCAGGCATCGGAGACCTTCGAGTTGTTCGCGCCACAGCGCACGCCGATTCGGGCAGAGCTCGGCGATACCGACTTGCTGCCGGCGATTTCGCTGACCTGGTTCATGTCGCCGCGCCAGCAATTGCGTGCCAGCTACGCCGAAACGCTGGTCCGTCCCGACCTGCGCGAGCTGTCACCGGCCATATTTACCGATCCGGTGCTGGACGAGGATGTGCGTGGCAACCCCGATCTGGTGCCGACCCGCATCCAGCATTTCGACCTGCGCTACGACTTCTCGCCCAGCCCTTCGGAGCTGTTTTCGATTGGTGCGTTCTACAAGATCATCGATGATCCGATCGAGCTGATTCAGCAGCCGGGTGCGGCGCGCGAGATCGGGCTGGTCAATGCCGAGGAAGCGGAAAACTTCGGCTTCGAACTGGAAGGGCGCAAGGAGCTTGGATTTCTTGGCCGCTGGTTGCCGGGAGAACGCTGGCTGGAGCGGTTCACGCTGGCGGGGAATTTCGCCTGGATTGAATCCGACATCATCATTCGGCCGGAAGATTCCGGCATCGTGACCTCGCGTTCCCGCCCGTTGCAGGGCCAGTCGCAATTCGTCGCCAACTTTCAACTGGCCTACGATCATCCGCAAGATCTGTTCGAGGCCACGCTGCTCTACAACGTCACCGGCGAGCGTATTTCCCAAGTCGGCATTCTTGGCGCCCCTGACCAGAAGGTGCAGCCGGCGCATGAGGTGGATTTCAACTTTCGCTACCGCTGGCGCGATCATCTCACCTTCAAGTTCAAGGCCGGCAATCTGCTCGATACCAGTTTCGAAATCCTGCAGGGCGATCAGGCAACCCAGCGCTTCAAGCGTGGCCGCACCTTCGGGCTGGGTGTCGACATCGGTTTCTGAGACGCTCCATCCGTGTTCATCTGTCACAAATCTGCCACGCCGGGGTCATCGGGCTGAAACCTGCATTTCTTACCTTTCATGGGGACTGGGGACCGGGACAGGCTCCGCAGCATTCGTACTGGATTCAACCAAACCGAGAGGACCTTTCAACATGCATACCAAGCTCATTCGCAACGCGCTGGCGCTGGCCGTCGGCGGCTTGCTGGCTTCGAATGCCCATGGTTTCGTGGTCAACGAAACCTTCAGCGGCAACTGGAGTGAAGTTGGCGTCACCGTGAATCGCGGTGTCCTTATCGACATCGTGCCAACGCTGGCTACTTTGCCGCCGAATGATTTTTCCAACAATGTCGTGCTGCAGTGGTTCACCTATCGAGATGGCGAGCCGGTCTGGTTGATCGGTGATGCCGGCTCTGCAGTCATCGGCAAGAACACCAACATTGCTCAAATTGACGTGTTCGAGTTTGCCGGCGGCGCGTTCGGTCCGCCGGATGTGGGCTCGCCCGTGGCTACCCCCTGGGGCAATGCGACCCTCACGTTCAACAGTTGCAACAGCGCCACGCTCGAGTACGATGGAATTGATGGCGCAGGCACGATGAACTTGCGCAACATAACCCCCAAGGCAAGCTGCGCGGTACAACGCGAATTCGAGACCTGCCCGGCATTCGCGACGGCGGTACCGGGCCAGAATGCCTGCATCATCGAGGGCACCATCACCGATGACGTGACCCTGACTAACGAAACCATCTGGCTGCCGCAGGGCCAGCTTCGGGTAGATGGCGGGGCAACCCTCACCATCGAGCCGGGCACCGAGATCGTCGGCGGCACTTCCGGCGGCGTCGATTTCGTCGTGGTCGCCCAGGGCGCGAAGATTATTGCCGATGGCACGCCGAGTGCCCCGATCATCATGCGGGGATTCGAGTCCAACAGCCGTGGCGAATGGGGCGGCCTGGTGATCAATGGTTTTGCACCGATCAACGCCTGTTCCGCCGATGTGGAAGTCTGCACCGCGCAGGGTGAAGGTGATTCCGGCGCTTATGGTGGCAATGATCCACATGACAACAGCGGTGTGCTGCGTTATGTGGTGGTCGCCAATGCCGGCTTCGAGTTCTCGCCGAGCAACGAGCTCAACGGCATTGCCTTCCAGGGCGTCGGCGATGGTACCGTGGTCGAGTTCGTGCAGTCGCATCTCTCGGCTGACGATCCGTTCGAGCCGTTTGGCGGGACCGTCAACATGCGCTACCTGGTCGCCACCGGCGGTTCCGACGACAGCTTCGACTGGACCGAGGGTTACTCTGGCAGCGTGCAATACATGGTCACCAAAAAGTATGCCGATACCGGTGACCGTGGCATCGAGGCCGACAACAACAACGAGAACAACGACGCGCTGCCGCGCTCCAAGCCGCGCCTGGCGAACTTCACCATCATCGGTACCGAAGCTGCCAGCCAGGGTGTGCTGCTGCGTCGGGGCACCTCGGCGGAGATCGCCAACTTCATCGTTACCGGCTTCGGCAATACCTGCCTGCGGATCGATCAGCCCGCGACTTTCGACCAGGCAGTCAGCGGCGACATGACATTCGTCAACTCGGTCGTTGGAGGTTGTAGCGCTGGCAGCTTTACCGATCGTGATAGCGATGCGTTGCTGGTTTCGGAATGGTTTCTGAGCCAGGATAACAATGTCGAAACCGATGAAATCGGCCTGGGTGGCAAGAACGGCATGTTCCTGCAGCCGGGCTCGCCGGCCATCGGCATTGGTAGCGTACCGTTTACCGACGACTTCTTCGACAACGTCGACTACGCCGGTGCGTTCGCGCCCAATGGTCCGGACTGGACCGTTGGCTGGACCGTCGGCCTGGATCGTGATCTTCCGTAAGCCGGCAATCATTGCCTGAAGGGATCATTCCCGGATGGCATGCAAGACCCAGGGGCGGCACATCGCAGATGTGCCGCCCTTTTTTCATTTTTGCACCAGATTTCCGGCCACCGCGAACACCGTCTGCCGGCCGTCGCGCACCGCCCGCATCGGGCACCCGAACAGCCGGCTGAGACGATGCTCGGTCAGCATTTCCGCAGTGGGTCCGTATTCCCATCGGCCGTCGCCGCCGAGCATCAACACTTCGGTGCAATAACAGGTGGCCAGGTTGACATCATGCAAGGCCATGATCTGGGCCCGGTTGCCCTGGTGAAGGCGCCGCCACAGATGATCGAGTACGGCGACCTGGTGGGCGGGGTCGAGATGGTTGGTCGGTTCGTCCAGCAACAGTACGTGCGGGTCCTGGGCCAGCACCGTGGCCAGCGCCAGCCGGCGCTGCTCGCCGCCGGAAAGCTCCAGGCACGAGCGATCGGCCAGAGCAGCAAGGCCGACCGTCTCCAGCGCTTTCTGCGCGGCTTCAAAATCCTGTCGTGATTCATGGCCCAGCGGCCCGATGTGCGGGTGGCGGCCGCTGAGCGCGACCTGCAATACGCGCGCATCGAAGGCGAAGCGCGTGTTCTGGGTCAGCATGCCCAGCCGTTGCGCAATGGCGCGCCGGCGCATCCGCGGCATGTTCATTCCAGCCAGTTCCAGGTCGCCGGAATCGGCCGGGCGCACGCCGGCAAGAGTCAGCAGCAAGGTCGTCTTGCCGGCCCCGTTGGGACCAAGAATGCCGATCGACTGGCCGGCGCCGAGCTGGAGATCCAGCGACTCGACCACCCGCTGCCCACCGATCGAAACCGAAACGTTGCGGCATTCGAGGATCGGGACTCGGGACTCGGGACTCGGGACTCGCTGCTGCGGTGACCGCGTGGTTTTATCGCTGTTCATCGGCCTGCTCCGCGCTTGTGCAGCAGCAGTAAAAACAACGGCACGCCAATCAAGGCGGTTACCACGCCGACCGGCATCTGGCGCGGCGTGAACAGGTTGCGCGAAAGCGTATCGGCCAGCACCAGGAAAGCGCCGCCGAAAAGTGCTGCGGCCGGCAGCAGGCGGCGATGATCGGCCCCGACGACCAGGCGCATCAGGTGCGGCACGATCAGGCCGACGAAGCCGATCGTGCCGGCAATGGAGACGGCCAGCGCGGTCAGCGCCGAGGCGATCACGTAGATTTCGGTGTAGCGCCGTTTTGGCTCCTCGCCCAGCAGCGCGGCCTGGGTTTGCCCGGCCGAAAGAATGTTCAGGCTGCGCGCACGCAGGGTCAGCAGCAGCAGGGCCGCTGCCACCACAAGCACGCTGCCCCAGCCGGCGCGCGCCAGGCCCAGGTCGCCCATCAGCCAGAACAGCATGCCGCGCAGGCTCTGGTCATCACCCAGCGCCAGCATCAGGCTGATCACCGCGCCCCAGCCGGCTGCGACCACGACCCCGGTCAGCAGCATGCGGGTGGTTGACCACGGCCCCGAGCCCTGGGCGACGACAAACACGATGACCGAGGAGACCAGCGCGCCGGCAAATGCGGCCAGCTCGATCGGGATCATGGTCAGCCCGAACAGCATGGTGGCCAGCGCGAAGGCCGCCGCACCCCCGGACACGCCCAGCACGTAGGGGTCTGCCAGCGGGTTGCGCAGCAATACCTGCATCAGCGCACCGGCCAGCGCCAGCAGCGCACCGGTGACCAGCGCGGCCATTGTGCGCGGCAGGCGCAGTTCGGTGACGATCCGCCAGTCGATCTCACCGGACGGCCAGCCGATCCGGCCATTGCCGGAAAACAGCGATAGCGATACAGCCAGCACCAGCAAGGCCAGCAGCGCCACGGTCATGACCGGCATCGCGATCCTGGTCATCGGGTTTCCGCTTCGGGTCGGCGTGCAGGCGGGCAAGATTGCGGGCACGGTCGCTGGCACGATGCCGAGGAATTGATTACCATTCGGGGTAGTGAATTTTTTGCATCGCCGACTAGCTTAGCGCCCCATGCGCGCCATGGTTGGGTCGGCCGGATGCTGCGACAGGATCAGTCATGATAGATGCCGATGGCTTTCGCCCCAACGTGGGCATTGTCCTGGCGCGCGAGGATGGCCGGGTATTCTGGGCCCGACGCGCCGGACAGGACGGCTGGCAGTTTCCGCAAGGCGGCATGCGCAGCGATGAAACGCCGCTGGAGGCGATGTACCGGGAACTGAACGAGGAAACCGGGCTGAGTCCGAACCATGTCGAGGTGCTTGGCCAGACCCCGGGCTGGCTGCGCTACCGGTTGCCGCGCCGGCTTCGCCGCCGTCACCAGAAGCCGGTCTGTGTGGGTCAGAAGCAGGTCTGGTTCCTGCTGCATTTCCTGGCCGAAGAAAGTGCATTTCGGCTTGATGCCTGCGATGAACCGGAATTTGATTTCTACCGCTGGGTGGATTTCTGGTACCCGGCGGAAAATGTCATTCCGTTCAAGCGGCGCGTCTACCAGCGCGCCCTGAGGCACCTCGAGCCAATGCTTCCGGGCGCGAAGGTCAACCGCCGCGGCTGATCGGCCTGCCGGCCAACAAGGAACTTCTCGAAACATGGATCTCATCGGCGCCTTCGTCCTGCTGTTCGTGGTCATGGACCCGCTCGGCAACATCCCGATATTCCTGTCGGTGCTGGAGCAGGTCGCGCCTGAGCGCCGCAACCGCGTCCTGGCGCGCGAGCTGTTGCTGGCGCTGGTCATCCTGTTCGCGTTCCTGTTCGGCGGCCAGTACCTGCTGGCGGCGTTGCATCTCAGCCAGTATTCCATCAGCGTTGCCGGTGGCATCATCCTGTTTCTGATCGCACTGAAGATGATCTTCCCGGTGCCGCGCCAGATGCGCGAGGACGAGCCCGACGAGCACGACGAACCTTTCCTGGTTCCGTTGGCAGTACCCCTGGTGGCCGGGCCCAGCGCGATGGCCATCCTGTTGCTGCTGGCCACGCGCCACCCGGAGAGCCTGGGGTTGTGGTCGCTGGCACTGTTTCTGGCCTGGGTGGCAACTGCGGCCATTCTGGCCATGGCCCCGTTGCTCAAGCGCATTCTGGGCAAGCGCGCCCTGATTGCCACCGAGCGCCTGATGGGCATGTTGCTGGTCGCCATCGCCGTCCAGATGTTTCTTGAAGGTGTTACCGAATTTCTTGGAGAGTATGCATGAGTGCAAGGCACCGTTCCGTCCCGTTTCTCGCCGCTGTTGCCGGTCTGCTGTCTACGGCCGTTGTCGCAGAGATGTTCGCACCCGACGATCTCGAAGTCGCGCGCGAGTTGCGCCAGCAGGCGCTGGAAAGCTCTCTGGGCTACGAGATCACGGCCGATCTGACCACCCGCATCGGGCACCGGATGGCCGGGTCGGAGAATGATCCGCGCGCGGTGGCCTGGGCGATCGAAACTCTCGAAGGCCTGGGCTTCGACCGGGTCTGGACCGAGCCGGCGACCTTCCCGACCTGGCATCGCGAACATGAGTCGGTCCTGATCACCGCGCCGGTGGAGCAGCAACTGGTCGCCCTTGCGCTGGGCTTTTCTCCTGCTACCCCCGAAGGCGGAATCGAGGCCGAGGTGGTGATGTTCGACGATCTGGCCGCGCTGGAAGCCGCCGCGCCGGAAGCCGTGGCGGATCGGATCGTGTTCATCCGCAACCGCATGGAGCGCGCGCGCGACGGTTCCGGTTACGGCCCGGCGGTGGCGGCGCGCAGTCGCGGCGCCCAGGTCGCGGCCGAGAAAGGCGCGCTGGGGCTGGTGATCCGCTCGATCGGCACATCTACCAACCGCTTCGCGCATACCGGCGGAATGCGTTTCGACACCGCCAATCGCGGTGTCCCGGCGGTGGCGATCTCCAACCCGGATGCCGACCAGCTCGAACGGCTGATTTCCCTGCGCGAGCCGGTGCGCCTGAAGCTGGATGTGGGCGCCGAATTCAGCGAGGCCTACACCAGCCAGAACGTGATCGCCGAAATCACCGGTGCCGAGCAGCCGGAGAAGATCGTCGCGCTGGGTGCGCATCTGGATTCCTGGGATGTCGGCACCGGCGCGCTCGACGATGGAGCCGGCGTCGGCATCGTGACCGCCGCGGCCAGGCTGATTCTCGACCGCGAACGCCGTCCGCAGCGCTCGATCCAGGTCATCCTGTTTGCCGCCGAGGAAATCGGCCTGTGGGGTGGCCGCGCCTGGGCCGAAGCCAACCGGGACAATATCGCCAATTACCAGTTGGGCGCGGAGTCGGATTTCGGTGCCGGGCCAATCTATGAGATCTCGGCCCGGGTCAGTGACGATGCCTGGCCGGTGATAGCAGCCATCCAGGCCGAACTGGAACCCCTTGGCATTGCGCTGGGCGGGCGTCAGGCCGGCGGCGGGCCGGACTTCATTCCGATGCTCCCCCATGGCCTGGCCGCGGTGGACCTGCGCCAGGACGGCACGGTGTATTTCGACTACCACCACACCGAAAACGACACGCTGGACAAGATCGTGCCGGAAGAAATGGCGCAGAACGTCGCCGCCTACGCCGTGCTGGCCTGGCTGGCTGCACAATCTCCGGTGGATTTCGGCTCGGGGCCGGGGCTGCTTGCGCGCGACGAGGACTGACCCGGGCTTTCCCCTGTCGCGAATCGGAGTTCGCTCCCACAGGGGGTGGCGGTTTTGTGGGAGCGGTATCCGACCGCGATAGAACAAGCCGGCCAGCCGTGGCTCAGGCCTCGTGGATGGCCTTGATCAGCAACTCCCGATCCAGCGTGGCGCG
>SR_TP_S13solDRAFT_1000190_pt1 | contig 30148 bp, 31 predicted proteins | sample SodReaTP_S13sol_FD_11159 | JGI IMG/M metagenome (IMG submission 11159)
GAGGCGGGCGGCGCCGAAGCCGAGGATGCCGGAGCCGCAACCGAGGTCCAGCGCCCGGCGCGGCCGGCGCCGCCGGTCCTTCGCCAGGGCGCCCAGCGCCAGCAGGCAGCCGCGGGTGGTCTCGTGCCGCCCGGTGCCGAAGGCCAGGTTGGCGTCGATCAGCAGCGGGATGGAACCGGCCGGCGGGCGGCGCTCGATGTGGCTGCCGTAGACCCAGAAGCGCCCGGCCGCCAGTGCCGGCAGCGAGGCGCGGCTCTCCGCCACCCAGTCGATCTCCGGCATCAGCTCCAGGGTGAAGTCCGGCACCGCCGTGCCGGCGAAGAGCGCCCCGGCGGCGAGCTGCGCGGTGACCGCCGGGCGGCCCGGATCCTCGCCGAGGTAGAGCTGCAGCGGCACCAGGCCGCGTTCGTCCGGGCCACCCACGTCGAGCGCGCCGCCCAGCGGCTCCAGGGCCTGCTCGAAGGCGGCCACGCTGGGCTCCGGCACCCGCAGCGAGAGGAGATAGATCGGCAGCATCACGGCCACGGGCAGGCTCCGGTTTCACGTTTCGGCGGCCGCGGAGTCTTATGGGCGAGGAGGCCGTGAGGCAAGCGCCGGCGCAAGCCTCTGCGCCTCCGGCGACAGGAGGAGCGGCTGCCATGAGCGACCAGAGCAAGGCTACGAAGGGCGAGACCAGGAGCGATACGCGGCGCGAGCGCAGCGAGACCGGTGGCAATCCCGAAGGCGCACCGACGGCCTATCCGCCCCGGGACGCGCTGCTGCAGGTGGAGGACGGCGTCGCCCACTATCCGCCCTGCTCGAAGATCGTCTACGAGGGCCGCGTGCTCTACTGCAACGAGATCGGCGGCTGGATCGACTACGGCCCCGCCGACCCGCTGCCCCCGCACCACCGCCACCGCCCCCCGCCCGAGGAGAGGCGGGAGGAGGTGCTGGTGGTGGTGAGCTGAGACGCGGCCTCCTACAGCCGCGTGGCCCGCAGGCGCAGGGCGTTGGCGATGACGCTGACCGAGGAGAGCGACATGGCCGCCGCCGCGATGATGGGCGAGAGCAGCAGGCCGAAGAAGGGATAGAGGATGCCCGCCGCGATCGGCACGCCCGCCGAGTTGTAGACGAAGGCGAAGAAGAGGTTCTGGCGAATGTTGCGCATGGTCGCCCGGGACAGGCGCCGCGCCTGGACCAGGCCGGTCAGATCACCGCGCAGCAGGGTGACGCCGGCGCTCTCGATGGCCACGTCGGTGCCGCCGCCCATGGCGATGCCGACGTCGGCGGCCGCCAGGGCGGGCGCGTCGTTCACGCCGTCGCCGGCCATGGCCACCACCCTGCCCTCGCCGCGCAGCCGCTCCACCACCCGCCCTTTCTCCTCCGGCAGGACCTCGGCCTCCACCTCGTCGATGCCGAGCCGCCGGGCCACGGCCTCGGCGGTGGTGCGGTTGTCCCCCGTCAGCATGACGATGCGGAGGCCCTCGGCGTGCAGCGCCGCGATCGCCGCCGGCGTCGTTTCCTTGACCGGGTCGGCGACGGCCAGGATTCCGGCCGCGCGGCCGTCGAGCGCGGCCAGGATCGCGGTGGCGCCGTCGCGCCGCAGCGCCTCGGCCTCCTCCGTCAGGGCAGCCGTCTCCACGCCCAGTTCTTCCAGGAAGCGCCGGTTGCCCAGGGCCAGTTTCCGTCCCTCGACCCGGCCCACCACGCCCTTGCCGCTGGGAGCGTCGAAGTCCTCGACCGCCGCCAGCGTCAGCCCGCGTTCCTCGGCCGCCTGGACCACGGCGGCCCCCAGGGGGTGCTCGCTGACCCGCTCCAGGCTGGCCGCCAGGCGCAGCAGCTCGGCCTCCTCCAGGCCCTCGACGGGACGGATCGCCGTCACCCTCGGCTTGCCCTCGGTCAGCGTGCCGGTCTTGTCCACCACCAGGGTGTCGACCTTCTCGAAACGCTCCAGGGCCTCGGCGTTCTTGATCAGGATGCCGGCACCGGCGCCGCGGCCGACGCCGACCATGATCGACATGGGCGTGGCCAGACCGAGCGCGCAGGGGCAGGCGATGATCAGCACCGTCACGGCGGTGACCAGGGCGAAGCCCAGGGCCGGCGGCGGCCCCCAGATCGACCAGGCGACGAAGGCGACGACGGCGACCGCGATCACCGCCGGCACGAACCAGGAGGCGACCAGGTCGACCAGCCGCTGGATCGGCGCGCGGCTGCGCTGGGCGGCCGCCACCATCTGCACGATCTGCGCCAGCATGGTCTCCTTGCCGACGCGCTCGGCGCGCAGCACGAAGCTGCCCTGGCCGTTCAGCGTGCCGCCGATCACCTTGGCACCGGCCTGCTTCTGCACCGGCAGCGGCTCGCCGGTCACCATGGACTCGTCGACGTTGGAGCGGCCTTCCGTCACCTCGCCGTCGAGCGGCACCTTGTCGCCCGGGCGCACCCGCAGCAGGTCGCCGACCTGCACCTGGTCCAGCCCGACCTCCTCGTCGGAGCCGTCGGGCCGCAGGCGCCGCGCCGTCTTCGGCGCCAGGTCCAGCAGCGCGCGGATGGCGCCGGAGGTGCGCTCGCGCGCGCGCAGCTCCAGAACCTGCCCCAGCAGCACCAGCACGACGATGACGGCGGCCGCCTCGAAGTAGACGGCGACCGCCCCACCCATGCCCCGGAAGGCCGGCGGGAAGATGCCCGGCGCCACGGTCGCCGCGACGCCGTGCAGCCAGGCGGCGCCGACGCCCATGGCGATCAGCGTGAACATGTTGAGGCTGCGCGTGACCAGCGACTGCCAGCCGCGCACGAAGAAGGGCCAGCCGGCCCAGAGCACCACCGGCGTCGCGAAGAGCAGCTGCAGCCAGTTGGAGGTCTGCTGGCCGATGGCGTGGGTGATGCCGAAGAGATGCCCGCCCATCTCCAGCACCACCACCGGCAGGCTCAGCGCCGCGCCGATCCAGAAGCGCCGGGTCATGTCGATCAGCTCGGGGTTGGGCGGCTGCTCGGCGGTGATCTCCTCCGGCTCCAGCGCCATGCCGCAGAGCGGGCAGCTGCCCGGGCCCACCTGCCGCACCTCGGGATGCATGGGACAGGTGTAGACGGCGTCGGCCGGCGCCGCCACCGCCGGCCCCCGCCCCTCCAGCCAGCGTTCCGGCTCGGCCAGGAACTTCTCGCGGCAGCGGGCCGAGCAGAAGTAGTAGGGCCGCCCGCCGTGCTCCGCGCGATGCGGCGTGGTATGAGGATCCACCGCCATGCCGCAGACCGGATCGGTCGCCATGCCCTCCTGCGCCGCAGCCTGGTGGCCGTGGCCGCAGCATCCGGATGCCGCCTGCTGCCCGTGGTCCATCGGAAGCTCCTTCGTCGTCTGTCACGAAGAGCTATGGGGCTTCCAATGATGGGAAGGTCAAGGGGCGAGACGATCGGCTTTCGCCCGCCTCCCCCGGGGTCAGGCGATGGGGTTGGCGAGCACGCCGATGCCGTCGATCTCCACCTCCACCCGGTCGCCCGGTTTGAGGAAGCGCGGCGGCGTGAAGCCGAGCGCGACGCCCGCCGGCGTGCCGGTGGCGATGATGTCGCCGGGCAGCAGGGTGGTGGCGGCCGAGAGCGTCTCGATGATGGTCGGAACGTCGAAGATCAGGTCGCTCACGGGCGCGCTCTGGCGCAGCTCGCCGTTCACGCGGGTGACCAGCCGCAGCGCGCCGAGATCGGGCACCGCGTCCGCCGTCAGGATCGCCGGCCCCATGGGGCAGAAGGTGTCGGGCGACTTGCCGAGGAACCACTGCTTGTGCCGCTTCTGGGTCGCCCGGGCGGTGACGTCGTTGACGATGGTGTAGCCGAAGACATGGGACAGCGCCTCGTCCCGCGAGATCCCGCGACCGGCGGTGCCGATCACCACCGCCAGTTCGCCCTCGTAGTCCAGCGTGCCGGTGGGATCGAGGCTGCTCTCCACCGCATCCTCGGGACCGATCACCGAGGTCGTGGCCTTGGTGAAGAGGATCGGCACCTCCGGCTGCACCTCGCCGGCGGAGGAGGAGTCGAAGCCAGAGCCCTGGAACTCGCCGGCGTGTTCCACGTAGTTCTTGCCCACGCAGAAGATGTTGCGGCGTGGCTCTGGGAGCGGCGCCCGCAGGGTCACCGAAGCCGGATCGAGCGCCTCCACGCCGCCCGCCTCCAGGGCCTGCCGCAGACGCGCCACCGCGGGGGCACCGGCGGCGATCAGGCCGGCCAGGCTGTCCGGCAGTTCCGGCGCCAGGCTGAGAACCGGCACGATTCCCTGCTCTGTCAGCACGGCGGCATGATCCACGCCGTCGAGGGCGTAGGTGACGAGACGCATGTTCCAGTTCTCCTTGAGCGGGGCTTTTCCGAAAGGTCAGGCCGTGGCGCGCCGGCGGCCGAGGGCCTTCGTGAGCGGCGGCAGCACGAGGGTGGCGATCAGCAGGACCCAGAGCACCTTGCTGACGGGCGAGGCGAAGAGCACCATCGGGTCGTTGCCCGAGATCCGCATCGACAGCAGGAAGGAGCGCTCGATCAGCGGCCCCAGGATCACGCCGATCAGGATGGCGGCGACGTGGTAGCCGGTCTTGCGGGCGACGTAGCCGATGATGCCGAAGCCGACGGCGATGGCGATGTCGACCACGAAGCCGCGCGGCACGAAGGCCCCCACCAGCGTGAAGGCGACGATCAGCGGCGCCATGTAGACCGTCGAGACCACGGTGATGCGCGAGAGATAGCGGGTCATGGGAAAGACCGTGACCAGCATCACCAGGTAGGAGACGAACATCGACATGATGACGCCGTAGGCCAGGATCGGCTCCTGCACGAAGAGCCGCGGGCCGAAGGGCACGCCGTGGAACTGCAGAACGATCATCATGACGGCCGCGGTGCTGCCGCCGGGGATGCCGATGGCCAGCAGCGGCACCAGGGTCCCGGTGGTCACGCCGTTGTTGGCCGCCTCCGGCGCCACGACGCCGGGCTCGCAGCCGGTGCCGAACTTGTCCTTCTCCCGGGAGAAGAGCCGCGCCTGCTGGTAGGCGACGAAAGCGGCGATCGAGGCGCCGGCGCCCGGCAGGACGCCGATCACCAGGCCCAGCAGGCCCGTCCAGGTGATGAGCCACCAGTGGCGGAAGGCGCCGAGCAGGTTGCCGATGGCCTCGCGCCAGCGCGGCGTCACCGAGGTCTTCAGGTCCTCGGCGACGATCGACTTCTTCTCCAGCATCACCAGGGCCTCGGAGATCGCGAAGAGGCCGATCAGGGCCGGCACCAGGGGCACGCCGTCGAAGAGTTCCAGCACCCCGAAGGTGCCGCGCGGCGCGGCGTAGATGTGGTCCGCCCCCATCGCCCCCAGCATCAGCCCGAAGGCGCCGGCGATCAGGCCCTTGAGCATGTCGCGCGCGGCGATGGCGGCGATCAGCGTCAGGCCGAAGAGCATGATCACGACCATCTCGGCCGACTGCACGTAGTAGCCGACCCGGGACAGCCAGGGCATGAGGAAGAGCGTCACCGCCGAGGTCACGAGGCCGGCCACCACGGAGGAGACGAAGGCCAGGGCGAGCGCCTTGGCGGCGCGCCCCTGCTTGGTCATCTCGTAGCCGTCCAGCGTGGTGGCGGCGGCGCCGCCGGTGCCGGGGATGTTCACCAGGATGGCCGGCACGCCGCCGCCCAGGTGGCTGGCACAGTAGAGCGCGACCATGAAGGTCAGCGCCACGTCGGCGTTGAAGACCAGGGTCAGCGGCAGCAGCAGGATGATGGTGTTGTGCGCGGCGAAGCCCGGGATCGCCCCCATGACGATGCCGATGAAGACCGCCGGGACGATCACCCACCAGAGCCCGAGAGAGTGGAAGAAGAGCTCCGACAGCCCGCCGAGATTCAGTTCCATGACCGCATCACCATAGAGACCAGGCGCTCGAAGGGTCCCGAGGGGAAGCGGGTGCCGAGCAGCACGATGAAGAAGAGCCAGCCGAAGAGCGAGGCCGCCGCGGCGAATACCAGCGCCTTGCGCAGCGGCCGCAGGCCGGCCAGCAGGCTGCCGAGCAGCAGGAAGGCGAAGGTGGTGAGCGTGAAGCCGCCGTGACGGACCACCGGCAGATAGGCCAGGATCAGCAGCAGAAAGACGAGACGCTGGCCCCTTCCCTCCTCCGGCCCCAGCACGGCGGAGAAGTCCAGCCGCGCCTCGCCGCGCAGGAACAGCAGGCCGCAGCGCAGGAAGAAGAGCGCCGAGAAGCCGAGCAGCAGGGCTGCCAGGAACAGCCCGCTGCGCTGCGCCTCGGCGGGAAAGCTCCAGACCGAGGCGACGTAGTAGAGAGCGTAGAGGCTGGCGGCGACCGGGATGATGAGGTCGGCGCCGACAGCTCCCCTGGGCTGCCTCTCGTCCTTGCTCATGGGTTATCCTCGTGATGCGGGATTCGGGCCCGGGAGGCAGGGCGACGCGCCCCGCCTCCCGGGAAATCCCGAACGGCCTTGCGGCTCAGGCGCCGGAGAGCAGGTCGCGATAGCGGCGCGCCAGCTCGCGCATCTCTTCCGCCGAGCGCATGGCGACAGCCTCGCCGCCGGCATCGATGAAGCTGGCGGGTACGCCGGTAGCCTCCACCGCCGTCGCGTATTCCGGATCGGCGATCGTCGCCTGCATGGTCTCGACCAGGGCCTGGACGCGATCCGGATGGGCGTCGTAGGCGGCCTTGTGGATGCCCCAGGCGCGCGAGGAGGTCAGCGGCGGCAACGAGGTGCCCAGGGCGTCGTTGACCGTCGGCGCATTGTCGGTGTCGTCCGGGACGGCGTTGCGGTCGTCGAAAACCCCCAGCACCCGCGCCTGGTCGCCCAGGACGATGGTGTTGGTGATCGGCAGCGCGCAGCAGTCGACCTCGCGGGTGATGGCGGCCATGGCCGAGGGATTGCCGCCGCCGTAGGGCACCAGCATGAACTGGGCGCCGAGCGCCTCGCCCAGCGCCAGCATGCCGATCGAGGCGGGGTGCGGCAGGCGGCTCACGGAGACGGTGACGACGCGGCGCTTGGCCTCGTCCACCAGCTGCTCCAGGGTCTCGAAGGGGCTGTCGGGCCCGACCCAGACCGCCATGGGCTCGGACAGGGTCTGCTGGAAGTAGACCAGGTCACGGCCGATCTCGATGCCGGTGTTCTGCAGCTCCAGCATGATCACCTCGGGGCCGAGGTTTGCGAAGATCAGGCTGTAGGCGTCGGGCTCGCGGCCCATGTAGAACATGTAGCCGACCTGGCCGGCGGCGCCGGGATAGTAGCCGAACTCCATGTTGACGCCGAGGTGCTTGCTCCAGACTTGGGCGAAGGCACGGGCGTCGCGGTCGGCGCCGCCGCCCTCGCCGGTGGGAATGACGATTTCGATGTTGCGCGCGGGATAGGACTGCGCCGCGGCGAAACGGGGGCCGGCGAGACCGAGGCCGGCGGCGCCGAGCAAGGCGCCCCCACCCTGGAGGAAGCGGCGGCGACCGAGCGCCAGGCTCGGAAGAGCGATCTTGGACATGACGTTTCTGCTCCCGGTTGGTGGGGTCGCCCGCGGATGGTGCGCCCCTGGTTGGACCTGTACCGGACCATTTCTTATTGGTTGGCCAATGAGCGGCCGCGACGGCCGCGGGACTTCTGCCCTCAGCCCCGGTAGACCGGCTCCGGCTGTTCGAAGAAGCCGGCCAGGATGTGGTAGACCATCAGGTAGTTCTTCTGCTGGAAGGAGGCGTGCGAGATGCCCTGCATCACGGTGAACTGCTTGGCCGGATGCGGCAGCTCCTTGAAGAAGGCCAGCAGATCGTCGAAGCCGGCAATGCCGTCGTACTCGCCGCGCATGACCAGGGTCGGCATGGTCAGCTTCTTCGGATCGGTCAGCGGCAGGCGCGAGCACATGTCGACGTAGGTGCCGGTCGGCATGGAGTCGTCGAGCGAGAGGATGGCGTCGGCGAAGGCCTCGATCACCTTGTCCTCGGCCGTGCCCGGATGGTCGCGGTTGAAGATCGAGTAGACGAAGGCCTTGTCGATCGGCCGCCGCTTCATGCGGCGGAAGTCCTCCAGCTTCTTGCGCCGCTCCACCAGGGTCGGCGCCCCCTCCCCGGTCCAGACGAAGGCGTCCAGCGCCAGCCGGGCGACCCGTTCGGGGTGGCGCTCGGCGAAGGCGGCGGCGCGCAGCGCGCCCGAAGAGATGCCGTAGACCAGCAGCGGCACCTCGCCGGCGGCCTTGGCGATGTAGTCCGAGGCGGCGCTCAGGTCGTCGGCCCCGTCGGCGATGTTCGAGGTGATCTCGCGGTGCTTGTCGGAGCGGCCGTAGCCCTCCATGTCGACGCACCAGGTGTCGTAGCCGCGCGCGGCGAACCAATCCATGACCGAGGACCAGGGCCGACCGGACACCTGCAGGTCGAAGGTCGGCTGCGAGGCCATGGAGGAGCCGTGCACGAAGAGCACCCGGCCCTTGGCCTCACCGGTCGCCGGCGCCTTGCGCCAGAGGAAGAGCCGCACGTCGCCGTCGGGCGTCGCCTTCGTCGCCCAGTGTTCGCTGCCCGTGACGCTCCGCGCCTCTGCCGCTGCCATCGCGTTTCCTCGCTTGTCCGTGGTTGCGGGCGGTCGGTCGCAACCAGCCGTCCGATTGGTAATCCAATTACAAACCGCTATAGCGATTGGTCAGACCATAATCAAGACACCTTTTGCAATGCCTTCGCCTTTCTCGGAAAACCCTTGTCTATCGAGCGGAGAAATGGCACACCAATTATGTTCAGCCCTTCCAGAGAAGGGACGGTGCGAGGAGAGTATGGCGAGCCTGGAAGCCACGAGCCCGGCGCCGCGCCAGATCCGACGGCGACAGGCCGAGACGGTCGAGGAGGCCCTGCTGCGGCTGCTCGAGGGGCCCGAGGGCCGTCCGGGTGCGCGGCTGCCGACCGAGCGGGCCCTGGCCGAGCGGCTGGGCGTTCCCCGCAGCGCCGTGCGGGCGGCGCTGTCGCGGCTGGAGGCGCACGGCCGCATCGTGCGCATCATCGGCAGCGGGACCTATGTCGCCGAACAGGAGACGATCCGGGCCACGGCGCCCTCCGCCCAGGGGCGTGACGCCAGCCCGCAGGAGATCATGGAAACGCGGGCCATGATCGAGCCCAAGCTGGTGCTGCTGGTCATCGCCCACGCGAACGCGGCCGACCTGGAGCGCATCGAGGAGGCCATGCGGCGGGCCGAGACGGCCGAGAGCTTCGAGGAGTTCGAACTCTGGGACGGGCGCTTCCACGAGGCCATCGCCGAGGCCACCCACAACCGCCTCATGATCGAGGTCTATCGCACGGTGACCGCCGCCCGCGACCTGGCGGAGTGGGGTGAACTGAAGCGCCGCAGCGTCACCGAGGAGCGGCGGGCCGTCTACCTCCGTGAGCACCGGGAGATCGTCGCCGCCATCCGCGCCCGCGACGCACCGCGCGCCGAGGCCGCCCTGACTACCCACCTGACCAGCGTCCGTCGCAACCTCTTCGGCTTCTGAGCCGCCCTTCCCCTTCCGGCCGCTTCCCAGGGCTGCCCCCGGCCCCGGACCAGCGCGCGATTCGGCCGGCCCGGAACTCGCATGACCCCGCTCGCCATCCTCTTCTTCGCCGCGCTTGTGCTGGCCACCTCCTTCCTGTCCGGGGTCTTCGGCATGGCCGGCGGCATGATCCTGATGGGGGCGCTGGTCTTCCTGATGCCGGTGCCGACCGCGATGGTGCTGCACGGCATCACGCAGATGACCTCGAACGGCTGGCGGGCGCTGGTCTGGCGCCGCTACGTGCACTGGTCGATCGTGCTGCGCTACGCGGCCGGCCTGGCGCTGGCCGCGCTGATGTTCCTGCTGCTGCGCTTCGTGCCCGACGAGCGCCTCGTCCTCCTGGCCCTGGGGCTCATGCCCTTCGTCGCGCTGGCGGTACCGGAGCGGCTGGTGCCGCAGGCGGAAAAGCGCGGCGGCGCGGAGCTCTGCGGCTTCCTCTGCACGGCCCTGCAGCTGCTCTCGGGCATCTCCGGGCCGGCGCTGGACCTCTTCTTCCTCAAGGGGAAGATGGACCGACGGGCGGTGGTCGCCACCAAGGCCACCTGCCAGACCGTGACGCACCTGGTGAAGCTGCTCTACTTCGGGCTGCTGGTCGGCGGCGCAGAGGCCGGCTACCTGGAGCCGCTGGTGGTGGGGCTGGCGGTCGGCCTCGCCATGCTGGGGACCAGCCTGAGCCGCACCGTGCTGGAGCGGCTGAGCGACCAGGGCTTCCGCCGCTACACCCAGTGGATCGTCATGGCGATCGGCGCGGTCTACCTGGTCCGCGCGGTCGTCGCTTTCTTCTGATCCGGGCTCAGCCCCGCAGGCCAGCGGCGTCGAAGAGGCTCGGCGCCGGCGGCGGCACCGCGCCCTCGATGACCAGCAGCCGGAACTTGGTGTCGAGCCCGCCCGGCGCGGAGAAGCCGCCCGGCCGGCCACCGGCCGCCAGCACGCGGTGGCAGGGCACGACGATGGGGAAGGGATTGCGCCCCAGGGCCTGCCCCACGGCCCGCGCCGCGCCGGGCTCGCCGACTCGGGCCGCGACCTCGCCGTAGGTCAGCGTGGCGCCCGGCCGGATCGTCCGGGCCACGGCATAGACCCGCCGGTGAAAGGCCGGCACGCCCGCCATGTCGAGCGCGATCTCCGCCAGGTCGCGGGGCTCGCCCCGCAGCAGCGCGACGATGGCCGTCATCGCCGCCCGCACCGGTGGCGGCGGGTTCGCCTCCTCGCCGCCGCCGGCCTTGCGGCGCAGCCGCGCCAGCGTCTCGCCGGGGCCGGACTCGGGCAGCGCCACGGCCGTCAGACCCGCCGGTCCCCAGGCCAGGCCGCAGCGGCCGACCGCCGTATCGAAGAGAGTGATCCCGCGATCCGTCATAACGGGGGAAGCCTAGCACGAAATCTCCTGCTAGGCTGCGAAAACAAGAACAAACAGGGGATATCGGCGATGACGAGCGAGAATCCGGGCGCCATTCGCGTGGGCATCGGCGGCTGGACCTTCGAGCCCTGGCGCGGGACCTTCTATCCCGAGGGCCTGGCGCAGAAGCGCGAGCTGGAATACGCCAGCCGGCAGCTCACCTCCATCGAGGTCAACGGCACCTACTACGGCGCCCAGAAGCCGGAGAGCTTCGCCCGCTGGCACGCGGAGACGCCCGAGGGTTTCGTCTTCGCCCTCAAGGGGCCGCGCTTCGCCACCAACCGCCGCCGCCTGGCCGAGTCGGCCGCCTCGGTCGAGCGCTTCCTGACCGGCGGCCTGCTGGAGCTCAAGGAGAAGCTGGGGCCGATCAACTGGCAGTTCCTGCCGACCAAGCGCTTCGAGCCGGACGACTTCGAGGCCTTCCTGAAGCTGCTGCCGCCGACGCTGGAGGGCCGCCCCCTGCGCCATGCCGTGGAGGTGCGCCACGAGAGCTTCCGCGTGCCCGCCTTCGTCGAGCTGCTGCGCGCCTACGGCGTGGCCGTGGTGCTGACCGACAAGCAGGACTTCCCGCAGATCGCCGACGTCACCGCCCCCTTCGTCTACACCCGCCTGCAGCGCAGCGCCGAGAGCGAGGAAAGCGGCTATCCGCCCGCGGCCCTGGACCTCTGGGCGGCGCGCGCGGCCGCCTGGGCACGCGGCGGCGCGCCGGCCGACCTGCCGCTCCTCGCCAGGGCCGAGGCGAGCCCGCCGCCCTCGCGCCCGGTCTTCGTCTACATGATCAACGGCTTCAAGCCGAAGGCCCCGGCCGCCGCCCGGGCGCTGATCGCGCGGCTCGCCTCCTGAGCCGCTCCCCTGCTGCACGGCCGGCCGGCACTCACGGCTCGAACACGAGGTTCACGCGGATCGCGGCCATACGGACACGGGCGCGGCAGCGGCCGTCACCCCGGGGCGACGGTCGCCGCAGGATCAGCGGCCAAGGCCGCTGCGCTCCAGGTCGATCTCGGCGGCTTCCAGCGCCTTGCGCCGCACGAAGTCGCTGAGGCTGGTCCGCGCCTGCCTGGACGCCGCCTCCAGCAGGGCACGCTCGCCCTCGCTGATCCGGACGCTCAGCACGGAAGTAGCCATCTCGCGGAATCCCTGACGTTTGAGGCGCATGACGATGGCATACGGTAGTGCGAGCCAAGACGGACGCGATGGCGACCGGTCGTCATTGCGCAGCCCGGCGACAATCGCCAGACTGGTACCCGCGACAGTAGCGTCAGCGACCCCCGAAGGATCGCAATGGACAAGCGCGGCAGCGGCGGAACGTTGGAGGCAATGGCCCTGGGAGAGGCCGCGCCATGACCATCCGCCACGCCATCTGGAAGGTCGGGCCGAAGCCGGAACCGCTGGCGCCGGCGACCCTGCCGAGCGAGCGGCTTCTGGAGGACATGATCGTCGCGGCGCCGGGCCTGCTTGCGCAGGAGTGGATGTTGATCGGGCGGCAGGAGAGCACCGGCTTCGGCGGGCGCATCGACCTGCTTGCCGTCGCTCCCGACGGCGCCCTGGTGCTGATCGAGATCAAGCGCGACCGCAGCCCGCGTGAGGTCGTGGCCCAGGCGCTGGACTACGCCTGCTGGGTGGAGCGGCTGGACGGCGACGAGATCGCCGCGATCTACGAGCGCTTCGCCCCCGGCCATAGCCTGAAGGAGGACTTCCGCGCCCGCTTCGGCCAGCCGCTGGACGAGGAGGCGCTGAACCAGAGCCACCAGATCGTCATCGTCGCCGGGGAGCTGGACGAGAGCAGCGAGCGCATCGTCACCTACCTCAGCAAGCGCGAGCTGCCGATCAACGTGCTCTGCTTCCAGGTCTTCGCCCAGGGCGAGGAACAGCTGCTGAGCCGGGCCTGGCTGCTCGACCCGCTGGAGACCCAGGCCAGCGCCGCCGGCCGCTCCGACCGGGCCAAGGAGCCCTGGAACGGCGAGTTCTACCTCTCCTTCGGCCACAACGAGCTCCGCTCCTGGGCCGACGCGCGGCACTATGGCTTCGTCTGCGCCGGCGGCGGCAGCTGGTACAGCAAGACGCTCGGCCTGCTGGAGCCGGGCGACCGCGTCTGGGTCAAGGTGCCGGGCGCCGGCTTCGTCGGCGTCGGCCGGGTGACCGGCAAGCCCGAGCCGGCCGCGACCTTTCGCGTGACCACGGCCGACGGCAGCGAACTGCCGCTGCTCGAGGCGCCGACCGAGGGCGACTATCGCAGGTTCGCGGAGGACGAGGAGCGCAGCGAGTACTTCGTCCCCGTCCGCTGGCTGCAGACCGTGGGCCTAGACGAGGCCTTTAACGAGATCGGCCTCTTCGGCAACCAGAACACCGTCTGCAAGCCCACTACCCCGAAGTGGCGTCACACGGTCGAGCGCCTGAAGCAGCGCTTTCCGAACTTCGAGGGGTAGCGGAGGCGGGCGCCGTTATCGACGAGCGGAGCAGGAGATGGGCGTCAAGCTGGTCGTTGCAGTGACAGACGGAGACTGGTTCGAGATGCTGCGGCGGCAACCGAGCCTCGGCGAGGTCAACTTCTGGGCTCCTTCCGCGGTCGGTTTCCGTGCGCTCCAGCCGGGCGAACTGTTCCTCTTCAAGCTGCACGCGCCCCGCAACGCCATCGTCGGCGGCGGCATCTTCGCCTATGCCAGCACCATGCCCTGTTCTCTCGCCTGGGCGGCCTTCGGCGAGGCGAACGGCGCTCGCTCCGCCCACGAAATGCGGGCGCGCATCGCACGCTATCGGCGGGCGACACCGGGGGACCGCAGCGATTTCGCCGTAGGCTGCCGCATTCTCACACAGCCCTTCTTCTTCGCCGAGCGCGACTGGCTCGCCGTGCCGGAAAGCTGGTCCCCGAACATCGTGGCCTTCAAGACCTACAGTACGGACGACCCCGAAGGCTTGGCCCTTTGGGAGGCCGTTGTCGAACGCATGGCGTCGCCCGCTTCTCCGGGGATGCGAGAGCCTGCCGCCCGCTACGGCGAGCCCCACCTGATTCGGCCACGACTCGGTCAGGGAGCGTTCCGCGTGCTGGTCACGGACATCTACGAGCGTCGTTGCGCGGTAACGCAAGAACGTACGCTTCCGGCGCTGGAAGCAGCGCATATTCGTCCGTACAGCGAAGGGGGCATGCACGAGGCCAGCAACGGGCTGCTCCTGCGACGAGATATTCACAGCCTCTTCGATGCCGGATACGTGACCGTGACACCGGATCTGCATTTCGAGGTGAGCGGCCGGATACGCGAGGAATTCGAGAACGGTCGGCACTACTACGCCCTACACGGCCAACGCGTCAGAGCCCCGGCAGCACCCGGCTGCCGCCCCGACCCCGCCGCGCTTGCGTGGCACAACGAAGAGGCTTTCCGTGGCTAAGGGCGCGCCATTGTAGGCGCTTCGTAATTTCCTCGGCAAACTCTCCGCTTCGCGCCTCAGAACCGGGTCGCGTGCAAGCGATCCATCTCCTTGTCGAAACGGGCCCAGAGCGTGGCGCCCTCTTCGCCGAGCGATTCGCAGTCGCGTTGGAAGCGGTTCTCCTCGTGCGCCGCGTCCAGCGGATCGCGCCAGGGAAAAGCCGGCTCCGCTTCGAGCCTGGCCAGCGTCGCCTCCAGGCGCGCCCGGATCGCCGTGCGCTGTGATTGCGACAAGGCAGTGCGCGCGGCATTGTCTTGTGCGAACAGGTCTGCTTGCGTGAGTCTCATGCTGGCAGCCTATGCTCCCGCTCTTGCGGGGTCACGTCCCGAGCGGTGGTGTAGGAGCGCGGGCCCCGCGAGCGGCCGTCAGGTCGCGCGAGACCGGCCCCTGCCGAGCCCTACAGGGAAACCCGTTCGAAACCCGCGGCGAGTTCGGCGTTCTGGCCGACGACCGCGCTGTCCGGCGCAACGGGCCCCTGCATCCGGGCGGCGATCTCTTCGGGACGGATCTCGGGAAGAACCTGCGGAAACACCGGGCCGCCGAGGGGGTCGCCGGGCGCGAGGCCGTGCGGCCAGGGAACCTGCAGCTCCTTGCCGGTCGGCGCGAAGCGCACGTCGTCGCCGCACCAACGGGTCGCGATCGCCCGGCGGTGCCGGTTTCCGGCCGGCCGTCCGCGCGAGGCATGGAGGGTCAGGGCGTGAAAGATGATCGCATCGCCCGGTTGCACGTCCCAGCTGGCGATCTGGTAACCTTCGCGCTCGCGCTCGCGGTCGAGATCGGGCGTGGCGGCGAGCGGCGCGAGCGACTTGACGACACCGCCGACGCCGAGGGGCCGGAAGCGCTGCGGCCAGCGGTGGGAGCCGACGACGAACTTGAGCGCGGATTCATCCGTCCTGACGGGATCGACGGAGGTCCAGACCGAGGCGATCTGAGTGCCGCTCAAGGGGAAGAAGGTGAAGTCGTGGTGCCAGGGCGTGCGCTCACGATTGTGGGCCTGCTTGACGAAGATCTGGTCGCCGAAGAGGTTGAGCCGCTCGGAGCGCAGGACTTGCCGGACCGCGTGCGCCGTCGGCGCGAAGAGCGAAAAGTCCCGCACGCGATCATTGTTGTGCCAGGTATAGGCGTCGGCCCGGAACCATGGGTCTTTCGGCACCTCCCCGGCGCCGTCGCGGAGCCCGCAGATCTCGTCGAGCGCCTCTCGGACCAGGGAGATCCATTTCTCGGAATAGAAGCCGCGGACGATGACGACTCCCTCGTTCCAGAAGCGTTCGATCTCGCTTTCGGACAGGGCGCGGGGCGGTGTTTCGGGTAGCGGCACGTTGCGGTCTCCCGGTGGTTCGTATCCGACAGGGGGCGCTCAGGAGGGGTGTCCGGTATGGACCGGCTGAAAATGGCGCGCCCTGCAGGATTCGAACCTGCGACCTAGTGCTTAGAAGGCACTTGCTCTATCCGGCTGAGCTAAGGGCGCGTCGGCCGCCGGAGGCGCGGGGTCAGTGGGTCCAGCGCAGCAGGCGGTCGGTCTTGAAGTTGTCGGCGTAGGCCTTGGGGCGCAGCGGCCGCTCGCGCGGGCGCTCCAGGGTGTACATGTGGCCGTGCTTCTGCGCGTAGGCGACGGCCTCGGCCTCGGTCTCGAACCAGAGGCGGAGCTGCTGGCGGGTGTCGGGCGAGGAGGTCCAGCCCATCAGCGGCTCGACGCTGCGCGGCGCCGAGGGCTCGAACTCCAGCACCCAGCGCCTGGTGTTCGCCCGGCCCGACTGCATGGCCGTCTTGGGAAGCTGGAAGATACGCACCTGCATGACGGGTCCCGCTCGCTCGTTCTCTCGTCACCCCGCTGCCGCCCGGCGATGGTCGGGGCGGCCGGATTCGAACCAGCGACCCTCTGCTCCCAAAGCAGATGCGCTACCAGACTGCGCTACGCCCCGGTGCCGCCGGCACTTCCGGGGTTTAGGCCCTCCCCGCCCCGCGGTCAAGCCGACAGCCGCCCATAGTGCCGCCCGGGCGGCCCCTCTCCCGCCCCTTTCGCCGGGGGGCCGCTTGCGCTACATCCTGGGCGACAGCGGAACACGGGACCGATCCCCTCATGAGCACGGCACTGGACCAGGTCGCCGGCGCGGACCTGCCGGCGCCGGTGGCGCGGCGGCGGACCTTCGCCATCATCTCCCACCCCGACGCGGGCAAGACCACGCTGACGGAGAAGCTGCTGCTGTTCGGCGGTGCCATCCAGCTGGCCGGCGCGGTCAAGGCGCGCGGCGAGCAGCGCCGGGCGCACTCGGACTGGATGAAGGTGGAGCGCGAGCGCGGCATCTCGGTCGCCACCTCGGTCATGACCTTCGACTACGGCGGCTGCACCTTCAACCTGCTCGACACCCCGGGCCACGAGGACTTCTCCGAGGACACCTACCGCACGCTGACCGCGGTGGACTCGGCGGTCATGGTGATCGACGCCGCCAAGGGCATCGAGGCGCAGACCCGCAAGCTCTTCGAGGTCTGCCGCCTGCGCGACGTGCCGATCGTCACCTTCGTCAACAAGATGGACCGCGAGGCGCGCGAGCCCTTCGAGCTGCTGCAGGAGGTGGAGGAGACCCTGGCGCTGGAGGTCACCCCGGCCTCCTGGCCGATCGGTATGGGCCGGCAGTTCCGCGGCTGCTACGACCTGGTCAAGGACCGGCTGATCCTGCTGGAGCGCTCCAAGGGCGAGCGCCCGGACGAGGGCGAGGCCTGCAGCGGCCTGGACGACCCCAAGCTCGACGCCCTGCTGCCCGACCACGCCGTGGCGCAGCTGCGCGAGGAGGTGGAGATGGCCCGCGGCCTCTGCCCCGCCTTCGAGCTGGCGCGCTACCGCGAGGGCAGCCAGACGCCGGTCTACTTCGGCTCGGCGCTGAACAACTTCGGGGTGCGCGAGCTGCTGGACGGCATCGCCGCCGTCGCCCCGCCACCGCGCCCGCAGCCGGCGGCCGAGCGCGAGGTCTCGCCGGCCGAGCCCAAGGTCTCCGGTTTCGTCTTCAAGATCCAGGCGAACATGGACCCCAAGCACCGCGACCGCATCGCCTTCGTGCGCCTGGCCTCGGGGCACTTCAAGCGCGGCATGAAGCTGAAGCAGGTGCGCACCGGCAAGCAGATGGCGATCCACAACCCCGTGCTCTTCCTGGCCCAGGACCGCGAGCTGGCGGAGGAGGCCTGGCCCGGCGACGTCATCGGCATCCCCAACCACGGCACGCTGCACCTGGGTGACGCGCTGACCGAGGGGGAGGATCTGCACTTCCGCGGCCTGCCGGCCTTCGCGCCGGAGCTGCTGCGCCGGGCGCGCCCGCTCGACCCGCTGAAGGCCAAGCACCTGGGCCGTGCCCTGGAGCAGCTGGCGCAGGAGGGCGTGGCCCGGGTCTTCAAGCCGATGATCGGCGCCGACTGGATCGTCGGCGTGGTCGGCGCGCTGCAGTTCGACGTCATGGCCGACCGCATCCGCACCGAGTACGACGTGCCGGTGGCCTTCGAGGCCACCCAGTACTACACGGCGCGCTGGGTCGAGGCGGACGAGCCGCAGACGCTCAAGGCCTTCATCGACCGCAACAAGGCCAATCTGGCCGAGGACCACGAGGGCTTCCCGGTCTTCATGGCCCGCAACGCCTGGCACCTGCAGGACGCGCAGGACGGCGCCAAGCAGGTCCGCTTCCTCGCCACCCGCGAGCCGGTCTCGGCCGCCTGAACCCGGAGCCCCCATGTCTGGACAGATCGAGGTCACCGCGGCGCTGACCGACTACCTCTGCTCCGTCTCGCTGCGCGAGGAGTCGCTGCTGGCCGAGCTGCGCGCCGAGACGGCGCGGCTGGGCGGCGCCGCGCGCATGCAGATCAGCGCCCACCAGGGCCAGTTCATGCGCCTGCTGGCCGAGCTGGTGGGGGTGCGGCGCGGCATCGAGGTGGGCACCTTCACCGGCTATTCCGCACTCTGCACCGCGCTCGCCATGCCGGCCGAGGGCCGCCTGGTCTGCTGCGACGTGAGCGAGGAGTGGACGGCCGTGGGCCAGCGCTACTGGCGGCGCGCCGGGGTCGAGGGGAAGATCGACCTGCGCATCGCCCCGGCCGCCGACACGCTGGACGCCCTGGCGGCCGCGGGCGGCGCGGGCAGCTACGACTGGCTCTTCATCGACGCCGACAAGGCGGCCTACGAGACCTACTACGAGAAGGGCCTGGCGCTGCTGCGGCCGGGCGGGCTGGTGCTGGTGGACAACGTGCTCTGGGACGGCGACGTGGCGCGCGACCCCGCCACGCTGGACCCGGCCCGCGACGCCGACACCCTGGCGCTGCAGGCCTTCAACCGCAAGCTCCACGCCGACCAGCGCGTCAGCCTCTCCCTGGTCCCCATCGGCGACGGCCTGACGCTCGCCCGCAAGCGCTGAGGCCGGCCGGTCAGGCGGACCGGCCGCCGAGGACCAGGCTGTCCAGGACCGCGGCGTAGTGGCAGGCCGCGCCGGCCAGCACGAAGCCGTGCCAGACGGCGCTGTGGTAGGGCAGCCGGCGCCAGAGGTGGAAGACCAGGCCCAGCGTGTAGAGCAGGCCGCCGCCCAGGAGCAGCAGCAGGCTGCTGCGCGACAGCGCCGCCACCAGCGGCTCCAGCATCGCCAGTATGGCCCAGCCCTGGACCAGGTAGAGCGCCACGGCGCTGCGCTCGAAACGGCGCGGCAGCCCCAGCTTGACCGCGACGCCGAGCAGCGCCACGCCCCAGACGACGGCGAAGAGGGCGAGTCCGCGCTCGCCGCCGATGGCGACCAGGGCGAAGGGGGTGTAGCTGCCGGCGACCATCACGAAGACGGCGGCGTGGTCGAGGCGGCGCAGAATCTCCCTGCGCCTGCCCGGCGGATGCAGGTTGTAGGCCGCGGAGCAGAGAAAGGTCGCCGTCAGCCCCACGGCGTAGACCACCAGGCTGGCCGCCGGCAGCAGCGGCTGCCCGGGCACCACGAGGAGCAGCAGCGCGAGGGCGCCGGCCAGGGCCGCCGCGGCCGAGACGCGCAGCACCGCCGCGTCGGCCAGGCCGTCGCGGGCGCGGCGGGGAAGAGCGGTCTCGTCGGGCAAGCTGTCCTCCCGTCCGCGGCCCTCGCTCATGTCGACTCCCGCCGCCCTGCCCGTTGCCCCGGGGCCTTCGCACGCCGGGCCGGCCGAAAGCCTCGCAAGAGCGGCACCCCCACACCACCTATAGGTATCGCCCGCCGCGCAGGGCAAGCGAAGCCGCCGGGCGCCCCTCGCCCGGATCGCGGCCACCACCCCGGGCGAGGAAAGAGGGTCCGTGCCGAGAGTCGAACCAGCCGAGGAGACGGTGCCGCCGGGCATCGAAGGCGATCGCCTGCGCGCCGAGGTGCGCCGCTTCCAGCCCCCCCTGCTGCGCCACAGCCTGGCGCAGATCGCCACCTCCTTCGGGGGCTTCCTCGCCACCTGCGCGGCCATGTACGCCCTGCACGGCGTCTCGCTCTGGCTGGCGCTGCTGCCGGCGCCGCTGGCGGCCGGCTTCCTGGTGCGCATCTTCATCATCCAGCACGACTGCGGGCACGGCGCCTTCTTCCGCTCGCGCCGCGCCAACAACGCCCTCGGCTTCCTCTGCGGCCTGCTGACGCTCACCCCCTATGCCTCCTGGCGGCGCCAGCACGCCGGCCACCACGGCGTCTGGAACGATCTCGACCGCCGGCAGAGCGGCGCCGACATCTACTCCTCCTGCCTCACCGTCGCCGAGTACCGGGCCTCGAGTCCCGGCGCGCGCCGTCTCTACCGCGTCACCCGCCACCCGCTCGTCGCCAACCTGCTGCTGCCGCCGCTGGTCTTCACCCTGCTCTATCGCTTTCCCTTCGACATGCCGAAGTCCTGGCGGCACGAGCGGCGAATGGTACAGCTGACCAGCCTGCTGGTCGCCGCCGCCCTGGCCGGCCTGGTGCTGCTGCTCGGCCCCGGGCCGGTCGCCGCGGTGCAGCTGCCGGTCGTGGCGCTGGCGGCGATCGCCGGCGTCTGGCTCTTCTCGGTGCAGCACCGCGGCGAGAGTGTCCGATGGGACCGCCACGAGCGCTGGAATGCGACCAGGGCGGCGCTGGAGAGTTCCAGCTTCCTTCGGCTGCCGGCGGTGCTGCAGTGGTTCACCGGCAACATCGGCTTCCACCACGTGCACCACCTGAACCCGCGCGTGCCGAACTACCGGCTGCAGGACTGCCACGAACAGACGGCGACCCTGCGCGCCGTTCCGGCCATGTCCTTCCGGCAGGGCCTGCACGCCCTGCGCTTCGTGCTCTGGGACGAGGAGCGCGACCGGATGGTGACCTTTCGTGAGCTCGGTCGCGAGGCCGGCCGCGAGGCCGCTGCCGGAGCCGCCTCGTGAGACGGCCGGCACCGGAGAGAGGAGGTCGCGGATGACCCTGCGCGCAGAGTACCGGATGCACCACTCCGGTCTGGAGACCTTCCTCTCGGCGCCGATCTGGGCCGAGGACAACGGCTCCGAACTCAGCGTTCTCTCCGCCTTCGCCCGGCTGGACCTGGACCCCTGGCAGGAAGCGGGACGCCTGGCCTCCCTGCCGCGCAACGACGCCGTGGCCGACCTCGCCGCGACCCTCGCCCGCCTGCCGCCGCCGGAGACGGAGACGCCGGACCACGACGCCCTGGCCCGCGGCCTGGTCGCCTTCCTGCCTGAGCGCCGCCCGCCGCGGCCTCCGCCCCCTCCCGAGCCCCGCGGCCCGTCCGGCCGCGCCGACGGCGGTCGCCTGCCCCTGCTCCTCCTGACGGCGGCGATAGCCGCTCTGGGCCTCCTCTACGCGCTCGGCTGGTCGCCCTAGCCCGGCTCGCCGCCGGTCCGGCCACCCTCGCGCGGAGCCCTGCCCCCGACGCAACCCAGAACCCGCGCGACCATGGCTTGTCCGGCGACGGCCGCGCGGGGTAACGCTTTGGGGGAAGCAACGCCGGGGCCTGCGCCGCCCTGAAGGACGAGGGGGGAATGGCCGTGGAGGCTTCGTCGCCGCCGGCCCGCAGCGAGACCGAACGGGCGACCGACAGCGGCTATGCCTGGTGGCGCCTGCTGGCCTCGCTGGTGATCGCCACGCTGGGTGGGGTCGGCCTCTGGTCCACGGTGGTGGTGTTGCCGGTCATTCAGGCCGAGTTCGGCGTCGATCGCGGCGGCGCCTCCCTGCCCTACACCGCCACCATGCTGGGCTTCGCCGTCGGCGGCCTGCTGATGGGCCGCCTCGCCGACCGCTTCGGCATCGTCGTGCCGCTGCTGATCGGCGCCGTCATGCTGGGCGGCGGCTACATCGCCGCCGGCCACGTCACGGCCTACTGGCAGTTCGTGGCGGTGCAGGCGGTGATGATCGGCGCCCTGGGCAGCGCCGCCAGCTTCGGGCCGCTGCTGGCCGACGTCAGCCACTGGTTCCTGCGCCGCCGCGGCATCGCCATCGCCATCGTCGCCAGCGGCAACTACCTGGCCGGAGCCCTCTGGCCGCCGCTGCTGACCCACGCGATGGAGGCGGTGGGCTGGCGCAACGCCCACATCGGCATCGGCATCCTCTGCCTCTGCACCATGCTGCCGCTGGCGCTGCTGCTGCGCCGGCGGCCGGTGATCCACCTCGGCCCGGCCCCGGTCAGCGCCCGGGCGGCGCCGGCCGCGCCGCTGCCCGCGCCGGTGCTCCAGGCCCTGCTGGTTTTCGCCGGCATCGCCTGCTGCGTCGCCATGTCGATGCCGCAGGTGCACATCGTCGCCTACTGCGTCGACCTCGGCTACGGCCCGGCGCGCGGCGCCGAGATGCTGTCGCTGATGCTGGCGCTGGGCATCGTCAGCCGGCTGGTCTCCGGCGTGATCGCCGACCGCATCGGCGGCCTCGGCACGCTGATCATCGGCTCGGTGCTGCAGTGCCTGGCGCTGGCCTTCTACATGCCCTTCGACGGCCTCGCCTCGCTCTACCTGGTCTCCGCCCTCTTCGGCCTGGCGCAGGGCGGCATCGTGCCGAGCTATGCGCTGATCGTGCGCGAGTACTTCCCGGCGCGCGAGGCCGGCGCGCGCATCAGCCTGGTGCTGATGGCCACCATCGTCGGCATGGCGCTGGGCGGCTGGCTGTCGGGCGCGATCTACGACTGGACCGGCTCCTACCAGGCCGCCTTCCTCAACGGCATCGCCTGGAACCTGGTCAACATGAGCATCGCCGCCTTCCTGCTCCTGCACCGCTGGAAGGCCACCGCCCGAGAGAAGATCCCAAGCCATTGAAAACATGGTGTGCCCGGAAGGACTCGAACCTTCGACCCGCTGATTAAAAGTCAGCTGCTCTACCGACTGAGCTACGGGCACGTCCGGGACGGCGCCGGGACGGCGGGACAATAGGCAGGGGCGCGCGGGGGGTCAACGCCGGGGGTGACGCCGGGGGGCCGCTTGCCTGCGGCCTCACTCCTCCTCGCGGGGCCGGCCGCGGGCGAACTTGTCGTCCAGGCGCAGGTGGACCTGCGGCGTGACGAAGGAGGAGACGTCGCCGCCGAGCTGGCCGATCTCCTTGACGAAGCGCGAGGAGATGAACTGCTGGCGCTCGCTGGCCATGAGGAAGACCGTCTCGATCTTCGGCTCCAGCCGGGCGTTCATGCCCGCCATCTGGAACTCGTACTCGAAGTCGGAGACGGCGCGCAGGCCGCGGATGATGACGCGGGCGCCGACCGACTGGCAGAAGTGCATCAGCAGGTTGTCGAAGGCCCGCACCTCGACGACCGCGTCGTTGACCTCGCCGCGGGCCGTCAGCAGGTCGAGCTCGTTCTGCACCAACTCGACCCGCTCGTCGGTGACGAAGAGCGGCCCCTTGCCGGCGTTGCGCGCCACGGCGACGATCAGGTGATCGACCACCTTGGTGGCGCGCCGGATGATGTCCAGGTGCCCCAGGGTGATGGGGTCGAAGGTCCCGGGATAGACCCCGATCAGCGGCCGATGGCGTGCTTCCTTCACCGTCCTGCCCTCCTCCGGGCGGGGCCGAGGGCCGCCTCAGCCCGCATCGTCCGTCCCCTGGGGCGACTCGGGAGCCTCGGGCGCCTCCGGCGCCGCGTCGCCCTCCTCGTCCTCCTCCTCGCCCTCGCCGCTTTCATCGCCCTCGAGGTCGGCCATGTGCGCCACCGAGACCACCCGCTCGCCCTCGGCGATGCGGAACAGCGTGACGCCCCGGGTGGTGCGCCCGGCGATGCGGATCTCTTCGATGCCGGTGCGGATCAGCTGGCCCGCGTCGGTCACCAGCATGATCTGGTCGCCGGGCCCGACCGGGAAGACCGCGGCCACGCCGGCCGCCGCGCCGCCCGCGCGGCTCAGGTCGAGGTTGCCGATGCCCTGGCCACCGCGGCCGGTGACGCGGTACTCGTAGGCCGAGGTGCGCTTGCCGAAGCCGTCGGAGGAGACCGAGAGCAGGAACTCCTCGGCCGCCTGCAGCGCCTCCAGCCGCTCCGCCGGCAGCTCGATCTCGGCGGCGATCTCCTCGCCCTCCTCGACCGGCGGCGCCGTCTCGGCCTCGCCGTTGCCGTTGCCGTTCTCCGCCCGGCGCTGCGCCGCGGCCCAGCGCAGGTAGGCGGCGCGCTCCTCCGGCACCGCCTCGATGTGGCGCAGGATCGACATGGAGATCACGCGGTCGCCCGCGGCCAGGCGGATGCCGCGCACACCCACGGAGTTGCGCCCGGCGAAGACGCGCACGTCGTCGACGCGGAAGCGGATCACCTTGCCGCCGGCCGTGGCCAGCAGCACGTCGTCGTCGCCGGTGCAGGTCTTGACCGCCACCAGGTGGCCGTCCTCGGCCTCCAGCTTCATGGCGATCTTGCCGTTGGCCATGACGTTGGTGAAGTCGGACAGCTTGTTGCGGCGCACCGTGCCCGCCGAGGTGGCGAACATCACGTCCATTTCCGCCCAGGTGCTCTCGTCCTCGGGCAGCGCCATCCAGGCGGTGATGGTCTCGCCCTCCTGCAGCGGCAGGATGTTGACCAGGGCCTTGCCGCGGGCCTGGGGCGTGCCCAGCGGCAGGCGCCAGACCTTGAGCTTGTAGGCCATGCCGCGCGAGGAGAAGAACAGCACCGGCGTATGGGTGTCGCAGACGAAGAGCGAGGAGACGAAATCCTCCTCGCGCATCGCCATGCCGGCGCGCCCGCGCCCGCCGCGGCGCTGCGCGCGGTAGGTGGAGAGCGGCACGCGCTTGATGTAGCCGCCGTGGGTGACGGTGACGACCATGTCCTCGCGCGGGATCAGGTCCTCGATGTCGTGCTCGAACTCCGACTCCTCGATCGAGGTGCGCCGCGGCGTGGCGAAGCGCTCCTTGATGTCGACAAGCTCGTCGCGCAGCACCGCCATCAGCCGCTCGCGCGAGCCGAGGATCTCCAGGTACTCGCGGATCTTCGCCGCCAGCCCCTCCAGCTCCTCGGCGATCTTGCCGCGCTCCAGGCCGGTCAGCCGCTGCAGCCGCAGCTCCAGGATGGCCTTGGCCTGGGCCTCGGAGAGGCGGTAGGTGCCGGTCTCCGACACGCGGTGCCCGGGTTCGTCGATCAGGTCGACCAGCGGGCCGACGTCGCCGGCCGGCCAGTCGCGGGCCAGCAGGCCGGCGCGGGCCGTGTCGGGGTCGGGCGCGGCGCGGATCAGCGCGATCACCTCGTCGATGTTGGCGACCGCGATGGCCAGGCCGACCAGCACGTGCGCCCGCTCGCGCGCCTTGTTCAGCTCGAAGGCGGTGCGCCGCCGGATCACCTCCTCGCGGAAGGTGATGAAGGCGACGATCACCTCGCGCAGCGTCATCAGGCGCGGCCGGCCGCCGTCGATGGCCAGCATGTTGACGCCGAAGGAGGTCTGCAGCGGGGTGTAGCGGTAGAGCTGGTTCAGGATGACGTCGGAGACGGCGTCCTTGCGCAGCTCGATCACCACGCGCAGGCCGTGGCGGTCGGACTCGTCTCGGATCTCGCTGATGCCCTCGACCACCTTCTCGCGCACCACCTCGGCGATGCGCTCCAGCATGCGCGCCTTGTTCACCTGGTAGGGCACCTCGGTGACGATGATGGCCTCGCGGTCGCGCGGCAGCTCCTCGATGTGGGTGCGCGCCCGCATCAGCACCGAGCCGCGCCCGGTGCGATAGGCCGAGGCGATGCCGGAGCGGCCCAGGATCAGCGCGCCGGTCGGGAAGTCCGGCCCCGGCACCAGCTGCATCAGCGCCTCGTCGCCCACCTCGGGATCGTCGACGTAGGCGCAGCAGGCGTCGATGACCTCGCCCAGATTGTGCGGCGGGATGTTGGTCGCCATGCCGACGGCGATGCCGCCGGCGCCGTTGACCAGCAGGTTGGGAAAGCGCGCCGGGACGACGATCGGCTCGCTGGTGCTCTCGTCGTAGTTCGGCTGGAAGTCGACCGTGTCGCGGTCGATGTCCTCCAGCAGCGCCTCCGAGGCGGCGCGCTGCAGCCGCGCCTCGGTGTAGCGCATGGCCGCCGGCGGGTCGCCGTCCATCGAGCCGAAGTTGCCCTGGCCGTCGACCAGCTGCAGGCGCATGGAGAAGTCCTGCGCCATGCGCACCAAGGCGTCGTAGATCGACTGGTCGCCATGCGGGTGGTAACGGCCCATGACGTCGCCGACCACGCGGGCCGACTTGCGGTAGGCCCGGTTCCAGTCGTAACCGAGCTCCTTCATCGCATAGAGGATGCGGCGGTGGACCGGCTTCAGGCCGTCGCGCACGTCGGGCAGCGCGCGCGCCACGATCACGCTCATGGCGTAGTCCAGGTAGGAGCGCCGCATCTCCTCCTCGATGGTGACGCCGCCGATCTCGCCGCCGCCGCCGATCCCACCCGGATCGATCGCGGGCGGGATGTCCCCGCCGTCGTCAGACCCGCCGTTTTCCGGCTCCTGGGGAGCCGGCACGCTGCTCTCGTCGATGTCGCTCAAATCCGAACCCGAAGTCCAGGTGTGGCAGGAAAGGCGAACCCCCGCGGAGGCCGCGGGAGTCGTTCGTGGACCCTAGCAGATGCCGCAGATGCGAACAAACGCTTCGGCGCGCTCACGGTCGCGGCGCCGGACGCAGCATGTCGACGTGGTCGATGCCGCCGTCGTCATAGGGCTCGGAGCTCACGGCAAAGCCCAGCCGCTCGTAGAAAGGCACCTGGTCGCACTGCGCCGACAGGAAGAGCGGCCGCCCGGGAAAGCGCCGCGCGGCCTCGGCCAGGGCCTCGCGCAGCAGCGCCGCGCCCAGGCCGCGACCGCGCGCCTCGGGCAGCAGGGCCACGCGGCCGATCTTCACCGGCTCCTCGGCTCCCGCCGGCGGCAGCAGGCGCAGGCCGCCGAGCAGCCGCCCCTCCCCCTGCAGCGCCAGCAGGTGCAGGCTGCCCGGATCGCGTCCGTCGATGTCCTCGTAGAGCGAGCGCTGCTCCAGCACGAAGACGGCGGCGCGCAGCCGCAGCCAAGCGTGCAGCTCCTCCAGGCTCAGCCCGGCGAAGTCACGCCAGACCAGCCGCGGCGCGCACTGCGGCTCGCTCAGAAGGGAATCTCGTCGTCCAGGTCGGCCGGCGCGGCACCGCCGCCCGAGGCACCACCCGTCCCGCCGGCCGAGCCGCCGCCCGACGAGGAGGGCTCGGCGTAGCCGCGGTCCTCGTAGCCGCCGCCGCTGCCCCCGCCGTAGCCGCCGCCCTCGCCGCCGCCGCGGGTGTCGAGCATGGTCAGCTCGCTGCGGAAGGGGCGCAGCACCACCTCGGTGGTGTAGCGCTCCTGGCCCGACTGGTCCTGCCACTTGCGCGTCTCGAGCTGGCCCTCGATGTAGATCTTCGAGCCCTTCTTCAGGAAGCGCTCGCAGACCTGCACCAGATTGTCGTTGAAGACGACGATGCGGTGCCACTCGGTGCGCTCGCGCCGCTCGCCGGTCTGCTTGTCGCGCCAGGACTCGGAGGTGGCCAGCGCCAGGTTGCAGACCCGGCCGCCGCTCTGCATGGTCCGGATCTCCGGGTCGCGCCCCAGATTGCCGATCAGGATGACCTTGTTGACGCTGCCCGCCATTGCCGCTGTTCCCGTTTGGTTCGTATTCCGGTTTCCGAACCTTAACCCCGGCGGCTGCGGGATTCCAAGGCCAGAATCCAAGCGGCGGTTTTCCACAGCCGGAGGCGTGCTAAGATCACGCATGGTCAGCCACCCGGCACGAACCGACAGTCAGGCTCGCGAGTTCGGCGACCCGATGCTCGCCGAGATCAAGGCGCAGTTGCAGGCGCTCTACGGAGACCGCCTGCGCGAGGTACGGCTCTACGGATCGCGCGCCCGAGGGAATCATCGAGCGGATTCCGATTACGACGTTGCCGTGGTGCTGCACGCGCCCCTGGACCGCCCCTTCGATCGTCCCGCCGAGCGCTGACGCCTGGGCGAACTCAGCTGGCAGCTCTGGGAGCGGTTCGAGGTGCAGGTGCATTTCGTCCCCTTCGATGCGGCGGGCTTCGCCGAGAGGACGATCTTCACCCACGAGCTTCGCACCGAAGGCGTCGCCCTGTGACACCGGAGGCGGCGCGCCACCTGGAGCGCGCCACCGGGAGCGCGCTCGTCTGGATCTCGCCGTCGCCCGCTCGAACCTGCAGCAGGAGTGGTGGCACGTGGCGGCGCGAGAGGCCTATCTCGCCGCTTTCCATGCGGCTCAGGCCGTGGTTTTCGAGGTCGACGGCCGTCGGCCGAAGACCCATGGTGGGCTGCAGTCGCGCTTCAGTGCGATCGCCAGGCAAGAGGTGGCGCTCGGCGTGGAGCTGACCGCCTTCCTCTCCTCAAGCTACGCACAAAAGCAGACGGCCGACTATGAAACCATTCCGGATGTGACGGAAGCCGAGGCCGAAACCGTCCTCGCCGGTGCGGCGGCGTTCGTCGACAATGTCGCGACTTGGCTCCAGCGGTGGTAGCCGACACCAGGCCGTCCCCTACCGCCCCGGCGGCTCCAGGCCCATGTCCCAGAAGCCGATCTCCAGGCGCGTGGCGGTGGCGAAGTTCTCCGCCAGCGAGGGCCAGCGCGGCGAGGCCCGGAGATCGTCGGCCCCGCGTCCCGAGACGCCGCGCCGTTGGGCGACGCGGTCGAGCTGGGCCGCCGCCGTCGCCGCGCCCTCCTGGAACCGGGCGTCGGCGTAGAGCTCGATCCACGCGCCGTAGGGGTTCCCCTCCAGCCGCGTCGCCGGGTCCGCGGCCAGGCGTCGGCCGATCTCGGCATAGCCCAGGGCGCAGGGCGCCAGCGCCACCAGCAGGTCCAGCAGGTCCCCGCCGAGGCCGCGGTCCATGACGTAGCGGGTGTAGAGGCGGTTGGCGTCGGCCTCGGGCGTCACCGCCAGCGCGGCCTCGCTCAGCCCCCAGCGGTCGGAATAGCGGAGGTGCAGCGGCACCTCGGTGTTGAGCAGCAGGTGGACCAGCGCGGCCGATTGCTTCAGGTCGTCCACGTGGTCCGACTTCACCACGGCCAGCGCGTAGGCGCGGGCGTAGTGCAACAGGAAGATGTAGTCCTGGGCCAGGTAGTGGCGGAAGCAGGCCTCCGGCAGGGAACCCTCGGCGAGGCTGCGCACGAAGCGATGGCCGACGTAGGCCTCCCAATCCGCGCGGCAATCCGCCTTCAGCGCCTCGAAGACCGTGCTCATCGTCTTACTCCAGCAGCATGTTGCGGGTCTCGCCCGGCAGCCGGACGGTCAGGCCGTCGAGCTCCTCGGTGATGATGAGCTGGCAGCCCAGGCGCGAGGTCTTCTGCAGGTCGAAGGCGAGGTCGAGCATGTCCTCCTCGTCCTCGCTCGGCTCCTGCAGGCGGTCGAACCAGGCCTCCTCGACGATGACGTGGCAGGTGGAGCAGGCCAGCGAGCCCTCGCAGGCGCCTTCGATGTCGATATCGTTGCGGTGCGCGATCTCCAGGACGGAGAGTCCCGCCGGGGCCTCGACCTCCTTGCGGTTCCCGTCGCGCTCGATGAACACCATCTTCGGCATCTAGACCGTCGCTCCTCGTTGCGGAATCGGCCTGGGCCAATAGCAGACCCGGGCCGGCTTGTGGAGAGCAAAGACCGCCGGCGGCCGCCTCATGCGGCCCGCCGCTCGCGGTGCAGCCCGATCCAGGCGGCGGCGAAGGCCTCCACCTCCTCGGCCCGCGTCGCCCAGCCGAGGGAAACCCGGATCGCGTTGCGCGAAAGGGCCTCCTCGACCCCCATGGCCGCCAGCACGTGCGAGGGCGCGACCTTGCCGCTGGAGCAGGCGGCGCCGGAGGAAACGGCGAAGCCGGCCAGGTCGAAGGCCATGAGCTGCAATTCCGCCGAGAGCCGCGGCGAGGCCAGGCAGGCCGTGTTCGCCAGCCGCTGCGCGCCGGCGCCGAAGACCCGCGCCTGCGGCTCCGCGGCCAACAAACGCCGCTCCAGCGCGTCGCGCCAGGCGGCCAGATCCGCCATCCGCGCCAGATCGGCCCGCGCGGCCTCGGCCGCGGCGCCGAAGCCGGCGATGCCCGGCAGGTTCTCCGTGCCGGCGCGGCGGCGCCGCTCCTGGCCGCCGCCGCGCAGCAGCGGCACCAGGTCCAGCCCCTCGCGCAGCCAGAGCGCCCCCACGCCCTGCGGCCCGCCCAGCTTGTGCGCGGAGAGCGACAGCAGGTCGACGCCCAGCGCCGCGGCGTCGAGCGGCAGTTTGCCGGCCGCCTGGACCGCGTCGCAGTGCAGCAGCGCGCCGGCCGCGTGCGCCACCTCGGCGAGGCGTGCGACCGGCTGGATCACGCCGGTCTCGTTGTTGGCGAGCTGGATCGAGACCAGCGCCTGCCGCCCGGCGCCGAGGGAGGCGGCGCCGAGGGGATCGGCCGCCAGCGCCTCGGCCAGAGTCTCCGGCGCCACCAGCCCCTCGGCGTCGAGCGGCAGGCGCTCGGCCTCCGGCGCCGCCTCCAGCACCG
>SR_TP_S13solDRAFT_1000191_pt1 | contig 30077 bp, 33 predicted proteins | sample SodReaTP_S13sol_FD_11159 | JGI IMG/M metagenome (IMG submission 11159)
GTCGATGCCCCGTTCCAGGGCCAGCCATTCCCGAGCCCGCTGCATCGCCGGGCGCTCGGCCAGGGCGCGTATGCGGCTGGCGGAGGCACTCAGCGGCCGGTGGCCGATGCGGTAGGGCAGGCCGGCGCGATCGGCGGCCATGAAGCCGTAGAAGTTCCTCTCCACGGCCAGCGCCTCGTAGAGGGGGCGGGCCGCGTCGGGCTGGCCCAGGGCCTCCAGAGCCCGGGCCTTCCAGTATTGCCAGGGGTAATCCTTGCTCTGATGGGGGGCCATGGCATCGATGGCGTCATTGACCACCTGCCAGTCACCGGCGGCCAGGCCGGCCCGTACCTGCCATTCTCGCAACTGGGCGTCGAAGATGTGTTCGGGCAGGGTGGACAGGTGGGGGATGCTGTCGCCGCCGATGCGCAGGGTCAGGCGCAGGGCCAGGGTGCGCTCCAGGGCCAGGGCGGCATCGGCGGGCAGGTGCTGGGCCTGGGCATGTTTCTTCCACAGGAACAGGGCCTGTTCCGGGTCTTGCCGGGCCAGCCGGGTCCAGGCCTGGGTGAACATGGCCGTGGCCTTGGGGTGGGCGTCGGCGGTCCAGTCGGTGCGGGTGATGCGGGTGGGCTGAGTATAGAGATTCAGCCAGCGGTCCGCCCAGGGGCGTTCGCTCTCGGGCAGGTAGCGGCTGATGTAGCGGGCCAGGCTCGGCTGGCCGGCCTCCAGGGCCAGTTCGAAACGGCCCCAGGCGAGATCGGGGGTGAGCTTGCCGGCATTACGCCAGGCATCGAGCACCGGGTTGCAGACATCGGGCAGGGAGCGGCCGTTGAGCCAGATGGCATCCAGGTCCTTGAAGGCCTCATCGGGGCGGTCCAGCTTCAGCAGGGCTTGCCTGTGATGACAGCTCAGGGTGGTGGAGCCGTTGCGGGGGTTGTAGTCCCGCACCAGGTCCCCCCAGCGCCCCTCCCGGGCCAGGCGGGTGAGCCAGGCATGGCGCAGGCGTTCGCCGTGGGGGGTGTCACCATGGGCATCGAGGAATGTCCTGACCTCCTTGGCACCGGCGCGATTGAGCCGGGATTCGAGATCCGCGTACAGGAGATAGGAATACAGGGGGTAGTCGCTGAGGGCATCGAGGCCCTTCTGGAAGGTGCCCCGGTCGCCCCGGGTCAGGGCCTCTTCGGTGGTCTTGAACAGGGCGCGTTGTTGATCGAGCCGGGTATCGGTGGAGGCACTGGCGGAGCCGGCCAGCAGGGCCGCCAGGAAGGGGGCCAGGAGCCAGATCAGAGAACTGCGAGTATGCACGTGGACCCTCCGCGGCGCGCCCAGTCGGTGCGCCTGGAAATGACTTTAGATAGATCGCCTAAGTAATGCAAATAAAGGCGTGTTGGAGAGGAGAAACGTCGCTGATCAGCCGATGGGGTGTGATTTCCGTGTGCTTTGGTGCCGGGCCGCTGGGCGTCCGTCAAGCGTTTGGCAGGATCGGGAATCAAAGGCGTTCTACCACGAAGCACACGAAATACACGAAGCAAGATGAGTCGTAATACACAGCGAATTCGCCGCGGAATCCAATATGTAGACAGTCGTTCCATGGTCTTCGCGATCTCTGTGTGCTTCGTGGTAGAGCCTTGCTTTACAGCTCCAGACACAAGCGCTCCCCCGGCCCGAGTCCGTCCAGGGTCCAGGAGCCCACTCGGTAGCGGATCAGACGCAGGGTGGGGTGGCCCACGGCGGCGGTCATGCGCCGTACCTGGCGGTTGCGGCCTTCCCGGATGGTCAGTTCCAGCCAGGCGGTGGGGATGTGCTGGCGTTCCCGGATGGGCGGGTCTCTGGGCCAGAGCTGCGACGGCTGGTCCATGAGACGCACCCTGGCGGGCAGGGTGGGTCCGTCCTTGAGCATCACCCCATCGGACAGGGCCTTGAGGGCGGCGGCGTCGGGCACCCCCTCCACCTGGGCCCAGTAGGTCTTGCTCATCTTGTGCTTCGGGTCGCTGATGCGGGCCTGGAGCTTGCCGTCGTCGGTGAGCACCACCAGGCCCTCGCTGTCCCGGTCCAGGCGTCCGGCGGCGTAGACACCGGACTCGGGCACAAAGTCTGCCAGGGTGCGGCGGCCTTCACTGTCCGTGAACTGGCACAGGACGTCGTAGGGCTTGTTGAGCAGGACGAGCCGGGACATCACAGACCGAGGGGGTGGGCCGGCATCGTGGCCCCGGTCATGAACAGGCTTGCGCCCAGGGCGAAGATCAGGCTGCCGCCGGCCAGGGCGGCCACCTGTCCGGCCCGGGCCCAGCCGGTGCCAGAGTGCGCGCCGGCGATGCGACCGGCCCAGTCCCGCGCCTGTACCGCCAGCACGGCCAGGATCGAGACGGTGATGGCTGTGCCCACGGACATGGCCACCACGGCGGCGATGCCCGCCACCCACAGCCCCAGCATGTTGGCCACCGCCAGCACCAGGATGGCCCCGGTGCAGGGACGGATGCCCACGGCAACCACCGTGCTGATCATGGCGCCGAGGCCTTCGCTGCGGGCCGCCTGCTCGGGGGTGACGTGATGGCCGTGGCCACAGCCGCAGGCGTGATCGTGATCGTGATCATGCGCGTGGTCGTGGGACCGCCCGGCACTGCGCAGACGCCATAGGCCGCGCAGGGCGCGAAACACGAGCCAGGCGCCGACGGCAGCCACCAGGGCGAAGCTCACCTGCTCCAGGGTCTTCACCTGTCCCAGGGCCTCCCGGGCCATGCGTTCGGCGATCACCACCACGCCGAGCACCAGGGCGATGGCGGTGAATCCCTGGAGCAGGGAGGAGGCCCAGGAAAGCACCAGGCCGCGCTTCATGTGCTGGCGATGGGTGAGCAGGTAGGTGGTGATTACCGCCTTGCCGTGGCCGGGGCCGGCGGCATGAAACACGCCGTAGAGAAAGCCGACGAGCATGAGGGCGAAGGTGTTGGTGGCGGTGGGGGCGGATTGCAGGGTCTCCATGCCCCGGGCCAGCTGGCGGTGCAGGGAACGCTGCTGGGCGAGGATCCAGACGGTGACCCGCTCCCAGGGGCCGGGCTGTGCCAGTTCGCTATTGTCTTCCATGGCGGTGCCGCCGCCGGACAGGGGCGAGGCCCCCAGTGCGGGTGCACACAGCAAGGCGAGCAACAGCAGGGGCAGGATCAGGAGGCCGGATCGCATGTCACCTCCCCGTGTTCGGTGAAGTGGCGGCCCAGGTCCGGCTCGCCGGACTGGCTGGCATCCAGGGCGGCGGCCCGGGCCACCACCGCCGGGTCGGGGCGCGGCTGGCGGATGCGCAGGGCGCAGCGCTCCGAGGCCCCTTCCAGGGCCACGGTGGCGTCCGGGTCGTGCAGGATCTCGATGTAATAGCTGGGGTCGAACACCGCGTAGGTGAGCGCACCCGCCTCCGGGTCCACGGGCTCGGCAAGCTTGAGGGTGAAGGCCAGCTCCAGGCGCCCCGCTCGATTGGACAGGCCGTAATCCTCCGCAGTGGCGTCGGTGAGGACACGGCCGGCGTGGCGGATCTCAGTGAAATATTGGTAGGGCCCCAGGTTCTCGATCATGCGGGTGCCGATGTCCGCCATCTTCTCATCCAGGGTATCGCCCCGGGCGTCGGTACTCATCTCCTCGGCCAGCACCAGGCTGTAGAAGGGGTCAATGCGCCAGACCTGACGCAGGGCGGTGATGCGCCCCGCCTCGTCGAACACCACCGCGACCCGCAGGTCGATCCAGGCGTGGGGATGGGCCTGGGCTGGCAGGGATGCCAGGCCCGCCAGGAGCAGGGTGAGGGCGAGGATCAGCCGGTTTGTGAGTAGTTTGGGGTGCACGGGCATGGGGTCGGTGTCGGGGGGTTACTTGTTAACACATCGTCGACAGCTTGGTAAGCAGGCGGGACGCAAAGTTCACGGGATCGTGACAGGGTTCCGGGCTAGGAGAGACGCAGGTTTAGCAGGGCCCGGTCCAGGGCTTCCATGTCCAGTGGTTCGTTGTGGATGATCTCCAGGCGTCCTTCGGGGGCGTCGGCCCGGGGTGTCAGGCCCCCTTCGCCGGCGACCCGGTTGATGCCCTGCCAGCCCCGGTCGGTGTGGAGCAGGCCCTTGATGCGTTCCAGATCCTGGGCCTGCAGCCAGTCAGCGAGGCGCTGGTGGTCCAGGCGCACCTTCGGGCCCAGTAGCCAGCTGACGCCGTAATAGCCATCTCCCTGCTGCGCCACCCGCCACCAGTCCGTCGCCGGGGGCATGCACTCGCCCGGGTGGTCGTGGTGGTGCTGATGGGCCTCGGGATGCAGGGCGCCGCGCCGGGGGTCCCGGGGCAGGTCCAGCCAGGCCGGATCCAGGGCGCCGCTGTCCACCAGGGCCGTGAGCACCTTGGGTGGGTCCATTTCGCGGGCGAAGGACAGGAAGGCCTCACGATCCGCGTCGCTATACAGGTCGGCCTTGTTGGCCACCAGCACGTCGGCCAGGCGGATCTGATCCTGCCAGTTGGGGTGTTCCCGGTGTCGGGGTGAGGCCAGGTGGCGGGCGTCCATGAGGGTGATCACCGCGCGCAGGTCCAGCACGTCGCGGTAGAACTCGCCGGTCAGGGTCTCGATCACCCGGGCCGGATGACCCAGGCCGGTGGGTTCGATGAGGATGCGCTCGGGGCGTTGCTCGCGGATCAGCCGATTGAGTCCCACGGTGAAGGCCTGGCTGGCCACGCAGCACAGGCAACCACCGGGGATCTGGCGAATGGCCACGGTCTTGTCTTCCAGCAGTTGCTCATCCACCCCCACCTGCCCGAATTCATTGACCAGCACTGCCCAGCGCTCATTCTCGGGGCGTCGTGCCAGCAGCTGGCGAATGGCGGTGGTCTTGCCAACGCCGAGGAATCCGGTGATCAGGTGGGTGGGGATGGGCATGGGATTATTATGTTAGGCGATAGGCGATAGGCGATAGGCGATAGGCGATAGGTGTCAGGGGGTAGGTGTGAAACCACACCCTCCCTGACCCTCCTCCTCAGGGGGAGGGGAATTATACTTTGGACGCCTCACGCCTCACGCCTCACGCCGGCCTCCAGCCGGCCGATCAGTGCCTCCCAGCGTACCCGCCTCGGGGCGTCGAAACCCAGCAGGTCGAAGAGTGCATCGAGGGCCGCACGGTCCGGGCTGGTGGGGCGGATGTCCAGGGCGGTGGGCAGGTCATCGATGTTGCAGTGGATGCCGGTGAGGCGCCTGGCCATGCGGATCTCATCCTCGTGTTCCCGGATCAGGCCGCTCAGGCGCGCAGCGCCACGGATGTGCAGCCTGGCCACACCGTCGATATCACAGAACACCTGCTCCAGGTCGCCGAACTTTCTCAGGATCCGTGCGGCGGTGGCCATGCCGATGCCGGGCACGCCGGGGATGTTGTCCACCTTGTCCCCGGCCAGGGCCAGCTGGTCGGCCACCTGGTCCGGGCGCACGCCCAGTTTCTTCTCCACGCCCCGGGCGTCCAGGCGCCGGTCCTGGGCGAATTCCCACCACAGGTCGCCGGGGCCCACCAGCTGGGTGAGATCCTTGTCGGCAGTGATCAGGCGCACGGTCTGACCCAGGGCGCGGCTGCGGGTGGCCAGGGTGCCGATGATGTCATCGGCCTCGTAGCGGCTGCTGCCCAGCTCCGTGAGGCCCAGGGCGCGGACCAGCTCCCGGCACAGGCGGAACTGGCGCTTGAGGGATTCCGGTGCGGGGGGGCGGTTGGCCTTGTAGTCCGGGTAGATCTCGTGGCGGTAGGACTGGCCCAGGCTCTGGTCGAAGGCGAAGGCCACTGGCGCCGGGTGCAGGTGGGTGAGCAGGCGCAACAGGAACTCGCTGAAGCCGACCACCGCGTTGACCGGCTCACCTTCCCGGTCGGTGATGCCCTCGGGCAGGGTGAACCAGGCGCGAAACACGTAGATGCTGGAATCCACCAGCCAGACCGGTGGGCTGTCGGTGTCGGTTTGCGGAACGGTGGCAAGGGACATGGATGAAAACCGGGGGTCCCGATGGGTAGCGGGAGACAGGATCAGGAACCCTATTGTGCCCTTTCCTGGTCACCGGTGCTCGTCCCTGGCTGGCATCCAGCGGACACCATTCAAGGTTAGCCGCGGCGGCGGATCTCGTTGCCGTGGATGGACTGTTCCAGCCATGGGGGGATATCGGCGGCGGGTACCGGGCGCGACAGCAGGAAGCCCTGGACGTGGTCACAGCCCATCTCCCGCAGCAACTCCAGCTGCTGGCGGTTTTCCACCCCTTCGGCCACCACCTCCAGGCGCAGGGCCTGGGCCATGACCACGATGGCGCTTACCAGGGAGCGGGTGTCCTCGGCGTGCAGCATGTCCTGCACGAAGCTGCGGTCGATCTTGAGTCGATGCAGGGGAAAGTGGCGCAGGTAGCTCAAGGACGAATAACCGGTGCCGAAGTCATCGATGCACAGGCTCACGCCCATGGCGTCCAGGGTCTGCAGGGTCTCGGCCACGTGACGGTTCTGCTCCATGAGCAGGGATTCGGTGATCTCCATGTGCAGACGATGGCTGGCGATCTGGTGCTGGCGCAGGGTGCGGGCCAGACGGCTCACCAGCCCGTCGCGGCGGAACTGCACCGGCGACAGGTTGATGGCCATGGACAGGTCCGTCAGGCCCTGGTCCTCCCAGGTGCGCAGTTGGGCGCAGGCCTGGTCCAGTACCCAGTCGCCTATCTCCTGAATGAGCCCGGATTCCTCGGCCACGGGAATGAATTCGTCGGGGGCCACCAGGCCGCGCTCCGGGTGCTGCCAGCGGATCAGCGCCTCCAGGGAGCGGCAGCGGTTGTCGGACAGGGACACGATGGGCTGGTAGTGGAGCAGGAACTGGTCCTGGGCCAGGGCGGCCCGCAATTCGCCTTCCATGGTGAGCCGGGCGCGTACGCTGCGGGTCAGTTCGGGGGCGTAGAAATCGAAGGTGTTCTTGCCCCGGGACTTGGCCTGGTACATGGCAGTGTCGGCGTCCTTGAGCAGGTCCGTCTCATCGGTGTCGTCGGTGGGATAGAGGGTGATGCCGATGCTGGCGCTCATCTGGATCATCTGCCCGCTCAGCTCGAAGGGTGTGCGCAGGCTGTCCAGCAGCTTGCGCACGAAGCTCACGGCGTCCTGGGGATTCTGGATGTCCGTGAGGATCACGGTGAATTCATCGCCCCCCAGCCGTGCCAGGGTATCGGTCTCACGCAGCACCCGACCGAAGCGCCGGGCGATCTCCTGGAGCAGCCGGTCACCGGCGGCATGGCCCAGGCTGTCATTGACGCGCTTGAAGTCGTCCAGGTCGATGAACAGCAGGGCGATCAGGCGATCATGGCGCTTGGCGTATTCCATGGCCTGGTGCAGGCGGTCATGGAACAGCACCCGGTTGGGCAAGTGGGTCAGGCTGTCGGAGAAGGCCAGTTCGTTGAGCCGTTCCTGGGCCTGCTCGCGTTCCTGTATCTCCTGGGACAGGGCTTGGGAATGGGCGCGCAATTCCCGGGTGTGGCGTCGGATCAGGCTGCGCAGGAACAGGCTTAGGGCGGCCAGCAGCAGCGCGAGTACCACGGCCCCGGCCATCACCCAGGGGTGCCACCGGGGCAGTGCCCCGCCGCCTTCGGGGCTGTCGCTCAGCCAGCGGTTCATGGACTGGTGGTATAGGGAACCGGGCTCGGACTTGAGCAGGGCCAGGTGCATGTCGATGCGATCCAGCAGGGGGAAGATCTCCGGGCGGTTGCTGGCGAAATGCAGTTCCACCGGGTTGAAGATGATGTGGGTGGGGATGGTCCGGGCCATCCGCAGCTTGTGTCCCACCAGGCGGTTGACCACCGCCACGTCCACCTCGCCGAGGGCCAGCAGTTGCAGCGCCTCCCGGTAATCGGCCAGGGGGAGGATGTCCGCCCGAATCTGAAATTCCCGCAGCAGCGCCTCCAGGGCCTGGGCGTGGGTATCCCCGGCCTTCACGGCGATGCGCAGGCCCGCCAGGTCCAGCACCGAATCCACAGGGCGGTCCTGATGCCGGTACACCACGCCCCAGTTGGTGATCATTACCTCCCGGTTGAAACGCAGCACCTGGGCCCGCTCCGGGGTGTAGGCGATGGCGGCGATCAGGTCGATACGCCGGGACTGGGTCAGTTCCAGCAGCTCCGCCCAGGAGGCGGTGACGTACTGGATACGCCAGCCCTCCCGGCGCGCCACTTCTTCCAGCAGGTCGATCACCAGGCCTTCGGGCTCATTGTTGCGGCCCAGGGAGACCAGCGGCGGGTTGTTGTAAACGCCTACGCGCAGGATGTCGCCCGGGGCCCATGCTTCACGCTCCTGTGCCCCTGCGGGCGTGGCACCGGCGAAGATCAGGCAGGCCACGAACAGCCACATCCGGATCCCTGTTACACAGGACCGCAGCGGGATGTAAACCTTCGCCGGACGCGGGGTCATCAGGGTTTTTTGAGGCGCTCGATGTCCTTGCGCACACCGGCCAGGGACTGGTCAAAGGCCTCGCGTTCACCTGCCTCCATGGGCAGTTCCACCACGGATTCCAGTCCGTTGCGCCCCAGTACGCAGGGCACACCCATGGCCACGTCGGATTCGCCGTACTCCCCTTCCAGCAGGGCCACGGTGGGTAGAACCCGCTTACGGTTCAGGGTGATGGCGTCCACCATGGCTGCGATAGCGGCGGCGGGGGCGTCGTAGGCGCTGGAGGTCTGTTTGAGGGCGAGGATCTCGGCGCCGCCGTGGCGGGTTCGCTCGACGATGCGGTCAATGGCCTCGCTGGAGAGGAAGTGGCTCACGGGAATGCCGTTGATGGTGGAGTAGCGCAGCATGGGCACCATGGAATCGCCGTGACCGCCCAGGACCATGGCGTTGATGTCCCTGACGGACAGCCCCGTCTCCAGGGCGATGAACGAGGCCATGCGCGAGGAGTCCAGCACGCCGGCCTGACCGAAGACCCGGTTGCGGGGCCAGCCGGTGCGTTGCCAGGCCCGGTAGGTGAGCACGTCCACCGGATTGGAAACCAGCAGCAGCATGCAGTCCGGGGCATGCTCCATGATCCCGTCCAGGAGCTGGTCCAGGATGGATACATTGGTGTCCAGCACATCCGAACGGGACATGCCTGGTTTTCTGGGGATGCCTGCAGTGATGATCACCAGCTCTGCGCCGGCCAGGATGGCGGGGTCGGTGCCACCCGTGAGCCGGGTGTCGAAGCCGAACAGGGGTGCGGTCTCCTGGATATCCAGCGCGGCGCCTTCAGCGGCCCCCTCCCGTACATCCAGGAGGGCCAGTTCGCGACAGGTGTCGTTCTTGGCCAGAAACTGGGCGGTGGACTCGCCCACCCGGCCTGCACCGATGATGGCGATCTTTTCCATGGGGTTCCCTCGTTTTTATGGGCCTGACCTTTGAGTGTAGACAGTCAGGACGGGGGGCGGGATTGTGCGCCCCCCGTTACCCGTCGGCAGGAGGGTGCTTTATGGCTTGCCGGGCACCACCCGTGCCACGCCGGTATCCACCGCCGCCCGGGCCACTGCAGGAGGCACCACGTCGATGAGCCGGCTGTCCAGGGGCTTGGGGATGATGTAGTCGGGGCCGAATTCCAGGTGCTTCAGACCGTAGGCGTCCAGCACTTCCCGGGGCACCGGTTCGCGGGTAATGCGGGCCAGGGCATGGACCGCAGCGATCTGCATGGCCTCGTTGATGGTGCGCGCGCGCACATCCAGGGCGCCCCGGAAGATGTAGGGGAAGCCCAGCACGTTGTTCACCTGGTTGGGGTAGTCGCTGCGCCCGGTGGCCATGATCAGGTCGGGGCGGGTCTTCAGGGCCAGGGCCGGCAGGATCTCCGGGTCCGGGTTGGACAGGGCGAACACGATGGGCTTGTCTGCCATGGCGCGCAGCATATCAGGGGTGAACAGGTCCGGGCCGGAGACGCCCACGAACACGTCGGCGTCCTGGCAGGCGTCGGCCAGGGTGCGGGCCTCGGTGTCGTTGGCGAAGATCAGCTTGTACTCGTTGAGATCGTCGCGCCGGGTGTGGATCACACCCTTGCGGTCCACCATGAAGATGTTCTGCTTCTTGGCGCCCAGGGACAGCAACAGGCGCATGGAGGCGATGCCCGCGGCGCCGGCGCCCAGGCACACGATGCGTGCGTCCTTGAGCTCCTTGCCCTGCAGTTCCAGGGCATTGAGCAGACCGGCGGCGGCAATGATGGCGGTGCCGTGCTGGTCGTCATGGAAGACGGGGATGTCCAGGCGTTCGGAGAGCCGGCGCTCGATCTCGAAGCACCGGGGGGCGGCGATGTCTTCCAGGTTGATGCCGCCGAAGCCGCAGGCGATGCGGGCCACGGTGTTGATGAAGTCTTCCGGCTGGGTGGCGTTGACCTCGATGTCGAACACGTCGATGCCGGCGAAGCGCTTGAACAGCACGGCCTTGCCTTCCATCACCGGTTTGCTGGCCAGGGGGCCCATGTTGCCCAGGCCCAGCACGGCGGTGCCGTCGGTGATCACCGCCACCAGGTTGCCCTTGGCCGTGTAACGGTAGGCGTCCTCGGGATCCTTGTGGATGCGGCGCACGGGTTCGGCAACGCCGGGGGTGTAGGCCAGGCTCAGGTCGTCCTGGGTGTCGGTGGGCTTGGTGACCTGGATGCCGATCTTTCCGGCGGGGGAGGCTGCGTGGTAGTCGAGGGCGCGTTCGTTGAGTGTCTTTTTGGGCATGATTGTTGTTTTGTCAGTTGTCAGTTGTAGTGGTGCGGGTGTGCTTACAGGGGGTGGCTGGGCGGGGTGCCGGCTCGGGCCTGTTCGTAGATCGGCTGCATCTTCACTGCCAGCTGTTCCAGGTCGCGGATGCGGCTGTCGGTGCTGGGGTGGGTGCTCAGGAACTGGGGTGGGCCGCCATTGCCCGCGGACTCCATTTTGCGCCACAGGCTCNCCGCCGCGCGGGGGTCGTAGCCGGCCCGTGCGGCCAGTTCGATGCCGATCACGTCGGCCTCGCGCTCCATCTGCCGACTGTTGGGCAGCTGCACGGCCAGGGCCGCGGCCAGGGCCGCGCCGGTGAGCGCCACCTGGGAGCGTTCGCCGGTGAGGGCGTAGCCGACCACGGCCAGGTTGGTGGCCAGGGCCACGGACATCTTCTCGGCGGTGTGGGCGGACAGGGCATGGGCCACCTCGTGGGCGATCACCTGGGCCAGCTCGTCATCGGTGGCCTTGAGCTTGGTGATCATGCCCGTGTAGATGGCCATCTTGCCGCCGGCCATGGCGAAGGCGTTGGGCACCTCCGGGTTGTCGATCACGGTCATCTCCCATTCCCAGTTCCTGGTTTCGGGGCGGTAGGCGATGGCCTGGGCTACCACCCGTCCGGTGATGCGGTCGATGCGGGCCTTCACGGCCGGATCGCTGTTCACCCGGCCCTCCTCGCGGATGGGGGCGAGCATCTGAACATAGGCCACCTTGGACTCGCTGATGGCCTGGCCTTCGGAGACCAGCATCAGCTGTTGCCGGCCGGTGACGGGGTTGGTGGTGCAGGCGGACACCAGGGCGATGATCAGGCCCAGGGACAGTGCTGCGAGCAGGGTAATGAGCGGGCGGTTGTTCATGGTTCGGTTACCGTATCAGGTGTCACTACCGGGGCGGCCGTATCGATTACGGGGAGTGTCAGGTCTGCGGCATGGCGCAGACGAATTCGCAGCTGGCCGCGATGAGTATAGACGTAGCCGCGTCCCCTCACCTGCAGGCCTACCAGTTGTTGCAGTTGTTCGACACTCAGATCGGGAAAAAATCCCAGATCCTGGCGGTCGATGCGCAGGGCCACGTCGCCTTCCAGATTGATCCAGATGGCGCGCTGGCTCTCGCCGATGCGAGTGATGCGGCCCTCCACACGCCGGAACCCATCGCTGTCCCTGGACAGTTCCGTGGCCTCGAACAGGCGGTTCTGCGCCAGGGACCAGATGCCCCGCTCGGCATTGCCCGCGAGGCGCTCGGCGTCCCGGTAGCAGTCGATGTTCCAGTCGTTGGGCGGGATGGTGAGCCGGGTGCCCAGGCCCCGGGCCAGCATCAGGGCGGTGATGCTCTGGCCGTCGGGGGTGAACAGGTGGGCAAGGCTGCGCTGGTAACGGTCGTGACGTTCCCGGTCATGGACCAGGCGCACCCGGTTGCCGTGGGTGGCCAGTAATTCGGTCAGGGCCTGGTGCGCCTCGTCGGCGAAGGGTTCCGGCCCCAGGGCGTCGTTACGATGATGGTACTCCGGCGTGTCCAGGCCGATCAGGCGCACCCTTCGGCCGTCTTGCAGGCGGACCGTGTCGCCGTCGTAGACAAATTCCACCCGGGCGCCGCCGTGATCCCGGGTCGGGGCCTGACAGCTCTCGGGCAGGCTGATGTCCTGGGCCAGGGCCGGGTGGCCGAACAGGCACAGCAGCAGGACAAAAAAAGGGGCGCACCTGCGGTGCGCCCCCTGCATGGTTCGATCCTGAACCATGGGAATGCTTACATGCCGTAGCGGCGACGGAACTTGTCCACCTGGCCGGCGGTGTCCATGAGCTTCTGCTTGCCGGTGAAGAACGGGTGGCAGGAGGAGCACACTTCAACGTTCAGTTCCGCGCCATGGTAGGTGGAGCGGGTCTTGAACGTGTTGCCGCAGCTGCAGGTCACGGCGACTTCGTGGTAATCGGGATGAATATCGGGCTTCATGGAAGCGACCTCAAAACCATGTCTGGCAAGGAAAAGAGGCGCAATATACTGAATCCTGGTCCCGGGAGCAAGGGGTGGGGCTTCACAGGGGCACGCCCCGGCACTATGCTCCACACCCCCGTCGTCTGTGCCGGGATGGAGAAATATCGAGTAAGTGCTTGTGTCCCAAGCCCTTATAAGGTTTTCCACAAAACCTGTGGATAACTTTGTGGAAGAAATGGGATCAAGTGCCTCCAGGGAGCGCAGGCGTTGAGTCCTTATTGGAACGGTCAAAAAATAGCCAATAATTTAACTTGTTGATATTTATTGGTAATTGTTTTCACTCCATGGGGCTGTCATGAAATTCATGAAGCTGTCATGGTTGCCTCCGGTCTGCCCCATTGGTGTGCATAAACCGGGTGTTTTTTCGAGGTTGGTGCATGAGCAAGTCGTCTGATCAGGCCGCCACCGGCGGTCGCGTGGGTTTTGTCAGCCTGGGTTGTCCCAAGGCCCTGGTGGATTCCGAGCGGATCCTCACCCAGTTGCGTGCCGAGGGTTATGGCATCTCCCCCAGTTATGAGGATGCGGACCTGGTGGTGGTCAACACCTGCGGCTTCATCGATGCCGCCGTGGAGGAGTCCCTGGAGGCCATCGGCGAGGCGCTCACCGAGAACGGGCGGGTGATCGTCACCGGTTGCCTGGGCGCCGAGGCGGACAAGGTGCGCAGCGCCCATCCGGGGGTGCTGGCGGTAACCGGTCCCCATGCCTACGAGGCAGTGATGGGCGAGGTGCACCGGTTCCTGCCCCCGGCCCACGCCCCCTTCGAGAGCCTGGTGCCCACCGGCGGCGTGAAGCTCACCCCCCGTCACTACGCCTATGTGAAGATCTCCGAAGGCTGCAACCACCGGTGCAGCTTCTGCATCATTCCCCAGTTCCGGGGTGACCTGGTGAGCCGCCCGGTGGGCGATGTGATGCAGGAGGCGGAAAACCTGGTGGCCGCCGGGGTCAAGGAGTTGCTCATCATCTCCCAGGACACCAGCGCCTACGGGGTGGACGTGAAATATCGTACGGGCTTCTGGAACGGGCGGCCCCTGCGCACCCATATCCAGCAGCTGGCCGAGGCCCTGGGCACCCTGGGTGTCTGGGTGCGCCTGCACTATGTCTACCCCTATCCCCACGTGGATCACCTGATCCCGCTCATGGCCGAGGGCAAGATCCTGCCTTACCTGGACGTGCCCCTGCAGCACGGCAGCCCCCGGGTGCTCAAGGCCATGCGACGCCCTGCGGCCTCGGAGAAGGCCCTGGAACGTATCCGGCGCTGGCGGGAGATCTGTCCCGACATCACCCTGCGCAGCACCTTCATCGTGGGCTTCCCCGGCGAGACCGAGGATGAGTTCGAGGAACTGCTGGACTTCATCCAGGAGGCCCAGCTGGACCGGGTGGGCTGCTTTGCCTACTCGCCGGTGGAAGGCGCCGCCGCCAATGCCCTGCCCGATCCCGTGCCCGAGGAGGAGAAGGCCGAGCGTCTGGAGCGTTTCATGGAGGTGCAGGCGGCCATCAGCGCCGACCGGCTCCAGGCCAAGGTGGGCAGGACGCTCACCGTGCTGGTGGATGGCGAGGACGATGACGGTGCCATCATCGCCCGTTCCAGCGCCGACGCCCCCGAGATCGACGGTGTGGTGGTGATCGAGAACGGCGAAGGCCTGCAGGCCGGAGACTTCGTGGACGTGGAGGTCACGGCGGCTTCCGAACACGATTTGTTCGGGAGGCGCGAGGGGTGAGGTGTGAGGCGTAGGTCGGCCTACGCCTGTCCCCTCACGCCTGACCCCTTTCCTGTACTTCAACGATCCTGTCCAGTCGCAACACCCTGCTCTGCCCCAGATGATTTCGCGCGATCATGAACTCGCCGTGATTGCGGGTGCGCAGGTTGCTGGGTTTGAGCCGCTCCACCCGATCCATGCCGTAACGATCCTTCCACCTCACCTTGAGCGTGCGACCCCGCATGATGGCCAGTTCGTATTCGCTGTAAAGCTCACAGGAGATCGGGGTGTAATCCCGGGTCATGGTCAGTCGTTTTCCCGGCAGCTGTCGATGCGCAGGGCGCCCGAGGCCGGGTCAATGTCGGCGGTGATGATCATGGGGGCGCAACAGGTCTGGCAGTCCTCCACGTAACGGGCGGGCAGGGTGGAGACGTCCACCTCCGTGTCGTAGCGGCTCCCGCAGTGGGGGCAGGTGATATTCAGGTATTCAAGGGGTTCCACGCTGGCTGGGCTCCGGGGGGTCGATCAGGAACAGGGCCTGCAGGTCGTTGAGAAAACGCTGGCCGGTTTCGGTGGGTTCCAGGCGGGCAGGGTCGTCCCTGAGCAGACCGCGCTCCACGGCCTCGCTGCGCATGGGCTCCAGGGCGCTGGCGTCCAGGCGGGTGTGGGCGCTGAACAGGTCCTGTTCCACGCCCCGGGTCAGGCGCATGGCGTTGAGCATGAATTCGAACACCGTCTCCTCCGGGGTGAGGCTGTGTTCGCCGCTGGCGGCAGCGCCTGCCAGGGCGGCCTCCATGTATTGCCTTGGCTGGCGCTGTTTCCAGCGGCGCAGGATGCGCTCCTCTGCCGGCAGGGAGATCTTGCCGTGGGCGCCGGCGCCGATACCCAGATAGTCGCCGAACTGCCAGTAGTTGAGGTTGTGACGGCACTGGCGGCCGGGGCGGGCATAAGCGGAGACCTCGTACTGAGTATAGCCGCCCGCCGCCAGCTGCTCCTGGCCGGCCGATTGCATGTCCCACAGGCTGTCATCGTCAGGCAGCACGGGGGGATGTGAGGCGAAGCGGGTGTTGGGTTCCAGGGTGAGCTGGTACCAGGACAGGTGTTCCGGCCCCAGGTCCATGCCCCGGGCGAGGTCCTCGAGGGCTTCGTCCAGGGTCTGCTCCGGCAGACCGAACATCAGGTCGATGTTGATGTTGTCAAAACCCGCCTTGCGCGCCGCAGCAAAGGCCTCCACGGCCTGGCCACTGTCGTGAATGCGCCCGAGTTTCTCAAGCTGACTGTCGTTGAAACTCTGCACGCCGATGGACAGCCGATTGACCCCCGCAGCCCGATAACCCTCGAAGCGCGCCGCGTCGGTGGTGCCGGGGTTCGCCTCCAGGGTCACCTCCATGTCCGGCCGCCACGGCAGGCGCGCACGCAGCTCCGAGAACAGCCGATCCAGGGCCTGGGGGGAGAACAGGCTGGGGGTGCCGCCCCCCAGGAACACCGATTCCAGTCGCCGTCCCCAGATCAGCGGTAGTTCCAATTCCAGGTCCGCCAGCAGGGCATCCACATAGCGATCCTCGGGCACGGCGTCCCCGGCCTCATGGGAATTGAAGTCACAGTAGGGGCACTTGCGCACGCACCAGGGCAGGTGGATGTAGAGGCTGAGTGGCGGCATTTTTGAAGGATGAAGGATGAATGGAAGGGCGAAGTGTGAATCGGGAAGTGGGAAGTGAAAAGCCCTTGTGAAAACTTCGCGTCCTTTGCGTCTTGGCGCGAGACACCCGCTTTTGTCTTTCCTTCAGCGGCCTTTCTGAAGCCGCTCCAGCAGGACCCTCAGTGCCTGGCCGCGATGGCTGCGGCGGTTCTTCTCCGCGGGGCTGATCTCGGCGGCGGTGAGTTCCAGTGCCGGGATTTCGAAGATGGGGTCATAGCCGTGGCCACCCTGTCCCCGGGCCTCGGGCGCGATGCGACCTTCCCAACTGCCTTCGGCGATCACGGGCGAGGGATCATCGGCGTGACGCAGGTAGGCCATGACGCAGCGAAAGCGCGCCGTGCGCTGGGAGGTTTCCACGTGTTCCAGTGCCTTGAGCAGTTTGCGGTTGTTGGCCCCGGCATCACCGCCGGGGCCGGCATAGCGGGCCGAGTAGATGCCCGGGGCGCCGTTGAGGGCATCCACCTCGATGCCTGAGTCGTCGGCGATGGCGGGCAGGCCCGTGTGGGCGGCGGCATTGCGTGCCTTGAGGATGGCGTTCTCGATGAAGGTGAGTCCGGTCTCCTCGGCCTCGGGCACGCCGAAGTCCGACTGGGGCAGGATGGTGATGCCGGTGCCGGCGAGCAGTTCCGAAAGCTCCCGCACCTTGCCCGCGTTACCGGTGGCCAGCACGATCTTCATGGTTGCTTACTCTGTGGGCGGATAAAGAGCAAAGGATCTGACAGGACTAACATGATTTACAGGATTTAAAGGCCCTTTAGAGGGACGATTTTTAATCCTGTAAATCATGTTAATCCTGTCAAATGTCTTCGCCTTTTCTCTGCAGCGTTCGGTTCAGTTGTCTTCCAGCGCCGCGCGCTGGGCGGTGATGATGTCCTGGATGCCGTTCTGGGCCAGGGCCAGCATGCTGTTCAATTCATCCATGCGAAAGGCGTGACCCTCGGCGGTGCCCTGCACCTCGATGAAGGCGTTGGCGTCGTTCATCACCACGTTCATGTCGGTCTCGGCGTTGGAATCCTCGGCATAGTCCAGATCCAGTACCGGTACACCTTGGTAGATGCCCACGGATACGGAGGCCACGGCGCCGAACAGCGGGTTGCGTTTGATCTTGCCCTGTTTCATCAGGTGGCTGATGGCGTCGTGCAGGGCCACGAAGCCGCCGCTGATGGAAGCGGTGCGGGTACCGCCGTCGGCCTGCAGCACGTCGCAGTCGATGGTGATCTGGCGTTCGCCCAGGCCTTCCAGGTTCACTGCGGCACGCAGGGAGCGTCCGATGAGGCGCTGGATCTCCTGGGTGCGCCCGCCCTGTTTGCCACGGGCGGCCTCCCGGGCCATGCGCTCGTTGGTGGAGCGGGGCAGCATGCCGTACTCAGCGGTGACCCAGCCCTTGCCCTTGTTGCGCAGCCAGGGAGGCGTACGTTCGTCCACGCTGGCGGTGCACAGCACGCGGGTGTCGCCGAACTCCACCAGCACCGAGCCCTCCGCGTGTTTCGTGTAATGGCGGGTGAATCGGATATGGCGCAATTCGTCTGGCTGACGGCCGCTGGGTCGCATGGGGGGGAACTCCTTGGGGGTATTCGGGGCCGCATTATAGCGCGTTAGGGGTGAGGCGTGAGGGGGTAGGCGTGACACCGGCCATCGCTTCCCTGTCATGGGCTTTATACTTCCCTAACGCCTAACGCCTAGCATGAAGGAAACACCATGATCCATAGCATGACCGGCTTCTCCCGTGCGGAAGCAGAAACCGCCCAGGGCACCCTGGCCTGGGAACTCAAGAGCGTCAATCACCGTTACCTGGAGGTGGGGCTGCGCCTGCCGGAGGCCTTTCGCGCCCTGGAAAATGCCGTGCGCGAGAAGGTCCAGGCGAGGCTGGGGCGGGGCAAGGTGGATGTCTCGTTGCGTCATCAGCCGCCGACGGGGGGCGAGGTGGGGCTGGAGGTGAACGAGCCCCTGGCGAAGCGTCTCATCGAGGTGTGCGGGCAGGTGGAGCACTGGGTCATGAACCCGGCGCGCATCACGGCCCTGGAGATCCTGCGCTGGCCGGGGGTGGTGCGCGAACCTTCGCCGGACCTGGAATCTCTGCATGGCGAGGCGCTGAAGCTGCTGGATGCGGCGCTGGAGGAACTGGCCACCACCCGGGCGCGGGAAGGCGAGCGTTTGCGCGAGACCATCGTCACCCGCTGCCAGGCGGTCACGGAGCTGGTGGCCCAGGTGCGCGTGCGCCGGCCCAGGGTGGTGGAGGCCTTGCGCGAGAAGTGGCGTGCGCGCATCGCCGATCTGGGCGTGGACATGGAGCCGGGCCGTCTGGAGCAGGAACTGGCCCTGCAGGCCCAGCGTCTGGACGTGGACGAAGAACTGGATCGTCTGGACGGACACCTCACTGAGGTGGCCCTGATCCTGGAGCGTGACGAGCCGGTAGGCCGGCGCCTGGACTTTCTCATGCAGGAGTTCAATCGGGAGGCCAATACCCTGGGTTCGAAGGCCAACGACATGGAGACCACCAAGGCCTCGGTGGAGCTGAAGGTGCTCATCGAGCAGATGCGCGAGCAGGTGCAGAACGTGGAGTGAGTCATGCCCCGTTATTACCTGGATCTGGATATCAGCCGTGACGCCTACCTGCGTTATTACCAGGGGGGTGCCGCGGCCGTGCGAGCCCTGGACCGGCAGGGCCGCTCCCTGCGTTTCCCGGCCTCCGCCCTGCGCAGTCACGTGTCCCATGAAGGTGTCCGGGGCAGCTTCTGCCTGGTGACCGACGAGCATCATCGTCTGCTGCGCCTGGAACGGCTCTGAGCCCTGGAAATTACCTGATCTGGGTCAAGTGTCCGGGGCGAGGCCGGGCGTAATGTCGCTGTCCGGACGCTTGAAATCACCCCTGTCGCCCCCATGATCCCCAATATAGAGATCATCGTGTGAACAGCCCGGTGTGCCGCCCTTCGGCGGCCCGGAATTGATGTGGAGGTAATGACCATGGCAATGATGCGTTATGAACCCTGGAGCCTGCTCAACCAGCTGAGTCGTGAACTGGATCGCATGCACCCCGGCGGCGAGTCGGGTGATTCCGCAGCCACCAGCGACTGGACCCCCGCGGTGGATATCCGTGAAGACAAGGAGGCCTACGTGCTGCACGCCGATATCCCGGGCGTGGATCCCAAGGACATCGAGGTGCACATGGAGAATGGCATCCTCACCATCCGTGGCGAGCGCCAGTCCGAGACCAAGGAAGAGCGGGAGAACTACAAGCGGGTGGAGCGGGTGCGCGGAAGCTTTTATCGACGCTTTAATCTGCCGGACACGGCAGACGCGGAAAAGATCAGCGCCAAGAGTGTCAACGGGGTGCTGGAAGTGCGTATTCCGAAACAGGAGACAGTGCAGCCCCGGCGGATTTCCGTGGAGGGTTGATGCTGGGTGAGTCGCTGTGTCCCGGTTGCGGGGTGCGGCTCGTGTTCATGATTGCGCCGCGTACATACGCGGCGCAATCGTTTGCGCTATCGTAGACGGATCATGGAATACAAAGACTATTACAAGCTGTTGGGCGTCTCCCGGGACGCGAGCCAGGACGAGATCAAGAAGACCTACCGCAAGCTGGCGCGCAAATTTCACCCGGACGTGAGCAAGGAACCCAATGCCGAGGAACGCTTCAAGGCCATCAACGAGGCCTACGAGGTGCTGGGTGACGCCGACAAGCGCAAGGCCTATGACGACCTGGGCGCCAACTGGAAGTCCGGCCAGGACTTTCGTCCCCCGCCTGGCTGGGAGGATATCTTCTCCGGCGGCGTCAGAGGTGCTGGCGGACGGGCCGGTCCCGGGCCCGGTGAGCCGGGTTTTTCCGATTTCTTCGAGACCCTGTTCGGCGCCGGCGCCCGTCGTGGTGGCGGGCGTCGCCCCGGCGGGGGTTTCCAGGCCCGGGGCGCGGATCAGACCGCGCGCATCGAGATCACCCTGGAGCAGGCCGCCCATGGTGGCGCCATGCCGGTGCAGCTGGGCAATGGCCGCAAGCTGCAGGTGAAGATCCCCGTCGGTGTCACCGAGGGCCAGCGCATTCGCCTGGCAGGGCAGGGTGGCCCCGGTGCCGGCGGCGGTCCTTCCGGCGACCTGTTTCTGGAAGTCAGCATTCGTGCCCATCCCTGGTTCCGGGTGGAAGGCCGGGACATCAACCTGGACCTGCCCGTCACCCCCTGGGAGGCGGCCCTGGGCGCCACGGTGAACGTGCCTACCCTGGGCGGTCGTGTGGAATTGAAAATCCCGGCCGGTTCCCAGTCGGGCAAGCGCCTGCGGCTCAAGGGTCGGGGGCTGCAGGGCAAGCCGGCGGGTGACCAGTACGTGACCCTGCAGATTGCCATCCCGCCGGCGGAGACGGAGGCGGCACGCAAGTTCTACGAACAGATGAAAAAGGAACTGCCCTTCGATCCGAGGGCGCACCTGAAATAGGCGCCCTTATGTCATCCCAGCCGTGGGATGACGGGGTAGTGATGCTGCAGCGGGTTATCGGCTGCCGGTCTCCTGTCGTCTATGGTGCATAGTGTTTCGATTGAGCTGTGCCCGCTTTGTTCCGGAGGTCTTGATGGATATCTTTCATACCCTGCTTTGGGGCCTGCTTTACGCCGTCTCGGGAATCGGCGTGCTGATCGTCCTGGTGGGAGTGGTGGAGGCCGCGTGGCGGTTTTTGCGCCTGCGCATGGACGGCCACGGCGGGCACGCCCATCTGCTCATGCAGACCGATTTCATCCGGGAACGTCTCGGCGCCCATCTGCTGCTGGGCCTGGATTTCTTCGTCGCCGCCGACATCATCAAGTCCACCCTGGCGCCCACCTGGGAGAACGTGGGCATACTCGGGGCCATCGTCGCCATTCGTATCGTGCTGAGCTATTTCCTGTCCCGGGAGATGGAGCAGTCCCGGCGCGAGCGCACCGAGCTGCAAAACGAGCCGGACACCTGAAGGGCGCCCTGAACTTCCATCACGGCGCGGTGGTCACAAGGGGGCATCAAGGTTCACGATCATTTGAAGGTAAAGTTTCATGCACCCGTTGATCCGCAACACCCTGACCCCTTTTGCGCTGCTCCTGATCATGGCCTTCCCGCCCCTGGTGGGTGCGGCCCTGCCCACGGCGGTGGACGACGAACCCCTGCCGTCCCTGGCCCCCATGCTGGAACGCACCATCCCGGCGGTGGTGAACCTGGCCACCCGGGGCCGGGTGGCCGCGGAGCGCAATCCGCTCATGGACGACCCCTTCTTTCGGCGTTTCTTCGACCTGCCCCAGCAGCCCCGTGAGCGGCAGACCCAGGGCCTGGGCTCCGGCGTGATCCTGGATGCGCAAAACGGCTACATTCTCACCAACTTCCATGTCATCCAGCAGGCTGATGAGATCGTCGTCACCCTGCACGACGGCAGGCTCGTGGATGCCGAGGTGGTGGGCACTGACCAGGCCACGGACCTGGCGGTGCTGCGGGTCTCCGCCGAGAACCTGACGGCGGTGAAGCTGGCCGACTCCGATGCCCTGCGGGTGGGGGATTTCGTGGTGGCCATCGGCAACCCCTTCGGCCTGGGCCAGACAGTCACCTCCGGCATCGTCAGCGCCCTTGGGCGCAGCGGCCTGGGCATCGAGTCCTACGAGGATTTCATCCAGACCGATGCCTCCATCAATCCGGGTAACTCCGGCGGGGCCCTGGTCAACCTGCGCGGCGAGCTGGTGGGTATCAACACCGCCATCCTCTCCGGCAGCGGCGGCAACATCGGTATCGGTTTCGCCATCCCCGTGAACATGGCCCGGCAGGTGATGGACCACCTGGTGGAGTACGGCGAGGTGCGCCGCGGACGCCTGGGTGTGACGGTCCAGGACCTGACCCCCGACCTGGCCCAGGCCTTCGGCATTGATCAGACCCGTGGCGCGGTGGTTGCCCAGGTGGAACCCGGTTCCGCCGCCGAGCGTGCGGGCCTGAAGGAAGGGGACGTGGTGCTGCGGGTCAATGATCGACGCATACGCAACGCCACGGAACTGCGCAATGCCATCGGCCTGCTGCGGGTGGGCAGTGAGGTGAAGCTGGATGTGGTGCGTGACAACCGTCGTCGCACCCTGACCGCCGAGGTGGCGGAGATCCAGACCGTGCGCACCGAAGGCCAGCAGTTCAGTCAGCGTCTCGAGGGCGCCAGCTTCGGCGAGATCACCGAGGATTCACCGTTGCACGGCCGGGTACAGGGGGTGTTGGTGGTCTCGGTGCAAAGCGCCAGCCCCGCCGCCCGGGCGGGTCTGCGTGAAGGGGATGTGATCCTGTCCGTGAACCGTCAGCCGGTGAAGAGCCTGGAGGACATGCGCCGGGCCATGGGCGCGGAAGGCCAGCGCTTGTTGCTAAATATCCGGCGCGAAGAGGGGGCGTTCTTTCTCTTGCTGCAGTAACTGTTTGAGGAGAGGCGGGAGGGGTAAGGCGATAGGCGTAGCCCACCACCCCTTACGCCTGTCGCCTCACCCCTATCCTTCCGTGTTCTTCTCCACCCAGCGGGTCGCGCCGTCCTTGAGGGTTTCCTGTTTCCAGAAGGGCGCCCGGTGTTTGAGTTCTTCCATCAGGTAGCGGCAGGCCTCGAAGGCGGCCTTGCGGTGGGCGGACCAGACGGCGGTGAGCACGATGGGATCGCCGGGCTCGATGGGGCCGACCCGGTGAGCGATCAGGCAGTCGTCCAGGTCCCAGCGCTTGCGGGCCTCGGTGGTGATGTCTTGCAGGTGTTTCTCGGTCATGCCCGGGTAGTGTTCCAGGGTCATGGCGCGCACGTCATCCCCTTCGTTGAAATCCCGCATGGTGCCTACGAACACCGCGGTGGCACCAAAGCCCCCGGCTGGCAGGCGGGACTGGTATTCGCCCAGCAGGGCCCAGGGATCGAAGGCTTCGGGGTGCAGGGAGATGGGCATGGTTCAGCCGCCGGTGACCGGGGGGAAGAAGGCCACTTCATCGCCATCGCCCACCGGGTGGTCGGCATCGGCGTATTCCTGGTTGATGGCGATGAGCACGCGGTCGGGGATGGCCTGGTCGGGCACGGCACGGGACCAGACACCGCCGGCAGTGTCATTGCCCGCGGCTTCCAGATGATCCTCGGCACGGCCGACCCGTTCACGGAGACTGGCGAAGTAACGCACGGTGATGGACATGGTTTAGGCTTACACTCTTGATCAATTGGAACAGTCGGAATTATACCCCATGAGCACCCTGACTCACTTCAATGCCCGCGGTGAGGCCCACATGGTGGATGTGGGCGAAAAGGCCCTCACCCATCGGGTGGCCATCGCCGAGGGGCATATCACCATGGAGCCAGAGACCCTGGCCCTGATCCGCTCAGGCAATCACAAGAAGGGCGATGTCCTGGGCATCGCCCGGGTGGCCGGCATCATGGCCTCGAAAAAGACCTCGGAGCTGGTGCCCCTGTGCCACCCCATTTCCCTGACCCATGTGGAGGTCGAGCTGTCCACCGCCGACTCGCCGCCCTCGGTGCACTGCCGGGTGACCGCAGAGACCCGGGGTCAGACCGGCGTGGAAATGGAGGCGCTGACCGCCGTGCAGGTGGCCCTGCTCACGGTCTATGACATGTGCAAAGCGGTGGACCGGTTCATGACCATGGGCGGTGTGCGCCTGGTGCACAAATCCGGCGGCAAGTCGGGCAACTGGGATTTGAAGTAGGAGGCCCGACCCCGGGCCGAACGGGGATGCCCCGGGCCTTGGCTGTTCGCGGCGGGGTCGCCGCTCCTACGTCACCGATACATCAGGCGCATGGAGGTGGACAGCTGTTTCACCCGGCGCTTGATTTCATCCCGGGTGCGCACGAAGGGTTTGCTGTCCTGGGGGTCGCTGGCCTGGCGCACGGGGCTGTCGATGGGCCAGTTCTTGTGCACGAAGCTGTCCTGATCCGGCAGGGCGATGCGCTGGGCATCGGCGCACAGGGTGATGATCAGGTCCGCCCAGTCCAGCATCTCCTTGTCCAGACGCTGGGTCCCGAGGCTGCCGGCGTTCAGGCCGTCCTGTTGCAAGGTCTCCCGGGTACGGGGATCCACGGCACTTTCTTCCATGCCGGCGGCGCGCACCTCCACCAGGTCCTTGAGGAGTTGGGTTCCATAGGCCTCGACCATGGGGACGCGCCCCGAGGTGGTCTGGCTGATGAACAGGAGATGGGGTTTACGTCGCAGGTTGGCTTTGCCGGAGGCCATGGGGCGGATGTCTCATCGGGAGCTTGTGAGTGATGGAGACATTTTATACACCAGTGACGGACCCATGGCATGTCCCGTGCCCGTTCCCTGCAGCCTGCCCGTGGGCGCGTTACACTGAAAACAGAATTCATCCTAGTTCGCCGGAGTCATGCAAATCATGAAATGGTTAAAACGTGCGCTGATTGCCCTGGTCGTGCTGGTGGTGCTGGCCGGAGTGCTGGCCGCTTATCTGATCGCCACCTTCGACCCTAACGCCTACAAGGACCGCATCAGCGCTGCGGTCAAGGAACAGACCGGCCGTGACCTGGTCATCGAGGGCGAGATCGGCCTGACCCTGTTCCCCCGGCTGGGCCTGTCTCTGGGTGAGACCCGCCTGTCCAATGCCGAGGGCTTCGGTGATGAGCCCTTTGCGCGCATCGGCGAGGTGGAGCTGTCGGTGGCCCTGATGCCCCTGTTGCGCCGGGATCTCCAGGTGGCGGCTGTCCGCCTCGTGGGGCTCAACCTGAACCTGGCGCGCAATGCCCAGGGCCGAAGCAACTGGGATGACCTGGTGGCTGAGGCGGATGCCGATGCCCCGGCCTCGGAGGATCGCCCCGGACATGAGCCGGGCGGCCCGGGCCTGCGGGACCTGGATATCGGCGGCGTGGAGATCCGGGATGCCCGTGTGACCTGGCGCGATGATCAGGCAGGCAGCGCCCTGCGTCTGGATCCCCTGAACCTGACCCTGGGCCGCATTCGTCCAGGTGTGGAATCCCCGCTGGAGCTTTCCCTGACTCTGTATCAGGAAGATCCCGCCATGCGCGTGTCCGTGGACCTCAATGCCCTGGTCAATCTGGACCCGGCCAGCCAGCGCTACGCTCTGCGCCGCATGGTGGCTGCCATCGAGGCCGAGGGCGAGGCATTGCCCCGCACCGTGGAGGCCAAGCTGGAGGCGGACATGGCCGTGAACCTGGCCGAGGGCGTGGCCAGTGTCGAACGCATGACCCTGGACACCCTCGGGTTTCAGTTGGTGGGGCTGGTGCAGGTGCGGGACCTGGATGGCGACAAGCCCAAGGTGACCGGCGAGCTGCGTTCCAATACCTTCAGCGTTCGCGAACTGCTGGAAAAACTCGGCGAGGCCGTGCCCGAGACCGCTGATCCCGAGGTGCTCAAGAAGGTGGCCGTGGATCTGGCCTTCGAGGCCGACGCCGAGGCCGCCAGCCTGACCCAGTTGCTGGTGCAGTTGGACGACACCCGCCTGCGGGGCAATGCCCGGGTGAGCAACTACGAGCGCCCGGCGATTCGCGCCGAGCTGGACGTGGATCGCATCAACCTGGATCGCTACCTGCCGCCTCCTGCGGATGAGCCGGCCTCGACCCGCGGTGATGCCCCGGCCCGTGAAGGCTGGCCCGATGATCCCATCGAGCTGCCGGTGGAGATGCTGCGTTCCCTGGACGTCAACGCCAAGCTGGCCATCGCGGAGATGACCGTGAGTCGTCTGAATCTCACGGCCATCTCCCTGACCCTGGTGGCCAAGGAGGGCCTGGTGGAGATCAAGCCGCTCACCGGCAATCTCTACGAGGGTTCCGTGGAGGCACGGATGAGCCTGGATGTACGCGGCAACACGCCCCGCTATGCCTTCGAGCCCAAGCTCCAGGGGGTGAGCATCGGCCCGTTGCTGGATGATCTGGCGGAAGACGAGGGCAAACTGGCGGGCACGACCCGCCTGAGTGCGTCCATCAACACCCGGGGCAACAGCGTCAAGCAGATGGTCTCGGCCCTCAATGGTGCGGGCGATTTCGAATTTGCCAACGGCGCGGTCAAGGGCATCAACATCGCCCAGATCATTCGCGACACCGAGGCCCGTTTCCGGGGCCGCACAGTGGAGAAGAGTGACGAGCCCAACCAGACCGACTTCTCGGAACTGCGTGGCAGCTTCAGCATCGCCAACGGAGTCGTCACCAACAACGACCTGCGTGCCTCCTCGCCCCTGCTGCGCGTGCAGGGGCGAGGCACCGCCGACCTGCCCCAGGAGCAGCTGGACTACCGGGTGGACACCACCCTGGTGGCCAGCCTGGAAGGCCAGGGGGGGCGCAGCCTGGATGAGCTGCGTGGTGTGAACCTGCCTATCCGGGTGCGCGGCCCGTTCAGCGATCCGTCCTTCAGCCTGGATCTCAAGCCGGTGCTGGAAGGCCGGGTGCGCGAAGAGGTCGAGCGCAAGATCGAGGAGAGCGTGCAGCCGCGTATCGATGAGCAGCGCGAGAGCATCGAGCAGCGGCTCAGGGACCGTATCCCCGGGTTGCGATGAGCGGTCCCGTCGGGTGGCCACTGAGCGGCTTCGGCCACCTGGCCGAAGCCGCTCAGTGAAGCATGGCTTCAGCCTTCACCCGGAAGGCCTCGGCCCGGGCCTTGCCCAGCATGCCCTCGATGACCGTGCGGCAGGTCTCGCACTGACTGCGCAACGCCTCGCGGCTGCGGCAGTCCTCGATCCTCATGGCCAGATCACTGGCATCGGGTCCAAGGCTGTCGAGTACCAGATGGCTGAGCTCGATCCTGAGCTCGCTGACGTCTTCCTGCCCGGCGCCGGGGTCGTTTGCCCCGTTGCCGGCTTCGATGACGGTCTGTTTGCCGCCGCCTGCGGTGATGCTGATGAGGCCCATGTGTTCCAGCGCGATGAGATGCCCGATGGCATTGTCCTGCTCGAAACGCTCGGCCAGACTGGCCACATCGGTTGTGCCATCCACCATGATGAGCAGTTGGCGAAGCTTGGGGGGAAGTTTCAGGGCGCGGCTGTCGACTTCTTCGTGGCCCTGGGGGGTCTTGCTGTAAATGCCGGTCTTGTCCATGACGGCCCACCTTTTTGCTGATTGATGATGCTGCCATTCCAAGGTACTCCCGGGATTTCCCACGGGGCAATGCGTCCCGGGGCCGCTCACCGTGCCAACGGCACCCTTTGTCGGTCCCGGTGCCACTCGGTGCGTTGTTTTGTGATCGCGCTCACGCTGTCCGGTCTGCTGACCGCGGGTCAGGCATGGGCCGTCGATACATCCCAGGTGCAGGTGCGTTACGACGGGGTGCGCATGGACATCCACCTGGACGTGCTGCTGGCCGCCCCCGAGTCCGGGGTCGAGCGCGTGATTCACGACTATGACCGTCTGGGTCTGGTGTTCCCCCTGGTGGTGGATAGTGGCCTGTTGGAGGATTTCGGCGACGGCGTGCAACGGGTGCGTGCAGACATGGAGGGTTGCGTGCTGATCTTCTGCCGACGCCTGCGCCATGTGCTGGACGTGGGCCGCGCCCCGGGCAGCGGGGCCTGGAGCAGCGCCCAGAGCGTCCCCGGCGACAGCGACGTGCGGGCCGGGCATCTCTCCTGGCGTACCGTGGCGGTGGCGGAGGACCAGACCCGCCTGATGCTGTCCGGCTGGGTGGAGCCGGATGTGTGGGTGCCGCCCATCATCGGCCCCATGGCCGTACGCCGGGCCGTGGAAAGGCACTTCAGGGATGCCATGCCCCGTCTGGAGCGGGCCGCCCGCGAGTCCGCAAACTGAACCATGTCTCCTGCCTCGTCCTCCATGTCTGACACCGATTTCAGCCAACGCCTGCTGGCCTGGTTCAAGGCCCATGGTCGCCACGATCTGCCCTGGCAACAGGATCCCAGCCCCTATCGGGTGTGGGTCTCGGAGATCATGCTGCAGCAGACCCAGGTGAGCACGGTGATTGCCTACTATCAGCGTTTCATGGCCCGTTTCCCGGACGTGGCCCGCCTCGCCGCCGCACCCCTGGACGATGTGCTGCACCATTGGTCGGGACTGGGCTATTACGCCCGGGCGCGCAACCTGCACACGGCGGCAGGCCTGATCTGCGAGCGCCATGGCGGGCTTTTCCCCGGGGACATCGAGGCCCTTGAGGCCCTGCCGGGCATCGGCCGCTCCACCGCCGGGGCCATCCTCGCCCTGGCCTGCGGCCAGCGCCAGCCCATCCTGGACGGCAATGTGAAGCGGGTGCTGGCTCGGCATGCAGGTGTGTCGGGCTGGAGCGGCGAGGCGAAGGTGTTGCGGCGACTCTGGCAACTGGCCGATGCGCGCACCCCGCACCGACAGGTGGGGGAGTACACCCAGGCCATCATGGACCTGGGCGCCACCCTGTGTACCCGTTCCCGCCCCCGCTGCGAAGCCTGTCCCGTGGCGGCAGACTGCGTGGCGCGGGCCACGGACCGCACCCGGGAACTGCCCGCCCCCCGGCCCAAACGGGAGCAGCCCCTGCGCGAGACTGCCATGCTCATGGTCACGAGCCCCGCCGGCGTGCTGCTGGAGCGGCGCCCGCCCCAGGGCCTGTGGGGTGGCCTGTGGGGTTTTCCCGAAGTGGCGGATGCAGACCATGCACTGGCCTGGTGTCGGGCGCATCTGGGGCTCGACCACAACGGCCTGGAGCCCTGGCAGCCCTTCATCCACAGCTTCACCCACTTTCGTCTGCGCATCACCCCGCTGCGGGTCTCCCTGCAAGACCCTGCCGGCTGTGTGATGGAAGGCGAGGGGCGGGTCTGGTATAACTCCCGGACTTCATCCGGCCTCGGGCTGGCCGCTCCGGTGGCCCGATTGCTGAACAAACTGGATCAATGAGAAGGAAAGACACATGGCTCGCATGGTGAACTGCGTACTGCTGGGTAAAGAGGCCGAGGGTCTCGATTTCCCCCCCTATCCCGGTGAACTGGGCAAGAAGATCTACGAAGGCGTCTCCAAGGAGGCGTGGCAGAAGTGGCTCAAGCACCAGACCATGCTGATCAACGAATACCGCCTCACCCCCGTGGACCCCAAGGCCCGCAAGTTCCTGGAAGAAGAGATGGACAAGTTCTTCTTCAGCGGCGGCGCCACCACGCCCGAAGGTTTCGTGGACCCCAATAAGTAGGAAAGGCGACACCTGCCCCCCTCCCCAACCCACCTTTTGCCCCCTCTCCCGCATCGCGGGGGAGGGTTGGGGAGTGGGGAGAAGGGGCGGAAAGGCGGGTGGTTTTTGGGTTTTTACTCCCTCGCCCTCAGGGAGAGGGCCGGGGAGAGGATGGTTTCCCTTGCCACTTGAGACTAGCCACTAGCCACTGCCTTCTTGACGCCGGGCCTCCGGCCCGCTTTAATACACCCCCTTCGACCCCGCCCCAGGCCATCACAAGGCCCGACACGGGTGGCGTCAGTCAAATCAGGCCAGGTAGCTCAGTTGGTAGAGCAGGGGATTGAAAATCCCCGTGTCGGCGGTTCGATTCCGTCCCTGGCCACCATCTAAGTATGCGACATTGCCCTGACATTTCTTGACGACATCATGGCAATGGTCTAACTAAAGAGCATGACTACCCCGGTGGTTTCGACTGCCGGGCGCGGGGCCCTCAGGGGCCCCTGCTTTTTTCAGGACAGGGAAATGTCATCCAACCAGCTTCGCACAGTCGTCTATATCGATGGGTTCAATTTTTACTATGGCTCACTGAAGGGTACGGACTATAAGTGGCTGGATCTGGAAGCCCTGTTCGTCAGGGTCCTGGGTGAGCGCAACAGCCTTGTTCGCATTAAGTATTTCACCGCGAAGGTTCAACCCACGGCACAGGACCCGGATGTCTCGATTCGACAGGCCACCTATCTGAGGGCAATTCAGAAGCACTCCCCTAAGGTGGAGGTCTACTACGGCCACTTTCTGCGACATCGTGTCTCTATGGAGAACGCGAATCCGCCTCCTCGGATGGTTCATGTCTGGAAGAATGAGGAGAAGGGCTCGGATGTGAACCTGGCCCTGCATGTGCTCAATGATGCCTGGCAAGATGCATATGATTGCGCGGTGATCGTATCCAATGACTCCGATCTGGCAGA
>SR_TP_S13solDRAFT_1000192_pt1 | contig 30063 bp, 17 predicted proteins | sample SodReaTP_S13sol_FD_11159 | JGI IMG/M metagenome (IMG submission 11159)
AACACCGCCCCAGCATCAACGCCGGGGCGGATCTCTCAAGCCCGGCGACATCCATCAAACAACGTGAAAACACCACCATCAAATTGCGTGAACACGCTCACAGTCTGCGATTGTGGCGGAGCAGTCTATGAGGTAGTCGCCTGTGCCGATTGCGGAACGGTGCATTTGCAGGGTAAGTACGTGTCCGGTGCGCGGCCCAGGCTTGAGCCGCCTGAGCCCGGTGAGGGGGATGATTACGCGCTTGATCGAGAGCCAGATGAGGACGAAGCCCCGCCCGGCCCCATCGGCATCGCTTGGCTAGGTGCCCCGGGGCAGGGTGGCGGGCTCACGGGCTGGGTTGCTGCTAACGGCCGCTGGTTCGACAATGCGCCGCCGGAGGAGCGGCACGCCTTTGCCGCAAGGCTGATCGAGCGCGCGAGTGAGCGCGATTGTTGTCCCAGCGCCGCCCGGGCGGGGTTGATGAGCTTGCGGTTCGGACCAGCCTTCTTGATCGGGACTGGCATTAGCGGCGTGCTTGAGGATCTCGCTCCCCCTGACGGCAAATTCGGCCTGCCTGCGGGCGGGCGACGCGCAATCAGCTTTTCCGATAGCAGGCAGGGCGTAGCTCGCCTCGCTGCCAAGCTGCAGCAGGGAGCAGAACGCGATCTAGCACGTGCCTTCCTTTGGCACGCGGTGCAAGAAAACGCAGACAGCAGTGCCGACGAGGCAGAAATTGAGAGACTGGATCAAAAGATTGCTGCGCTCGAGGCAGCAGGTCTTGTGCATCTGGCGGAGGGTGATCGCCGGCGTCTTACCGCGCTGACGGGTGAGACATCTGCCGCCATTCCTTGGGTCGACCTGAGGCGGAGCTTGGCAGCGCATACCGACCTCAAAGAGTTCGCTGGCGCCATCTGGCGAGGCCGCAGGCTGGGCGAGCAAATGGCCGATCAGCCAGAGATGCTTGCCGAAATGTTTCTCTACCGCGAACTGTTCCGTCGCCCACGAGTGCAAAACAACCCCGAGACGATGGGGCTTTTGCGTCTGACTTTTCCGAAAATGGAGGAGCACGCTCGCTTGTCGGGCCCGCCAACGTCACTACGTGCGGCGGGTGTTGATGCCGAAGGCTGGGTGGCCTTGGCACTCGCAGCCGTGGATATGGTGTTCCGCAACAATTTCGCGATTCACTTGGAGAATCGCGACCTTGCAAGGCTTATCAATCCTCGCCAGCCCGGCATTCGTTCAGTCTTTAGGTCTGATGCCAATCGGGGCGAAATCCGAACGCCTGATGCGATCTTCTGGCCTAAACCTGTAGTCAGCTTCGGTCGTATGTCCCGGCTGATCGAAGGCATTTATGCCTTGTTGAATGGCAACCCTGACAAGGAGGAAGATCAAGACCGCGCAGAGGAAGTGCTTGGCGCGCTGTGGAATTTGATCGCCGGCACGGCTGCGCGTGATGTAGGCGCAGGCGCCTGGCGGCTTGATTTTTCCCGGGCGGCTGTCGAAAGATTAGATCGTGCCTTCCTATGTCCCGTGACCCGACGGCCCTATTCATACACCCTCATGGGTCGGAGCCCGAATGACCCATCGCGCCAGATGGAAGCCATCGAGCTACCTCGCCTTCCGTTCGCCAATAAAGGGGGACTAGACCATGATCAGGCAGATGAGGTCGCTCGCTGGTGCGAAAATGATGCCACTGTTAATGAGCTGCGTGGTCGTGGTCTCTGGTCTGACTTGCATGACCGGCTCGCTGTATTCCCGCCTTATATTCGTGCACAAGAGCATTCAGCTCAGATTTCGCGCCACACACTCAAGCGCTACGAGCAGGATTTTGCGGACGGAAAAATCAACCTGCTGAACTGTTCGACCACCATGGAGATGGGAGTGGACTTGGCTGATGTGCGTTTGGTGCTCAATACCAACGCACCTCCATCGTTGGCCAACTACCGCCAGCGCGCGGGCCGCGCCGGCCGACGGGGGGAACCTTGGGCTTTCACCCTGACCTTCTGTCGCGATCTGCCGCTGGATAGACGCGCCTTTGATTCACCCGCCACCTATCTTACCCGTCCGATTGTTGCACCGCGTGTCTGGTTCGAAAGCGCTGCACTGATCCGGCGCCATGTCCATGCTGCGCTCCTCGCCGCCTGGCTGTCCGAAGCTGGCGGAGCCAGTGTTACCGGCACGATCGGTGCTTTTTTGGGCGCCAGTGAGAGCGCTGACGAACCCGTGCTGCCTGACGCGCCCGCCGACGGCTTCCTCGATGCGCTTGACACCCAATGGCCCGCGAAGTATGCGCAAGTGCTGGCTAACCTCATAAATGGAACGGCACTGGAGGGCCAGAGTGTGGCGGTGCTCGCCGCCGAAACTCGTGCGGCCTTCGAGGGGCTCGTGGCCCTATGGCGGCGGGAGCACCTGACGTTGTTGCAAGCCGTTGCTGGCGCTACCGATCGGGACGCACGTAAAGCTCTGCTGATTCGGGCGAAGCGGCTTGGCGGCGAGTTCCTGCTTGGAGAGCTTGCCCGGCGGGGCTTTACACCCGCCTATGGTTTCCCGACCGATGTCGTAACCTTTGAAAACCTTCTTTATCGGGCTGAAGAAGGCTCCCAGGGTGAAAGTGGCTTTAAGCGCGGCACGGCCTCGCGCTCGCTTGACCAGGCGATCCGGGAGTATGCGCCTGGCGCTGAATTGGTGATCGACGGGCTCGTGCATAAGTCTGAAGGCATCCTGCCCGCCTGGGAGGCAGGAGCCGATGCCTCACGCCTTGAGGATCTGCGTGAACTCTGGTCTTGCCCCGCCTGCCATGCCTTTGGTTGGGTAACGAATCGACCGGAGTCTTGTCCCGCTTGCGATCATCCGCTGACTAGATCAGATTTCGAGCGCGTCTTGCGCCCAGCGGGTTTTCTCAGCGCAGCGCCTGCTCATGTTGGCTATGAGAATCTCGCCCATTTCCCGAGTGACCCTGCGCGAATTTCGGCGCACCACGGCGACTGGGTTGCTTTGCCCGAAGGGGCGGGAAGAATGCGGGGTGATCCGGCTGGAACGATTGCCGTCAGTGCAGCCGGTCCAGCGGGTGGCGGCTTCGCAATTTGCCTAGACTGCGGACGGGCGCATCCGATGGCGGCTCCTACAACGGGTTTGCCAGCCGTTATGCCCGAGGCGATGACTCATCACAGACCGCTTCTTCTGCGCAGGGGGGGTGTGCGAACGCAGGATGGTTTTTGCCCTGGGTCGGATAGTCCTGAACGGATTATGAGAAACGTTCACCTCGCACAGTTAACTCGCAGTGATGTATGGGAGTGGCAGTTGCCCGCAGACGCCACAATACCAGCCGCGCACGCCCTGGCTGCCGCACTACGCGAGGGCCTGACCGAGAGACTGGGCGTCGAGGCAGCGGAGATCGCGCCTGGAGCAGGTTACTCCCGTGGACCGTCTGGCGAACCTTGTGTTTCGGCTTTCCTGCATGACCGGGCGGCTGGGGGAGCTGGGTTTTCTGCACGTATGATCGAGCCCGAGATGCTGACCGGCACCCTGGCGCGCGCGGCCATGCTACTCGACTGCCCAGAAAACTGTCGCCACGGCTGTCCCGCCTGTATTCTCCGCCCGGATCTAAATATCCGCGGGCTGGAGCTTGACAGGCCCAGTGCGCTGGAACTAGCACGTTCAACAAAACAGAGATTGTCTCTACCTGAGGAGCAGCGTCTATTCGGGCCGAACACGCGACTTGCCGGCCAGTCTGCGGTGGCGTTAATTGCTGCGAGGCATAGGCAGGGGCGGCTTTCAGGGCTCGACCTTTGGTTACATGGCGATCCGAAGGATTGGGATCTTTCAGGTTGGACGTTGCGGCGCCTTTTGCCAAGGCTGGCCGAGGCAGGCATGCGCCCACGGGTTTGGTTGTCCTCAAGCGGCCTAACAGCAACGGGACTGGGGCTTTCGCAGAAGCTGGCGCTCCATGCTCTTGAGCAGGTTGCGGATTTGCATATTGCAGCGGACCTGCCCATGGTTGGTAATGTGCCTGTAATAGCCAATATTCAGCTGGGCTCAGAAACCCATGAAGCTTTGGCCGTTCTATCCCATGAAGAGTCAATTCCGGGTACGAATTGGGGCTCAGGTGGTACCGAGCCACTTCTGATCGGGCCGTCCAAGAAGCCGGTGCTAGGAGAAAAAATATCGGCAGAACGGCTGGTTGAGCTTAGTGCGGGGAATGCGCATCTACTTTGGCCCGCGAATGCTCTAGACGGCACGGGCTCGGGTTTCGGGAAGCGTTTCTGGAACTGGCTGTCGAAAAATGCACCTATGGACATTGCCGCTATGCGCGAGGTCGGTGTTTCACAGATCTACTACACCGACCGCTACCTTATGCAGGCACATAACTTACGCCTGCTGGCTGAGGTTTTAAGTGCCATGCCTGGGGCAAGCAATGTGCCGGTGAGGGTGGACCTTTCACCCGACGACCGTCCCCCGCACGATCCAAGGCTGCTGCACCACAATTTCCCCAGCGATGCCGTGCGAGTCGAGGTGTTACGGTCACTTTTGCATGACGATGCCGAGGTTGCACTGCGTCGTAAGCACGAGATGGCGCATTACCGTGCGCTTACAGTCGCGCTGGCGGACGGTCGACGACTTGAGATTCTTCTTGATCAAGGGTTTGGTGTCTGGCGGACGGCTCGGCCGCAGCGGCATGACTTTTCTGCAGATGCGGCCAAGCAAGCAACGGCGCTCAAAGTGGTTTCATTTGACGTGGTTGCGCAGCCGCTTGTGCCGCCGATCCTGGTTCAGTTGAAATGAATCAGTTCAGCAAAGGGGACGTCGAATGAACAATCACTCTGTGGCGGCGGCTTCTAGGAGGCCGAGGCCGCCTGATTCACTTCTGGTGAAAACTGGTCTAGGGTCTTAAATAGACCCTCGATCACGTTTTCCTGGTTGGCAAATAATGCTTCTGGCCCTTCACCGTGCAAGGCGCTGAATGGTGCCTCGTAAAGCGCTTTGGCCTCGATCACCCCGTTTTCGCTTAGCTGGTCGATGATCAGCTCGACGAAGCGAATCTGGCGTGCAGAAAGACTCTCATCGCTCAGGAACTTGGAGAACGCGCTTTGAACCGCTTCGCGGTCCATGCCCACCAGTGAGCGAACAAAGTGGATCAGGGATGGTGCCTCACTGCGCGCGAGCAAATCCGATAGCAGGGTCTCGCCTTCTGCCTCGCCAATCTGGGTCAGCATGGCTTGAAGTTCCTCTAAATTCTTCTCTGTCAGCGGCTGGTTAGTGCGCAGGCGTTGGATGACGACATTGTCGAGATGGTCGCGGAGGTATTCGCGCACCTTCTTTTCGTACTGCGCGCCGGTCATCCGAGGCATCGCGATAACTTCGCCGTCGCGCGTGCCAAGGATTTCGTCTTGCAGGTTGGAATAGACGACGGTGCGCTTCTGGCGATCGATGAACGGCACCAGTCCGCGCACGCGCCGGCGCATTTCTTCGAGCAGGTCCAGCGTCATGCCCTCCCAGAACTCCGGCGTCTGGATGGCCTGCAGGTAATCGGCCTGCTCGACAACGGCCGGGATGGCGGTCTTGTCTTCCAGCAGCTCGGCCACGCGAACCACCCGCTGCCGCTGCTTCTCGAACAGATTCGGGTCGCCCTCGAGCAGGGCCAGTTGCATCTTCAGCGCGGTCAGGTCGAACAGGCGCGATTCGACATCATCGGTCTCGATCTGACTGGGCAGCGCGGCCAGGTGTTGCCCGAGCGTCTGTCGATCCTGGTCACTCAAGCGCTCCCAGGCCTCGCGCTTCTGGAAGTGCTCAACCGCCTCCAGGTGCATGCGCACGATGAAGTTGTCCCGATTCATCGCCGCGACTTCGGCGTGGAGCTGGTCAGCGAGGCCAATTTCGAGATCCAGCCCGTCGTCGCGCTCCGGGTCAATCTGCAACTGGCCCAGAAGCTCGACCCGCGCACGGAACAAGCGGGTGCCCAGCGGCACCCCGCCGCTGCCCTCGATGCCCTGTGGGTTCTCCTTGAAGAAATCGAAGTTGTAGCAGAAGTCGAAGACCCGGAAATTTTCCTTGTCCATTCCGGGGCCAAACAGGTCCGGGCGTAGGCGGGTGCCCCGCCCGATCATCTGCCAGAACTTGATCTTCGAGTAAACCGGCTTGAAGAAGACCAAGTTCACCACTTCGGGGATATCGATCCCGGTATCCAGCATATCGACAGAAATGGCGATATGCGGCTCCTTGTCGGCCAGCGAGAAGTCATCGATCAGGCTCTGGGCGTAGGTCGCGTAGTTATCGATCACCCGGGCGAAGCTGCCCTTGTATTCAGGGTAGTGGTGGTTAAACCGCTCCTCGATGAACTTGGCGTGGTCATGATTCCGGGCGAAGATTATGGTCTTGCCCAGCCGATCGCCACCCGCAACGCGGCAGCCCTGCTCCATCAGGTGTTGCAGAGCCTTGTCGACCGTATCCTGGTTGAACAGCCAGCTGTTGATTGCTGCCGCACTCACCTTGCCGGGCAGCCCCTCTTCGTCGACGTCGTCGCCCCAGTCCAGGCTCTCCCAGTGGGCCTTCTCCTCGTCGCTGAGGTTGTCGTAGTCGATTCCCTCGCGCGGAAAGCGCAGATCCACCTGTTGAACCCGCGGCGGGACCAGGAATCCGTCGCTGACGGCTTTGTCGAGTTCGTAGGCGTCCGTGGGCACGCCGGGCTCCAGATCGAACAGCTCGTAAGTGTTACGGTCAACCTGCTCGCGCGGCGTGGCGGTCAGGCCCACCAGAAGCGAGTCGAAGTAGTCGAAGATCGCCCGGTACTTCTGATAGACCGAGCGGTGGGCCTCGTCGATGATGATCAGGTCGAAGTAGCCCACACCGAAGCGCGCCTCGCCGCGACCTTCGGTGGCTTTCTCGATCAGTCCCATTATGGTCGGGTAGGTGCACACGTACACCCGCCCGTCGGTGTTCCTCTCGGTGACCAGGTTGACCGGGCTGGACTGGGGCAAATGCGCCTTGAAGGCACTGCAGGCCTGGTTGACCAGCGAGACTCGATCGGCCAGGAACAAGACCCGCTTGACCCAGTTGGCCCGCTGCAGCAGATCGACCAGGGCGATCGCGGTGCGGGTCTTGCCGGTGCCGGTGGCCATCACCAGCAGGGACTTGCGCTGGCCTTTGGCGAGCCCCTCGCTGATGCTGCCGATGGCGCGTTTCTGGTAGTAGCGCCCGGCGATGGCCTCGTTGATCTGGCCGACGTCCAGGGTTTTGCGGCTATCGCGCCGGCGGATCAGTCGCTCCAGCTCGTCTTTGCGGTAGAACCCGGCCACCTTGCGCGGCGGGTAGTGGGCGTCGTCCCAAACCCAGGTCTCATACCCATTGGTGTAGAAGATCAGCGGGCGCTGGCCGTGCATCTGCTCCAGGCAGTCGGCGTAGAGCTTGGCCTGCTGGCGACCGGCGGTCGGGTCGATCGTGGTCTTCTTGGCCTCGACCACGCCCAACGGCTTGCCATCGTCGCCCCAGAGCACGTAGTCGGCATAGCCGTAGCCCTTGGCATTGGGCATGCCCTGAACCTCATATTCGCGGTCGCGGGGCCGGTCCAGCTTCCAACCGGCGCGGTTCAGGTCCAGGTCAATCAGGTGGCGGCGGGTATCTGCCTCCGAATAGTCGTGGGTGTCCGGTATGGCCTCGGCCTGCTCGCGCAGGCTGGCAATTTCCTCGCGAAGCGCCTTGATCTCGGAATTCTGGGCATCGGCTTCCTGCTGGCGCTTGAGTTCGGCCTCGGAGCGCTTTTCCAGCTCTTTCTCCAGCTCGACCAGTTGCTCACGCGGCGCCACATCCTCGGCCACCGGCGCCGGCACGCGCTCATTGCGCCAGGCCGCGCCGTCGCGGGGATGGTTGGGGGCGTAGGTACGGGTTAGCCAGTAGCAGAAATGGTGCAGATCGCGAACCGCCTGCATCGCTTGCTCGGCCGAGACAGCGGCACGGTCGTGGACGGCCTTGTTGCCGATCTTGTGGATCAGCTGCGCCTTCTGGAACACTCGCTCGTCCATCACCCGGCGCAGGCTGTTCTCGTAAAGCAGCGCGGCCAGGTTGCGGTCGTAGGGCTGGTTCAGGCGACCCTCGAAGCGGTACAGCCAGTGCAAAGCGGCTTCCAGGGCGAAGCGGGCGTGGAAGCAGGCGGCACGCGGGTCACCGTGGATATGGCCTTCCGCCTTGGTCGCAGCGGCGGCGATGTCGCTGAAGCGGTTGGGGAGGAAGGCGAAGTTGGTCATGATGCGCTATAGCTGGCCGGCGAAGGCGCGGTGCTGGAGTGAGCTAAAAAGCCCGTCGAGCTGCGTAAACTTCTGAATTCGGAGCCATCGCTGATGAGCGACTCCATCGACAACCGCGTCGAACTTGGCTTGGAGTCTCTGCGGCGGTACTAATACCTGCAAATCTTCGATTTGCTTTTTTGTGATGGCCTGCCGTGTCGCGCCAGATTCAGCGATTCGCAATAGGTGCCTCTTCATCGAGGGTGAAAGCATGAGTGCTAAAACGTATTTTGAGGACAAAGCACTCGTCGGCCTGATTATGGCTACATGCTGATTGACTCTGGCGGGTAGAGCTTCTAGCGGGGCCAGACAGCATCTGGCAACAGATGCACCAGTGATATTTAGCAGAACGTCCTGAGCCTCGACAGTGACGTTGTCGAGCCTCTCGGCCTGTTCTTCATCAATAAATGCCAAGTCTCTCCATCGGAAATTGTCATCGTGAACGTTGAGACTGCGGATTAGCGATATCCCCGATGCCTTGTAGGACTCCTGCCCACCCCGCGGTGTAGCGCCGCTACCAATCTTTGTAGTCAGCTCGCCCAGTTGGGCCGTACTCCACCCCTTCGGATTCTCCACCGGGTCGCCGAACATCTCCAGGAAGATGGATTGCAGGAGGGTGTCGAGTTGGGCGAACGATTCGCGGCGCTTGGCCCTTAGCGCGTCCGCTGCATCCAGAATCTTCGCGATGCGCTTCTGTTCGGGGAGGGGTGGGAGGGGGATGTCGGTGTTGCGGATGGTCGAGATCTTGATGGACGGATAGGCCGGGTTGCTAATCAGCCTCGATGGCGAATTCCATTCAAACCATCTCCGCAAAAAGCTCGATTCCAGAAGGTCTCCGCACTCAATGGCAGCAAGATGGTTGACAACCAGAGCAGGCTGACGGAGCTGATGCACAATCCCCTTCGTTGATGACATTCCACTTTTAGCGAATACGATAGTGCCAGCCGGAAACTCAGTCATGCGCCGCTTAGATGCCTCTTCTGGGCGCACTTTTTCTAAATTCGACTCTAATGCCCCGCCTAGAAGTGCTGACAAACTACCGGCACGAATGAAAGGTTTACCAATATCGGCAAAGGCATCTTCTTCTTGAGGTGCGCCGTCCCCCGATGAAACCTTGGCTATCTCAGCCAGCTTAACTGTATGCCAGCGACTCACCGCAGCATTTCCTCCAACTCCTCCCGCCCTCGCGCAATCTCCTCATCCAGCGCCTTCAGCCGCGCTAAAATCACCCCCGGTGGGTCATATTCAACGGCCTCGTACTCAACCTCGTTGTAACTTTTGATCGACAGGACGTAATCGTTCTTGGCGATTTCAGCCTGTGGCACCAGAAAACTCTGATCGGTCCGCTTCCGATCCACCTCGTCCTCGCGATTCTTCCAGCGGGCCAGGATATCCGGGAGATCGGTCTTGTCCGGCTGCGGGGTTCGCTTGTCGTCCAGCGAGAAGCCGTCGGCCTCCATCTTGTAGAACCAGACGTGGTCGGTGCCGCCGGAATTGGTCTTGGTGAAGACCAGGATGGCGGTGGAGACCCCGGCGTAAGGCTTAAACACACCCGACGGCATGGAAATCACTGCGTCGAGCTTCTGGTCCTCGACCAGCATCTTGCGCAGGCTCTTGTGGGCCTTGCTGGTGGTGTTGCTCAAGACACCGTCGGGTACGATCACCGCCGCGCGACCGCCGATCTGCAGCAGTCGCAGGAACAGGGCCATGAACAGCAGCTCAGTCTTCTTGGTCTTGACGATCTGCAGCAGGTCCTTGGCCGTGGACTCGTAGTCGAGGCTGCCAGAAAAGGGCGGATTGGCCAGGATCAGGGAGTATTTCTCTGCATCGGTCTCGTCGGCCTGGGCCAGCGAATCCCGATACCGAATGTCCGGGTTCTCGACCCCGTGCAGCAGCATGTTCATGCTGCCGATGCGCAGCATGGTGGAGTCGAAGTCGTAGCCGTGGAAGGTGGCCTCGTTGAAGCGGCGGCGCGAGGCGTCGTCGCGGTAGATGGTGTCGGCGTGGTGCTGGCGCAGGTATTCAGAAGCCGCGACCAGAAAGCCCGCCGTACCGCAGGCCGGGTCGCAGATCCGGTCGGTCGGCGTCGGCGTTGTCATGTCCACCATCAGCCGGATGATGTGCCGAGGCGTGCGGAACTGCCCGGCGTGACCGGCGCTGGCGATCTTGCCGAGCATGTACTCGTAGAGATCGCCCTTGGTGTCGGCATCGGTCATCTCGATCCCATCGAGCTGGTCGACCACGGCGGCCAGCAAGCGCGGCGTCGGCATCATGAAGATCGCGTCTTTCATGTGGTGCGAGTAGGTTGATCCTTCCTCGTCACCATTGCCGGCGCCCAGAGTCTTGATGAAGGGAAACACCTCGTCACGGACGGTCTCAAACATGGCCTCAGGCGAGAAATCCTTGAAGCGCGACCATCGCAGGCGGTCCTGGCTCTCAGCGAAAATCGGTTCCTCGATGGCCTCTCGCAAGCGTGCCGCCTTGTTCTCCCGACGGGTGTGGAGCTCGTCCAGCCGCTTGATGAAGAGTAGGTAGGTCAGCTGCTCGATGACGGACAGGGGGTTAGCGATCCCCCCAGACCACATCATGTCCCAGATGCGGTCAACTCTGGATTTGAGTTCGCCGGTGATCATTTTTCTATTTTCCCAAAGCCATTTGACCTAGTGTAACAAGGTAATTCCAGCTCATTGCAGTCGGTCCAGCACATTAACAATAGCGGCCCTCGCATGCTCAGCCTTGGCCCTGGCCGAGTATCGCTCCACCCTGCCGGCCCCGCCGCAAGCGACGTGACCTGGTTGGCCTGGTCCAGCAGTTACCGGTATCAGCCAGGCTCGTCGAATGGGCGGAATAGCTCCAGCCTGATGCAGACCGAGGAGGATACCGAGCCGTGAATAGCGAGTCGATCGTAACCAGCGCCTGGTAACAGGCGAATTTGGCGGCAGATTCAGGCATTGGTCGTTTGTTCTCTTTCTGGGTGGTCGCTGGCTGATTCCAGCCAGTCAATCTGGTGATGAATCCTGTCTGCTTGAACCTGATCGCTTAATCGAATCAGGAGCCGTTGCCGAAGGTCGGAAGGGCTGAGTGGGCTTTCGTCGGTCAGGTAGCCTTCTGCCCGCAGGAGCTTCTCAAGTGCCTTGTGCTGATTTCTCCCGAGCCGCTGGATCACTCCAGACTGCATTGTTATGCCTTCCTCGGCCAGGTTGCGAATCAGAGCCCCTGCGTCGTTGCCGATCTCCTCAGCCCTCGCGACCACGCCGGTATAGGTGGTTTTCTTGTTCAGGATTCCCGCTGCTTCAGCGACTTCCAGGATGCGCGGTTCAAGCGGCTTGGCGCGACCGACTTGCCAGGCGTCGAGCCACTCCCGCGTGATCCGGATCCGCTGGTCGAGCAGTTCGCGCTCGGCTGCATCCGGGATGATCTGCCGCGCGGCGTCGGAGTCGAGCAGGGATTCGAGCTGCCCCAGGGTGGTGATGCGCCAGTCCTGCATCAGTGCGTGCAGCCGCGTCAGGTGGTCCGGTAGCAGATGGAACAGGTGGACTGAGCCAGCGGGTTCGCGAGGGTCCAGGGCCGGCACGCCCAGTTTTCGGGCATAGTCGGGGGCGCTCATGCCTTCGGGCGCTGGGATGGCCCGGCGCTCTGGTGCGCGGAATTCGGGCGTACTGCCCTGTGCGCGCTGCTGTCGGATGGCGCCGAGGTCGATAAGCTTCGGCGCCGCGCCCGTGGCGTGTTCCCACAGGTGGTATTCATGGGTGCCTGCGGCCAGGTACAGGATCTGCCGACCTTGCTCGTCGGCAAGCTGCTGCAGGGTCTGCATGATGACGCCGGCACGCTCGTGGTCGCTCGTTGTCAGGGCTTCGTCGACGATCAGGGGCAGGGACGGTCGGCCGCGCTCCTGGATCTTGATCTGACCCAATCGCAATGCAAGCAGCAGCTGCATGCGGGTGGCGGTGGAAAGTTCGGCCAGGCTTCGCGGTTCGCCCTGGACGACGTCGCGTGCCCGGAACCCGATCTCTTTGCCTTCGATGATCTCCAGCGCCCAGCGGTTGTGGGTGAAGGCGGTGAAGGCCGCCTGGGCAGCTTTCAGCAGCGGCGGTTCGCTCTCGCGGCGATGCTCGTTTTCGATTTCGTCGAGCAGGAAGTGCGCCAGTCGGGCGTCCATGTTGCGGGTGCGAATGGCTTCGAGCTGGTCCCGTGCCAGGGAGACTTCGGCCAGCGCCTGCTCGCGCGCACGGTTGTTGCCGGCCTCGTTGATCATTTGCGTGATCTGACCATGCTTATTGCTCAGTTCGGCTAGCTGCTCCGCACGTTCGTTTGCTTCGGCCAGGGCGGCCTCGAGCCCTTCGCTGTCGTCATTTTCGGCTTGCGCCAGCAGTTCGGGGCGCCTTGCAAGTGCGCTTTCATGAGACGCGATGGATTTGCGCTGGTCACGCAGCTGCTCCTGAAGCTCCTTCCAGTCATCGAGCTGACGCAGCCGTTGTTCCAGCTCGTCACGCTGGCCCGTTGCCAGGCCGGCGTCGGTGAAGAGCTTTTCGATCCGCTCCCGGGTTCGGTTCAGATCCCGGGTGAGTCGTTCGATTTCCCGCTGCGCGTTGCCAAGCTGCTGTTCCGCATCGCGGGCGCTGCTGGCGCGTTTTTGCAGGCCTTGAAGATGTGCCTGGAGTTGCGCCGCATCGGTGGTGGCGGCTTCTGAGCCAAGCCAGGTCTGAAGGAATGGACTGATTTCCGCCAGAAGTCCGGTGCGCTTGGCTTCCTTCCGCTCGATGCTCTGGCTGATCTGCGCCAGATCCACCCGCGCCTGGCGGAGGGTACGCAGGTCTTCCAGGAACTGCACCATGGCGCGGGTGGTCAGCGCGGGGTCGAAGCCGATCCGGGCTGCCAGCTCGCGCCGGGTTTGCTGCAGTTGCTGCAGTTCCTTTTCGATGGTTTCCAGTTGCGGCCGAAGCTGATCGGCCTGTTTCCGTCGCTCCAGTGCGATGCTCATCTGGTTGCGGGCGTGCTCGAGTTCTCCCAGGCGTTCCTGGACGCTTGCGCGCGACCACGCCTTCGGCCCGTCCAGGCCTTGTGCTGCAAGCTCCGTGCGAGTGCGTTCCCGTGCGTCGTCTGCCGGTGCCCGGGAGCCGAGCCAGGGCAGGGCGATGGCGGCTGCGACAAGGCCGGCGCCGACGATGGCCAGCCAACCGATCGATACCAGGCCGGCGACCAGGGCGATCAGCGCGCCTGTGGCGGCCAGAATGGCTGGCAGCTTCAGGTCGAGCGGCTGCGAGGTCGGTGTGCTCAGCCAGTCCTGTAGCGCGCGGATGGCGCGCTGGTGGCGCTCGATGTCGCGCTCGTCGACGTTTTCAGGTGCGCCCTCGATCTGCCGGGCGATGTGATCCCGGTCCGCTTCGCGCCTCTCGAGATTTCCGGCCAGTTGCTGGGCCTCGCGCAGGCTGTTGGCATCGAGTTCGGTGGATTCGGCGGCGTCCACGCCCTCGAGCTGAAGCCGCGCTTGGGCCTGGTCCAGACGCACGGACGCCTCTGCGTGCTGTTCCCGCTCTGCGCTCAGTTGCTGTTCCAGCTCTTCAAGACGAGTGAGATGCTGCCCCTGGATCTGTAGCGCTTCTTCGTCCGGACGGCCATCGGCGAGGCCCGATTCCCGGAGCGCGAGCTGCGCCTTTTCGCAGGCGCGCGTTTGTTGGTCCAGTTCGTCCTGCAGCTCGCTTGCCTCGCGCTCGAGCTCGTCGAGTGTCTCGGCTTCCCGGCCGAGCAGCTTGTCCATGCCCTCAGGAAAGAGTTCCAGGCGTGCTTCGACAGCGGCAGCCTCGCGGCGGGCAGCGACCAGCTTGATGGCGGTTTCAAGGTCCCGCGCTTCGCGGCTGGCTGATTGTGACTCGGCAATCTGAATTTCCAGTTTCGGGAGGTTCTGTTCTTCCTCGCTGATCTGCCGCTGACTGGCTTCGATATCGCCGAGCTTTTTCTGTTTGCTCAGTAATTCGTTGCGTTCCTTCCTGCCAATGCCGAGCTGGATCGGAAAGTCGACGTTGCGCAGGACGGAAAGATTGAAGCCGCCGTGCAGCTCGAGCCGCAGTCGCTTTGCCAGCTTGCGCTCGTTGTCGCTGTCGAGCTTGAACAGGTCCTCGATGGTGACCAGCCAGGTGCCAAGGGCGTTGCCGTCGTGCAGGGCGGGGCGTTCGGTCGCATGACCGTCGAGTTCCCAATCGATCCGGCTCGCCTTGCGCTGCACCTGCCATTGTTGGCCGTCGAGCTGGAATCTGGCTTGCAGGTCCAGGAGGTCGGGATCCCCGGTTCGGTGGGTATCGAGCAGGTAGCGCAGCGCACGGATGATGCTGCTCTTGCCGCTGGCGTTGGGCCCGGTGATGAAATTGACCCCGGCGGCGAAGTCGTCCAGTCGAAAGCCGGGATGGATGCCGGGCAGGGCGCGGATGTCCAGAAGTTCGAGTTTCATGCCTGCTCCTCCTCGCGCTGTTGCTCCAGCAGTTTCTCGAGCAGGCGGGTTCCGGTGTCGGTCAGCCATTCGACGACGGTTTCGTCATCGAGCGCCGGTTTCTCGAGCGCGGCCCACCGGTTGTCTTCCAGTGTGGCAGCCAGCTCGCGGCGCGCGCCCTCGATGAGGTGCCTTCGCTGTTCGTCCTCGACCGGATTTTCAAGCGCAAGCAGGCGCCGCGCCAGCAGGGCCGGGTAGCGTCCGTCCTGTTGCCGGATCAACTCCTCCAGATCGACTTCGGGCCGAGTGGCGACGATGATCGATTCGATGAATGCATGGCAGGCGTGGCCGGTGGCAACGTTGTTCTCCTGCCCCAGAAGATCTGCCGCGGCGCCAGCGTGGTCGGATCGCCCGGTGAGGCGAACCCGAAGGCCAAGCGCCAGTGTGGGCTGGCGTCGTTCGCACAACTCGTTTTCCAGTTCACGCACCTGCCGGAGCAGGCGGTCATTCGATTCTTCCGGCTTCTCGATGCCGGTCAGGTCCAGGTCCATGCGCTGCCACTGGATCGGGGCGAGCGGCCATTGCTCGACGGCGGCAACGCGGCCGTGCCGGATCTCGATCAGCCACGGTCCACGGGTGCCATGCTCGCCCGGGTGCAGGCCGGAAATCGAGCCGAGGTAACCCGAAGGATTCGGCGCGGTCAGTTCGTCGGGGCGGTGGATGTGACCCAGCAGCCAGCCGTCGAGGCCGGCTGCCAGCAACTCGCCCGAGCTGACCGGGGCGTAGCGCGAATCGCGCTGGTCGCGATCGCAGTGCAAAAGGCCGAGGTTGACTCCCTCGCCGCGTTCGAAGGTGTGCCCGCTCAGCGGGCTGGAGTTGACTCGTTTCTCGGGGAACGACCAGCCATGAATCGTCAGGCGCTCGTCGTCCTTTGCGAATTCGAAGGTTTCCCAGTGTCCCCTGGAGCCGAGCAGCCGAAACTGCGGCAGTTCCCGAGCGAGACGCGGCAGGACCATGACGTCGTGATTGCCGGCAACGCCGATGACCGCGATGCCCTCGTCTGCCAGTCGCTCGACGCCGTGCCGCAGGTCGCGGTAGGCCTCGAAGAAGTCGTCTTCCTGCTCGACGAGGTCGCCGGCCAGCGCGACCACGTCGACCTGGTCCTCGATGGCCCGATCCACCGCACGTTTCCACGCTGCAGCCGGCCCAAGATCGCGGCCCCGGCCTGCGAGGTCCTCCGGCAGCCGCGATGGCTGACGGCCCAGGTGCATATCGCCAACGGCGAGTAGTTTGATGGTCATGCCCCCTCCTTTTACAAGTGGCTGTGCCAGTTTGCCAGAGAATATTATGCGTGACGGTACAACATGAGCTGTCGGGCAGTCATTCCCATTCTGACCTTCAGGTCCTGGTCTTCCGGTGACTCTCATGTCGCAGGCAATGATCGTCGTTCGTTGTGATCTGATTCTTCTTCCTTGTTGGTCAAAGGAAATTTGAATTCGCCGCTTGATCGGTTCATTCGCGAGCCTTCTCAGATTCGTTGTATGAATCGCGGGTTGTACCGGCTGTATTTCGATCGATCCGAGTCGTCAAATGGGGTCTGAAACCGGTTTCCATTTCGCCGGATTCACAGGTTGAAAACTGCCGAATTCAAGGCTTTTTTTCGACCCTGTTTTAGGTGGTTTACCCCGAAATTACAGAAAAGTCAAACGCACTATAACGTGTTTTAAATCAGGCAGTTACAGTGGCCCTGGCGGTTGTAAAAAAGTTGTTTTATTGCATTGACTAAGCCCGTTTCATTTGCGATGATAGATCGCATCAACAGGAGGTGTTCATGGATAGTTTTCTGCTTGCATCAATCATCAATGATCTTCTGCCCTTTCACCCTGCACGCCCTGGAAGGAGCTCGAAAGAGATCACTGCCATGCTTCGTCGAGATGGCTTCGACGTTACCGAGCGCGTCGTACGGACCGCGCTCAAGAACATGGTTCCAGTCTTTGGTATTGAGAAAACCATTCATTCAAGTGGGCAGGTCCGGTGGAAGCGGGTACGCCCGTACACGGTTGGCCACATCATGAGGGCGCACGATTTCCAGGGCGAACCACTGGATTTCGAATGGGAGGATCCATCGGCTGGCATGCACGAGCATGCACTCGCCGATTATCACAGTGGGTTCTGATGCAAGGATGCCGCGCCCGATCGATGAGCAATCGTCGAAGACGGAGTGGCCCGGTGACCTCGCGGAAACGAACTCGTGGATCAACGATACAACCCATGAAAAAGGAGACCAGAATGCCTGCATCCAATGAAGTGAACAACCAGGACCTGAACATGCAAGACCTGAACCTCACCATGCTGAGGCTGGTTCGCCTTTACGTGCTGCACGACCTGCTGCCCTGGAAGGACGAAGCCCAGGGGCTGACCGTGCCCGAACTCGTCGATCTCCTGACCGGGATGGGTTTCGATTGCCAGCGGGATACCGTGCGGCGTGACCTGCGTGAGCTCGAGAAGCTTGTCTTCCTGGAGTACGAAAAGCGTGGGGGCAAGGTTTTCTGGAAGCGCGTGTACGATAAGCCCTTGACCAGGGTGCTGGCGAATCCGCCGGCGCTGCCGGCCGTCTGCTTCAAGCCTGCCGCCAACGACGACCAGTTCGTCGCCGCATGACAGCGCCCGCTTCACATTCCGCGCTCAAGGCTCGCCAGCGGGCCGAGCGTGAGGGTTTTCCCGAGTTTCTCTCGCTTCGCGTCCACCGGGCACTGAGTTGGCTGAAGCGCGCCGAGCAGTGCGACGATGACGACGGGCGTTTCGTGTTTCTGTGGATTGCTTTCAACGCCGCGTACGCCAACGAGACCGGCGATCTGCGCGTGAGCGAGTCCCGGCGCTACGACGCCTTTCTCGGGCGCCTGGTCGAGCTAGACGGCTGTGGTCGGCTGGCCGAGGTTGTCTGGGAAAAGTTTCCCGGGCCCATTCGTGTCCTGCTCGACAATCGCTTCGTGTTTCAGCCCTACTGGAATCATCTCAACGGACTTCCCGACAGTGACGACTGGGAACGACGCTTCCGGGCCGCCAACGGCGCGGCGCGCAAGGCCCTGGCTGGGCGCGACACCGGGGCAGTGTTGAGCGTGGTGTTCAATCGGCTCTACACGCTTCGCAATCAACTGATGCATGGCGGCGCTACCTGGAACAGTCAGGTCAATCGCGATCAGCTACGCGATGCCAATGCCATTCTTGGCGACGTGGTGCCGTTTGTCATCGAGATCATGATGGACAACAGCGGCGAGCATTGGGGCGAGCCGTGCTATCCCGTCGTGTGAGTTTTCGGCTAGCAATGGAGATATGTTCATGAATCAAGAACCCAGGCTTTTTCCGGCCCCGGCCTGCCTGCTGTGCGGAACGTCCATCGAGGCGGCCGGCGGCAGACGCCTTTACGCAAGCCAGTCGCGCGGCGTCACCCTTGCACCGGGGCCGCCACGTGAAGAAACACCAACCCGCCGGGTTCGGTCTGAGCCTTTCGCTGCCGACAGCACCCTGCGGATCAACGTCTGGGGCGAGCCCGACAGGTTCGACGATGCGGTGTTCGAACGCGCCAGGGCGCTTTTCGACCAGGGTGTGGCGCCGTGGTTCTGCCAGGCATGCGGGGACAGAACCTGTGACGTGTGTGGTGCGCCGCTGCTGCGGCCGCACGGCTACGATTTCATCGAAGACGACGGCTCGACGAAGCACGTGGCGCCGCTGGGCGGCGTGACGGGTTGCTCGAACCGGGAGTGCGTGAATTGCAAGTTGCCGGGTGGCCAGTAAACCCGGCCAGTAAATCCGAGATCCCTCGCCATGGGCGAGTGGTGAACAAGCCGGGGTAAAGCAGGTTTCCCCGAGCTTTACGACTCAGCGGTACGCACGCGCCAGGTCCAGGCCGACCACGATGCCGTCGCCCGGCAGGTCGCGGGTCGGCATGTCGATGATCAGCGGGGCCTCGCCGAGGTCGTCGAGGTGTTCGGTGACGATCTCGTGGTCGTCAAGCAGTTCCTCGTCCTCGCCCTGGGCGATCAGTTCGCTTCTCCTGTGCGCGATGGCTTCGGCAAGGCCGGGCTCGATGTAATCGAATCCCAGTTCCGGGCTGTAGCGAAACAGCAGCGTCGGACATTGTTCGTCTGCCGGCTCCAGGGGCGCATCGCGGTCCGGATCCTGATCGGGTCCGAAGCCGGTCGAGACTACCATCCCGGTCACCGGGCAGCGCAGCGCCGGAATGCGGCTTTCATCGGGCCACTCGATGGTCGATAGTGCGTTTCGATAGGTGGTGCTATACATGGGATCACTAGTGTCCGGTTAATAATCGAATAAATTCAGTTGGTTATCCGCATTGGCCTGCCCGGAAGTGTTATCGATATTGGTAAGTGCTTGTTGCAAAGGCATTTTTTCGAACAAGGTCAGCGACAAAATCTGTAGCAAAGTGTAGAGCGAGGTATCGAGATTCAATCGCTTCTTGACAATGGCCACCAGCACGTACACCGAGACCGCAATCCAGATCTGGGACTTCACAGCGTTCTCGGATGTACCGAAGAAACGCTTGATCCGGAGATGTTGCTTGATCCACTTGAAAAACAACTCGACGTGCCAGCGGGCCTTGTACAGGCTGCAGATCGTCAGTGGCGGCAGACTGAAATGATTGGTCAGATAGACCAGCGTCTTGCCCGTATCGGGATCCTTGAAGCGAATGCGACGCAGGTAATCCGGATACCGGCAGGAACTGCGGTGGGCATTGAGCGCGACGGTCTGGTCGCAGATGACCCCGGTATCGCGCTCGACGGGTGCCGAGTACAGCCGTCGCGCATCCATATTGCGCTTGGCGCGGGTCACGAAGAAGGCGCCAGCGGCATGCAGCGCGTGCAGCCGCTCGAAATCGACATAGGCCCGATCCATGATGTAGAACGCGCCGGGCTCGATCAGCAACAGGTCGAGGACCTTGACATCGTGGAGTTTGCCGTCGGAGATATGGATGAAGCTCGGAATGTGCCCTTGCAGATCGAGCAAAGTATGCATCTTGACGGCCGACTTGGCCGATCGGAATGGCGCCCAGGGAAACAGCGTCATGCACAGGTCGATGGTGGTCGAGTCGAGCGCATAGGCGGTTCCATCCCAATCGATATCGAGCGGTGTGTCGACGTAGAGCTTGCGGGCCTGCGTGATCAGGCGCTGGGCGAAGTCGGCATAGATTCGCCAGTCGCGCTTGGTGTTGGCATCGGCCAGCGTGGCGCGGCGAATCGGCTGACGGAACCCCATGTGATAGAGCTTGTTGGACTGGGCCGCCAGACAGACTTCGATGTCGCGCAGGCTCTCCCGATAGGCCAGTTGAGCGAACGCCATTGTCCGATAGTGCTGGGCACAGGACAGGGACTTGACGTAGCGATCGCCGTCGTAGCGCTGGACGATGCGGTTGAAGCTGCTCCAGGGCAGGAAGTCCATCAGCTGCGAAAACAAGGTCTTGCCTTTGTACATGACGACGATCTCCGGGGCACGGCCTGCCAAAATCGCAGAAATCGTCGTTCAAGTCGACACCAGACGGAAACGCGTCTAACATGCTGATCGGATTATCCTTTTTCACCGCAAATTCAACTTTTACCGGACACTAGTGACATGGGATATATCCTTGTCCGAGTGGGAAGGTGATTGCGGATTTGCGCGCGAAGGGCCGGATCCTGCCCATTCGACCGGCATGCCAGGCGTCTTTGCGGACCGACGGTCGGACGTGCAGGAGAAACGGCCGGACCCGCGCGGGGTCCGGCCTTCGAGCGTGCCGGCTCAGGCGGGGGTGGGGACACCGATGATGGAACCCTTGCCATACTGCGCTTCGATCATGTACCTGGCGTTTAGCTGGCTGTCGGCATACACGTAGACGACCTGCTGACTTCCATTTTCCAGCTTGATTCGTGCTTTCCATTGTTTCATTTCGAGTTCCTCCTTGTTGTTGGCAAGATCATGATACGAATGACCATGCCGTATCCTGTCTGACCGCTTTTGCCAGAACCGAAATGGCATGATGGTGAACGTTACGCGGTCTCCTGATTGTTGATTTTCACTGTTTCTGTCCGCCGTTGCATTCGATTGGATGGCGGTAATGGTAATGCACGGTCCCGGCGTGTCGTGTCGCGCTGGTCTGGAAACATGTTGATCGTGATGTGCCGCCAGGATATGTCAAGGCCATCGGGATAATGCCTCTCATCAAACGGAGGTTGGCCATGCACGCAGTGGATTACAAGGAGGAGCTGAAGCTTCTCAATACGATGGAGGACGATGTAGTGTCGTTGCGCCGGGGCATTCTTCACGATCCGATCATTTCAGGTTATGTCCCGCGCGTACGCCAGTGGATTCTGCGTCTGCTTTGTGACTGTGGACTGCTGGCAATCGATCACTCGCGACTTGACAGTGTGCTCGAATCATTCGCCGATGTGCTGAAAATCGATTGGGACCTGCTCGTGAACTCCGGTTTCGGTAACCATGCCTCCGACCCCGATCTCGTTGCCGCGTTGCGCGCGGCAAGGCGTGAGATGTCTAGCGCGCCGGCCCCGGTCTCCGGGCAGCTGAACGAAAATCTCCGGCGACTCGCACAAAGCCTGGAAATGTCACAGGTCGAGTGCGACATTCTTGCGCTGACCCTGATCGCGCGGGGGGATGGTTCGCTCGCATGGTTGCTGGACAACGCGTTCGAAAAGACTGATCCCGGTCGTCTGGTGTGGCAGCTGAGCCAGGTGCTGGGGTATCGGCGCGAGGAAATCGAACCCGCGATTTCCTCGAAGGGGCTCTTGATGCAGGCAGGGTTGATGCGTATCGATCATCACAGTACGGGCGGTTGCATGTCGGTGGTGCTGCAACTCAATTCATATCTCACCAGCCAGCTGACTCGTCAGGGCTTCGATGCCGATGTGCTGCTGCGATCAGCGGCCAGCCCGGTAGCGCCGACTGCGCTTGTAATGGACGATTTCGAATTTCTGGGCCAGGCGCGCGAGCTGGCACTTCGTTTTCTGCGTGGCCTCCGCAAAGGCGACCACAAGGCCGGCTCGATTCTCCTTGATGGCCCGCCAGGGGTGGGCAAAAGCGAATTCGCACGCGTGCTGCTGCAGGAAGCCGGACTGGAAGGGTTTGGCGTCAACGAGCTCGACGGCGACGACGACCCGTCCGGTCCCGTCGAGCGCATGCAGTACCTGCGCATGAGTCAGCGACTGGTCAGCCGCCGGGCCGATGGCCTGATCATTTTCGATGAGGCCGATTCGCTTTTTCAGTGGGCAAGCGGGGCCAGCAACTCGCGTTTCGGGCATGGCCGCGCTTCCGTGTTGCAGCTGCTCGAAAACCTGGAAGTTCCGGTGATCTGGATCACCAACCATGGTGATACCGTTCACCCTGCGATCCAGCGCCGCATTGATCTGACCGTGCGTTTTCCCGAACTTCCCGCTTCCGTGCGGGAGCGAATGCTGGTCGATGCACTGCATGATCAGGAGGCCGATCCCGACTGGCTTGCCGAGGCCAGTGGCAACCCGGCAGTGACGCCTGCGCGTATTGCCCAGGCCGAGCACGTGGTTCGAGTGATCGGGGCGGACGAAGAGGCAGACCAGGCGCAGGTGTTTCAGCAGGTGCTGGAGCAGAACGTGCTTTCGCGCGTGCGTAAACCTGGCAAGAGCGCACGAAAAGGAAGTTCGCCGTTCGAACTGCCGTACCGCCCCGAACTGATCAATGCCGACCAGGACCTGGGGCGCATTACCGAATCGCTCAAGGGCTGGAGGCAGGGGCGTCTTTGCCTGTATGGTCCGCCGGGTTCCGGCAAGACCCGTTACGTGCATCACCTGGCTGCCAAATGTGGCCTGAAGGTGGTCGAGTACAGGGCATCCGATGTGCTCGACAAGTACCTGGGCGAATCCGAAAAGGCCATTCGCCGAATGTTCGCCAGTTGCGACCGCGAATGCGAACTCCTGTTCCTGGACGAGGCCGACAGCCTGATTCGCTCGCGCGAGAGTGCCCAGCGATCGTGGGAAGTCAGCCAGACCAACGAACTGCTCAAGAGTCTGGAGCATTTCGATGGCTTGTTCGTGGCCAGCACCAACCTGTTCGGTGAACTGGATACCGCCGTGATGCGCCGTCTTGATTTCAGGCTGCACTTTGGCTACATGAAACCCGAGCAGCGCTGGCGCCTGTTTCTCGACCTGGCCCGCCACCTCGATGTCCGCGTGCGAGGCGCGTCCGCCACGCGCGCTCGTCGCGTGCTGGATCGTGCCGATTGCCTGACGCCTGGCGATTTCGCGATGCTGGCCCGTAGACTGACCTTCGACCCTGCAGCCCGCAGTGGACCGGAGTTGGCTGAACTGATGTTGCAGGAGTCCATGCGCAAGCCCGATGCCGCGCGATCTGCCAGAATTGGGTTCACCGCCGACCTGTCCCGGCGCTCACCTTCAAGCATCCATCTTCAAACAAAGGGGCCGAAACAATGAAGCATCCAATTTACTGGCTGGCGTTTTTTTCGCTCGCGCTGTCTGCCGCTTGCGTGCAGGCAGAACGATCGCCCGAGGAAGTCACGAGCAATCCCAGCAACGCCGTGATGGCGGATGCCTTCGGGACCGCCATCAACGAGGCGATGGAGGAATACCTCGCGCGCGACTCGGGTGGCGAGCGTCGTGACTGGCGCCTGGGCATGCACGACAACAACCCCGGCGGCGGCTACATCGGCTGGGGCGAGGCGATGATCCAGACCTCACCATCCGACGTGCAATATGGTCGCGCGCGCATCGCCGCCTACAGCAACGCCTATATCAATGCCATGGGTGACTTTGCCCGCACCATGTCCAACCGGATCGCCGTCGAGACATTCAGCTCGTCGTTCGCGAGCGAGGCGTCGCTCGAAGAGCTGGAGACCGAGCGAACCGACAGCCTGATGCGCGCGCTGGCCGATCGGGCCAGCACGCTGAGCGTCGCGGCCCTGGACAAGGGGCTGGAGTTGCTCGGACAGGACCCCGGCGAGATTCCGCGTTATTCGCGCTCGGAAAAGGTGGTGCTGGCTGAAGAATTGCTGCAGCGTGAAATCGTCCGACGTACCGCCGCGAGGTTGCGTGGTGTGCGCACGCTGGCGACGTTCGAGGACCGGGACAACATCGGGGTGCTGATCCTGCACCATCCTCGCCTGGAGCGGATGGCCGATCGAATCCTGCACGGCGCGGCGGCAAGCGCTGAATCAAGCAGTGTGGATTCAGTGCTGCAATCGATCGACAGCCTGTCGGCCCGGGAGCTGATCTTCCAGCACGGCCTGCGAGTGATTCCGGATGACGACGGCAACCCGGTGCTGGTCGCCTTCGGCCAGTCCTCGCCGGCGGTTTCGGCCGACGAGAGCCAGCGGCGGATCCGCATGGCGGTCAGCCAGTCGCGCCAGGTAGCTGAAAGCCAGGCCGATGCGGCCATTGCCGAGTTTCTCGATTCCAGCATCTTCGCCGAGTCCGTGGCCTCGCTGTCGGCCTCGGAATTCCAGGTGGCCGAAAGCGTTGGGCGCTCCATGGTGCGCTCGGAGGGCGCCACCTTCTTCGAGGATCTCAACAACATGATCCGCCAGTCCGCGCGCGCTGAAATCACCGGCGTGACCACGGTGCGACGCTGGCAGGCCAACCATCCCGATACCGGCCATCTCTACATCGGCCATGTGCGCATGTGGACGCCTTCGCAGTCTTTCCAGTACGACACCCGGGCGCGCATCGCGGCAATGCGCGAAGCCGCGCAAGCGGAGCTTGAAGTCCAAGGCGCGGGCGATGTCGAGGCGGCCGAAGTCGATGGGGAATCCCCGGTGCGCCAGTCGCGCGACGTGTTCGAGGAAGACGGCTGAGCAGCATGGGTGCAAAAGAGGAGAAAAATGCAAACGAATATGCCTGCCTGAAAAGAGGGGATTCGACCATGCTTGAACGTTTCGGGATTTTCACGCTCGCCGTCTTTCTGGGCGGAGCGCTGCTGGCTGTCGGCGGCTGCACATCGATGGACGGCGGGGCTTCCCGCGCCAACGGGTCTGGCAGCACGGGCCTGGCCGGTGCGGCGGCATCGCTGGGGGCGGTGCTCGGTATTTCGCAGAGCGCGCCGGAAGAGCGCACGGTCGAGGTCATGGCCAGCGGCGCAACGCTGAGCCAGGCACGTGACGAGGCCGTGCGAACGGCGCTCCAGGCCACGGTTTCGCAACTGGTCATCAGCGATCGGCTGGTTGAAAATTCAAAGGTCGTGCGCGACGACGTGTTCGCCACCCAGAACGGGTTCGTCACCTCCTTCGAGATTCTCGAGCAGTCGCGCAGCGAGTTCGGTGAATACGAACTGGTCGCGCGCGTCAGCGTTTCCGAGGACACGATTGTCAATTACGTCGCCTACCAGGAAGGTCGCGATTCGTCGGTAGACGGCCAGTCGCTGTTCGCCGCAGTCCGGCGCAGTGCCGGCCAGCGCCATGTGGTGGCGCAGATGTTCCGTCGATTCGCCAGCGGTTATCCATGGGACGTCGTATCGCTGGAGCTCGATGAGATCAAGCCCGTGGTCGGGCACAATGGCCTCGTCGTTGCTTCGGTGACGGCCGTGAGCGATCCGGGTTACTTCGAGGCCATGGAGCAGTTCATGGAACGGATCGCTCGCGCCCGATACAGGAGTAGCCTGGTGTTCAACACGGGTTTCCGCAGGCCACCGCCGGTGCTGGGCGCGATCCGTTCCCGGGAACGTGCCGACGAGATTCAATCAGTCGCCGGCGAACTGCGGATCCGGGCAAGTTATCCGAGCTCCCAGGTCTGCATCGCCCCGGCGCCGCGCGTCACGAAACTGCCATTGCTTGGCAAGATGACCACCGGCGTCAGGGCTGATGGCAGCATTCACGGCAATTGCTATATCTTTCCACCCGGAAACTTTCTTTCATTCTTCCTGAGCCGTGAGCACTTTCAACGTCCAACGCGGGTGGAAGGATTTCAGGGCGACGGGATCCGTTTCCTTGTGGCGTTTCTCGACGAATCCGGGCGATCCGTCTTGCCTTCGGCGAACAACCGGGCCGGCGGTTGCCTGCTTGTCAGTGCAAACCGGCACGCATCCGATTACCCGAGGCGCGGGAGCTACCCGGCACCAAAGGAGCGTGGCCAGCCGGAAGCGGGTCTGCCTTTTCGGGCGGACATGGGAGGCGGTCCGGTGCCATTCTCGATGATGTTCGCTGGTATCGACGCAGGTTTCAGGATCGTGTTCAGCACGCGCGATGTCGACTTCTCCAGGGTCGCTGCGTTTCGCGGACGTCCGGTTTTCGGTTTGACAAGCAACTCCGGGGTGCCGATCCCGGATCGAGTGCAACCCGACCTTTTCAGTGGTCCCGTGCGCACGGGACCACTGTGCGACGAGTTGATCAATGGTTGACCGGTTGCGCCTCGACAAGACTACGCCAGCGGTTTCGCGCCGATGAATGATGCTTCGAGCCGCGACATGACGATCATCATCGAACCTTCAGAGCTGAACGTCGCCGGCGGCGCTCGGCTCTCCGGGCTGCGCGGTCGCGTGCAGGTCCGGGCGCGGCAATTGCGTCATCTTTGCATCTCGGATTCACCCGGCCTGGTCGCGCTGGACCTGTGGGGTTGTCCGCCCGACATGGTGCTGAACCTCGATCGCCTGCCCGATCTGCAGGAGGTCTTTCTGCCCGAGGTCAGTGAATTCCTGTCCTTGAATTCCGGCCGGGGCGTGGACGTTCATGTCGCGCCGGCAGGCGCCTGGCAGGCGCTTCGTATATACGGCCGGTTGGTGCGCCTGGGCGTGGAGATCGTCGAGGGCGAGGTGTCCGGTTCGGCCCGGGGCAACTACTGGCCGGGAGAAGCCGCCGGGGCGGGTGCGGCCGACGGCGTGGCGCTGCTGCCGTCCACGAGGCTCAAACCGGAGGGCAAGATCCAGCGCTACGTGCGCATCGACCAGCACGAGCGCGGGCTGCAGTACAAGGACCTGCGCCGCGGCGTCCGGCCCGACGAGGTGCTGTGGAAGCTGGTCCGGCCGGTGCGGCAGGAAGACCACCCGGCCGCGTGGTTCGGCGCGCGATCGCGCGATCCGGCGGCGCTGGTCGAAGAGCTTTGCACGGACGCCGACGCAGTTACGGAAAAACCGTCCCGGCGTGCGCCCTGGTGCCTGCCGCCAGATCTGAACAAGCCTGACCGGATCGAGGCGCTGGCGAAAGGCCTGGAAGCCTTGGTGCGACTGGCCCACCGCGGCCTCGATGCAACAGTGCTGTGGCGCGCGCGGTGCCGGTTGTTGCAGGTACCCTGCGATTGTGCGTCGGACCCGGGCGGCACGACCGAACACTGGCCTTGGCTGTGCTGGTCGGGTCGCCGCGGGCACATTGGCGCCATCGTTGCCCGGGATCTTGAGCTGTACCTGCTGTGCAGGCTTTCCCGTGCGGATGAAATCGGCGAGGCTTGTCTGCCCGCGATCTACCGGGCCAGCCAGGCCGCCGAACTGGCCTGCCTGCTCGAGTGTCTGCCGTATGGCTGCCACACGGAAGACGAGCCAGAGGCACCCTGGCACGCGGCCCTGGTTCGCTGCCTGACAAGCGCGCTGAAGCGCATCTACCGCCGCTTTCAGGATCCGCACGGTGCCGAGGGCGCATTGCCGGCCCTGTCGCGCTACGAACGGCTTGAACGGTCCATGGACTTGAGCCTGCAGCGGATATTTGACGCGGGTGTGCATATCCATGATCGCGATTGCACGCAAGCGCTCATCAAGTTGGTTCGCGACCACCTCCGCGGCAAGAGTGCGCTGGCCATCGGCATGGATCTGGCCCATGCGGGCAACCCGGCCGGTCGCATCATGATCGTGCGTGCGCTGAATTCCGGTGAGCAGATTTCTCCGCGTGCCCGGGCGCGGGCGATGGAGGCGTTACTGGCGCCGGTCGTCTCGACGGAACGCCAGGATGTGTCCTGCTCGTCGGGATAATGATCTCCAGCGGCCGCGGTGGATCGCGCGCGCAGCGACGACAGGAGACTTTCATGACCCGAAACAGGAACCGACGCGACAGCAACCCGACGCAGGTCAGCGCAGCACCCGGTGAAATCCGGGAGCTGCTGCAGCATCAGCTTCGCCAGTTGGAGGCATTTCCCGAGCGCGCCCGCGAAATTGCGCCGTTCATGCTGTGGGGTGCACCGGGCGTAGGCAAGAGCAGCATCGTGCGCGAGCTGTGCGCGGACCTGGAGATCGGTTTCATCGATATCCGGCTGGCCCAGATGGATCCGGTCGACATCCGTGGATTACCGGTACCGCGCGAGGCGTGCGTCGAATGGTTGCTGTCCAGCCTCTGGCCGCGTGATCCGGGGAGCCGCGGAATCCTGCTGTTCGACGAATTGACCGCCGTCGATCGCAGCCTGCAGGTCGCCGTCTACGAACTGATCCTGGACCGCCGCCTGGGCACGCTCTACGAGGTGCCGCCGGGCTGGTTGATGGTGGCGGCCGGCAACCGGGCGACCGATGCGGCGGTGACCACCACCATGTCGAGTGCGCTCGCCAACCGGTTCTGCCATCTTGAAGTGATTCCCGACCTGCAGGACTGGCTGGCCTGGGCGGCCACGGCCGGCATCCATCCTGACGTGACCGGTTTCCTGCGCTTCCGCCCGGAGTGCTTTCACGACATGGAAGGAGACCTCGAGCGCGGCTGGCCCAGCGCGCGAAGCTGGGATCGTGTCAGTCAAATGCTGCATTGTGGCGAGCTTTCCGAGCGCGGCATGGAGCTGATGGTGTGCGGGTTGGTCGGGTTGGGCGCAGGGCGGGAATTCATGGGCTTCATGGAGTGGTCATCGCAGATTCCCGATGTCGAGCGGATGCTGGCCAACCCGAGGGAATTCGAATTCCCTCGGCGCGCCGACCAGCGCCATGCGCTGTGCTCGGCGCTGGTGTATTACCTGTGGAACGGCCCGGCGGAAGAACTGGACCGGCGGATCGACGCGTTCGTCGAGATCGGGAAGCACATGCCGTCGGACTTCGCCGCGATGACCATGATCGATGCGCTGGGCGGGGGTTCGACGCGCATGGACGAGCGGGCGCTGAAACTGATCGAACACCCGGAATACAACGCCTGGACACGCATCCACGGCGAGGCGTTCGATCGCCATCGCCGGGAGGCACTGGCGGCATGAACGGCGTTGTTCATGGTGACCCGGTTGAGGGTGACCGGGTTCATGGCGGCCGGAGGCGCGCGCCCGTCGAGGCCGAACAGGCACGCAAGCGGGAAGTCGCCGAGATGGTCGAGCGCGATCGCGTGCTTCTGCTCACGCGCCAGCCGTTCCTGGCCTCACTGGCGATGCGCCTGGACGTGGTGCCGGTGGTCGACAGCCGCGTGACCACGGCTGCAACCGATGGTCGCAGCCTGTTCTTCGATGCCGATTTCATGCTGGGATTGAGCCGGGAAGAACGCTTGTTCGTCGTGGCCCACGAGGTGTGGCACTGCGCGGCGCTGCATTTCCCGCGTCGCGGCAACCGGGACCCGGAGCGCTGGAATGTCGCGATCGACCACGAGGCCAACAACCTGTTGAAGGAGCAGGGCATGGCCATTCCACGGGGCGCGATCTGGTTTCCGCAACTGGCCGGCCGCAACGCCGAGGCGGTGTATGCGCAACTGGAGGGGGCTGACGAAGATACGCTGGACCGAGCACCGTTCGCCGACCTCCACAATCCGGGCAGAACCACGCTTTGGTCGCATCCGGACGGGGAGGGCGAAGAGGTGATCGTGGATCCGGATTTCCGGCCGGTGCGCGGCGACGATATCTGGAAGCGCTGGCCGCGAAGCGTTCACGCCGCTGCGCAGCAGATTTGCCGGACGCGCGGCAGCGAGCCCGGATGGCTCAGAAGACTCCTGCGGTTGCACGGGGCGCCGGCACTGCCGTGGCACGCAATGCTGCGGATTTTCGTGGACAAGGTCCGCACCGGTTCGTATCACTGGACGCCGCCGAACCGCCGCTACCTGGGCCAGGGCATGATCCTGCCGGGGCGCAGCGGCGAGCGCCTGCGGCTGGCCGTGGCCATCGACTGTTCGGGCAGCACCGGCCCCGTGATCGGCGTCTTCCTGCGCGAACTCAAGGGCATCCTGAACAGCTACGGGCGCTACGAGGTTCGCGTGCTGGCCTGCGACACCCAAATCCGGTTGGACGAGAGATGGTCCGATGAGCATCCGGTGCCATCGAGACTCGAACTGCCGGTCGATGGTGGTTCGGACATGCGGCCGGTGTTCGACCGCCTGGCATTGGAACCACCGACGGCACTGGTGTTCCTGACCGACGGCGACGCCCGGGTACCCGAAAGGACGCCGCACTGGCCGGTCTTGTGGTGTCTGCCGAGAGGCGGCACCAGGCCTGCGAGCTGGGGCGGCGCGCTGACGCTTCCGGCGGG
>SR_TP_S13solDRAFT_1000193_pt1 | contig 30022 bp, 30 predicted proteins | sample SodReaTP_S13sol_FD_11159 | JGI IMG/M metagenome (IMG submission 11159)
CNGAANNCATTGATCCGAGAGAAAAAATGGAAAGAAACGAAGATAAGAGTTGACAGGTCAATCCATATCAGGGTGGATAAGCGAAGCGCATCCACCACGAAGCTTCTATTGACTGAACTTACCTTGTTACACGCATTCTCCTGCCACGGGAGTAGTCCAGCCCCACGCGGCCGGCATTTTCAGGCATCTCTATTGGCAGCCGTAGGGTGGATAAGCGAAGCGCATCCACCATCAAGAGCGATCTTCCTCTTCGTGCCCTTCGTGTCCTTCGTGGTTCAATTGCCTTTCGATTTACCCTTTCTCATTCACGAATTTATCTGCGTTCATCCGCGTTCATCTGCGGTTCAAATCAACAACATCGCATCCCCATAACTGAAGAACCGGTAACGCTGTTCAATGGCATGACGATAAGCGGCCAGGATACGCTCGCGGCTGGAAAATGCGCTGACCAGCATCAGCAGCGTTGAGCCCGGCAGATGAAAGTTGGTGACAATGGCATCGACCGCATTGAAGCGATAACCCGGGTAAATGAACAGGCGGCTGTCGCCCTGGAAAGGCTGCAACTCGCCGCCGGCAGCCGCGGTTTCCAGCGACCGCACCGCGGTGGTGCCGACCGCGACGATGCGCCCGCCGCGCTCGCGGGTAGCCCGGATGCGTTCGACCAGCGCCTCCGATACCTCGATCCATTCCGGGTGCATACGGTGCTGCTCGACCTGGTCGACGCGCACCGGCTGGAACGTTCCGGCACCGACGTGCAGCGTGCAGAAGGCACGCTCGATGCCGCGTGCATCAAGCCGCTCGAACAGCGCATTGTCGAAGTGCAGGCCGGCCGTGGGTGCGGCCACCGCGCCGGGCTCGGTGGCGTACACGGTCTGATAACGCTCGCGGTCGGATTCCTCGTCGGGGCGCTGGATGTAGGGCGGCAGCGGCATGTGGCCGGCCTGGTGCATCAGGGCGCTCCAGTCCGCTTCGGAATCTTCCAGCGCCAGCCGCCAGAACTCATGCTCGCGCTCCACAACCACGATCGCGGTGCCGGTTTCGCGCTCGATCAGGCGCATGCCCGGTCGCGGCTTGCGATTGGCGCCCAACTGGGCCAGCGCATGACGCCCATCCAGCACCCGCTCGATCAGAATCTCAACCCGCCCGCCGCTTTCCTTTTCGGCAAACAGCCGCGCCGGCACCACGCGTGTGTTGTTGAACACCAGCAGATCGCCCGGGTTCAGCAACTGGTCCAGCTCGGCAAACCGCCGATCGGCCAGCGCGCCGGTCTCCCGATCCATCACCAGCAACCGGCTGGCGCTGCGCTCGGGCAACGGCGCCTGCGCGATCAGCTCTTCGGGCAGGTCGAAATCGAAGTCGGAGACATCCATGGTCGGCAGCATGCAGGGCAGAACCGGAAGTGTAGCGAGGATGCCCCCATTGTCGTCAGCTTCCAGTCCTGTCTCCTGGCCCGATTCCGGGAATGCGGCCAAGACAGAACCCGACATCGCAGCCCACCGTATTCACTACTTGGCCGGAAGCCGCACCGGCGAAATGATAAGCTGTTGGCGTCGTGAGATTTCCCTGGCCTGGACGCAAACATGGAACACCTGATCAAGCTGCACATTGAAAAGTTACCCGAAGGCGTATATCTGGCGACCAGCGAGGAGATGCCGGGATTGGTTGCCCAGGGACGCACGATCCAGGAAACGCTGGAGATTGCGCGTGATGTCAGCAAGAAGCTGATCGAGGCAAGAATAGAGAGGTCCGAAGTCACGCAGCTACCGCCCGCTGGTGACTCTTTCGACTATCCGCTGGTGGTAAGCGGCTGATGGGGCGGCTGGCCGGGTTCAAATATCGGCAAATCGTCCGGAAACTGAAAAAGCTGGGCTTCGAATTCGACCGGCAGGCTGCCGGCAGCCATGAGATCTGGTACAACCGCGATTCTGGTAAGTACACGACCATTCCCAACCACCCCGACGACATGCCCGAAGGCACGCTGCGGGCAATTCTCAGGCAGGCGGGTATTACACCCGACGAATTTCTGAACAACTGATTGTTGCTCTGCCCGATTCTGGCAAGATGGCACCTTTGAACACTACCGGGGAGCCCACCATGCAGGCCGGAGCCTTTCGCCACCGATTCACGTTTCCCGTCCATGGGGACGACGGGCACAAGCTTTATCTGTGCGGCAACTCGCTGGGGCTGTTGCCGGATACCGCGCCGCCGCGCGTGGCGCGCGAAATCGAGCGCTGGGGCCGGCTGGCCGTGGACGGGCATTTCCGGGGCGATCCTGCGTGGCTTGCGATGCATCGCGAATGCACCGACACCCTGGCCCGGCTTGCCGGGGCGAAGCCGGCGGAAGTCTGCGCAATGGGCTCGCTGACCAACAACCTGCATCTGCTGATGATCAGCTTCTTTCGGCCTACTGGCCGCAAGCGCAAGATCCTGATCGAGCGCGGCGCGTTCCCGTCCGACCGCTATGCGGTGGCCGCGCAACTCCGGCTGCACGGCCTTGACGAGCAGACCGACCTGATCGAACTCGAACCCGGCAGCGACGGCCTGATCGACGATGCACGCGTGGTCGAGGCGATCGAGCAACACGCCGAAGAACTGGCGCTGGTGCTGTGGCCGGGCGTGCAATACGGCACCGGCCAGCGCTTCGACATGGGCACGATCTGTGCCGCGGCGCGCCGCAACAACGTCGCCATCGGGCTGGACCTGGCGCACGCAATCGGCAACGTACCGCTGAAGCTCAACGAATGGGGCCCGGATTTCGCCGCCTGGTGCAGCTACAAGTACCTCAACGCCGGGCCCGGCGCTGTGGCCGGGATCTTCGTCGCCGAACGCCACGCCGAATTCGACGGCCCGCGCCTGGCCGGCTGGTGGGGCCACGACGAGGCCACCCGCTTCCGCATGGGCCCGGAATTCCAGGCCATCCCCGGCGCCGAAGGCTGGCAGGTCTCCGAAGCACCGATCCTGAACCTGGCCGCGCTGATCGCCGCACTGGAAATCTACCGCGAGGCCGACATCGACAGCCTCCAGGACGCCGATCCTGACCTGGCCGGCACGCTGATGGAAATCATTGATGGCCTGCCGGGACAACCGCTGCAGATCATCACCCCGCGCCCGCGCGAACGCCGCGGCTGCCAGGTCTCGGTGCGCGTTAGCGCCGGGCGCGAGGCCGGCCGGGCATTGTTCGAGGCCCTGCAGGCCGAAGGCGTGGTCGGCGACTGGCGCGAACCCGACATCATCCGCTTCTCCCCGACCCCGCTGTACAACAACCCGGACGATCTTGAGCGACTGGGCAGCCTCCTGAAAAAAGCGCTTTGATGAACCCCGACCGCCACAGCATGTACGCCTGGGCCATCACCGCGCTGCTGCTGGCGGCAAGCCTTGGCGGTGCATGGCTGCTGGCCGGCGGCTCTGCCGCCGAGCTTGTGGCGCTGATCGAACAACTGGAAACACACGCCCATGCCCGGCCGTGGATCACCGCGGTCTACGTCGCCGCAATCATTGCCGTCACCACATCCCTGACCCTGCCCACCGCCACCTTGCTGTGCCTGGTCTCGGGCTATCTTTTCGGCACCTTCACCGGTGCGCTGGTGGCACTCATCGGCATGCTGGCAGGCGCATCGATCACCTTCCTGACCGTGCGCTTCGCGGTGCGTGAGCGCATGCGCAGCTGGATGTCGCGCGGCCGCCGCAAGCGCCTGCTGGATCTGATCGAACGCGATTCCTTCTACTACCTGGTCGCCTTCCGCATCATCCCCGTCGCCCCCTACTTCGCCGTCAACGCCGCCGGCGCCATGATCCGCATCACCCTCAAGCGCTTCCTCACCGCAACCACCCTCGGCCTGGTGCCCATCATCCTCGTCTACACCAGCGTCGGCGCCGGCGTGGAAACCCTCGTCCAGGCGCGCCAGTTCACCGGCCCACAAATTCTCACCCAACCCCAGATCGCAGTCCCCCTGACCGCCCTGCTGCTCCTGCTGCTGGCCGGCGCGTGGGGGCGCATTCGGTTTCAGAGGATGCGGGCGCGGAGGGTGTGAGCCCACCGTGATGGTTTTTCGGCGCGTTTTCGAGTAAGGGTGGAGGAAAGTGGAAAACCTGACCGGTGCAAAGAGCGGCAGGACGCTGGCGTCAGGGCATTCAGGGAAAGGGATAAGTCCGATCAGAACTTGCCATACCTGTCGTTCCGGGTGTAGGATCAAGGGAAGAAGCCGCGAATGCAGAGTCCGGCCAGAGTTCGGCGAAAAGAGGGGAGACCATGAATCCGGCAATCGACAGAATCCAGTGGCCAGGGCGCAGATTGAGGCGCTTCACCCGGATCGACTTCGACTCAGCGGCCCGCATGGAACTCGACGGCACCTAGTGCGTTTCCAGGATCCCCGGCCGCCAGACTGTTAGTTTCCTGCAAATGTCAAGTTAGTTGCTGGTCAACTTAGCAGATGACACTATTCACTTCAGGCACCAGAGTCCGAATTAAAGCGAATCCGTCGAGAGTTGGGTTTGCCCGTGACGAAACACAGACGTTAGGCCCGTTGGTCAAGCAACGTATTGACTTTATAGATGGCGCCTCGCAGTTTCTCGCGCCAGGTCAGCTGGAAATCGTTAATGAAGGCCCATTAGACTGGGTCGAGTTATTGAGGAAACGTCAATTCGCTGGGGCGAAAGATCTCAAACAGTCCTTCGTCTTCCACCGCCTCACCGGCTCGGTCGCCGACATGCTCTACAGTATGGATGCAACCAACACCGACTACTACCCCTACCAGTACAAACCGCTGCTGAATTTTCTGGACTCGCCAAGCCAGGGGCTCCTTATCGCCGACGAGGTCGGGCTGGGCAAGACGATAGAGGCGGGCATTATCTGGACGGAGCTTAAGGCCCGTTACGACGATTCCTGTTTGTTGGTGGTTTGTCCGGCCATGCTGACTGAGAAATGGAAGCTCGAATTGCGCCGCCGCTTTTCCATCAATGCCGAGATATGTTCCGCCGACGAGCTACGCAAACGGTTGGAGGAGCACGTTCGAGGCGAACTCGGGGACTTCGCGATCATCTGCAGTATTCAGGGCATTCGGCCGCCGCGTCGCGCGAAGAGCGCGGAGGCGGCGCGACGCGCCTCCGGCAGGCTAAATGAATTTTTCGAGGAACAGAGAAACGAACGTTACCTCTTCGATTTGGTGATCGTCGACGAAGCGCACTACATGCGAAACAGCGAATCACTGGCGCGACGTCTCGGCGAGAACCTGCGGGTACTGGCGAAAAACCTTCTCCTGCTGTCCGCAACACCGATACAGATGAGGAGCCACGACCTCTACAACCTCCTCAGTCTTCTGGATCCCGATACGTTTGTGTCCGTGGACTCTTTCGAAGAGGTGCTGCTTGCAAACGAGCCGATCATCAGATTGCGAGATGGCGTGCTACGCCGTGACTACTCTCGGTCGCAGTTCTTGAAGCATCTCGAGGATGCCCGAAATCGCGCGGCGCTTAGGAATAGCCGCCAGCTTTTAGCTCTGCGAGACTCGGTCTTCGACGACGAGAGTTTCGAGTCACCGACATCCCGAAGCCGAATCGCTGAACAACTCGAGCGCATTAATTTCCTGAGCCACGTTGTTAGCCGAACGCGCAAGCGCGACGTGCATGAGTTCAAAGTGATCCGTCGCGCGTGCCCCGAATTCATCAAGATGAGTTCCCTCGAGCATCGTATTTATGACGAGGTGACGGAGGAGATCAAGCGGTTCTGTGCGTCCAGGAAAGATATCCCAGAGGGTTTCGCGCTTTCGACGCCTCAACGGCAGATCAGCAGTTCGGTTCCAGCGGCTATTCAGAACTGGCGACAACGTGGCCTGGCGGCCACCTTCGAAGAGGAAGAATACACGGAGGAAGACGTCACCATCGAATCCCATGGTTTTGGACCCCTAGTCCGCAAGATGATCCAAATCGCCTCGGGGATCGGGGACGTCGAACGCCTGGAGCGCGAGGATACCAAATTTAAACGGTTCGCCAAGGTCGTCTCTGAAATCTTCGACGAGGATCCCACAGAAAAGATCATCGTCTTTTCCTACTTTAAGCCGACCCTCAAGTACCTGGCGCGTAGGCTGGACGATATGGGCTATCGCTGCCTGCAGCTCCACGGTGACGTGGATGAACCCAAAGACGAGCTTATCACCGGGTTCCGAGACCAACGCGATCTGCAAATTCTATTGTCTTCGGAAGTGGCTAGCGAGGGTGTCGACCTTCAATTTTGTCGGGTGATGATCAACTATGACCTACCGTGGAACCCGATGCGAATCGAGCAGCGTATCGGCCGTATCGATCGGCTCGGACAGCAGGCGGACGCCATTGCGATCTGGAATCTGTTTTACGCCGAAACGATCGACGCCCGGATCTATGAGCGCCTGCTGACCCGGCTCGGGATCTTCGAGCGGGCGCTTGGCGGAGTCGAGACCGTGATCGGCGACGCTATCGAAAGCTTAACCAATGAGTTGATCAAAAAGGACCTGTCGGAAGAAGAACAGATCACCAGAATCGCCCAGACAGAACAGGCGGTGGCCAATATTCAGGCTCAGAACGAGCGGTTGGAAAACGAGGCCGCCGCGATGGTCGCGCATGCCGACACGATCCTCAAGGAAGTGGCTGCGGTCCGCGATTTGCAACGATATGTGCGTCCGCGGGATCTATGGGATTTCGTCAGCGGAGTGTTACGAACACACTTCCCATCTTCGCGCTTCGTTCTGAAGGATGACAAGCGGCTCGAGTGTGACATCAAGCTTTGCACAAGGGCACAGTTTGAATTCGAAAACTATCTTCGTTCTCGCAAGTCACGAATCCGAACAGCGCTGATCAACGATCGTGATAAGACGCGTCAGTATAGATTCATTACGCGGTCGGAGAATCTCGGTGCGACAACCGAGGCCATCACCAATTTTCACCCGTTCGTTCGTTTCCTCGGTGAGCGATTGGCAAAGGACGGCATTCCCAACTATCCGCCGGTAGCGGTGCAAGTGAAGTCTTCCGTATATCCGGGCTTGGAAAAAGGGTTTCATGCATTCATGGTTAAAAAGCTGATGTTTCAGGGAGCCAGAACGCAGGAGTGGCTGAAATTTGCCGCCTCGAAAATGGGATCCAACAATGTTGTTCTTGGGGACAAGGTCGAGCGTCTCGTCGGCTTGGCCGCGACGCGAGGTCGGGACTGGCTAATCGGCGACGGAGACATCTCAATAAGCGAACTGGAGAATGCGCTCGCTCACTGTGAGATGAGCCTCGATGCGGATATGGAGTTTCAAGTCAGATGCCTGGATGCCGAAAATACGGATCGTGTCGAACTTCAATTGCGCAACGTGGCCAAAAAGTTTGACAAGGAGATCCGTAGGAACGAAGACGTGCTGGAACGGATGCTACGCGAGGGTGGTAAGCGACAGGGTATCACGTTACGGCGCGCCCTGATTTCCAGCCTCGTCGGGAAAAAGCGAAAGCGAATCTTCGAGTTGGGGCAGGCGCGACAGACAGTTAGCGACTCGACGAGACTGGTCGCTGTGGGGGTGATCGAGGTGAATTGAATGGGTAAAAGCCAGAAGCCGCGGACGACTCTCGCGCAGGCGTTCGAAAAAGCCAAGCGAGACAACAGCGCAAAACAGGGATCGTCGGATAGTGCCGTGAGCGGGGAAACCTCGCTTAGTAGGCAACCCAAATCCGTTTGTGCCGAGCAGTCGAAGAAGCTCGAGCGAAATCAACAAGGAGTCACCGGCGTCTCAGCGAAGAAGGGTTCAAAGCGCGATGCCGCTCTGTCGTCGAGTGGAGAGAAGAGAAAATCAAAGTCAGGTCGGCGCAGCAGGCGGCAGTCTTCGGGCCGTGCTCATGGCAAGGGCGTTGCCAGCCGGGCGAGTATCTCCGACATATTCAATGATTATGGAGCGAGCCAGTCACCGACCGGATCAAGGGTCGAAACGGAGCCTGGCAGAGGGGGCAAGCAAGGGGCCGAGACGTGTCCGGCAGTTTGGAAGCTCGACGGCGCGCCGGAGGACGTACGCGTTTCGGAGTTCTTCGACAATTCCGGGAGCGAGCCATCAGAACCGCAAATTCTCGACGACCCGATGGGCTGGGCGAAAGTTTCTGCGCAAATCCGACTCTCGAACCCAAAGATTCTTCGGCTCGGGCTCGACATGGGGACCAGTGCGACCAAGGTGATTGTGCTGGATCCTGCTCGGGATTCCTCGGCTTGGGCGATTCCGTTCTATAGTGGTGCAGACAACGATTTCCTCCTGCCTACCTCCCTCGGGTGGGACGGTGACCAACCATTCATCAGTGGACATTCGGACGCGATTCGCCCGTTCAAATGGCGCTTGATCGAAGGAAGGCTTGATGGAGATACATTGATCGATGCGATCGCCTATCTGGCGATTGTCTTGCGTCATGTCGTCTCATGGGTTTACCGGGAGCATGGAAATTACTATCGACCCGAGAACCTCGTTTGGGAGCTGAGGGTTGGTCTGCCGGCCGAGTCGACTTCGAACGAGCGACTTTGCCGCATCTACCAGGCCTTGCTTTCATCGGCTCTCGAGATCGCCGCGGCCGCTGGTCCGATCGATCGTCGAGAGATCAATTCGCTTCTCGACAAAGCAAAGCAATCGATCGATGGCGTTGCTTCGATTCCAGTGGATGCCCAATTCGCCGACACTGGATTCTTGTTGCCCGAGTTGCCGACGACCGAATTGGCGGCGAACATCGAAGGTTTCTACCGGTCTCGGCGATGGGACGCGGACCGGCCCTACGGACTGCTGTTCGATGTCGGCGCATCGACTTTGGACTGTGCTTTTTGCACCTTCGTTGCAGACCGGCCCAGGCATAACCAGTTGACCATTTTTACCCGATGCGTCGCGCCCTTGGGAGTGTTCAGGCTTCACGAGGCACGCGTTGAATGGCTTCTTAGTTCCCTTGAATCAATGAAAGTCGTACCTGACGGGCGGATAGACGCTCTGCTGCGCGATCTTCTGGCGATCAAGTTCGATCAGCCCCTTCCAGAGAACGTTGATGAGTACTTGGAAGGTATCGAGATTTTTGGGGAGGAGCCGGATCGCGAGTTCTTGCGTCTCATCTCAATCACGGTCGTCAAGGAAATCCTGATTTCCGGGATGAAAAGATTCTTCGGCCAGATACCATCAGAACAGAAGATCCCTGTCTATGTGAGCGGAGGTGGTAGTCGTCATAGTCTGTACAAGTCTTACTTGCAGCGGCTTTCCGCTCCGCGGAACGCCACCTGGTCCGCGGAAATTCATTCATTGGGAATTCCGAGTTTCGTTGCCGCGCCGGGTTTGTCCGCTTCGCAGCGGGATCGTCTCGCGGTCGCCTATGGGCTTTGTGCCGAAGACGACTGGCTAGTGAATTATCCGAACGAGATCGCGAGTTATCAAGTGAAGCGTCGGGATAACAGTGTAACGTTCATTTCGAAGGATCAGGTCTAATTCATCGGCCGGCTGGAAAAAATGGCTATATCCGAGTCTCGCAAATCTCTGATGCCCGGGAGCGCTTGATCTGATGGCTTCTTCCAAGGTTTCACAGTGTACGGAACCGCTCCGGAATTTGCTCAGGCAAATCGAGATCGCCAGCGGCGAGGTAAATCATGTCGGAAAAGGCATCAAGGTGGCGGTAGCCACTGGCCCGATTGTTAATCATCCTGACGACACGGTTGATGCCTTCGGCAATGGCGTTGGTGACTCGTGTATCGATGAAGGAAACGACGGCCTGTTGATGCTTGCGCAAAGTACTAATCCGGGCAATTCGGGGCAATTCGGACAGTCACAATTTGAGAGGTTAATCCGATCCAAAAGCGACTAGCCGGCTGCTGGAATCGCGAACGAATCTGTAGAAATCGGCCGGTTTTGCTGGATGTTGCCGGATGCTGACTGGTCAGCATCGAACTCCGGACACGCCAATCCTGGCGCCGGGGCCATGTGCAGGTCTGAATTGATTTTTCGGGCTATCGCCCCGGCGAGAAAAGCGCGGCGGCAGCGGTCTGGCCTTTTATGAAGGCTTTTTCGAAGTGCGCGGCGTACTCCTTGAGCTTTTCCAGCGCGCCCAGCGCGTGGGCAAAGCCGGACCTGGGCTTTCGGATGTAGGCCAGGTATTGCTCCGGGCGCATGTTCAGCCGCTGCAGGATCGGCGGCAGGTGCTCGGGGATGGCGCCCTTCTTGCCCTCGACAATGGCGCGGCCGGACCAGTCGACCAGTTCCAGGTAATCGCGCAGTTCGTGGGGAATGGAATGGTCCAGGTCTTCCGGATTCTGGCCGGCGCTTGTTTGATCGGAAAAAGGCAGGCCAAGCGCATTGGATTGCATTCTTAGAAGTGCAGAAATCCGACTTCAAGCTGCGCTCTCCTCGGGCGCGGCCCGGCTCCGCTCATGCCGTGATTGGCCCGTGCCGGGAAATGCGTGCGCTTCACCGCTTGATTAGCTATAACAGGCAAAGAAACATGGAAATTCGGCCCGCTGTGCGCCGATATCTAGATCAAACACCGATATGGTGCGGCTCCGAATACTGCTGGAAATCAGGAAATGGGCGACGTATACTTTCCATACTCCAAATGAACCGCATCCCCTTGAACACGAAACTGCCGACCTGGTCGGGAGATGGCGGCAGGAAGCTGAGTAGGTATTCCCATGAGTGAGCGCATCAACGTGTATTGCGATGAGAGCTGTCATCTTCCCAATGACCGGCAAGCCGTGATGACGCTCGGCGCTCTTTGGTGTCCGCTGGAAAAGAGCCGGGAAATAGCGGTTCGCCTTCGAGAGATCAAGCAACGGCACGGGCTCGCTTCAACCTTCGAAGTCAAATGGAACAAGATTTCCCCAGCGAAGGCCCAGCTCTATCTCGATCTGGTCGACTACTTTTTCGACGATGACGACCTCCATTTCAGGGCATGGATTGCTGACAAGCGAGGTCTGGATCACGAGAGTTTCGATCAGGATCACGGTGATTGGTACTACAAGATGATGTTTGGTCTACTTGAGCCTGTGCTTCGTCCTGATGCTCACTTTCGAATCTACCTTGACAAGAAAGATACTCGGAGCGCTCGTAAGGTCGAGAAGCTGCATGACGTAGTTTGCAATAACCTTTACGACTTCGATCGTCGGATTGTCGAGCGGGTTCAGGTAGTCGAGTCGCATGCCATTGAACAACTCCAGTTGGTTGACCTTCTGATCGGAGCGGTGAGCTACGTGAGCCGCGAGCTCTCCGGCAATTCCGCAAAAGAGGGCTTGATTCATCGCATTCGCAAGCGCAGCGGCTACAAGATGACTCGGGCGACCTTGTTGCGGGAACCCAAGTTCAACCTGTTTTTCTGGCGCGGTCGTCGAAGCGGTGCTTGAGCGTGAGCATTGAGTGGTTGCCCCCGCTGCTTCTTCTGGAAGACGACGCTGGCGATTGGGCAGCCTATCTGGAACGGCTCCATCGGCAGTTCGTCGCTGATTTCGTCGATTCCCGGCCCGTTTGGCCGGGAAAGCGAGTGAATCTCAAACGCCATCCAGAGCATGAAGGCAAGAGCGCAACGTTCTGGCACATGGTCTCGACTGGCGACCGGGAAACCGATCGAGTGCCGGATTTTCGCCGTTGCGAACGTATCGCCTGGCCCCGAGCGATGATGGACGCCTTTGATGGCGCCAAACCGGATGCCGCTGAGCCCAGGCTCGTCTGGTGGCAGGAAGAGCGCTGGAACGAGAACCGATACAATCTGGCGCTGCCAGATTTTAGCTACGTAGTTGTGGTGGCCGACCGAGGCGAGTATGTGTTGCCGTGGACGGCCTATTGGGTAGCACGGGAACACCGGCGCCAAAAACTGCGAAAGGCCTTCCGCGCGTTCTGGGCAGCCCAGAAAAGCTGAAGCCGCCCCTAGGGACGGCCTCGTTACTCCTTCAACACATGGTTGATGAGCTGACAGATAGAATATCAGATTTGAATTCGAATAGGTACCGAATTTCGGGTTTTGGTCACATTTTCATGGAGTCCGGGGGAGTTCCATTTAAAATCATACGGTTATAGTGATCTTTGAACAATTGGGACAGTCACATTTTGAGAAGTTGATCCGGTCCACGACCGACCAGCCAGCTGCAGGAATCGCGCACGAATCTGTAGAAATCGGCCGGTTTTGCTTGTCGCTGCCGGACGCTGACCAGTCAGCCTCGAACTCCGGACACGCCAATCCTGGCACCGGGGCCATGTGCGGGTTTGAACCGGTTTTGCGGGCTATCGACCTGGCGAGAACAGCGCGGCGGCAGCGGTCTGGCCTTTGACGAACGCTTTCTCGAAGTACTCGGCGTACTCCTTGAGCTTGTCCAGCGCGCCCAGCGCGTGGGCAAAGCCGGACCTGGGCTTGCGGATGTAGGCCAGATATTCCTCCGGGTGCATGTTCAGTCGCTGCAGGATGGGCGGCAGGTGCTCGGGGATGGCGCCTTTCTTGCCCTCGACAATGGCGCGGCCGGACCAGGTGAGCAGCTCTTGGTGCTCATGTATGACGGTTGAAATCAATACTACCCAGCAGGCCAGGAATCGGGCTTTCCGGTCGATTTTCCATGCTGCTTGAACCACAGCAAGCCCTCGACCGCCATTCCATCGTCCATTTTCTCACCATGCCAATCCGGGATCGTGGTTTCCGGGTCGATTTTCAGGCCGTGCTCGGCGTTGTGCTGCCGGAGAGCAAAAACGTTCCCGCGGAAACGCGTTTCGGGCACCGGCGGGAGGATTCGGCCGGCCGGATCGGTGAACTTGGGGGTGCCGTCCGGCTGCATGGCGACGCCGAAACCGCCTTCGTGCACCAGGCGGTGGTGATGGCGGCAGAGCAGAACGAGGTTGTCCATCTTCGTTTCGCCACCGTCGGCCCAATGCACGATGTGATGTGCATCGACAAACCTGTGGGCGGTGCAGCCAGGAAAACGGCAGCCGTGATCGCGCCTTTGCAGTGCGCGCCGGATTGCCGGTGGAATGCTGCGGGTCTTGCGCCCGACATTGAGCGCCTGGCCGTCTTCGTCCTCGTGCCAATGCACGACGCCGCAGTCGCAGGCCAGGCGCCGGGACGTTTCCGCGGAAACGTGCGCGCCCGACTCCAGCTTGCTTTCGGCCGCCTCGCCGTCGGCACGCAGCGTGTCCGGAGTGGTGTGGACGTGAATGGTGCAGCGATCGCCGCCGGTAGTGCCGGCTTCACCGCCCAGGAAGGTCTCGGCCACGCGTGCCAGCGCATCGGCCCGGCGCTGTGAAACCGGATCGCTGGACGGGTTCGTCGCCAGTTCATGATGCTTTCCCGCGGGAACGTTTTTGCGTTCGGCGAATTCTTCATCCATGGCTGCTTCAATGGCCTTGACCACCCGTTCGCCCTGTTCGGGCGTCATCCGCGCCTTGATCACGTAGCTGCCGTCGTCGTCGACATACCAGTCCAGCGCGCGCAGCTCATGGCGCTGGTTTTCCGCCTCCAGGGCTTCGATGCGCTCGGCCTTGCGGTACTGGCGCACGAGCTGCTCGACGTGGGAAGCGGTTCCGTGATGCGCGATCATCAGCAGAAAGTCCTCGCATTCCGGCGTCGCCACCCGGGTGATGGCGCGGACCTTGGAAAAGCTGATCGTCCCGCGCCGGAAGGCATCGCTGACTTTCGGCAATTGCTTCAAGGCGTGGGCGACCCGAACCTTTTCGCGGGCTGCGCCCAGGCCGATTCCGCACTTCCAGTTCAACCAGTGGGCGCAGGACTTCAAACCCGGCCCACCCCAGCCCTCGCGCTCATCGAACTCGCGGATCAGTCCCAGCAGCCGGTAGGTCGCGGCGTGAATGTGAGCGGCCAGTTCGGTGATCTCGGACTCGATCCGATGCAGATCGCGCGGGGAATTTTCGGCCAGCAAGGTGTTCGATTGAGACATGGTTTGGCTCCGCGTAAGTACTGGTCAAGTATACAGTTATCTGCTTGATTTTTCAAGCGAAACTGAGCAACTAGACCTCTCCGAGCACTCGTTCTGGTGCGCGCGATTGTGGGGGGGCGGCGCGATATAATCTCCAGGCAATGGTGATGGCGACATAGCAGGACAGGGTCGTCCATACTGAAGTGACTTGGGGTAGAAAATGGAAACTAACAGCCAAGCAACCGATGGCAGTCAGCGCAGCAGGGGCAGCGGGATAATCATTACACTCCTTATCGTGGCCGCAGCGATCAATTTTATCGACTTTGTGTTCTATGGACAGAACCTATACAACCTGACCGGAGCCGCTGGCTTCGCGATTGCGGCCTATGGGACATACAGGCGCATGAGACTGGCAGAAGCCATTGGCGGGATTGCCGCAATGGGATCGATATTGGTAAAGCACTTCTGGTAACTGCCAGAGTGCCTCCTATGTTGTGCCTGTCCCAAGAAAAAGCCCGTCCAAAACCCACTTCTTCTCGTCGAAGGATCATTGGTCGGATAAAGGATCGGCCCAGTCTTCGTGACCGTGTCGGATGCGAACGATCAGGATGTTGCCGTTGTCTTCGACCTGATAGATGACCAGATGAGACTGCACGGGATGAATTCGAACTTGCGGCGACAATTCCAGTCGCTTGCGCGCGGCGAACGGGTTCTCGGCAAGGAACTCGAAGGTGCGTTCCAGCAGCGTGTGATAAGGATCAGCCTGGTCGACGCCGAATTGTTCGGCGCTGAATGAATAGATCTCGTTGATGTCCTCGACGGCCTTGCGCGTCAGCCGGTAGGCCATGGTCAGGGCCTGATCTTGCTTCGCGCAGATTTCCGCAAATCGGCCATGCTCATTTCGCTGACACCACTGCGGATTCCTTCGTCGATCAGTCGCTGAAGGTGCGCAATTTTTGCTTGCCGCTCCTGATCGCGACGAATGAGTTCCCGAACGTAATCACTGGAATTACCAAAACGCCCGGTTTTACCCTGATTTTCAACCCACCGCTTCATTTCTGCGGGAAGGGATACATTCATGGTCGTCACGGCTATCACCTCGTCGCATGGGAACCGTTCAAGAATGCCGGAATTGGCAAGGATTGTCAATTGTTGAAGACTATCGTTGAGCACGTGCATCGGCAAGCAGAACGGGCTTGTCCGGTTTGCAGCCCGGACAAGCCCAGCATCGGCCTGACGCAGCCATGGAACGACCAGACGTACACCGTGGGCAACGGCGTGATGGCGGCGCTTTCGAAGGTGATTCAGTCGTCAGCCCGGCAAGCACTCAGTGATGGTTCGGCACGCATCCCACGGCGCTCGCCAATCCATGCGATGAATTCCTACGTTGTGCCTGTCCAAAAAAAAACCCCTTGTGCCTGTCCCCCAAAAAAAGCCGCACGCTCAAGGATTGGGGTTCCACGTGATATTCAGTCTTGGCTCTTACTTACCGTGACCTGGTCAGCTTGTCGCCAGGACAGAATGGTGCAATCGCTGCGCCGTTGGCTCAAATCCCCGCCGTAGACGATCCAGGGTTTCGAATTCGCGCGCGCGCCAAGCGTCTGGGCGATTCGGCGCGCCGGGGCCAGCATGTCGGCGGTGACGGTCTGGCCTGCCTTGGCCTCTACGAGCGTCAAGCCGTCGCGGCCTTCGATCAGCAGATCGGCTTCAACACCGTTGTGGTCGCGATAGAAATACAAACCTCCGCGCTCGCCGCTGTTGGCGCGTTGTTTAGCCACTTCGGAGACCACCCAGGTTTCAAAGATCGCACCGCGCAAAGGGTGTGATCGCAGGTGCTCGACGTCGCGAATTCCAAGCAGCCAGCAGGCGAGGCCCGCATCGTAGAAATGCAGCTTCGGCATTTTGATCAACCGCTTGCGCACGTTGCCGCTCCAGGCCGGCAGCCGAAACGCAACGAAGCTGGCCTCCAGCACCGAAAACCAGGCCTTGGCGGTCGGCTGCGAAACGCCGCAATCCGCAGCCAGGCTGGAATAGTTGAGCAACTGCCCGGTGCGCCCGGCGCACAGAGCCAGAAAACGCTGGAATGCGGTCAGATCGCCGATGTTGGCCAACCGCCGCACGTCGCGCTCCGCGTAGCCGGCGACGTAGGCCGAATACCAATCCGCTGGCGCAATGTTGCGGTCGAACGGTCGCGGGTAGGCTCCGGCCAGCAGGGCTTGGTCCAGCGTCGACGGCGACGCGTCGAAGCGGTTGATCTCCGCCCAGGTCAGCGGCAGCAGGTTGAGCATGGCGCTGCGACCGGCCAGCGACTGACTGACCGACTCGATGAGTGAGAAATTCTCCGAACCGGTCAGAATCCAGCGTCCATGGCGCGGATCTTCGTCAATCTTCACCTGCAGGTACGAGGTCAGTTCCGGCACGCGCTGGATTTCGTCCAGTATCGCGCCATCAGGAAGCTGTGCGAGAAAGGCGTATGGATCCTCGAGGGCAAATTGGCGCTGATCCGGAAGTTCCAGATTGATATACGGGTGATCCGGAAATAGTGCCCGACAGAGCGTCGACTTGCCGCTTTGGCGGGGACCAGTGATTGTGACCGCCGGGAAAGACCTGGCCGCGTCAAGCACGCGGTCGGCGAGGTCTCGTGGAATCATTCGCCCTCCCGATAGTAAGCTATTTCAAAGTATCAGTTTTAAATATCCTACCCGATTGATCGGTTCCTCGCAAGTCGGCCGCGAGCGCGGCACCGGGAGACAGAACCGGGACATCCGCCATCGTCATCCCCCGTGGTCATCCACAATAGTGACGCCGGAACGGGCGTAGACTGATCGGATCGTGAGCCAACGAGGAAGTGATCATGATCGGTTATGTCACCCTGGGTACCAACGACCTGCCGCGCGCGGCGGAGTTTTACGATGCTTTGCTGGCCGAGTTCGGCGCGCAGCGTTTCATGGAAGAGGAAAACTTCATCGCCTGGGCCTGCGGTCCGGACAAGCCAGGCATCGGCCTGACCCGGCCGTGGAACGGCGAGCCGGCCAGCGTGGGCAACGGCGTGATGGTGGCGCTGGAAGCCGATTCGCCGGACATGGTCGACCGCGTTCACCAGAAAGCGCTGGATCTGGGCGGCAGCGACGAAGGACCGGCCGGCTTTCGCGAGGGGCTGGAAGGCTTCTACGCCGGCTATTTCCGCGATCCGGACGGCAACAAGCTCAACGTCTTTTGCTTCATGTCGAGTGAGTAGAACAGCATGGGCTTGAAGTTCAAGGCGAGAAAGACGCCTTGAGGGAGAGTGCTCAGCCGCGATACAGTCCGTGCTTGAAGATGTAGGCCAGCACGGTGGACGGGAGCAGGAAGCGCGGGTTGTGCCCGTTTGCGATCTGGTTGCGGATGTCGGTCGACGAGATGGCCAGGTGGGTGACATCGACATTGCAGACGTGGCCGGCCGGTTCGCTCATCAATTGTCCCGGTGTCTGGACGAAGCGGTCATGGAAATAATGCGCAAGCTCGCCCGAATATTCCGGTGAACTGTTCGGGCGGGTCATGACCACCAGATGGGCAAGATCCAGCAGGCGCTGCCAGTCGTGCCAGCGGTCCAGATAATTGGCCGCGTCCTGGCCCAGGCACAGCAGAATGGGGGTGTCGCCGGATTCTTCGCGAATGCTGGCCAGCGTTTCGCTCATGTAGGAGGGCCCCTGGCGCCGGACTTCGCGTTCGTCGACCGAAAGGTCGGCGTGCGGGGCCAGCGCCAGTTCCAGCATGGCCATGCGATGGTGGGCGTCAGCCCAGGTGCCTTCCCGATGCGGCGGCTGGCCGGCCGGCAGCAGGCGGAAGTCGCTGACTTCCAGTTGCTCGCACACTTCGGCCGCGGCGCGCAGGTGGCCGTAGTGCACCGGGTCGAAGGTGCCGCCGAAGATTGCAATCGCGCGCGTGCTCATGCCGTCTGCCTCATACCGACTGTCTCATGCCGCCTGACGATCGGCCGGGGCGGCCAGCCGGGCGCACAGGCGCTCCAGCTCGATCCAGAAATCGCCCTGCGCCTGGCCCTTGGACATCAGGTCCAGCCGGCTCAAACCATCCATGGCCGCCTCGATGCGGGCCGGGCCGTTGCGCATGATCAACGCATCGATCGGCCCCTGGCGGGCCTGCCACACTTTTAATGCACCATAAATTTCCTGCCTGGGGCGACGGCTGCCGGCCACCTGTGCGGCCACTTCCAGTTCCCGTCCAAGCGCCCACAGCACGGCCGGCGGCGGGGTGTCGCTTTCCTTGAGTCCGCGGATACAGCGCAAGGCTGCGCCGGGACGGCCGTTGAATGCAAGATCGACCAGCCGGAAGGCGTCGAAGCGGGCGCTGTCGGCGACCGCTTCCTGAACCTGTTCCAGCGTCAGGCGCTGGTCGGGATAGAGCAAGGCCAGGCGATCGACTTCCTGGGCCGCGGCCAGCAGATTGCCTTCCAGTCGCTCGGCCAGGTAGGCATGAATTGCGTCGTCGCCGGTAAGCCCGCGCGATTGCATGCGCTGGGCGATCCAGCGCGGCAACTGGGCCGGCTTGACGTTCCAGGCCGGCAGGTAGACCCCGGCCTTGTCGACCGCCTTGACCCAGGCCGATTTTTCCTGATCGAATATCCACTGGTCGCACAGGATCATCAGGACGTCGGGGCGTTGCTGCTCGATCCAGCCGCGGATGACCTTGCCGCCCTCGGTGCCCGGCTTGCCCGTCGGGATTCGCAGTTCGACCAGCCGGCGGGTGGCAAACAGCGATCCGGTTTCAGTGGCGCGGTCGAGATCACCCCAGTCGAAACGCCCGTCGGCCGTCAACTGGATGCGCTCGGCAATCTCGTTGGCGCGGCAGGCGCGCCGGATCTGGTCGGCGGCTTCCTCGACGATCAGGCGCTCGGGCCCGGCGATCAGGTAGACCGGTGCCAGGCCGCGCCGCAGTTGCTCGGGCAGACGTTCGGGGAACAGTTTCACAGGCGTCCGTAGGCTTCCAGCCGGCGAATCAGGGCGGCGGCCATGCTGCGCCTCAGATCCTCGCGGATCAGTTCTTCCTCGGTCGCAGCACCGAGTATGGCCTGCTCGTCGAACTGGAAATCGCGCTCCATGCGCAGCGATTCGTCCAGCAGCAGCGGCTCGCCGTCCGGCCCGATCAGGCTGAAGCGAAGATCGAATACCAGCTCGAACTCGCGCACGCGCGCATCGCCCGTGATGGAGAGTGCGCGGCGGGTGATTCGTTCATCCTGGATGCGAAGCTCCGCCACCCCCTCGCCCGGCCGCTCGGCCAGGCTCACGCCGTTGGCGCGCAACAGCAATTCCAGCTCGCGCACGAACGGGCTGGTGCGGTCTGCCACCTGCAGCCAGGTGGTGTTCATTTCTTCCGGCAGGCTGGCCGCGCCGCGCAACTGGAAGCCGCAGCCGGCCACCGCCGCGGCCAGGACCAGCAGGCACAAGGGCCGCAGCGCCCCCATCAGCCCGCCACCACGATGTTGACCAGCTTGTCGGGTATCACGATCACCTTGCGCAACTCCTTGCCCTCGACAAAACGGATGACATTGTCCTCGGCCATGGCCGCGCGCTGCAATTCTTCGCGCGCCGTGCCCGGCGAGGCCTGGATTCTCGCACGAACCTTTCCGTTGACCTGGACGACGACCATGACCTGCTGCTGGACCAGCGCCGATTCATCCACCGACGGCCAGCCGGCCTCGAGAATCGAATCGGCATGCCCCAGTTCCTGCCACAGGGCCTGCGAAAGATGCGGCGTGACCGGGGCGATCAGGCGCACCAAGGCTTCCAGGCCCTCACGCTGGACCGCACGGCCGTTGTCATCGGCCGGCTCGAAACGCGCCAGCACGTTGGCGCATTCCATGACCGCGGCGATCGCGGTATTGAAAGTGTAACGGCGACCGAAATCATCGCTGACCTTGGCGATGGTTTCATGCACCTTGCGGCGCGCTTCCAGCGCCTCGCCCGATAGCGCCGCAGTGTCCATCGGCCCGACGGATCCCGCCTCCAGATGTGAATGGACCTGGTTCCACAGACGCTTGAGAAAACGCCAGGCACCCTCGACGCCGGCCTCGGACCACTCCAGGCTCTGCTCCGGTGGTGCGGCGAACATCGAGAACAGGCGCACCGTATCGGCCCCGTACTGCTCGACCATCACGGCCGGGTCCACGCCGTTGTTCTTGGACTTGGCCATCTTCTCGATGCCGCCGAAATGCACCGGCTGGCCGTCGTCGGCCAGCGTGGCCGAGGTGATCTGCCCCTTGGCATCGCGCTCGACATCGACATCGGCCGGGTTGAACCAGGTCTTGCGACCGGCCTCATCCTCCCGATACCAGGTCTCGGCCAGCACCATGCCCTGGGTCAGCAGCCGCCTGAACGGTTCGTCGAACTCGACCAGGCCGAGATCGCGCATGACGCGGGTCCAGAAGCGCGCATACAGCAGGTGCAGAATTGCGTGCTCGATGCCGCCGATGTACTGGTCCACCGGCATCCAGGCCTGCGTGCGCTCATCGACCATGGCCCGGTCGTTGTCCGTGCACGGGTAGCGCATGAAATACCATGACGAATCGACGAAGGTGTCCATGGTGTCGGTCTCGCGCCGAGCCGGCCGGTCGCAGCGCGGACATTGGCAGGCCAGGAACTCCTCGCATTTCGTCAACGGGCTGCCGGAGCCGTCGGGCACCAGGTTCTCCGGCAGGACCACCGGCAGGTCGGACTCGGGCACGGGCACGTCGCCACACGCCTCGCAATGAATGATCGGGATCGGGCAGCCCCAGTAGCGCTGGCGGCTGATGCCCCAGTCGCGCAGCCGGAATTGCACCCGGCGCCGGCCCAGATCTTTTGCCTCGAGCGCATCGACGATGGCGTCGAAGCCGGCGGCGAAATCCAGGCCGTCGTAGTCGCCGGAGTTGACCAGCCGGACGTTTTCCTTCGCGATGTACCAGTCCTGCCATTGCTGATCGTCGTAGACATGATCGCCGGATTCGGGCTGAATGACCTGGCGGATCGGCAAGCCGTACTTGTTGGCGAATTCGAAGTCGCGCTCGTCGTGACCGGGTACGGCCATGATCGCGCCCTCGCCGTAGCCCATCAGCACGTAGTTGGCGATCCAGACCGGCAGCTCGGCATCGATCAGCGGGTGGCGCACGGTCAGGCCGGTATCGATACCGCGCTTTTCCTGGGTTGCGATCTCGGCCTCGCTGACGCCGCCGGCGGCGCAGGACCGGATGAATTCCGCCACCTCGGGCCGGGCCTCGGCCGCCCGGCGCGCCAGCGGATGTTCGGGCGCCACGGCCATGTAGGTGGCCCCCATCAGGGTATCCGGACGGGTCGTGAATACCTTGAGTTCGCCATCGTCGTACGGGAACACGATCTCGGCACCGGTCGACTTGCCGATCCAGTTGGCCTGCATCGCCCGCACCCGCTCGGGCCACTCCTCCAGGCCGTCCAGCGCTTCCAGCAATTCGTCGGCATAGCCGGTGATCGCCAGGTAATACATCGGGATTTCGCGCTTTTCGACCACCGCCCCGGTACGCCAGCCGCGGCCGTCGATGACCTGCTCGTTGGCCAGTACCGTCTGGTCGACCGGATCCCAGTTGACCGTGCCGGTCTTCTTGTAGGCGATGCCCTTGTCCAGCATCTTCAGAAACAGCCACTGGTTCCAGCGGTAGTACTCGGGATCACAGGTCGCCAGTTCGCGCTGCCAGTCGATGGCAAAACCCAGTTCCTGAAGCTGGCCGCGCATGTGGGCGATGTTGTCGCGGGTCCATTTGGCCGGCGGCACGCCTCTGGCGATCGCGGCATTCTCGGCCGGCAGACCGAAGGCGTCCCAGCCCATGGGTTGCAGCACCGCCCGGCCGGTCATGCGGTGAAAGCGGGTGATGACATCGGCGATGGTGTAGTTGCGCATGTGCCCCATGTGCAGATGTCCCGACGGATACGGGAACATGCTGAGGCAATAGAAAGCATCATCGGCGGGCTGGTCCGGGGCACGAAAGGCCTGCTCGGCCTCCCAGCGCTTGCGGATTTCGGGTTCGATGGATGCCGGATTGTAGGGTTGGGTCACGGATACCAGCTTTGAATCGGGAATCCTGAAATGGTAACCGCAACCGGCCGGGTTGTAGCTTGCTTTGCGATCCCCAATGAAAATCCCGGCCCGCCGGCAAGGGCGGGCCGGAGGGCATTGTCTGTCAGGATTCGCTGTCTTCGTCGCCGACCAGCTCATTCCAGCGCTGGCGAATCTCATCCAGCGTTGCCCGTGTCCGATCGCGCGTGCTGTTCCAGGTGCTGTCGGAGTACTCGGCGGCGTCTTCCAGCGCCTGCTCGGCCCTGATCCGTGCCTCGCGCGCTTCCTCCACCGCCTGTTCCCAGGCCTCGCTGCCGCGCTCCATGCCCGAATCGGCCAGCTCATTGAGCTTCTGCCTTGCCTCGCCGGCCGCTTCCACGGCGTCCTGCCAGGCCTCCCGGGCGCTGTCGGAAACCGTTTCGGAGGCTTCATCGGCCGATTCCATGGCGTCGTCGAACATTTCTTCACCGGCCTCGGCAGCCTCCTGCGCGCTCTCTTCGATCGACTCGGCGGCCTCTTCGATCTGTTGCTCGGCATCGGGCTCGGACTGGCAGGCTGCCAGCAACAGCGCCAGCGGCACCGCACTCAGTAACGTGACGATCTTTTTCATGATTTGCTCCTCCTGATCAATTGACAACGGTGTCATTTTACCGGACATTTTTCAGCCCGTTCATGGATAATACTAGTATGGATAATACTAGTATGTCCCAACTGCCTGCATCATTGCCTTTAAAAACCATAAATGAGCGCGCGCCCAAATTCCATCCCTTTCGTCGCTCGAACCCTGATGCCGCGCGAAGTGCAGGTCAACGCGCTGATGGCAATTGCACTGGGAGCGCTGGAAGGCGGGCTGCTCGGGGTCATCGTCAAGACCGGTTTCGATCATGTGGCCTCGGCCGCGCAGGTCAACTTGGCCGTGGCCCTGGTCACCGGCGCTCCGGCACTGGCCAATGTTGCCAGCCTGACGTTCGCCAACCTCGCCCACGGGCGCGACAAGACGCGCTGGGTTTCGGCACTGATGGCGCTGACCTCGCTGGGCGCGCTGATGATCGTGCTGGCGCCGGTCAGCCGCGGCGGGCTGGTGTGGCTGACCTTCTGGATGGTATTCGCGCGGCTGAGCTGGTGCGGCGTGATCACGCTGCGCGCGGCGATCTGGCGGGCCAATTTCCCGCGCCGGGTGCGCGCGACCATCACCGGCCGGATCGCGGTGACCTACTCGATACTGATGGCGCTGACGGCCGCCGGTATCGGACTGGCCATGGAGTTCGATCCGCGCGCCTGGCGCTGGCTGTTTCCGATCACCGCCGTGCTGGGCTTTGCTGCGGCCTGGCGTTACCGCCACTTCACGGTGCGCGGCCGCGGCCGCCTGCTGCGCGAGGAAGCCGCTGCCGGCGGCGGGCGCAAGACCCGGCTTGCCGATGCCATCGCCGTATTGCGCCGGGATCGCTGGTATCGCCGATACATGGCGACCATGTTCCTGTTCGGCTCCGGCAACCTCATGGTCATCGCGCTGCTGGTCGTGATCCTGACCGAGCAGCTCGGGCTGCCGCGCTTTCAGCAGGTGCTGATCACGACCAGCGTTCCGCTGATCGCGGTGTCGCTGATGACCCCGTTCTGGGCCCGCCGCCTGGACCGCATGCACGTGCTGGAGTACCGCGCCGTACATTCCTGGATGTTCGTGCTGGCGATGGCCTGTTTCGCCCCCGGGGCCATTTTTGGGCAGGCCTGGCTGTTCTGGGTCGGCGCGCTGATCCTGGGCTCGGCGTTCGCCGGCGGCAAGCTGGGCTGGAACCTGGGCCACAACGATTTCGCCTCCGACGCCCACTCGACCCTGTACATGGCCATCCACGTCACCCTGACCGGCATCCGCGGCCTGCTCGCCCCGCTGGTCGGTGTCGGGATCTACCAGATTCTGGAAAGCTTTCAACCGCAGGCCGGTCGATATGTACTGCTGTTTCCACTGACCCTGACCCTGGCCGCGGCCATTACCTTCGTGATGCTGGCCCGGCTGCATCGGGCCGAAAGCAATGAATGAGCGTTGAAAACGTATTCAGCTGGGCAATCGCTTGAACTGTCTTTGCTGAACTGACTAAAACATGCATAAGTACAGGCTTGAGCAAAGAACAAAAAGGAAATCGATCGGCATGGAATTCAGACCCGCATCCCTGATGGTGATCTTCGGCGCCACCGGCGACCTGGCGCAGCGCATGCTGTTGCCGTCGCTGCTGGGCCTGGAGCGTGATGGCCTGCTGCCGGACGATCTGGCCATCGTCGGCGCCGCGCGCACCGAACTGAATGGCGAGACCTTCCGCCATCAGACCGCTGAACTTCTGGACAAGCATGTCCAGGACAAGGACTCGCGCGCAGCACTGGAGCGCCTGGTCAAGCGCCTGGACTATCTGCCGGTCGATCTTTCCGACAATGCCTCGCTGGATGCGTTGACCGGCGAGTTGAACAAGCGCCGCGGCGACGGCAACGTGCTGTTCCATCTCTCGACCGCGCCAAGCTGGTATGCCGCGATCTGCGAAGGCCTGGCGCGCGGCGGCCTCAACGATGAACGCGGCCGGGTGATGCTGGAAAAGCCCATCGGCCACGACCTGGCAAGTTCGCGCGAAATCAACGACTGCGTGGGCGCCCATTTCGGCGAGGCGCAGGTCTTCCGTGTCGATCACTACCTGGGCAAGGAAGGCGTGCAGAACCTGCTGGCGCTGCGCTTTTCCAACGCCATGTTCGAACCGATCTGGAATGCCCAGCATATCGAGCAGGTGCAGATCACGGTGGCAGAATCCATCGGGCTGGAAGACCGCGCCGGTTACTACGACGATTACGGCGCGATGCGCGACATGGTGCAGAACCACCTGCTGCAACTGCTGTGTCTGACGGCCATGGAACCGCCTTCGCATTTCAGGCCGACGGCGGTGCGCAACGAAAAGCGCAAGGTGCTCGACTCGCTGCGGCCGATCACCGGAAAGGCGCTGGAAACATCCAGCGTGGCCGGCCAGTACGCAGCCGGCGCGGTCGACGGCAAGGCCGTGCCGGGCTATGCCGAAGAGCTGGGCCGCGACAGCGACACCGAAACCTTCGTCGCGCTGCGTGCCCACATCGACAACTGGCGCTGGTCGGGCGTGCCGTTCTACCTGCGCACCGGCAAGCGGCTGCCGACGCGACGCACCGAGATCTTCATCCGCTTCCGCCCCATTCCGCATTCCATCTTCGACAGTCAGTCGCTCAAGCAGAACTCGCTGATCATCCAGTTGCAGCCCGAGGAACACATCTCGCTGTGCCTGATGAACAAGAAGCCGGGGCTGGATCGCGACGGCGTACATCTGACCCAGGTCGGACTGGACCTGGACAGGCACAGTGCATTCCAGGATACGCGTCGCCGTACTGCCTACGAACGGCTGTATCTGGATGCCATCGACGGCAACGGCACGCTGTTCGTGCGGCGCGATGAAGTCGAGGCGGCCTGGGGCTGGGTCGACGGCATCCTCGGCGGCTGGAGAGAACGCGAAATGAAGCCGCACGCCTACCAGTCCGGCACCTGGGGTCCTTCGGCTGCGGTCATGCTGCCCGAACGCCAAGGCCACAGCTGGCGGGAATGAGCATGAACCTGACCCGACATCCCGATGCAGGCGCGCTGGAACAGGCAGTTGCCACCGAGCTGGCCGACATCATCCGGCACGCGATCGACGGGCACGGCCGCGCGCGACTGGCCCTGGCCGGCGGCTCCACGCCGATGCCGGTCTACCGCGCGCTGGCGCGCCAGCCGCTGGACTGGCTGCGCGTGAGCCTGCTGCCTGGCGATGAGCGCTGGGTGGCGCACGATCATGAAGCCTGCAATTTCACTGCCATGCGCGCCGCCTTCGGCACCCGGCCAGCCGATTTCCGGCCGCTGACTCCTGCCCGGCCAGGTCCGGAACCAGATCTGGCTGCGGCACGCGAATCGCTGGCGGCAATCGACGGCCAGCTTGGCGGTCAATTCGATGCCTGCCTGCTCGGCATGGGTGCCGACGGCCATTTCGCCTCGCTGTTTCCCGGTGCCGCCGAACTGGAAACGGCGTTGGACCCCGAGCACCCCGATCCGCTGGTCGTGGTGCACCCCGACCCGCTGCCGCCGGAAGCGCCTTTTGCGCGTATCTCGCTGACATTGTCTGCGATCTTGTCTTCATCTTCGTTGATCATGGCCATTCGTGGCGAGGCCAAACTGAACACGCTGGAACAGGCGCAGGCATCCGGCGATGCCCGGCGCTTCCCGGTTTGCGCACTGCTGGCGCAGGCCGGCGACCGGCTGAAAATCCACTGGAGTCCTTGATGCCCTCAGCAAACCTGCATTCAACCATCGCGAAAGTCACCGAACGCATTCGCGACAACAGCCGGCAGAGCCGGCGCGCCTACCTCGATCGCATAGACCGCTGGAGCGACCCGAACCCGGCGCGCGGCAAGGTCAGCTGCGGCAACCTGGCGCACGCCATCGCCGCGTCGGAAGCAGACAAGCCGACCCTGAAATCGCTGCAACGGCCCAATCTCGGCATCGTCACTTCCTACAACGACATGCTGTCGGCCCACCAGCCGCTGGAGCGCTTCCCGGCGCTGATCAAGCTGGCCGCGCGCGGCAAGGGCTGCACCGCCCAGGTCGCCGGCGGCGTGCCGGCAATGTGCGACGGCGTCACCCAGGGCCAGCCGGGCATGGAGCTGAGCCTGTTCTCGCGCGACGTGATCGCCCAAGCCACCGCCATCAGCCTGTCGCACAACGTGTTCGACGCCGCGCTGCTGCTGGGGGTGTGCGACAAGATCGTGCCGGGGCTGATCATCGGCGCGCTGTCGTTCGGCCATCTGCCGGTGATCATGGTGCCGGGCGGACCGATGCCGTCGGGCATTCCCAACAAGGAAAAGGCGCGCGTGCGCAAGGCCTATGCCGAGGGCAAGGCCAGCCGCGAGGAGCTGCTGGAGGCCGAATCGCAGTCCTACCACGCACCCGGCACCTGCACTTTCTACGGCACCGCCAATTCCAACCAGATGCTGATGGAAGTCATGGGCCTGCACCTGCCCGGTGCGGCCTTCATCAACCCGAACACGCCGCTGCGCGAGCAGCTCACGCTGGCGGCCGCCGAACGGGCCTGCGACATTACTGCTTTCGGCGACGAGTACACGCCGATCGGCCGCACCATCGATGAAAAAGCCATGGTCAACGCCATGGTCGGGTTGTGCGCCTCGGGCGGCTCGACCAACCACGCCATCCACCTGGTGGCCATGGCGCGCGCGGCCGGCATCGTCATCGACTGGAACGACCTGGACGAAATCTCGCGCGCGACCCCGCTGCTGATGCGCGTCTATCCCAACGGCCAGGCCGACGTCAATCATTTCCACGCCGCCGGCGGCATGGGCTTCTTCATCCGCGAACTGCTGGACGCCGGGCTGCTGCATCCGGACATTCGCACCATACACGGCGGAGACCTGTACGCCCAGGCGCAGGAACCGGTGCTCGACGGCGATCGCCTGAGCTGGAAGGCGCCGCCCGAACAATCCGCCGACACCGAGATCCTGCGCGGCTGCGAGAAACCATTCGCGGCCGACGGCGGCATCCGGCTGCTCAAGGGCAACATCGGCCGGGCCATCGTCAAGGTCTCGGCGGTCGAGCCCGAACACCGCAGCATCCGCGCACCGGCCCGGATCTTCGATTCGCAGGACGAGCTGCTGGACGCGTTCAAGGCCGGATCGCTGGAAGGAGACTTCGTCGCCGTGATGCGCGGCCAGGGCCCCAGGGCCAACGGCATGCCCGAGCTGCACAAGCTCACCCCGACATTGCAGGTGCTGCAGGACCGCGGCCAGCGGGTCGCGCTGCTGACCGACGGCCGCATGTCGGGCGCATCGGGCAGCGTGCTGGCCGCCATTCACCTGGTGCCCGAAGCCGCTGCCGGCGGCGTGATCGGCAAGCTGCGCGATGGCGACATCGTGACGATCGACGCCCAGGCCGGGCAACTGGAGTGCGAAGTGGACGATGACACCCTTGCCGGGCGCGAATCCGGGCCCGCCGACCTTTCGGACTACCGCGAGGGACTGGGCCGCGAACTGTTCGGCGCCATGCGCGCCGGCGCCGACGATGCCGAATCCGGCGGCTCCAACCTGTTCGTGCGCGCATGATCCGGCCCATGCGCAGGGAGGAACAGGTGCTGGTCGCCGACATCGGCGGCACCAACGCACGCTTCGCGCTGGCCGAGATCGACGGCGAGCATCGGCCGCGACTGCACGACGAGAAAAAACTCTCCGCCGACCAGTTCGCCAGCCTGCAGCACGCCATCCGTCATTACCTGTCCGAAATCGACCAGGGGGAATGCGTACGCCGCGCCGCGATTGCGGTGGCCAGCCCGGTATTCGGCGACGAGATCCGGCTGACCAACCGGGCCTGGTCGTTCAGCCGCAGCGAACTGCAGCAGGATCTCGGCCTGGCTGAGCTGAGGGTCATGAACGACTTTGGCGCCGCGGCACGCGCCATCCCGGCGCTGACAGAGGAAGAAAAGCTCATCATCCATCAGGGCGACGTGGATCGTCCCCTGCCGCCGATCAGCGTGATCGGTCCCGGCACCGGCATGGGCGTGGCGCTGATCACCGAGTTCGACGAAGCCCACTGGCACGTGATCGAAACCGAGGGCGGGCATGTCAGCTTCGCGCCGGTCGGGCACGAGGAAACCGAAATCTTCGAATGGATCCGCGCGCGCCACAAGCGGGTCTCGGTCGAACGGGTGCTGTCCGGCAGCGGGCTTTCGCGCATTCATGCAGCACTCGCCGGGCTGGATCCGTCGCCGACCCGCACGCCGCACGAGGTGCTGACCCCGCCGGCCGACATCGTTCGTCTGGCCTTGGCCGGCGAGGACATCGTCGCACGACGGGCACTCACCCGGTTCTGCGCCATCCTCGGCAGCTTTGCCGGCGATTGCGCCCTGATCCACGGCGCGCGCACGGTTGCCATTGCCGGCGGCATGACGCCGCGCTTTGCCGGCTTCCTGCGCGCCAGCGCCTTTGTCGAGCGCTTCCTCGACAAGGGCCGCTTTGCCGCCTGGATGGAACGCGTGCGCGTCGCCCTGGTCCTGCACCCCGAGCCCGGCCTGCTGGGCGTGGCATTGACGTTGCGGGATGCGGGCGCTTCGACGGTTTTGAAGAGTCCACAGATGAACACGGATGAACCCGGATAAAGATTGTTTTTGAAAAGCATTAACCGAAGGACACAAAGGCGAACCACAGATTACGCAGATTCACGCAGATTATTGAATTCAAACGGCCTTTCAGCATACGTAATCAAGGTTGCTATTTACCATTTACCATTCACTATTTACGATTCACGAGATCCATAGCCGCCCCATGACCTCCCTTACTGAAACCTTCACCTCGGCCATCGACAACATCTGCAACAAGGCCCCGGTCCTTCCCGTGCTGACGATCCACGATCCGGCGCTTGCCGTGCCGCTGGCCGAGACGCTGCGCGATGCCGGGTTGCCGGTGCTGGAGGTCACGCTGCGCACCGATGCGGCGCTGGCGGCGATCCGGCGCATGCGCGATGAAGTCTCCGGCATCACGGTCGGCGCCGGCACCATCCTGAACGGCGAGCACCTGCGGCAGGCCGAACAGGCCGGCGCGGAGTTCGCGATCTCGCCGGGCTGTACCGAAGCGCTGTATCAGGCGGCTGAAGGGTCATCGATTCCGTTCCTGCCCGGCGTGGCCACGGCCGGCGAAATCATGCGCGGGCTGGAGCACGGCCACACCCGTTTCAAGTTCTTCCCGGCCCAAGCCGCCGGTGGCGTCGCCGCGCTGTCCGGCTTCAACGGGCCGCTGGCCGAGGCGCGCTTCTGTCCCACCGGCGGCATCGGCCCGCACAACGCCGCCGACTACCTGGCGCTTGCCAACGTGATGACCATCGGCGGTTCATGGATGGTGCCGGGCGGTGTGCTGAAGGCGCGGGACTGGCAAACCATCACCCGCCTCGCCGCCGAAGCCGCGCAGCTCAAAGGTGTTCCTGATTAGGTACGTATTTCAGCCATTACCTGAAATCTGCGTGAGGCGAAAGAATCCTTGAAAAAAGCGTGGACACGAAGAGCACGAAGAAGGCACGAA
>SR_TP_S13solDRAFT_1000194_pt1 | contig 30011 bp, 28 predicted proteins | sample SodReaTP_S13sol_FD_11159 | JGI IMG/M metagenome (IMG submission 11159)
GGCAGGCCGCGGGACGGCCCGCCGATAGTGCGGCGGCCTGCGGCCTTGATTCCGCACTGGGGCATTCCCGTGAACGCCCTCTTCAGGCAAAAATCACACCCAGCGCGCGAAGGGCGGCAGGGACATCAGAACCGCGTCGGGGTCATGGCCGGTTTGCAGCCCGAATTTGGTGCCACGATCATAGACAAGGTTATATTCCGCATATAGCCCGCGATGTATCAGCTGTGTTTCCTTGTCGGCGTCATCCCAGCCCGTATTACGGCGGCGTTCCACCTGCGCCAGAAACGCGGGCAAAAACGCGCGGCCCACATCCTGGGTGAAGGCAAAATCCGCGTCCCAGTCGCCAGTGCAATAATCATCATAAAAAATACCGCCCACACCGCGCGCCCGTTTGCGGTGCGGGATGAAGAAATACTCATCCGCCCATTCCTTGAAGCGGGGATACAGATCCGCGCCATGCGGGTCGCAATACCCTTTCAGGGTGTTGTGAAAATCGGCGGTATCATCAGCATATTCAATGCAGGGGTTCAGGTCGGACCCGCCGCCGAACCACCAGCCGCCCGGTGTCCAGAACATGCGGGTGTTCATATGCACAGCGGGCACATGCGGGTTTTGCATATGGGCAACCAGTGAAATGCCGCTGGCCCAGAAACGGGGGTCGGCGTCCAGCCCCGGAATTTCCTTGCGGGCACTCAGGGATCGTTGCGCGGCTTCGCCCAACTGGCCGTAAACCTGCGACACGTTCACGCCCACTTTTTCAAACACGCGGCCATTGCGCATCACACTCATCAAGCCGCCGCCTGCGTCCTGCCCGTCTGGTCCGCTGCGACTGGTTTCGCGCAGCTCGAACCGTCCGGCTGGGTGGTCGGACATGGGGCCGGTTGTGTGGCTGTCCTCGACCGTTTCAAACGCTGCGACAATCTGGTCGCGCAATTCACGAAACCAAGCGGCAGCAACAACTTTGCGGGTGTCAAACGGGTCGGTCATGGCGCGTCCTTTTTCGGTCATACGGGGTTTATAGCGCAGCAAGCAGGGTTTCACACCGTGCAACATAGGCGGCGCGCGTTTGCGCGGGGGGGCGTAAATGCAGGCGCAGCGCTGCGGCAAGGTCCGGATCGGGCCGCCCGAAGAAGCGGTTGGCCTCGGGTTCTGAAAAGCCCGCGATCTGTGTGGCTTCCAGCCATGCAGACAGCTTGTCGGCGGCCTTGATGCGGCGTTTGACTTGCACGGGCAGCGTGGCGGGCAGGCCAAAGCGGATATGGATTGCCGCAGCCAGCCTGTCATCCAGCGCCCCGTAATCCGGCCCGACAGCGGCCTTGACCGGCGAAATCATGTCGCCAATGACATATTCGGGCGCATCATGCAGCAATGCCGCCAGTTGCCAGCGCGGTTCGGGCTTGGCCGATGCGTGGGTGAAAATCTGCTCCACCAGCAGCGAATGTTCGGCCACGGAATAGGGCCAGTCGCCTTTTGTCTGGCCATTCCAGCGCGCAACGAAGGCAAGGCCGTGGGCGATGTCCTCCAACTCGATATCAACAGGGGTCGGGTCCAGCAGGTCAAGCCTGCGGCCAGACAGCATTCTTTGCCAGGCGCGGGGTGGGGGCATGCAGTCCTCTTGCTTTTGTCTGACATAGGACAGGGCGCGCAAACTGGCAAGCGGGGCTTGGCAGTGCGGGCGCGGCGCGGCATAACTTGTGCCATTCAGGCAGGAGGGGTGCTTATGCAGATCAAGGGACATATGGCCATTGTCACAGGCGGCGGTAGTGGTTTGGGCGCAGCAACCGCGCGCCATCTGGCCAGTCAGGGCGCAGAAGTGGCGATTTTCGATTTTGATGCCACGCTCGGCGCGGATGTCGCCGCGGAAATTGGCGGGCGCGCCTATCAGGTGGACGTGTCCGATGCCGCGCAGGTGGGCGCGGCGGTGGCGCAGGCCGTGCGCGATGCGCGCGGGCAGTTGCGCGCAGTGGTGAATTGCGCGGGCATTGGTCTGGCCGCGCGGGTGGTCAACCGCGACGGCACCCCGTCAACGGACCTGTTCGAACGTGTGATCCGCGTCAACCTGATCGGGTCGTTCAACGTCATGGCGCATGGCGCCGCGGTTATGCAGACACTGGACCCGCTGGACGGGGGCGAACGGGGCGTTGTCGTCAACACCTCATCAGCGGCATGGCAGGACGGGCAGGTGGGGCAAGCGGCCTATGCCGCGTCCAAGGGTGGAATTTCCGCGTTATGCCTGCCTGCTGCGCGGGATCTTGCGCGCGCGGGCATTCGCTGCATGGCTATTGCGCCGGGGTTGTTCCGCACGCCCATGATGGAAAGCCTGCCAGAAGAAACCACAGCCGCGATTACCGCAAATATTCCGTTTCCCGCACGGTTGGGTGACCCGATGGAATACGCGCTGATGGTGGGGCAGATCATTCAAAACCCCTATCTGAACGGCACCACCATCCGGCTGGACGGGGCAACGCGCTTGCCGCCGAAATAGGCATCTGCCGTGCCGCATCGCGGGCTGCGCATTCCGGCACTGGTATTGACCACACAAAGGCGTTATCGCTTCACATGTGCAGCACAGGGGGCAGGTTTGGACATTCGCGCGCTATTCATGGGCCTTGCCTTCGCATTGATGTGGTCATCGGCTTTCACATCAGCGCGGATGATTGTGGCCGACGCGCCGCCCATGATGGCGTTGTCGTTGCGGTTTTTGGCGTCCGGCCTTATCGGCATAGCGATTGCGCGCGCATTGGGCCAAAGCTGGCACCTGACGCCTGCACAATGGCGCGCGACATTCATTTTCGGGCTGTCACAGAATGCGCTGTATCTGGGGCTGAATTTCATTGCGATGCAAACGATCGAAGCCTCTCTCGCCGCGATCATTGCCTCCACCATGCCGCTGTTGGTGGCGCTGGCCAGCTGGCTGGTGCTGCGCGAACGGCTGCGTCCGCTTGCCGTGGCAGGGTTGTTTGCGGGGTTTGCCGGTGTGGCCATCATTATGGGCGCGCGCCTGTCTGGCGGGGTTGATCTGTTTGGTTTGCTGCTCTGCGTGGCGGGCGTTGTCGCGCTGACGGTTGCCACGCTGTCGGTGCGTGGCGCGTCTGCCAGCGGGGGCAATTTGCTGATGATCGTGGGACTGCAAATGCTGGTCGGGTCCGCGATCCTGATAGGCCCCGCGCTGGCGTTTGAGAGTTTTGAGGTTAACTGGACATGGCAACTGGCGGGCGCGTTCACCTATACGGTGCTTGTGCCCGGTCTGGCCGCGACATGGGTGTGGTTCCTGCTGGTCGCACGCATTGGCGCGGTGCGGGCCGCGACCTATCACTTCCTGAACCCGTTTTTCGGCGTGGCTGTCGCAGCATTTTTGTTGTCCGAGGCGCTGGGCCTGTTTGACATTATCGGGGTGATTGTCATCATGGCCGGTATTCTGGCGGTTCAGCGGTCACGCGTGGTCATGCGCAATGCTGTTCAAACACCGCCCCTGCCCGACCCCATACCCCCGCGCTAAGGTCATCCAGCGCCAGCAAATGCGGCAGCAGTTGCGCGGCAAAATCCTGCGAGGATTCGACCGGCAGCAGCGATGGCAGGTTGTCAATCGCCATCACGTCCAGAACCGGATCGGTCGCCACCCGTACCACCGGCGCGTCCCAGTCCGTCGCGCTGTCATACACCTTGATGGGCGAGAATTCTGACGTTGGATCGCAGGCGATATCGCCAATGACACGCAGCCTGCGCGCGGTGTTGCGCGCATCCGCAGGCACGAAAACCGGCGTTTGCGGGCTGGCCAGAATGCAGTTCAGGAACACATCATGGTCCAGCACTTCCGGAAACGGGCCGCCATGGGCGGTTTCTGCCATGTCCCAGCGTGTTATGCTGGCCCCTGCGGCGGCGCACAGATCCCCCGCACCCGTGCCCACACGCCCCAGCGCGCCAATGATCAGCACGCGCGGCGCATCCAGCCCCGACAGCGCATCAGCAACCGCATGTGCCATGGCGTGCCGGTCGTCAAAACGCGCAACCGGCGGGCAAAGTCCGCCCCGCGCCTGCGCAGCATAGGCCAGAAGCGATACTGCCGCGCCCGCATACCCCGCCCAATAGCCAAATGCCGCGACACGGCGGCCGTCATCGTTGGTCAGGTATTCCAGATCATACAGCACCCCGCCGCCTGCCTTGAACCGTGCCAGCAGGCGCTGGCCTGCGGGCTGGCCCTTGAAGGCGTGGCCGAACATGATGTGACGATGGGTCAAGGGGCTGTCATCTTCCGGCAGTTCCTTCAGCCCGAAGATGATGGCACCCTCTGGCGCATCAGGCCAACTGCCGAACGGGGCAGGGTCAGCGCCCGCCGCCAGATAGGGCGCAAGGGGCAAGGCGCGGCAGGGGCTGTCCTCGACGGTGACACGAAACCCTTGTGCAACCAGCGCGGCAACACCGTCAGGCGTAATGCCTACGCGTTCTTCTTGCGGGCGCTGTTCTGCGCGAACCCAAAGATGTGTCATGTCAGGTCCTTTGCGAATGTCCGGTCCAGAATTGCTTGCAATTCATCCCTGTCATTGGTCGTGAACGCATCGGGCTGGTCACTGTCAATGTCGAACACGGCAATAAGCTGGCCGTCGCGGTTGCGCACCGGCAGGACCAGTTCGGACAAGGTGCTGCTGGAACAGGCGATATGATCCGCGAAGGCATGCACATCCGCGACAAGCTGCGCCTGACCGCTGCGTGCGCATGCGCCGCATACGCCGCGCGAAAACGGAATGACCAGACAGCCATGCCCGCCCTGATACGGGCCGATTTTCAGCATCTCGGGCGCGGTGACGCGGTAAAACCCGGTCCAGTTGAACCGCGCGTCACTGTGATGCACCTCGCAGGTCAGCGTAGCCATCAGCGCGACCGGGTCGGTTTCGCCTTCGGTCAGCGCAGCTATGCGTTGCGAAAGTGCGGCGTAATCAAGCATTGTCGAACCTCTCCAATATGCGGAAGCATGGGCGCAGCCCAGTGCTTCGCGCCCGCGTCCCCCCTCGATGGGGGGCAAGGGCGCCCCCCTTTGCACCCTTAACCGCGTTCAATGGCAATCGCCGTCCCCTCGCCGCCGCCAATACAGATTGCCGCGATTCCGCGTTTCAACCCGTTGCGTTCCAGCGCGTTCAGCAGCGTCACCATAATCCGTGCGCCTGACGCGCCAATCGGGTGGCCCAACGCGCAGGCCCCGCCGTGTATGTTCACCACATCGCGCGGCAATCCCATTTCGCGCATGAACGCCATGGGCACCACGGCAAAAGCCTCGTTCACTTCCCACAGGTCCACATCGGATATGCTCCAACCCAGACGGTCCAGCAGTTTGCGGGCAGCGGGCACGGGCGCGGTTGTGAACCAGCCGGGTTCCTGAGCATGGCTGGCATGGCCGCAAATCCAGCCGCGCGGTGACAGGCCCAATGCCCCGGCGGTGGCGGACGAGGCAAGCGCGAGCGCTGCCGCACCGTCTGATATGCTGGATGAATTGGCTGCTGTCACAGTGCCGCCCTTGCGGAATGCCGGTTTCAGATGGGGTATCTTGTCGGGGCGGGCTGATCTTGGTTGTTCATCCTCCTGCACCACGATGTCCCCTTTGCGCGATGTTACGGTAACGGGCGCGATTTCACGCGCGAAAGCCCCGTTTTCCATCGCGCTTAGCGCGTTTGACAGCGATTCCAGCGCATATGTGTCCTGATCTTCGCGGCTGAAGCCGTAGTGATCGGCGCAATCCTCGGCGAAACTGCCCATCAGACGGCCCTTGTCATAGGCATCTTCAAGACCGTCAAGGAACATATGGTCGATCACCTGCCCATGCCCTAGCCGTGCCCCTGCGCGCATTTTCGGCAGCAAATAGGGCGCAAGGCTCATGCTTTCCATGCCGCCTGCGACAATGACGCCCGCCTGCCCCAGTGCGATCTGGTCATGGGCCACCATCGCGGCTTTCATACCAGACCCGCACATTTTGTTCAGGGTTGTTGCGGGCACATCCTGCACCAGTCCGGCAGCGAAGCCCGCCTGACGAGCGGGGGCCTGCCCCTGCCCTGCGGGCAACACGCAGCCCATCAGCACCTCTTGCACTGCCGCGCTGTCGGTCAGGTTTGCATCGCGTATTGCGCCGCTGATCGCGGCCCCGCCAAGCCGTGAAGCGGGCATATCTGCATACACGCCCTGCAAGCCGCCCATTGCCGTGCGCGCAGCGCCCAGAATTGCCACTCTATCCATTTCCTGCCCCCTGCGTATTCCCGCGTTTGACAACTTCTTGGTAACTTTTGCCGCCTAAACTTGGCAAAGGCAATGTAAAGGAAACGTGTGAAATGCAATTCTCAATAGGGCAATCAGACGGTGCTTTGGTGATTGATGTTCTGGAAACCCGACTGGATGCTGCGGTCGCGCTTGCATTCAAGGATGCGATCCGCGAAGCGACGGCCAGCCCCGGCAATCCTGTTATTCTGGGGTTGTCGCATGTGGATTTTATGGACAGCAGTGGTCTGGGCGCGATTGTCGGCGCCATGAAACTGCTGGGCCCTGAACGGCCGCTGGAACTTGCTGCGCCAAGTCCCGGCGTCATGAAGGTATTTCGACTAACAAGAATGGATACGGTTTTCAGGATTCATGACGCCCTGCCGGGCACGCAAGGCCTGTCTGCTGCACAATAATCGGCTCCGGTCATGCTTGGGTGCCGGATATCCATGACTGCACAGGTGGGATCAAATGGGCGATAAAAGAATGCTCTCGCTGGAAAGCGACATTAGCCTTCTCAAGATCAGGGAAATCCTGGAATCAGTTGATGCCTTTGTGAAGGCAGGTGCCGCGCACCCGCAGTTGCATGATGACCTGGCACTGGTTCTTGCAGAAGTTCTAAGCAATATTGCGCGGCATGGATATGGCCATGATCAAGGCAGGATTCACGTTCAACTGACAGATGCCGATCAGTGCATGATATGCAGCGTCCGCGATTTCGGCGCACCGTTTAACCCGATCTTGCAGGACCATAACGCCCCGATCCCGGACAGCCTTTGTGAAGGGGGATATGGCTGGTTCTTGATAACCACCTTGACGCGCGATCTTGCTTACACGCGCGATGGGGACCAGAACGTGCTGGAATTTACCGTGGCGGGCGTGCCGATACAAAACACTGATATGCAGGGCGATCCCGCATATCATGAAACGCCGGAAAACCCTGTCCCGCCAAGCGTTTGATTGCGGTCATTTTTCCTCTGCGATTTTCTGTCGCCGCGATGGGTACAACCTAGTTCATATGTATCTGTAGGGGGTAGCTACCCTCGCGGAAGTCGCCGAACAATTCGTGCAGGTCGGGGTGCTCCAGCGGTTGGCCGGAGTCGTCCAGAACCAGATTTTGTTCCGACACATACGCGACGTAGAAACTCTCGTCATTTTCTGCCAACAGGTGGTAAAACGGCTGATCCTTGCGCGGGCGGCTGTCTTCGGGAATGGCATCATACCATTCCTCGGTGTTGGAAAATGCCGGATCCACATCAAAAATTACCCCGCGAAACGGGTGCTTTCGATGGCGCACGATCTGGCCCAGATGATATTTTGCGTTTCGTTTGTCCAATATGAACCTCCGAGGGCGTTTTAGCTTAAAATTAACATATCTGTCCATGGGCAGAGCGGCGAATCGTGGAAACAAACTGTTGGGCCGTTTGCGACAAACACCCAGATCTGCGCCGGACAACAGGCCCGTTTGACGCGGAAATTGCTGATTGCGCCAGCATTGCGGGAAGTTTCATTGCCTTGTCGCGCGGTCATGTTAAAACCGAGGCATCCCTGAATGGCGGGTTCTGGCAATTCTGCCCTTGCCATCAGGCGCTTTTTTGACCGAGAGAGGAGTCTCCATGACCAATGTCGTTATTGTTTCTGCTGCCCGCACAGCCGTCGGGTCGTTTGGCGGGGCATTTGCCAACACACCAGCGCATGATCTGGGGGCGGCCATTCTGGAAGCCGTTGTCGCACGCGCGGGTATCGACAAGGCAGACGTGTCCGAGACCATTCTGGGCCAGGTGCTGACTGCGGGTCAGGGCCAGAACCCGGCGCGGCAGGCGCATGTGAATGCGGGTCTGCCCATCGAATCCGCCGCATGGAGTATTAACCAGGTATGTGGGTCCGGCCTGCGCGCGGTCGCACTGGGTGCGCAGCATATCCAGTTGGGTGACGCGGCCATTGTGCTGGCGGGGGGGCAGGAAAACATGACCCTTAGCCCCCATGTCGCGCATTTGCGCGCCGGGCAGAAAATGGGCGATATGAAAATGATCGACTCCATGATCCGTGACGGGCTTTGGGACGCTTTCAACGGCTATCATATGGGTCAGACCGCCGAAAACGTGGCCGAGAAATGGCAGATCAGCCGCGAGGAGCAGGACACCTTTGCCGTTGCCAGCCAGAACAAGGCTGAAGCCGCGCAAAAAGCTGGCAAATTCGCGGATGAAATCGCGCCCTTTACGGTCAAGACACGCAAGGGTGATATTGTCGTGGATCAGGACGAATACATCCGCCACGGGGCCACGATGGACGCGATGCAAAAACTGCGTCCCGCTTTTGCCAAGGACGGGTCGGTGACTGCGGCCAACGCATCGGGGCTGAATGATGGCGCGGCAGCCGTCATGCTGATGAGCGCGGAAGAAGCGGAAAAGCGCGGCCTGACCCCGCTGGCGCGCATTGCCAGCTACGCAACTGCGGGCCTTGACCCGTCGGTCATGGGTGTCGGGCCGATCTATGCCAGCCGCAAGGCACTGGCCAAAGCGGGCTGGAAACCCGAAGATCTGGACCTGATCGAAGCGAATGAAGCCTTCGCCGCGCAGGCCTGTGCCGTGAACAAGGACATGGGCTGGGATACCGACAAGGTTAACGTGAATGGCGGCGCAATCGCCATTGGTCATCCAATCGGCGCATCGGGTTGTCGCATCCTGAACACGTTGCTGTTTGAAATGCAGCGCCGTGACGCGAAAAAGGGTCTGGCCACCCTGTGCATCGGCGGCGGCATGGGCGTCGCCATGTGCCTGGAGCGTTAACCTAAAAAGGTTGCGCAATAATCTTGCGCAACCTTTCACTTTTAGATAGCGATTGTTTCTAAGCATAATTCCTGACTGAGGGGGGAGAACATGGCAAGAGTGGCATTGGTAACTGGCGGTTCGCGCGGTATTGGCGCGGCTATTTCAAAAGCACTGAAGGCGCAGGGGTGCACGGTCGCTGCAACCTATGCGGGTAATGATGACGCAGCCGCGGCCTTCACCAACGAGACCGGCATCAAAACCTATAAATGGAACGCGGCGGATTATGACGCATCCAAGGCAGGCATTGCCCAAGTCGAGGCCGATCTTGGCGCGATCGACATTGTTGTGGCCAATGCGGGCATTACCCGTGACGCGCCATTTCATAAAATGACACCCGAACAATGGCGCGAAGTGATCGATACAAACCTGACGGGCGTGTTCAACACGATCCACCCTGTCTGGCCCGGCATGCGCGAACGTAAATTCGGGCGTATCGTGGTGATTTCGTCGATCAACGGGCAAAAAGGCCAGTTTGGTCAGGTGAATTACGCCGCCACCAAGGCGGGTGATCTGGGTATCGTTAAAAGCCTTGCGCAAGAAGGCGCGCGTTTTGGCATTACGGCCAATGCGGTTTGCCCCGGATATATTGCGACCGAAATGGTTATGGCCGTACCAGAAAAGGTGCGCGAAGCCATTATTGGCCAGATTCCGACCGGCCGTCTGGGCGAACCGGAAGAAATTGCGCGCTGCGTTGCATTTCTGGTGGCCGATGATGCGGGCTTCGTTAACGGGTCGACCATCAGCGCGAACGGCGCACAATTCTTCGCCTGAATCCAGTCTGCGAACGATACAAAAACGGCCCGCATTTGCGGGCCGTTTCAGTGACTGAGAAAGAGCGTTTTATGCGTGGGTCAAACGCTCGATTTCTTCTTTTAGCCGCAGTTTCTGTTTCTTGAGGGCGGCCACTTCCAGATCATCGATTCCCGGGCTTCGCTGGGCGGTTTCTACCTTTTCAGAGAGGTGTTCGTGCTTTCGGCGGAGTTCTGCAATATGTGAACCCAGTGACATTCAAATTCCTCCTTCTCTGATGACAACAAGGATATTGCACCACAGGTTGCAGCGTCTGTCACCAAAAATCGGTGTGACAAAGCGCCACTTGCGCAGAATTCTGCTGTGACGGTTACCAAAGATTAAACAACCACAGGTTGCGCGCCTTGGTGCCCTGTGCCGAATACGCGCCTGTAGCGCGCGATTTCCGCATCCGGGCCCATTGCCTTGTTGGGATTGTCCGACAGCTTGACCGTTGGTCGCCCGTTCGCTGCCGCAGCCTTGCAAACAAGGCTGAAGGGCGCAAGCCCGTCATCAGGGGCCAGCCCGCGAAAGTCGTTTGTCAGCAATGTGCCCCATCCGAAGCTGACCTTCACACGGCCGGTAAACCTGTTGTGCAACTCCTCTATGCGGTCCACATCCAGCCCGTCCGAGAAGATGACAAGCTTTTCACGCGGGTCCTGCCCCCGATCTTGCCACCAGCGGATGGCGGCTTCCGCGCCAGCCGCAGGGTCCCCCGAATCAATCCGGATTCCGGTCCAGTCCGAAAGCCATTCGGGCGCACCACTCAAGAAGCCGGACGTCCCGTAGGTGTCCGGCAAAATGATGCGCAAATTGCCCGAATGCTCGGCCTGCCAATCGGCCAGAACCTGATAGGGCGCGCGCGCCAGCGCCTCATCATCGGGGGCCAGCGCGGCATAGACCATCGGCAATTCATGGGCGTTTGTGCCAATCGCCTCGACCTCGCGGCGCATGGCAATCAGGCAATTTGACGTGCCGATAAACCGCGCGCCCAGCCCTTCCATCATGGCCTGCACGCACCAGTCCTGCCACAGGAACGAATGCCGCCTACGGGTTCCGAAATCAGCGATACGCAAACCTTCGATGCGTTGCAGGCGCGTGATCTTCTCCCAAAGACGGGTCATTGCGCGGGCATACAGGACTTGCAACTCAAACCGTTTCATACGCCCCAGAACCGCGCGTGACCGCAATTCCATCAACACGGCAAGGGCGGGTATTTCCCATAGCATCACCTCGGACCATGTGCCCTCGAATGTCAGTTCATATTGATCGCCCACGCGTTCCAGATGATAGGGCGGCAGGCGAAACCCCTCGAACCATTCCATGAAATCGGGGCGGAACATCTGGCGTTTGCCGTAAAACATATTGCCGCGCAAAAACGTGGATTCCCCGCGCGACAGGCTAAGGGTGCGGATATGGTCCAACTGCTCGCGCAACTCCCCCTCGTCGATCAGGCGTGCCAGTGGAATATGCGCGGCGCGGTTGATCAGGCTGAAGGTGACTTGCGTATGCGGGTGGTTGGTAAAAACCGACTGGCACATCAACAGCTTATAGAAATCCGTGTCGATCAGCGACCGCACAATAGGGTCCATTTTCCAGCGGTGGTTATAAACGCGGGTGGCAATATCCATGGCTAGACCAGTTCCACCCCGGCGGCGCGCAAATTATCAAGCGCCTGCGCCATGGACCCGTTCACATCTATGCCGCGGCACAGCGATGTCAGAACGCGCACCCTGTAGCCCAGACGCGCCGCGTCCAGCGCGGACCACGCCACGCAGAAATCTGTGGCCAGTCCCGCAAAGTCCAGTTCTGTGAACCCGCGCGTGCGCAAATACCCGTCCAGCCCCGTAGGTGTGGACTGGTCGTTTTCAAAGAAGGCGGAATAGCTGTCGATATCGCTGCGAAACCCCTTGCGCAGGATTAGGTCTGCGCGAATGGTATCCAGATCGGGGTGAAATTCCGCGCCCTTGCTGCCCTGCACGCAATGGTCCGGCCACAGCACCTGCGGACCGTAAGGCATACTCACCGACTCCATCGGTACGCGCCCCTTATGCTGGCTGGCGAAGGAGGAATGCGCCGCAGGATGCCAGTCCTGCGTCAAAATCACAGCACCTGCCTGTCCCATCCGGGCGTTGATCCCCGCAACAATCGTATCCCCATCAGTCACGGCCAGTGCACCACCGGGGCAAAAGTCGTTTTGCATGTCGATCACGACCAGCGCATGGGTCATATTCTGCCCTCCTGTCTGCCGGCTCATGGCTACGCACACAATCGCGCTGCGTCAATCCCGCAGGCTTGCGTCGCGTGAAACTCGGCAGTAAATGCAGTCACATGCTGACAGTTGCCGCACTCTATCATTTCACCCGATTCGATGACCCCGCCGCGTTGCGCGGGCCGCTGCTGAAGCTTGCGCAAACGCACGGCGTTAAGGGCTCACTTCTTCTGGCACGCGAAGGGATCAACGGCACCATCGCGGGCACACGCACGGGCATTGACGCGATGCTGGCCCATATCCGCGCCCTGCCCGGCTGCGCGGATCTGGACTGGAAGGAAAGCCCCGCTGAAACCATGCCCTTCGGTCGTATGAAAGTGCGGCTGAAACGCGAAATCGTCACCATGGGCCAGCCGGATGTCGACCCCCGCGCAGGCACCGGCCATTATGTCGCGCCGCAAGACTGGAACGATTTGATCAGCGCGCCTGATGTCGTGGTCATAGACACCCGTAATGATTACGAAGTGGCCATTGGCACATTCGAAGGCGCGATTGACCCCGAAACAAAATCCTTCCGTGACTTCCCGAAATGGTGGGAAGAAAACCGAGGGAGGTTTCACAACAAACGTATTGCAATGTTCTGCACAGGCGGCATCCGCTGCGAAAAGTCCACGAACTACCTGCTGCAACAAGGCATAAACGATGTGTACCACCTGAAAGGTGGCATCCTGAAATATCTGGAAGATGTGCCCGCCGATCAAAGCATGTGGCAGGGCGCATGTTTCGTATTTGACCAGCGTGTGTCCATCGAACACGGGCTGAAACCCGGCCCGCATATCATGTGCCACGCGTGCCGCCGCCCGCTTTGGCCTGAAGATACACAGCGCGCCGAATATGAACAGGGCGTGCAATGCCACCAGTGCGTGGATGAATTCAGCGACGCGCGACGCGCGGCATTCCGTGAACGCCAGCACCAGATCACCCTGGCCGAAGCGCGTGGGACGCGGCATCTGGGCCTAAGCTCTGACACCCGCTGACAGGAACCGCATGGCAGGTTTCATCTTGCCAAAAATACTCAAAACCGCCCGTAGCGCAGCGCAGGGCCAGACGGACCAAAAAGGGGGCTATTTGCCCCCTTTTTTCGATATCAATACCGGTAATGCTCGGGCTTGAACGGCCCATCGACGTCGACGCCAATGTAACTGGCCTGATCGGGGCGCAATTCGGTCAGCTTGACGCCGATACGCCCCAGATGCAGGCGTGCCACCTTTTCGTCCAGCGCCTTGGGCAGGATGAACACGCCCGGCGCATAGTCATCCCCTTTGGTCCACAACTCGATCTGCGCCAGAACCTGATTGGTGAAACTTGCCGACATCACGAAACTGGGGTGACCTGTGGCATTGCCAAGGTTCAGCAGGCGGCCTTGCGACAGCAGGATCATGCGATTGCCAGACGGCATCTCGATCATGTCCACCTGATCCTTGATATTGGTCCATTTGTGGTTTTTCAGGGCGGCCACCTGAATTTCATTGTCGAAATGGCCGATATTGCCGACAATCGCCATGTCCTTCATCTCGCGCATATGCTCGATGCGGATGACGTCCTTGTTGCCGGTGGTGGTGATGAAGATATCGGCGGTGCTCACCACATCTTCCAGTAAGACAACCTCGAACCCGTCCATTGCGGCCTGCAAGGCGCAGATCGGGTCAACTTCGGTGACTTTGACCCGCGCGCCCGCACCCTGAAGGCTGGCAGCGGAGCCTTTGCCCACATCGCCATAGCCGCACACCACGGCGACCTTGCCCGCCATCATCGTGTCGGTGGCGCGGCGAATGCCATCAACCAGCGATTCCTTGCAGCCGTATTTGTTGTCAAACTTCGACTTGGTCACGCTGTCATTGACGTTGATTGCAGGGAAAGGAAGCTGCCCTTTCTTGTGCAGTTCATACAGGCGGTGCACACCGGTGGTGGTTTCCTCGGACACGCCCTTGATCAGGTCGCGCTGACGGGCAAACCAGCCGGGGCTGGCGGCAAGGCGTTTTTTGATCTGTGCGAACAGGTATTCTTCTTCTTCGCTTGTGGGCACGGCAATCAGGTCGGTTTCGCCCGCCTCAACCCGCGCGCCCAGCAGGATATACATGGTTGCATCGCCACCATCATCCAGGATCATGTTCGCGCCGCCGTCGAACTGGAAAATCTGGTCGGTATAGGTCCAGTAGTCTTCCAGTGTTTCGCCCTTGATGGCGAAAACAGGCGTGCCACCTGCGGCAATCGCTGCGGCGGCATGGTCTTGTGTGGAATAGATGTTGCACGATGCCCAACGCACATCTGCGCCAAGGGCCACCAGTGTTTCAATCAAAACAGCGGTCTGGATGGTCATGTGCAGTGATCCGGCGATCCGCGCACCTTTCAGGGGCTGGGCCGCGCCGTATTCTTCGCGCAGCGCCATCAGACCCGGCATTTCCGTTTCGGCAATATCGATTTCCTTACGCCCGAAATCAGCCAGCGCAATATCCTTGATCACATAGTCTTGAGACATCCGCCCAAGCTCCTTTTTCAGATGAATTCTTTGGGGCGACATAGCACTCGAACCCCTACCCAACAAGGGCGCGCGGCAGTATTGGTCAATGAAGTGCGAACTGGCAGAGTGTCGCCGCCTTGCAAAGTTTCGAGTTGTCCAGTCAGTCTTGATCTGCAACAACAATCACATAATGCGTCACAGTCGTTATTCATGGGTGGATAGCCGGTTGAAAAAACCACAGGGGTGCGCGCATGGCCGCTTGGCTGTCATGGTGCAAACACTTGTTTTTGGTATGGTTCTTGCCCAACCTGCGGCAGGGTTTCAAGACTTGCGTTTTACTGTCACCGGCGGCGACAGCGCCCTGGAGCAGGTCTTGCAACAAGCGTCCCTGCTGCGGGATGCGCGCACCGAAGGGTTGTCCGACCCGTTCGAGGTGTTCACGATCGCGCGTGCCGAATACGGCCAGTTGATCGGCCTGTTCTACGAGGCGGGCTATTATGCGCCGGTCATCAGCATCCGCATTGACGGCCGCGAAGCTGCCGATATCTCGCCTTTGAACCCGCCCGCCAATATTGGTGTCATTGATGTCCAGCTCAGTGCGGGGCCGCCCTTCGTGTTCGGGCGCGCACAGATCGGGCCACTTGCGCCTGAAACCGATGTGCCCGGCGACTTTGCGTCCGGACAGCCCGCGCGCAGCACGGTTATCCGCGACACGGCTGGCACAGTTATCGATGGCTGGCGCGATCTGGGCCACGCCAAGGCCGAACCGGTCCGCCAGCAGATCACCGCGCGCCATCCCGCGCAGCAGCTGGATGTTGATGTCGCCATCGACCCCGGCCCGCGCTTTACCTTTGGCCAGTTGCGCCCCAGCGGGCAGGACCGCACGCGCCCGAACCGGATTGTGAAAATCGCGGGCCTGCCCACGGGCGAGGTTTTTTCGCCCGATGATGTGCAGCGGGCCGCCGAACGGTTGCGGCGCACCGGCACCTTTGCGTCGGTCGCATTGCGAGAGGCCGAGGAAGGCAATCCCGACGGGTCGCTGGACATTAACGCCGCCGTGGTTGAAGCGCCGCTGCGCCGGATTGGCGCAAGTATTGAACTGGACACCGAAAGCGGTGCCAAACTTTCCGGCTTCTGGTTGCATCGCAACCTTCTGGGTGGTGCTGAACGGCTGCGTATTGAAGCGATGATCGGCGGGCTTGCCGCGCGGCGCGGTGGACGCGATTATCGTCTGGCGCTGGAATTTTCGCGCCCAGCCACATTCACGCCCGACACCACCCTGAACCTTGGTGTGCTGGCCGAGAATGAACGCGAAGACGATTTCCGCGCGCGGCGTGCGCGGCTGGATATCGGGCTGTCGCACAGGTTCAGTGACGAACTTACCTTCGGTGCGGGTCTGGGTGTTCTGGTGGAACGGGCGCGGTTCGGGTCGGATCTTGAAATCCGGCGGAATTACCGCCTGCTGTTGCTGCCGCTTATGGTGGAATGGGACCGGCGCGATGATGAACGCGCGCCCACCAGCGGGACATATATTCAGGCCGATGTCACGCCATTTTTCGGGCTTGCCGCAGCCGATAGCGGCGCGCGCGCCTATGTGGATGCGCGCAGCTATTACGGGTTTGGCGATGACAACCGGTTTGTGCTGGCAGGGCGCGCACAGGCGGGCGCGATTTTCGGCGCGAATATTGACCGCACACCGCGTGATTTCCTGTTTTATTCCGGTGGCGGCGGGTCCGTGCGGGGCCAACCCTTCCGGTCGTTGGGGGTGTCGCCTGACGGGGTGCGGTCCGGCGGGCGTGGCTTTGCCGCGCTGTCATTGGAAGGGCGGATGCGCGCCACGGAAACGATTGGACTGACGGCCTTTGCCGATGCGGGCTATGTGTCCGAAGGGGTGTTCACTGGCCCGTCGGGTTGGCATGCGGGTGCGGGTGTGGGCATAAGATACGACACGCCCGTTGGTCCGTTGCGGCTGGATGTGGGCTTTCCTGTGCGCGGCGACACAGGGCGCGGACCGCAGCTTTATCTTGGGATAGGGCAAGCGTTTTGAGGCGGGTTCTGCACCTTATATCCATGGCGCTTGTGTGCCTGCTGGTGGCATTTCCCGCAAACCTGCCGGCACAGGGCCTGGAGGAGATTGCGCCCGACCCAAACGAAAGCGATGTGGGTTTTCTGACGCGTCTGCTGCAAGACAGCTTGTCGGATCGGGGTCGCGCGGTCCGGATAACGGGGTTTCGTGGCGCGTTGTCATCGCGCGCAACATTTGACGAAATGACGATCGAGGATGATGACGGTGTCTGGCTGCGTGTGACGGGTGCGGCGTTGCAATGGAACCGGTCCGCCTTGTTCCAGCGCCGTATCGAGATTGCCGAGATTTCGGCGCAGCGTGTCGAAATCCTGCGCGCACCAGTCGGCGAGGAGTCTGATGAACTGGTGCCGTTACGCCGGTTTGAATTGCCGGAACTGCCTGTGTCCATCAATCTGGGACAGTTGGCGCTGGACGAGGTGATCCTGGGCGCGCCCCTGCTTGGGCAGGAACTACGCGCCGGTATTAGCGGACGCGCAGCGCTTGCGGGCGGCGAAGGCGATGCGCGGCTGCAAATCGACCGTCTGGATGATGTCGCAGGCCGGTTTCTGCTGGATGCCAGTTTTTCCAACGACACACGCATCCTGTCGCTTGATCTGAATGTCGAGGAAGCAGAAGGCGGGCTGGCCGTCACCCTTCTGGATGTGCCCGACCTGCCATCTGCCGCGCTGCGCGTGCAAGGCGAAGGGCCGATAGACAATTTTGAAGCCGATATCACGCTGGACACGGACGGCCAGCGCCGTGTTGCGGGCGAGTTTGCCTTGCAAACCACCCTGCCCGGCGTTGCGCAGGCGGTGCGGCTGGACCTTGGCGGGGATTTGCGCCCGCTGCTGCAACCGGAATTCCACCAGTTTTTCGGCGATGACAGCCGTTTGCGCACGCAAGCGCGCCGTTTCGATGATGGCCGCCTGTCGCTGGACAACCTGCGCATCCAGACAGAAAAACTACAACTGGACGGGCGTGTGCGCATGGGTGCCGACAACCTGCCCGAACTGATCGACCTGCGCGGCGAAATCCGCGACCGCAATGGCGGGCGTGTGCGGCTGCCGGTCGGCGGGTCCGATACCAGCATCGAACAGGCAGATTTGCGGCTGGGGTTTGATGCCGAAGCTAGCGAGGATTGGGAACTGGTGCTGGACCTGATCGGGTTCGACAATGGCGATATTTCGGTCGAAAGCCTGTTTGTCAACGGATTGGGGCGGATCACGTCACAAGGGTTTGGCGAAGATATCGACGTGGTTGATGCGCTTATCGACTTTTCGGCGCTGGGCCTGTCTGCGCGCGATCCCGGCCTGTCCGAGGCATTGGGCAGTTCCATGACCGGCTCTGTCGCGTTTATCTGGCGCGAAGGGCGGCCCCTGTTGTTGCCCGGTGTGCTGCTGGAAGGGCGGAATTTCAGCATTAACGGCCGTGCGCGGCTGGAAGATGGCGTTGTAATCGCCGATGGGCAGGCGGAATTTCTGGATATCTCGCGTTTGTCGACACTGGCGGGGCGCGATCTGTCGGGTTCCGTTCGTGCGCGGGCGCAAGGGCGCATCGGGCCGCAGCGTGACCAGTTCAGCGTGGAAACCAGCGTTAGCGGTATTGACCTGACATTCGGGCAGGAACAGCTTGACCGCCTGCTGGCCGGTGAAAGTGTGATTTCACTGAATGCCGAAGGGCGCGACGGGACAGTTACAGTGCATGAACTGACCGCGCAGGCCCAGACCTTGCGCGCCGATCTGCGCGGGCAAGTCTCGCCGGACGATATTCGTCTGCGCGGTGATCTGGATTTCGCCGATCTTGCGGTTCTGGGTGGTGAATTTGGCGGCGCGATTGATGCGAGCATCGCGGTGGATGGCCCGCTTGAACGCGAAACGGTCACGATTGATGCGCGCGCGCGCGACCTGACAGTGGGCCAGCCAGATGCAAATCGCGCCTTGCGTGGTGAAACGCGGCTGCAACTTCGCGGGCAGCGTGACGGCGCGGCGTTTGATCTGGCGGCGTTGGACCTTGAAAACGCCGTGCTAAGCTTGTCGGCCAACGGGCGCTATGCGGCAGGTGCATCGCGGCTGGATGCGGAATTCGGACTTGGGGCGCTCGGGTCCATTCGTCCGGGGTTTGGCGGCACTGTTCGCGGCAATGTCGCCCTGCGCGAAGACGGCGACACCCGCGCCCTAGATCTGGATGTGACTGCGCGCGACCTGCGCCTTGGCAATGATGTGGCGAACCGTTTGCTTGCGGGCACCAATCAGGTAACTGCGCGCGTGATCCAGCGCCCTGATGCGCTGTTGATCGAGGATGCGCGCCTTGCCGGTCCGAATGTCACGGCCACAATTTCGGGCAACAGCGTCCAGGGCCGCCCCGCCATGAGTGTTGATGCGCGGTTGCGCGATCTGGCCCTGATTGTGCCGGGAATTGTCGGTGCTGTTACCGTGTCAGGCGATGTGCGCGACACGGGTGATGCCTTCGTTCTGGATATAGCGGCATCGGGGCCTGCGGGCCTGTCGGTGCAGGCGGCGGGCAGCATTACCCGTGATTTGCGTGCAGATCTGCGCGCCAGCGGCAGCGGTGACATTGCCCTGATCAACCCGCGGCTGGAACCGCGTTCGGTTCAAGGGCCAGCGCGGTTTGATGTGTCGGTAAACGGCCCGCTTGCGCTGTCTTCGGTGTCCGGCACCGCCGAGGCGACAGGCGCGCAGCTTGTTTTGCCGCAACAGAATATTCGTATCACCGACCTTGCCGCACGCGCGCAACTGTCTGGCGGACGCGCAGCGATTGATTTGCAGGGGCGCGCAGTGGCGGGCGGCACGGTTGCATTGACGGGTAATATTGACCTGATGCCCCCGCTGAATGCCGATCTGCGCGCCACTCTGAATGATTTGCGCATACAGGACCCGCAATTATACCAGACAGATGTGTCCGGTCAGGTTGCGATCACCGGCGCGTTGACCCAAGGGCCGAACCTTGCGGGGTCGCTGGTTCTGGATGGCACCGAAATTCGTATTCCGCGTGTAGGGCTGGTGTCGCGCGGGTTTATTCCGCCGGATATTCAGCATCGGGGCGAAGCGGCGCCTGTGCGCGAAACCCGCCAGCGGGCCGGTATTTTTGCAGGTGAAACGCATGGCCGTGTGCGGCGTCCGGCAACGCTGGATCTGACGATTGACGCACCCAACCGGATTTTCATTCGCGGGCGCGGCCTTGATGCAGAACTTGGCGGGCAGTTGCGCCTGACGGGCACCACTGCGGACCCTATTCCCATTGGCCAGTTCGCATTGATCCGCGGGCGGCTGGATCTGCTGGGCAACCGGTTCACCCTGAATGAAGGCTTTGCCAGCCTGCAAGGCGATTTGGTGCCGTTCGTGCGGCTGGTTGCATCGACCGAACGCACAGGCGTGACCGCGCGCATTGTGTTGGAAGGGCGCGCGGATTCGCCGGAAATACGGTTCGAGTCGACCCCAGAACTGCCCGAGGAAGAAGTCGTCTCGCTGCTGCTGTTCGGGCGCGGGTTTGAAACCCTTAGCGTGTTTCAGGCCGCGCAGCTGGCGTCGTCACTGGCCACATTGTCCGGCCGCAGCGAAGGTATCCTTGAACGCCTGCGCCGCAATATCGGGCTGGATGATCTGGATGTGCGCACGGATGAAGATGGCGAAACCTCTATCCGGTTGGGGCGCTACCTGACCGAGACAATCTATACCGATCTTGAGGTGGAGCCGCAGGGCGACAGCGAAGTGTCGATCAACATTGACCTGTCGCCATCCTTGACCGCGCGCGGGCGCGTCGACAATCGCGGGCGCGTGGGGGTCGGGCTGTTTTTTGAACGCGATTATTGAATGACGGGGGCTGATATGGGTTTTGATGCATCTTCGCTGACGGGCAAGGTGGTTCTGATTACGGGGGCAAGCCGTGGCATTGGCGCTGCGGCTGTTCGTGCATTTGTGGCCGCAGGCGCGCAAGTCGGCATGGCCGCCCGCAGCGTTGACGCGCTGGAGGCGCTGGCGCAGGAAACCGGCGCGCTGGCCGTGCCCTGTGACGTGGCCGATTTTGCCGCCGTGCAAGCCGCGATTGACACCATGTGCCAACGTTTCGGGCGGCTGGATGTGTTGGTCAATAATGCGGGCGCGATTGACCCCATTGGCCTGCTGTCCGATGTGTCCCCTGATGAATTCGGGCGTTTGATCGACATAAACCTGAAGGGCGTGTTTCACGGCATGCGCGCGGCCCTGCCTGTCATGCAGGCGCAGGGCGGCGGCAGTATCATAACCGTGGGGTCAGGCGCTGCGCACAACCCACTGGAAGGGTGGGGCGCCTATTGCAGTTCCAAGGCGGGTGCGCTGATGCTGACGCGCGTGGCCGATACCGAAGCGCGCGCGCGGGGTCTGCGTGTCCTAAGCCTGTCACCCGGCACAGTCGCCACCGATATGCAGCGCGAGATCAAGGCCAGCGGCGTGAATGCGGTCAGCCAGCTGGACTGGTCGGCGCATATCCCGCCCGAATGGGCCGCGCAGGCGCTGGTCTGGATGTGCACACCGGATTCGGATGACTGGATCGGGCGCGAAGTGTCCTTGCGCCAGCCCGACATTCGCGCGCGTGTGGGCGTGCAATGATCCATGTGCAGGATGCGGGCCAAGTCTGGACCCTGACACTGGACAGGCCGGATAAGGCCAATTCCCTGACTGCCGCAATGTTGCAAGACCTGTGTGACGGGGTTGATGCGGCCTGTAGCGCGGGGGCGCATGCGCTGGTTCTGACAGGGCGCGGCAAGGTGTTCAGCGCGGGCGCGGATCTGGATGAAGCGCGCGCGGGACTGGCCACATCTGGCCTGTGGGAAGCGCTGTCGGGCCGGATTGCGGCGGCCCCCTGCCTGACGATTGCGGCGCTGAACGGCACACTGGCGGGCGGCGCGTTTGGCATGGCGTTGGCCTGTGATCTGCGCGTGGCGGTGCCGCAGGCGAAGTTCTTCTATCCGGTGATGAAGCTGGGATTTCTGCCGCAACCGTCCGACCCTGCGCGATTGGCCGCATTGGTGGGACCGGCACGCGCCAAGATGATCCTTATGGCAGGTGCGCGCATTGCCGCGCCGGAAGCGCTGGCATGGGGGTTGGTGGACAGGCTGGCGGAACCTGAAGCCTTGCTGGCGGACGCCATGGCCCTGACACAGGACGCGGCCGCCGCATCGGGCGATCATGTCGCGGCGATAAAGCATATGATTCCCTGATATGTCGCTTTTCATAGTCTGGCGAAGGGCATAGATTGCGGGCATGTTCAAACTAATGCGCAGCTTGTCCGGTGTTGCGCTGGCGCTGTCATTGGCGCTGGCCAGTATCGGCTTTGTTCAGGCGCGCCATCTTGCTGCGGGCGCGCAGACGCTTGTTATCTGCACGGGCTATGGTCTGGTTTCCATCACGATTGATGCGGACGGCAATCCGGTTGAACATACGCTGCCTTGCCCCGATTGCGTGATGACTGTTGCCGCCGGTCTGCCTGATCCGGTGCTGTTGCCTGTTGCCGTGTCGCGGAGCTATCGCATGTCATGGGACGCAGGTGCGCCGGTTTTGCATGTGGGCGCGGCGGGGTTCTGGGCCAGATCGCGCGCGCCGCCGGAACCTGTCTGATTGCGGAAACACCCATCTGTCAGACAAGGAACCATAGAATGAAAAAGCTACTGTTGACGACTGCTGCGGCAGTCACATTTGCGCTGCCCGCTATTGCGTGTGAATTGGAAGTAGATGACGCCTATGCGCGCACATCGACAGCAATGTCGCAATCGGGCGCGGCGTTCATGCATATCATGAACCAATCCGCCACAGATTGCCGCATTATTGGTGTGCGGTCCGATGTGGCGCAGCGCGTGGAACTGCACACCCATCTGGAAGATGCCAATGGCGTCATGCGCATGGTCGAGGTTGAAGAAGGCTTCACCGTACCGGCCGAAGGCATGCACGCCCTTGCGCGCGGTGGGGACCATGTCATGTTTCTGGGTCTGAACCAGTCCCTAAGCCATGGCGATGAACTGGCGGTAACGCTGCTGCTGGAGAATGGCGAGGAACTGGAACTCGTAATCCCCGTTGATCTGGAACGCGGCGCCGATCACGGCGGCGGGGATGACCACAGCCACAGCCACGGACATAGCCACAGCCACAGCCACGACTAGAGCATGTTGCTCAAAAGTGGGAACCGGTTTTGAGCTTCTCGAACATGCGAAATCAATAAGTTAGAGCCTGTCGCGTGAATGCGAATGAACGCGACAGGCTCTAATAAATTAAGACCCCGAACATGGTTCGGGGTCAGAAACTGACGGGGCATGTCTCAAAAGATGTGCCCCTTTTGCGATTCAGCGGCCTGTGCAGAATTGTTCGGCGCGGTCCCCGAATGCGCGATAGCGCGCCCAGAACGCGTTGTCGCGATCGCTTTTGGACATGCGCACATCCTGTGCCAACTGCGGATCACGGAAAAACGCTGCTGCACGGCGTTGTTCCGCGCGTGTCAGCGTTTCATTTGCGACAGACCCGATACACCGGCACAAGGACCGCGTTGCCTGTGCACGGTCGGACCGCAAACAGGCGGTTTCAATCGCGCTTGCACTGGCCGGGGTCGGGATTGCGGGGATAACGAATGCCGAAAGGGTGGCGGCAATCAGTGTTTTTTTCATTCTGCCCTCGATTCTTTCTGACTCTGAGATGCTGATGCCGATTCTTATGATCGGTTGGTTAAGAAACTACAGCAAGCTGCCTCTGATAGAGTGGTTGTGGCGTAATTATATCAGAAAGGCGGGGGGTGTTGCCAATGAATTTCAGGAATTGGTCACCATGTCGCGATCACGTGCAACACTTCCTTACATCTTGCGCAATCGGCGTTCAAACCTACCATCCATAGACCGCAGGTGCGGGCGAACGTGCCAGTTTTGCAACCAAACCATGCGTTAGGCGCGACGAATTTCAACAGCAGTGATGATGGAGTTTGAAAGAATCGAAAAACACCCATCGAATCGCGTACCACAGGGCAGGTTGGGAACATCTTGCTGCAACTGCGCCACAAAACGCCCTGTTGCCAGATCGGGGGTCAGGTCAAGCGCGTGAAAGTCGATCAAACACCGGCTGATCTGGTATTGCGCCTTATAGACTGCCTCTTTCGCGGAGAATACCAGACGGGCGAAATTTCCGCGTTGGGTGGGGCCAAGGCCAGCCAGCCAAAGTAGGTCGTTCTGTGTGCAGATCACCGGCCACAGGTTCGGTTCCAGCGCGGTTGCGGGTTCCATATCAAGGCCCAGTGCCAGAATGTCGGGGTCGTCTGTCACAACGGCCAACGCGTCATGGTCGGTATGTGTGATGGACCCTGTCAGACCAGCGGGCCAGATTGGTGCGCGATCATCACCGTGCAGCACGGGGCGTGGCATATGGCCAAGCTGGTCCATGGCGCTGCGCGCTGCCGCGCGTCCGGCGGCGAATTCGCGCGCCCGTTTGGCGCTGGCTTGTTCAATCGCCAGCACTTCATCACCCATCAGGCGCGGCATGGGGGCCGTTGGGTCGGCCCAGCCCATGGCAACCCTGTCGCTGAACAGGGGGCGGGCATATTCCGCAAGGCAAAAGCGTTGTTGAATCACCCTCGGCCTGCCCTTTCTGCGCGCATGGCACGCCGTTTGGCCATGGCCTGCATTCTGTCGGTTGGCGCTGCTGCGGTTGGCGCTGCTGCGGGCGATGGTGGTGCCGTGGCTGTGTGCTGAACAGGGGCAATCGGGCGCTGTTTGCTGTCCAGATGGCGCGCAAATTCGCCCAGCACCGGAAAGCGGAACAAATCCGTGATGGACAGGCCGGGAATGTTCAGCCGGGTGCGCATTTCGCGGTGTGCCTGCACGGCCAGAAGCGAATGCCCGCCCAAGTGAAAGAAATTATCTGCCGGACCAACCTGCGCGACACCCAGCACATCGCACCAGACGGCGGCAATCTGGTCCACTGTGTCACTGCCGGACGCCGCAGGTGCCGCGCCGGTGGGGCTGTTCGCAGGTTGTTGGGCGGGGGCGGGCAGGGCCTTGCGGTCGATCTTCTTGTTGGGCGTCAGGGGCATTTCGGCCAGCGGCACGAAATGCGCGGGCACCATATGCGCGGGCAGGCGCTGCGCCAGTGCGGCGCGCAAATCACCCGCAGGGCTGCCGGTGTAATAGGCCACCAGCCGGATGTCGCCGTCGCGGTCCTCGCGGGCGATGGCAACAGCGGCGGTAATTCCCGGCTGCGCATCAAGGGCGGCTTCCACCTCGCCCAGTTCGATGCGGTGTCCGCGAATTTTCACCTGATGATCGACACGGCCCAGAAACCGGACGCCCGCAGGCCCGTGACAGACCAGATCGCCAGTGCGATACAGCCGACCCGTGCCGAACGGGTTTGGAATGAAACGTGTTTCGGTCAACTCTGGTTGGTTCCAGTAGCCGCGCGTCACCCCGTCGCCGCCAATGAACAATTCGCCTTCGCCAGTGAGCTGCAAGCTGTCATCAAGGATATAAACCTGTGTGTTGGCGATAGGGGTGCCGATTTCCACAATGCCGGTGCCGCCTTGCGTGGGGTGGGTGGTGGACCAGATGGTGGTTTCGGTCGGGCCATACATGTTTTGCACCGGCTGGCCGGTCAGTTGCGCGATGTCACGCGCCAGAACACCCGGCAATGCCTCGCCGCCGATCAGGACCGTGCCGATTGTGGCCAGCGCCGCGCGACTGTCGTCATTCGCAACCAGCATGCGTGCCATGGACGGGGTGCATTGAAGATGTGTGACCTTGTGGCGGTGAATTTGCGCCGCGATCGAATAATCATCGTCCGGAATATCGACCCCTGCATTGGTGCGCTTGACCACCTCGGCCAGCGGATACAGCCCTTCCAGAACCTGATCGGTGTTGATGCCGTAATCAATCAGGCAGGCAATTTCGGTCACGCCAATCGCCTTCAGTTGTTCGACCCGCTCCAGGCAATCCTCGACCGTGCCGAACAGGCCAGAGTCTTCGAAATAGCGGTTGAAGGCGAAATCAAGAATACCGTCCACTTCGTCCTGCGACAGGGATGACAGGTCAATATCCATGGGGTTTTTGGCCCCCTGCGGGCGTTTGAACGCCGGAAAGGCCCATGCGTATTGTTTCACCAGCCCCGCTGCCGCCAGAAGGTAGGATTTCATCGGGCCGCGTGCCACTTCGCGGGCATGGTCGCGGTCGCGCGCAACGAAGCTGTGCAGCATCAGCGTCACGGTGAAATCGGCGGGGTCATGGCCCGCCTCGCGCAGGGCGGTGTGATAGATGGCAATCTTCTCGGCCACCTCGGCAATGGATTGGCCCAGAAGGTGGGTCAGCACATTCGCCCCTAGGTGCCCGGCTTCGCGCCATGTGTCAGGGTTGCCCGCCGTTGTCAGCCAGATCGGCAATTCAGGCGACACCGGACGCGGCAGCGTTTGCACAGGCACCACCCCGTCGCCCTTGTCAAATTCGACCGTGTCGCCGCGCCACAGTTTGCGCAGCGTGTCGATCATTTCGAACATGGCTTTTTTATTGTTCGGGGGGCGGTTTTCAGGGCGAATGACAAAATCCACCGGGTGCCAGCCGGACGCAATGCCCAGGCCCGTGCGCCCGTTGGTCAGGTTGTCGATCATGGCCCATTCTTCGGCTATGCGCACCGGATGGTGCAGCGGCGCCACGCAAGACCCCGCGCGCACTGCCAGATTTTGCGTGACCGCCGCCACCGCAGCGCCGGAAACCGACGGGTTGGGGAATGGCCCACCAAAGGCATGGAAATGGCGTTCTGGTGTCCAGATTGCGCAAAACCCGTGCGTGTCGGCGAATTTCGCGCCTTCCAGCAGCAGGCGGTATTTCTGCGGCCCTTGCCCGTCATCATTGCCCCAATACATCAGGCTGAAATCCATGGGCTTATTGCTTACGCGCACTGGGCCGCGCGCCACGGCGGTGCGGTCCTGATCGCCCATAAGGACAAGCTTGAAGCCGCGCGCCAATGTCCAGAACAGTTCCAGCACCGAAATGTCGAAACTTAACGATGTGACGGCCAGCCACACGCCGGGGGGATCATGGCGTATGCAATCATCCATCCCCGCGAAGAAATTGGCGACATTGCCATGTTCGACCATCACGCCCTTGGGTGTGCCGGTGGAACCGGAGGTATAGATCACATAGGCCAGATTGTCGGGGGTAACGGGGCTGTCAGGGGTGGTGTCGGGCGCAGCGCCAAGCCGCGCGTCCGTGTCCAGTTGCAAAAGTGCTGCGTTATGGGCGGGCAGAATGTCCAGATGGGCATGTTCGGTGACCAGAACGGGCGCGGCAGAATCGTGCAGGTAATGCGCCAGACGGTCTGCCGGATAGGCGGGATCAAGCGGCACATAAGCCCCGCCCGCCTTCAGGATGCCAAGCGCGCCGATCAGCAAGTTCGGACCGCGCGCGGTGCACAATGCGACCGGCGTATCGGGGGTGACGCCCATATCCACCAGCACATGCGCCACGCGGTTGGCGCGGGTGTTCAGGTCTGCATAGGTCAGGGACTGGTTTTCAAACGACAGCGCAATGGCATCGGGGGTTTTGCGCACCTGCGCCTCGAAGGCGTGGTGCATGCACATGCGGTCATAGGGTCTGTCTGTCGCGTTCATGCGCGCCATGATGTTCCCATCAGCGCCCTGCGGGTCTGCCATCAGCGTCTTGATGCGCTGCGCGTCAACGGCCCCGATCAGTGCCGGATCATACCGCATTTCGCCTGTTTCAAGGTCGAGAGTGACCGCTGCCGCCTGCGCACTGGCATTTCGGGTGACAGCGATATGCGGCATATCAACCGGCCCAAGGGCAGGATCGCGCGCGCTGATGTCGCGGGAAAATCCGGGGGCTTTTGCGGCCAGAGTCAGGCGCGCAGTGATATCGGCCACAGGATCAGCGCTGCGCAGGTCGATCTGTAGCGGAACCCAGCCCGAAATATGGTCCGGCGCAGCGGCGGCTGCATCCTGTGTTGCCGAAGTGCACAGCGCCATATCCAGCTGTGACACGCCAAGCTGGCGCGCAAGGGCGGTGCCGAATGCGGCAATGATCTGTGCATCCGGCCGGTCCCCCTGCGCAAGTGCCAGAGTTTCGCGCATATCCGATTGCGGGGCAAACCCTTGGCCGTTGGTCATTTTGCGCAGCGCATCGCGCCAGTGTTGGTCACCACGGCTGATGCGCGCCATGGCTTGGGTAATGCCGTCGGGGGGTGGTGCGATGGTGTCACCTTTTGTGACCTTTTGCCGTGGGTTAACAGGCAAGCCCTGCATGCACAGCAACCCCGATAGATGCAGCGCCCCGTCGCCACAGGCCACAGTCACGCTGTCTGCATCAACATCAAGGATCTGGCCAGCCGGTCCGTGACCCGCGACAACCTGCGCTGTGCCGATACAGGCAAGCTGCGCGCCAAGGCGCAGCTTGGCGGCACATAGCGGGTTCCAGTATGGCCCGTGATCCAGTGCGCGCACCATGCGGTCCAGTTCCGTTGCGGGGCGTGTGAAATCCAGCAATCCATCATGTGCGGGGCGGTCATTGCGTGAATGCACGCGGCGGGCGGTCATGTCCTGCGGCTGGCCGGTCACATTGCCGCGTTCCAGAATGTCCAGCACCTGCGCGAAGCTTTCGACACCTGCGACAAAACATTTTGCATTCAGGGTCAGGGCGGTGTCATCGGGGGCTATGTCAAATGCCGCCTGTGCCAGAATATCGCCTTCATCGACCTTGTCGGTGATAAGATGCCATGTGATACCGTGTTGCACATTGCCTGCAATCAAGGCCCATACAGGCGCATTCAGCCCCGCATGCTGTGGCAATGGCCCGTCATGAAAGTTCACACCACCAAGGCGCGGCAGGGCCATCACCTCGGGCGGCAGCACCCGCAGGCCCGCGATATTCAGAAGCCAGTCAAATGACACCCCGCCAAGGCGCGCTGCCAGACCGGCACCGGGGGCTATGACGGGAATGCCATGACTGTCGGCCCAGGCCACAAGCTGCGTGTTTTCTGTGACGACGGCTGCAATGGTATGGCTGCGCGCCAGCAGTTGCTCGCTACATTCAGCAAGCAGGCTTTCATCACCGACGACAACACTTGAAAACAACATACATCACCCATCTTCAGGGCACGTTCTGCGTCCCTGCCTGCACCTGAGGGGGCTTTTGGCCCGACATCAGCGTTCTGAACAAATGTGCCACAAGATCACGGAGAAAATATGGCGGAATTCGATCCTCTTTCTGTTCCAGAAGCCGGCGGGTTTTCCAGATACCGGCGCCCAGCACATAGGCCAGTGTCGCAAGCACCAGATAGCCCGCACCGGCGGTCTTGCGATAATAATGCACCCGCGAGTCGAACCAGTAGCCCGGCACGCGCCGTTTGTTTGTCATGCCTGTCGTCACCGACCCGATATGCATGACGCTGGCCTGTGGCATATGCATGCCTGTCCAGCCTGCTGCACGGGCACGGTGGCACAGTTCCGTTTCTTCAAAATACAGGAAAAAGGTTTCGTCAAACAGTCCGATCCGGTCCAGCATACTGCGACGCAACATCACACTTGCGCCTGAACACCAGTCCACCGCGCAGGTATCCGGCGGGAAGCCCATTGGCACGCGGTAGTTGCGCAGCATACGGGTGATTATGCCGGTATTCGCCGCCGCCTCGAATTCTGACAGGATTGAGGGGAAGTGAAACGCCACCTCATGGGGGGTGCCATCCTCTCCGCGTACGGCGCTGCCTGCGAAACCGGTTTGCGGATGTGTGATCATATGGTCGCGCAGCAGCCGGATTGCGTCAGGGTCGGGGAAGGCATCGGGGTTCAGCAGATAGATGAAATCGGGGCGTTCCCCGTTTGGCAGTCCGGCGGTAATGCCAGTGTTATTGCCAAACCCGAACCCCCCGTTACGCCCCGATTGCACGACCCTGACGCGCGGCATGTCGCGGGTCTTGTCGCACAGAAATTCGAATGACCCGTCCTGACTGTCATTGTCCACGATGGTTATCGCGCCATCAATGCCGTGCATGGCGCGATCGGCGGTTTGTGCGGATTGCAGCGTCATTCCGGCGCTTTTGTAATTGACGATTACTGTCAGAACAGTGCCATTCATACGCGTCACTCGGCTGCTTGTTTTATATCGGGCGCGGGGATCAAGCCGCGCAATCGTGACACCAGAACCCGCACATTGGGTTCCAGCACCATACTGTCATGGTTGCCGGGCACCTCTATCACGCGCAGGTTCGGGGCGTGGCGCGTCCAGTCATTATCCACGAACACATATTCGCGCTGGCGGCTGACCCAGTTGCCGCCCGACACTTTCCAGTGGCGGTCCAGCGGCGGGCGGAACAGAACCAGATTGCCATC
>SR_TP_S13solDRAFT_1000195_pt1 | contig 29811 bp, 25 predicted proteins | sample SodReaTP_S13sol_FD_11159 | JGI IMG/M metagenome (IMG submission 11159)
GGAAAGCTAATCCTTCCGGCTCCGAGCCGTAATCAATCGAACCACAACCAATCAGAACCGCGCCTGCAGGCCAAGGCTCACGTTGCGCCCAGCAAGTGGCGCATCGTCTTTAATAAACGAGCTATGAACAAAAGCCAGCTCGTTGCTAATGTTTTGTAATTTGGCAAACCACATCATCTCGTAACCACTCCACGTGAAGTTATAGTTCACCGATACATCAAACAGCGTATACCCAGCCGTTGCTGACTCGTTCGCGGCCACGCGATTCTGCGCGGCATAGCGATTCACACCCAAAGTCGCTACCCATTGATTCGCCGTATACTGATACTCAGCACCAAATCGGTACGGTGGAATGCGCGGCAAGTTGCTATTCCCTTCAGCACTGCTAAGCAACCGAGCACGCACCAAGTCACCCATCACAGTCACTTGCTGATTAGGCAAAAAGCGCCAAGTCAGACTGGTTTCAGCACCATGCAAACGCGCCCGCTGTTGCGTGTATTGGTAAGCAGTCAGCCCTTCAATTTCAATGCCCAAGTTACGCAGGTAGGCAAAATTATCCACTTCATTCACGAATAAATTCACCTGGTAACTAAAATCACCTTGGTCACCGCGCATACCGACATCGATGTTATTCGCCCGTTCAACCTTTGAAAGCGACGAATCCGCAACAATCTCGCTACCGTCCGCACTCACCTGATACGCCGTACCAATTTCGTAAGAACGCGTGCCCACATGCACACCATTTGCATACAGCTCGTTGGCTGCCAACGCACGCTCCGCACGGCTAAATGCGGCAGTTAACTGATGACCGTCTCGCAGACGATACACAGCCCCCACCGACCAACTGGTTAAATTAAACGCGTCACGAATTGCTTGCACACCGAGACTGTCTTGCACCTCTGGGGCTTTCTGCGTCAAACGCTCCACACGAGCACCAAATTCCGCGGTTAAGCGACCAAAATTACGCTCCTGCAGCCAAAACAGCGCTTGGCTATCCGTGTCGGTACTTGGCGTGAACGCTTCCTCACCAATGGCTTCATAGTCACGGAACGTACCATGATAACCAAGAATCCCTCGCCAACCATGAGGCAACACATAGGTGCCCGACAAGCGAAGCTCCCACGCCTTACTGGTAAATTCAGTTTCTGGCTCGCCGTCATCATATTCAGCATGATCATAGTCCGTGAACGCGATATCAGCCGTTAACACATCCCAGTTTTCATGCTGAGGACGATACTCCGCAGCCATTGCCACACGCTGTTGATTGAGCTGAATGTACTCACCGTCATCTGCCTCTGCAGGATCGTCAGGCCCTTCTGGCAAACCATACTCGCTGCGAATCACACCATAGCTGAAACCAACAAAACCCCAGTCTGCGATATAGCTACTGCCGAGGTTAAGTACCTGATGCTCTGACCAAGAATTGTCGAGGCGACGCGAACTAAAACCTTCGTCACTCGTATACGTAGGCACACGATAATCACTGCCTTTACGGGCAAAGCCATCCGCATGAAAAGCAATATTTTCGTGGCCGCTGTCGTGTGCAAAACTCAGTGAACGCTCACTTGCAGCTGTATTAAAACGGGTTTGCACCACGGTCTCTGGCCACACAACGGCAGTTCGCGGAATACGGTTGTCCACCACATTAATCACACCACCTATTGCACCACTACCGTACAGTAAGGTTGCAGGACCACGTAACACTTCAATCTGTTGCGCCGTAATTGCATCTGCAGTTATCGCGTGATCGGGCCCTTCCCGAGACACGTCGCCGGTTCCCATACCATTATGCACAACCTGCACGCGGGCACCGTCGAGGCCCCGAATCACCGGGCTTGACGCAATCGGACCAAAATAATTGCCGTGAACACCAGGCTCAAATTTCAAGGTTTCGCCGATACTTGCCTCTGCACGTTGCACCAGCTGGTCGCCCGTAAGCACCGAAACAGGGCCAGCCATATCAACCACTTCACGACGCAAACCCGCAGCTCGAACTTGAATACGCTCGACACCGTCATGCGCTTCCGCGCGCTCCGCCGCTGCCGACTCTTCCGCCTGCAATGGCACACTCAATACCGTACAGACCGCCAGTGCTACGCTACTTACCTTCATCGAATTCCGTTGCCACATCGTTCTACTACCCTTCACAGCCGCATTAGATTTTGGGCAGTAAACTAGCATATTTTGTTATATTATAACAGCATCTAACACCCGTAATATTGCGCACCGGCAGTTCTTCGACTATATGCTTTAAACACTATGTTTAGGAGACATGCCATGCATACACACACGCCATTTAGACCACTTAGCAAGCCGCTGCTCAGTGCCGTGGCTCTACTTTTGTTCAGCATCCCTGCACACGCCGATGGTGTCGCAGAGAATTGCGCAATTGTCTATTCCGAAGCAGCAGAAGCGAATGAAAGCAGAGACCCATTTTATGCCGTCGCAACGGCGCCCATCCAGCGCTCGATGATGCGGCAACGTCTATTGCAGATGCTCGAAATACTCGAAATGTCCGAGCAAGAATTCGACGAGGAAATATTAGCGTGGTTTCCGCCAGCAAAAGCCACTCTACACAATGCCAAACTCATCGCGGAATGCGATGCGACGTATGGTATGGAGCCAGCCTTTGCTTGGCATCCGGGGTTTGGATCAACACTCGCGGAGCCCGAAAAAGAAGCCTGGGTTCATGCGCTGTCCGGCAAGCACCCCGACGGTTATGACCTCCATGCATTTATCGATGCCGCGTCAGTCTTTCAGTTACGCAATGGCCACTGGATCTATCGTTACGGAACCGACCATTCCGCAAACCCTAATGGCGCAGTAAGCGTCATCGAATATTACGAGCTGAATTGCGACAACCAAACACAGCGTGTCATCTATCGGCAGACCGTCGCTAATGATCGGCGAACCTTAAGCACCGACTGGTATAGCTCAAACCTCAATGCAATTCAGGCAAACACCGCCGGCGCCGCTGTATCACGCCTGATCTGCGGTAACAGCTGGTCTGCCGACCATCCACGCGCATTAGCCGACAACCTTTCCGATGCTGCGGCACGGGTGAAGGCAGCGCAGTAGGAACAAAGTCCGAGCACGGGCACAGGATGTGCCGACAATTAACACTCTGGAAGTGCCATCCGCGGTAAGTTATGCTGTTCCTCTACGCTGATTTTCAGAAAAGGAATAGCAGTGGTCTCTCGGTTACCGAAATGGGTGGAGTATGGCGCATTCATTCTTGCGCTGGTTGCCGGCTTCGTCAACGCCGTTGGCCTGCTCGGCTTTCAACACCAGTCGATTTCGCACCTTTCCGGTATCACCACGCTCATCGGCACTGGCCTCGCTAATTCGAGCTTAGTGCAGACCGCACATTTAGCCTTGATTATCGTTGCCTTCGTGCTGGGTGCCGCGATTTCGGGTTTCTTCTTACGCAGCGGCGCACTCAAAATGGGTCGCAACTACAGTGGATTACTAGCGGTGGAAGGTCTGTTACTGCTGGCTGCCATTGGCTTTTTGAAATTCGACTCGTCGCTCGGCCACTACTTCGCTTCGGCCGCTTGTGGCCTACAAAACGCCATGGTCACAACCTATAGCGGCGCAGTGATTCGAACCACGCACGTGACCGGTATTTTCACCGATATCGGTCTCATGATCGGCGTAAAATTGCGCGGCGAACCGTTCGACACCCGCAAAGCGCTATTATTCGGACTCATCGTCAGCGGGTTTATCGCAGGCGGCACCTTTGGCGCGGTCATGTTCAGCTATTACACCTTTAATGCGCTCTACGTGCCAGCAGCGATCTGTGGCCTGCTGGCGTTGTCGTATAGGTGGTATCGGCAAGAGCATGGGGTTTAGAGTTTGAGCTACATTGAGCGTATATATTGGCCAATATGAAACTTCATCAAATGCACATCTTCACTCGTTAGCTTCTCAGGTTGGTTGGCAATAAATGCTGGAATTGCCTTTGGGTTGAGTACCCACACGGTATTCTTTGGCGTGTTGTGATTGGAGTGAATATACCATCCTGGGAAAGTGACAATGCCTTTCACAACAACGCGACGACCGGTGCTTTCATAAATCAATTGTCGCAACCACCCAGATGCTGCTGATACTTGAATAACTGGGTTACGCGACAATGCCTTTCCATTCCGTAAGACTTCTGACCCATTGTAAAGCAGTTCGGTTTTACCAGAGAGAGGCTTGCTTAAGGACTTGGTTTCAACAACGTACACACCACTTTTGTGAATCACGACGTGATCGAGATTAAAGTTTTCGCCTTGAATATCATGAAACACCTCAGCGCCATCGACACGTAATCGCTCGAGAAATTGACCGACGGCTTTTTCACTGGCAATCCCTAGCTTAATCAATTTAACTTCTTTAGTGGCACGGTAGATTTTAATTGTTGCCCAACAAACAAAAACGAGTGCGATACCTGTTACTGTTTTGGGAGCTGGCGGTGTATCGTATAGCCAACGAATCCATTCAAGGGCAGACCAAGCTAGCAGCATCATAGCAGTCATTGATGGCAAGAGAATCCGATCTAGCCTGACGTCAAGTAATCTACGTTCTAACGACTCACCAGGATTTTTCAAAGGCTTCGCTTTCAATGGGGACTTCATTCTAACTCCATGAACAAAAATAAAACCTGTTTAAATAATAGCCTAAACCCCCACGAAAACTAATTAGCAGCGGACGTGGGGCTTCGACCTCAGATTACTACGCAATATCACTTTCCACTTAAGTACTCCGCCATCCGATAATCACACAACTCAAGTGCTATTGATTCAAACATGTCGCGCTCACCAGCACTGACAATAAAGCTCGGCTCCATTCGGATGCCATCATTCACAAACCATGCTTGGTCATCTAGCTTATTTGCGGAACTAAACGCAGCGACAGGGTTCTTCAGCCAATAACGATACCAATCCAAGCTATCCGCACTTAACCTTTGTTCTTTCTGCTGCAAATCAACAGCAACGGCTTTCGGATAGCGGTGAATAATTTCCCAGCTTCGTGACGCGAGTTCTTTAAGATCAACACCTTTCATTTTTCCATTCACGAACCCAAAGCCATCAAGCTCGATAAACGCTTGCATTAACACAGCTTTGAAGCATTTGGTCATACTCGTCGACTCAACTGCTTGGCGTAAAAAAGCCCCATGACGATCATTCAGCGCCAACAGATCTTGATCATTCTCGAGCTTAGCCACCATGCCCAACCAACCGCCAAAACGCGAACGAATTTTAGCTCGGTTATAATGGCCAGCATGAAAGAACTCCGTGACTGTCGGTCGGTGACCTAACTCAACTTTCAATTCGTCGTAATCATCTTCCAGCGTTGAGCCCATCTCACGAACCAACTGCTGCCAAAAATCGACAATTTTGACATCAAAATTGACGTGGCAACCCTCCGCAAGCTGATAGTCATTGTTCATGATTCGCTTGGCACCGGCACGCAGTCCGCCAATTCCTAACAAACCCGAAGGCTTAATTAAAAACGATTTGTGATTACCAATAAAATCGAGGACGACCACGTGAGACTTACCGGTATCTGGAGACAGTCGCAAACCGCGCCCGAGTTGCTGTAAAAAGAGAATTTTTGATTCGGTTGGCCGTGCCATTAAAACTGTATCGACTGACGGTATATCGGTACCCTCATTGAATAAGTCGACGGAAAAGACCACGTCAATTTTCCCGGCACTTAACCATGCTAAGGCTTCATTGCGGCGGACATCGGAACCACTGTAAACGGCAACGGCCTTTACACCTTGCTGATTAAAATAATCCGCCATGAAATCGGCGTGGCGCTTCGATATACAGAATCCCAAAGTGCGCGTTTGTTTGTGCTTTAACCACGTCTGATAGATATGTTTTGCCCGCTTTTGTGTCGCAAAAGCAACGTCCAACGCAGAAGGAACAAATTGACCGTTGCGCCACGGAATTTCTTGGTAATCGACAAACTCATCATGAATTCCGTAATAATGAAACGGAACGAGGATTTTGTTCTCGATGCCATCGGTTATCGTGCGCTCAAAGACGAGGTTATTGTCACACAGGCTCAAAATATCCGATTGATCAGTGCGTTCCGGCGTAGCGGTTAAACCCAAAAGAAATGTCGGCTTAAAATAGCCAAGCAATTTCTGATAACCATGCGCGGTTGCATGGTGGAATTCATCAACCACCACGTAATCGAAGTGCGTTCGACTGAACTTTAGCAAGTGTTCTAGCTTGCCTAATGACTGAATCGAGGCAAATACAAAATCTGCATCGGTTTCCTTTTCAGCGCCATTATAAAAACCAATACTTTTATCGGGGAATAAAGCACTAAACGTGCGCTGCGCCTGCAATAATATTTCTTCCCGGTGCGCAACGAAAAGCACACGGGAGGCCTTAATTTGCTGGGCGTCGAATGCCGCTAACCATGTTTTTCCCATGCCCGTCGCCATCACCACCAGCCCGCGGCTATAACCGGCATTACGGCTTTCTTGCAGGGCAATGAGCGCCTCGGTTTGGGCGCTATTTGGGGTGAATTGTTCAGGCTCTGGCTCGTCTTCGATGTCCAAGACTTTAATCAAAGGCGCATTTTGTCGTGCGATTTCTTCAAACTGCTTGGTGTACGACTCGATGAGTTGTCGTGTTAATGGGTGCGCTTCAGAACCGTCAAAAATGGTTTCGAAACTACGGCGAATATGCGCGAACTCTGCTCGTGAGTTGTCGGAGTCTGGCTCCAAATCAAACCGAAGATTCCACTCCAAACCTGAGGTTAAAGCACTGGCACTTAAATTACTCGAGCCGACAAACGCTGTTCCAGCTTCTAACTCGGCAGCCCGCTCGCGCACGAAAATATAGGACTTAAGATGAAACGCTTTGCGGTCCGAGCATTTGTAGAGCTTAACCTGTGCACCACGCTGCTGCAGAAGTAACAATTGGCGAAGTGCTTGTGGGTGCGTAATGCTCAAATAATCCGACGTCATAATGCGAATGACGGCGTTGTTATTGACAGCATCAATCAGCGGATCGAGCAGTAGCGAAACACCAGAAGGCTGTGCAAACGAAACACAAATATCGATCGCGGTCGCATGATTAATTGCATGAACTAACTTGGGTAACAGCGGATCTTTCGATGTCCCTGTCGTCAGCAAATACCCCTGCGCCAGCCCCATCCTAGTTCTCCACCTTGACCAGTATCGCATTCAGCCATTGTTCATGCTCGCGGCCGGGGCGGGCGTCACCAGTCACCCATGTCTTCTGCACGGCTAAATCACTCTGCGCAATCACTTCCGTTAAACGCGCTTCGTCTAAATTAGTGAAGCGACGGCCACCACGCTCGGTTTCATCATCGCCGTACTTGAATGAGCAATAGAACACCCCGCCCGCTTTTAACTGCGCGGCTAAATGCTGAAACGTCGGGGGTAACTCAGTAAAGGGTACATGTAAAAGCGACGCACAGGCCCAAATCGCATCAACAGGCTCTTTAGCATTAAACTCTAAAAAGGTCGCTTGCACTGCTTGGTCAGCACCTAAGCGCTGGCGTGCAATCGTAATTAAAGCATCACTGGCGTCAAACGCGGTAACTTTGAAACCTTGCGACTGAAAGGCCATAGCATCGCGACCGGGACCACTGCCAGCGTCAACGATGTGCGCGCCAGCGGGCAATAAGGGCAGGAACTCTTGGTACAGTGCCGACATATCCACATCGGCGGTATCCGCATGAAATGCTGAAGCGTTTTGGTTGTAATAGTCAATGCTCATGAACGGCTATCCTTAGGTGTTTGCCCCATCATAGCCTAAATTTCCGCAAAGCCGAACCATTCGCATTTAGTTGCGACGCCCAATGTCGCAACTCCTATCAAAGCCCAACTCTCTCCCAAAAAAAGCATTTCAATTTGAAACGCCATGATTTCATTATGAAATAAAACATCCAATTCTGAAACGTCCATCCATTTCATTCCGAACACCTCATTAACCCAAAATTAACAAATAAACTGCTTATAAATCATGCAAATACAAATCTCACAACATTTCTGAAACAAAGTTGGCATTTATGTTGCTGAGTCTTTCAGGTGAAACACATTTCAGTCTTTCACTTTGTATTTTTCAAAATGGATGAGATGGAACCGTTATGACAAAGCCTTTGGATCACGTACGAATTATTGACCTGACGCACATGCTGTCCGGTCCCTACGCGGGTATGTTGTTGGCCGACCTCGGCGCCGACACGATCAAAGTTGAGCCTTTGCACGGTGAAGGAACACGCAAATTATTAGCCAATGATCCAAAGCACAGTTATGCGGGTCAGGGCGCTTATTTCATTACCTTGAACCGCAACAAAAAGAGCATGTGTATTGACCTGAAAACCGAAGAAGGGCTTCAGGTTTTTTATGACTTGGTGAAAGACGCGGACGTGGTGCTCGACAACTTCTCGGCGGGTGTGCCGACCAAGCTCAAAATCGACCACGAGCACTTAAAAGCCATTAACCCAAAAATCATTACCTGTTCGGTGACTGGGTTTGGCCAGAATGGTCCGCACTTCCAGCGCCCTGCGTTTGACCAAGTGGTGCAAGGGATTGGTGGTGGTATGTCGATTACCGGTCACGACGAAAACCATCCGACCCGCTCGGGCATTCCCATTGGTGACCTCGGTGGCGGCATGTTTGCGGTGATGGGTATTCTTGCCGCGCTCGAGGCACGTAATGCCAAAGGGCACGGTCAGCATGTCGACATTTCCATGCTCGACTGCCAAATCAGTATGTTGAACTACATGGCGACCATGTATTTCCTCAGCGGTGAAGATCCCAAGCCTCTCGGCAATAGTCATTTTGTTCATGTGCCTTACGACACCTTCCCGACCGCTGACGGCTTTGTCATTATCGCGGTCATTTTTGACAGCTTCTGGGTGAACTTACTCAATGTCCTCAATATCGACGAGCTACGCGACGAGAAGTACCTGACCCAGCCGGGCCGATTCGAAGACCGCCACCTGATTAACCACAAAATTTCCGAACTACTGAAAACCCAGTCGACTGACCATTGGGTTGAGCAACTCACTGCCGCGCGCATTCCTTGCGCACCGGTGAATCGCTTTTCGCAAGCATTGTCCGATCCGCAAATTCTGTTCCGCAAAATGGTGGTCGATATTCCCCAAGGCGACGGCCAGTTCGTCAAAGCACCGGGTAATCCGATCAAACTCTCGGTCGATACCGAGGACAGCTACACCGCTCCCCCGCAGCTTGGTGAACACACCGAGCATGTTCTTCAGCAGTTGGGCTACAGCGCAGAAATGATCGCGCAGCTCAAAGCTCAAAACGTCATTAAATAGGTATTCCCATGCGCGATTCTGTGATTGTGAATGAAGTTGGTCCACGCGATGGTTTGCAAAGCCTCGGCTCGGTATTGTCGGTATCGGACCGCATCGCCTTGATTCGGGCTTTAACCGATGCGGGCATCCGTCACATTGAAGCCGGCAGTTTTGTTTCGCCCAAAGCCGTGCCACAAATGGCTGGCACCGACGAGCTGTTGCAACAGTTACCGTTAACCGACAGCGTCAGCTATTCCGCCCTCGTGCCGAATTTACGTGGCTATGACAACGCGAAAGCCGCGGGTGCGCAAGCGGTGAATGTCGTGCTGTCCGTTACCGACACCATGAATCAAAAGAACATTCGCATGTCGCTCGCAGAAACCACCGCGGCCTGTGCTGAAATTGTGAAAACGGCGAAAGCTGACGGCATTCAAGCACAAGCGTATTTGGCCGTCGCTTTTACTTGTCCGTTCGAAGGCAAGGTGCCAGAACGCGTGGTGTTGGCGCTGGCTGAAAAAATGCTGAACGCGGGTGCTGACAAATTAATTATTGCCGACACCATTGGTGCCGCGAATCCTGCCGAAGTGCGCTCACTCGTGGCTAAAGTGACAAAACTTACTCATGCCAAGAACGTTTCCTGTCATTTCCATGACACCCGCGGCATGGGCTTAGCCAATACCTTGGCGGCGCTCGACTGCGACATTCGTGAGTTCGACAGTGCCATCGGTGGCATGGGCGGTTGTCCATTTTCACCGGGCGCCAGCGGAAATGCGGCCACTGAAGACGTAGTGCTGATGCTCGACAGCATGGGCTTAAAAACCGGCATCGCGCCGCTCGACTTAGTTGCTGCGATTGAAACTGCCAGCTCACTGGTCAACAAACAACTCGGTGGCCGCAGCTACAACTGGTTGAAACAACAGATCGCGAAGCAGTCGGGAGGCGAGCATGTTGCGTAAAATCGGTGGTGTTGCTGCACAAATCGCGCCATGGGCGGTACTTGGAGGTTTGGCCTACGCGGCAGCCTTCATTTCTCCACAAATCGAGCCGTTGGAACTACCGCAGCCGCTGGTTGAGTCCCGCGATATGTTCTTTGATGTTGCCGTCACTGACGATGGTACTGCATGGTTCGTTGGCACCGGCGGCACTGTGCTGCGCGGTGACCTTGACGCCGCAGATTGGCAGCGGATCAATATCGACAACAACAACCTACAAGCGATTGCCGTCGACGCCCGTGGTCGCATGGTGATTGCTGGTAATGGCGGTTGGTTGTACACCAGCGCCGACCAAGGTGACAACTGGGGTGCGACGCAGTTACCCCTGTCTGACTTTGCCAACAAGCTAACCGATGTGACCACCGACGGTCAGCAATTCTTCGCCATTGGCGAAATGGGCGCGGTCTACACCAGCTCGAACCTCATCACTTGGGACAGTCTTTCGGTCGACGAAGACATCAACCTCAACAGCATTTTTGTTGACGGCGACCAGATTTGGATTGCTGCCGAATTCGGTACATTGTTGCATTCAGCGGACGCCGGTGAAACCTGGCGTCGCCACGAACTTGGCGAAGAAAGTATCCGCGCCATCAGCTTCAACGGCAGCACAGGCATTGCTGTCGGCAACCAAGGCTTCGTTGCGGTCAGTCGCGATGACGGCGACAGCTGGGCGGTATTACCTGCACCGGGCAACGAACATTTATATGACGTGCTTTGGCAACACGACCAAGCGCAATGGGTGATTGTTGGCGACGCCGGCACCTTGCTGACGAGCACCGACGGCATCAACGGCTGGAAAAACCTGCGCAGCGCCGAGTCGGGCAACCAGTATTTCGCGCGCGCGGTGGCCTTCGGCGATTACACCTTGGTCGCCGGCCGACTGCTCGGCAAACTCAGTCATGACCATCACTCGGATCACGCTTCGCAGTGGTTCAGCCTTCCGAACACAACGCAAGAGATGACCCCATGAGTATGAATCAATTTGCCACTTGGTTGGCCGCTTCGTGTATTCGTCACCGCAAGGCGACGGTTGCTATTATTGTCATCTCAACCTTGCTCATGGCACTCAGCCTGTTCCGTATTGACGTGCGCACTGTGTTCAGCGACATGGTGCCGAGCAATCATCCTTATGTGGAAGTGCACGAGCAATACAAAGAAACCTTCGGCGGGACCAATAAGGTTTCTGTTTTAGTCAAAGCACGTGACGGTGAGATTTTCCAACGCGAAGTGCTCGAAGAAATCCAGCGCGTCACGCGCGGCATGGAAACCGTTACGGGCGTTAACCCATTCCAAATCGTCTCGATTGCCTCGCGCCAGCTGAAGTCAATTAATGCGTCGTCGATGGGCATCGAGAGTGTGCCGCTGATGTGGCCGGACGTACCAACGGCAGACGGCGACATTGAAGCCTTGCGCGAAGCGGTCATTAACAATGCCTTGGTCTATGGCATTTACGTTGACCTTGAACTTGAGTCGGCGCTGATTCAAATCGACTTTTACGACCAGCTTGTCGACTACGCCAAAATTCTGCCGGAAATTCAAAGCGTGTTGGATGTGTCGCCGGTGTCCCACTTAGTGACCCATCACGTCGTCGGTGAGCCGATTCTTTATGGTTGGGTGCGTTATCACCTCGACGAGACCGTGACGATTGCCCTGATTTCACTCACCGCGATGTTGGTTGCGCTGTTTATTCTCAACCAAACGTGGCGCGGTACCATGCTGCCGCTGCTCAGTGGTGTAGTTTCGGCGATTTGGGCGCTGGGCTTAGGTGTCTTGTTTGGTTTCAATTTCGACCCGCTGGTGATTGTCGTCGCCTTCATTATTACCGCCCGATGTTTCAGTCACGCGGTGCAGTTAATCGTCCGCTTCGATGACCTCGTCGACGATGATGGCGTTGAGCCGCGCAAAGCCGCAGAAGTGACACTGAAAGAGTTATTCCGTCCCGGTTTACTCGGCATTGTTTCCGACGCCGGTGCGATTCTCTGTGTGGTCGTGACGCCTATTCCATTGCTCCAGAAAGTCGCCATTATCGGTGCCATTTGGGTCCTGACGATTGGTTTCTCGGCCGTTATTTTAACGCCGGTCCTGTTGAGCTGGGTGAAGAAGCCGCTGCCAAAGGCGCATCCATTGAACTGCCGTCCGCTGCTCAATGCCGTGCTTGGTGTAGCCGCCAAAGTGGTCGAAACTCGCGCGCGTTTCGCCGTTATTCCAGTAGTGTTAGTGCTGATGACTGGCCTGCTCTATCAGGCGGTGCAAATCAACATTGGCGACACCGACCCCGGCTCGCCGATTCTGTGGGAAGACTCGTCATTCAACCAAGATAATGCGTTAATTAACGATCGTTATCCCGGCTCCGAACAAATGTTTATCGTCCTAGAGAGTGACGAAATGGACATTCTCAAGCGCCCAGACGTGCTGCAGTGGATGCAAGACTTCCAACGCCGAATTGAACGGTTACCCCATGTCGGCGGTACGGTGTCGCTCGCCGATATCGTCACTGACGTTCGCCGTAACTTGTACGAAGGTAACCCGCGCTATCGCGAGCTGGGTGCGTCACAACTGGAAAACGGTGAGCTAATCAGCTTCTACATGCAAGGTGCGGCACCGGATGATCTCGCTCAGTTTGCCGACGCTACGTTTACCACGGGTTCCGTACTGATTTTCCTGCGCGACCGTCAAGGTGAAAACCTGCGCCAGACCACCTATCAGATCAATCGCTTTATTGATGAGCATCCGCTCGATGGCGTCACGGTGCGCTTGGCTGGTGGCTCGTCGGGCATGATTGCGGCAGTGAATGAAATTTTACTCAACGACCAAATTGAAGCGGTCGCCCTCGCCTTACTCGTGGTCATCATCAGTTGTTTAGTGGTGTACCGTTCGTCGGCTAGCGGCATCTTCTTTATCGTGCCGGTGCTGATTTCCAACATTGTTACGTTTGCCTTTATGTCGTGGCAAGGGATTGGCATGAGCATCAGCACGCTGCCGGTCGTCGCTTTGGGCATTGGCCTCGGCGTTGACTACGCCTTCTACATTGTTGATTCAGTCAAAGAATACCTCGAGAAGAACCCGCTCGCCGATCCGGTCGAAGCGATTCACCAGTCGGTCTTTACCGCCGGTCGTGGCGTGCTCTTAACGTCGGTCACGCTCGCTGCGGGGGTGCTGTTCTGGTCGCTTTCATCGCTGCGCTTCCAGGCCGAGATGGGCACGTTAATCGGACTTTGGCTGCTGACCTCAGCGTTCTCGTCACTGTTTGTCATGCCGTCATTGGTTCGCGTTCTCAAACCGAAATTCATTTTTGGCGACCACGCCAATCACCACCGCTCAGTGGTACCCGAGCGGGAAACTGTAACTTCACAGCAATAACAGGGTAACACGATGAAAACACAACAACAGAAATACCGAGGAGGTCGTGTCCTACTAACTGGAGTCGCTGTAGCGGTGGCGTTGGGCTTACAACCCGGAACCGCGCAGGCGAACAGCTCTAATTGGCTGGGACAAGATTGGGAAGTGAGCGGTTATATCCGCCAGCATCTTTCATTCAACTTAGAAAACCCGACGTTGGTTGGCCCCGACGGCGAACAACGTGGTAATTACCGCCATGACTTGTCGATGTCGCGGACCATTTTGAACGTCGGTCTGTATCGCGATTTTGGCAACGTCCGCTTTAAAGTGGCCGGTCGCATCTCGCGCGAACAGTCCACCGACTACATGAAAGACTTGCAGTCAGTGATGGACGAATGGGCCATGACGGGCGGTGCGCCAGGTTCATCCGTTAATCTGCGTAAAGACGTGTATGACGAAGAAGACTTACGCGAATTCTGGGTCGAAGGCGGTTTTGCTGACAACTGGGAATACAAAGTCGGTCGCCAACAAATCGTGTGGGGCGAAACTGACTTTTTCACCTTACTTGACGTGATTCACGGCTATGACTTCCGCTGGCGTTCATTCTTAGAGCCGGAAAACGAAGAGCTGCGTAAGCCGCTAAACATGGTGAGTTTGGTGCGTCGATTTGACGACCAAAATGCCAGCTTGCAGTTCGTCTATGTGCCGGGCAGCCTGAATGACAATCAATATCGTGGCAACAGCTACGACGTTGAAGGTGGCCGTTGGGCGAACAACCCCAACAAAGGGATTACCTTTGCGAGTGCGCCATTCGGTGCCAACGTGCGTTACAACTATCGTCACCCCGACGCGGATCTGCGCGATGACTCCTACGGTTTACGCTGGTCAGGTATTGCTGGGGATTGGGGCTATTCATTAGCGTGGTTCCATGGCCCAAGCCAAGATCCGGTTGCTAATGCAAACCCAGCTACAAATCCGGGCGAGCCACAACTGCAAACCGGTCCATATAAGGGCGTTTACCAAGGTGGCGCGACCGAAGCGGGTGAATTTATTTATCCGTTCATCGATGTCTTTGGCTTTACCGCGAATAACTACTTCCCCGGCATCGACGCGGTTTTCAGTACCGAAGTTGCCTACGTACCGAAGTCACCTTACAACGTCGGTCTTTACAGCATTGCTGAAGGTCCCGGTTGTGGTTTCTTCCCTGGCTTCTGTGGTATTGCCGAGAAATCGGTGTTGTCGACCATGCTGCGGATGGACAAGCAGGTCAACCTGCAAAACGTGATTGGCACCAGCCGTCCGTCGTTCTTATCGGTGCAGTTGTTCAATACTTGGATTACCGATTACCGGGCAGACGAGCAGCTGGTTAACTTGGCCGGTTTCGGTGGTGCAGCGCGTGAACACAGCACCATCCTTACTGCCATTCTTGGTATGAACTATTCCAATGACCGCATTAACCCCACGCTCGCGGTCGGTACTGACCTGACCTATGGCGGCGGTTTTATCATTCCGTCTGTGGAGTTCGCCTACGGCAACAATATCCGTGTGCGCTTAGAAGCGGACATCTTCTTCCACAAGCGCGACCAAGACTTGCCGTTGCAAGGCTTCAATCGCACTAACTTGTTCGGTTACTTCTCTGGCAATGATCAGTTTGTAGCCCGACTCACGTATCAGTTCTAAGGAGAGCGACATGAAATCATTTAATTTGAAAACGCTCGTCACATTGTCAGCAGCTGCTCTTCTGAGCTCACATATGGCTTTTGCTGCTGAACTTGCTCCGGGTGATGTTATCAATGCAAGTAACGTCAACGATCGCTTGGGCGACACCTTCGAAGGTCATGCCCTGCGCGATTTATTGTCCGAACGGCAAGTGTACCTGATTCAAAACGAAGGCTTAGTGATCACCTTAAAAGCGTCTGAGCCGGTTGAGTTAGGTCGTGACTATTTGGCCGCTACAGAACAATACCGTGGTACGGTCACCTTCAATCCAGAAACGCGCATGATGGAAGGCTGGCAAGCCGGTATTCCATTCCCCGACGTGAGCATGGACGACCCCCATGGTGCAGAAAAGCTGATTTGGAACCACCACGTTGCTCAGCCAACGAAGAACTTCCAAGACTATCAAAGCTTCGCTTACTTGTTTGTTGACGGCCGTCGTGGTCTGGAACGGACGCAAGAGTGGGTGCTGCAGCGCTACTACATGAAAGGTCGTTTAGGTGAAGAGAACCATAGCGAAGGCGATGGCGATATCCTTTGGAAGCAGCTGCTCTACGCAACATTCCCCGCCGATATTCGTGGTTTAGGTTTATACACCGTGCGCTACGACAGCCCACGACTAGATGACAGTTGGGCTTACTTGCGCTCAGTCCGTCGTACCCGTCGTTTGTCCGGTGGTACTTGGATGGATCCGATTGGTGGTACCGACCAGCTCAACGACGACATCGAAATCTTTAACGCTCACCCAACCTGGTATCCGGAATATCGCATTCTTGATCGCCGCCACATGCTCGTGGTCGCGAACAGTCAGCGCATTCCATGGGACCAAAGTGCTCGCGGCAACGCGCAATTCCCGATTGTTGATCTAGAGTCGAGCCCGGCATGGAACCCAAGTGATGAGTGGGAAGTGCGCGAAGTGTGGGTGGTTGAAGCGATTGCTCCGCCTGAGCATCCGTACTCGAAAAAAGTCATGTACATGGACACCGAGTTTCCACGTTTTTACATGGCTGACGTCTATGACCGCCGTGGTGATTTCTGGAAGTGGATGAACTACAACCTGCGCACCTTAGAAACAGAAGATGGCGACCGTGGTATCGTCTCTAACGCCGGTTTCACCATTGATTACCAACGCCGTCACGCGACCATTTTCGTGCTTGCACCGAATGCTCGCTTGAACACTCAAGGCGTCGACGGTAACTCGATTAGTTTACGTGAATTAGAACGAGCGGCAGTGCGTTAAGCACTGCTCGCCCTAACAAAATAAGAGCAGTACCGAGGAGGAATTATGAGTTATCGATTAGGCGTTGACGTTGGAGGTACCTTTACGGACCTTCTTCTCATCAACGATGACACCGGCGCAACGTATACTGCGAAGGTTCCATCCACACCAAAGGACTCGTCGATTGGTGTACTCAATGGTATCGAAAAGATCTGCCGCACATCGGGCGTTGATCCGAAAGAAATCCGCAAAGTGATGCACGGCACCACGGTGGCGACCAATGCGATTTTAACCCGCAAGGGCGCCAAAGTCGGCTTGGTCACCACCAAGGGCTACAAGCAGGTGCTGCACATTGCCCGTTCGTTTGTGCCTGGCGGTCTCGGCGGTTGGGTGATCTTCCAAAAAGGCGAACTACTTGCGACCTTGGAACACACCATTGAAGCGAACGAGCGGATTGCTGCAGACGGCTCAGTGGTTACCGTGCTGGACAAAGATGCGATTCGTCGCGAGCTTGAAGTCTTGCGTGATAAAGGTATCGAAGCCCTCACCGTGTCCTTGATCAATGCCTATAGTAACGGCGTGCATGAGCAAGAAATCGCCGCCATTGCGGCTGAAGTCATGCCCAATGTGCCGGTTTCTATTTCCTCGGACGTTGTACCTAAAATGCAAGAGTACGAGCGCACAGAAACCACCGTGGTGAACAGTTATGTGCGCCCGGAAGTTTCGAAGTACATTGCCAATTTGGAACGTGAACTGAAGTCACGTTTAGCTGACGATGTTGAACTCTCGATTCTACGTTCAGACGGCGGTTTGTCCGCTTGCGACTCGGCGGCCGACACGCCGGTGAACTTGCTATTATCTGGTCCTGCCGGCGGTGTTGCTGGAGCAATTTATTTCTGCAGCCGTGGCGGCTTCGACAAGGTACTCACCTTCGATGTCGGTGGTACCTCAACCGACGTCGCTTTGATTGAAAACGGCAGCGCTCGCCTGCGCCGGGAAACGCGCGTCGGTGATATTGCCGTACGTGCACCTTCGGTGGACGTGCGCACAATCGGTGCCGGCGGTGGTTCGATTGCCTTCGTACCGGATCTGACCAAAGCTTTGCGCGTTGGCCCTGACAGTGCCGGTGCTGAGCCAGGTCCTGCGGCTTACAACAAAGGTGGTGAACTGCCAACCACCACTGACGCCAACGTGGTGCTCGGTTACTTGCCAGCCAACCAAAAACTTGGCGGTGACATGCAAGTTCGTAAAGATCTTGCTGAGGCGGCGGTACAAAAAGTCGCCGACGCCATGGGTATTTCCTTGTATGAAGCAGCGGAAGGTATTGTGCGGATTGCTAACGAACACATGTTCGGTGCGTTGCGCTTAATTTCCGTTGAGCAAGGTTACGATCCGCGTGAATTTGCCTTGTGTGGTTTCGGTGGTGCCGGTCCATTGCACGCCAATGCCCTCGGCATGCTGATGAACGCATGGCCGGTTATCGTGCCACCAGCGCCGGGTGTTTTGTGTGCTTACGGCGACGCAACGACCCGGGTGAAAGACGAAGCATCACGCTCGTTAATTAAAGGATTCTCGAAGATTTCCGACCAAGAAGTTCTGAAAATTCTCGAGCAACTGACCGAGCAAGTGCAGTCATCGCTAGCTCGCCAAGACATTCCGCGTGATCAGCAAAGCATTGTTTGGCAGGCGGATTTACGCTACCAAGGACAAGCCTTGTTGTTGACCCAAGACGTCGACCCAGAAGCGCTGCGTGAGCAAGGTTCGCAGTTGTTGTCGAAGTCGTTTGACGCTGAGCATGAGCAGCTCTTTAGCTTTGCCCTCGACGAAGAGCATGAGCTGGTCAACTTGCGGGCGATTGCCCGCGCTCCACGGCCGAACATTGCTGAAAAGCAGTTTGGTACCGAGCAACGTGACCTTGAGAGTGCGCGCATTGGCGAGAGTGAAATTTACTTCCAAGGGAAGCACTACGACGCCCTGCACTACAATCGCGATTTACTAACCCCAGGCCATCGTATTCAAGGACCTGCCATTGTGCTGGAAATGGATTCCACGACCGTTATTTTCCCCGGCTACGAAGCGCTGGTGGATAAGGTTGGGAACTTGCTGATTCAGCCTGAAAACGGTGGAAAGGAGTAACATTATGCCAGCTACTATTGTGCACACGAATGAACAAGCGTTTCAGCGCATCGACGTTGAAACTGTGACTCTCGATATTATCGAAAACGCCATGGCCAACGCCCGTAACGAGATGGACGCGGTACTTTTCCGCACCGCCATGTCTCCGGGTATTCGCGAGCAAGGCGATGCCTTCCCAATGATTGCCAATCATGAAGGCAAAATGGTCGTCGGCCAATTCGGTTCGTTTATTACCGGCTTCATTCAGTCGTATGGCGGTACCATTGAAGACGGCGATATTTTCTTAACCAATGACCCGTACATGTGCGACGGCGCGGTCAGTCACTTGCCAGATTGGTTGGTGATGGTACCAATTTTCAAAGACGGTCGCTTGATCAACTGGGCAGCGATGTTCGGCCATATGTCCGACGTCGGCGGTAAGGTACCGGGTAGTTTGCCGACCGACGCGAAAACCATTTTCGAAGAAGGCATTCGCATTCCACCGTTAAAGATCTACAAAAATGGTGAACTCAATAGCGACGTGTTGGATTTAATTCTGCACAACGTCCGAGTGCCCCGTTGGAACAAAGCGGACTTCAACGCCATTGTTGCCGCCTGCCGCACCGCGGGTAAGCGTTGTGTCGAGCTAGCCGAACGGTTCGGCGACGACACCTATATCAGCGCACTGCAGATGATGCTTGAACGGAACTATGTGGCGATGCGTGAAATTATTCGCATGGTGGTGCCAGAGTCGAAGCAATCATTCGAGGATTATATTTGTGATGACGGCGCCGGCCTTGGTCCTTACACCATTCGCTGCACCATGTGGCGTGAAGGTGACAAGGCGATTTTCGACTTTGCCGGTACGGATCCACAAGCACCGTCGTCGGTGAACTTCTACTTGAACGAAGAGATGTTCAAGATGTTCTTCGGCGCGTTCACCATTAACTTGTTTGACCCGTCGATTCTCTTCAACGACGGCTTCTACGACCTAGTCGACGTGCGCATTCCGCAAGGCTCGATCTTGAAACCGAACTTCCCGGCGGCGTTGTCCTGCCGTACTCACCTGTTAGGTCGGATTTTCGATGTCATGGGCGGTCTGCTTGGTCAAGGTACACCGGACGCCATGAGTGCTGCGGGCTTCAGTGACTCGCCCCACTTCATGTACTCAGGTTATGACGAGAATGACGAGTGGTTCCAGCTGTTCCAGATCGGCTTTGGTGGTATTCCAGGACGTCCAGTCGGCGACGGTGTTGACGGTCATTCACTGTGGCCGGGCTTCACCAACGTGCCGAACGAGTTTATTGAAGCCTATTTCCCGCTGCGTATCGAAACCTATGAGTCGATTCCGGATTCCGGTGGCGCCGGTAAACATCGCGGCGGTAACGGTATTCGAGTGGGCTATCGCTTGTTAGCTAAAGGCGAGATTTCGATTCACGATGATCGCTGGCTGACTTATCCGTGGGGCGTAAACGGTGGCGATCCGGGTCAACGTAGCCGCAAGATCCTGAAGAAAACCAATGGCGAAGAGATCATTTTGCCGTCGAAGTGCGACAACATTAAGGTCGAAAAAGGCGACTTGGTGATCTTTGATACTTGGGGTGGCGGTGGCTGGGGTGACCCACTCGAGCGTGACCTCGAGGCCATGAGTGCGGACATTAAACGCGGCTTGATTAGCGTCGATGGTGCCCGTCGCTATGGTGTCGTTGCTGATGCGAACGGTGTCATTGACGCAGCAGCAACCGAGCAGTTGCGCGCCAGCTTACGTGACAGCCGCAGCGAGGCGTTGCCCTTGTTCAATCGTGGTGGCACGATTGAGGAAATCAAAGCGCGTGCCTTGGCTGAAACTGGCCTTGAAGCGCCAGCAACACCGGTATGGGAGCGTTAAGTATGGCATTAGCACAGCGAGATATTGGCGCGGGTAAGACCTATGCATTGATCCTCGTCGACCTCAGTGTTGGGTTTACCGACCCAACACGCAGTCCGCTCGCTACGGCGTCGGACGCTGTGATTGAAGCCAATCAAATCCTGCTGACGTGGTTCCGTCAGCAGGGTTTTCCCTGCTTTTTTACCACGGTTGTGTATGACAACGAGGCGCAAGCCTCGGTGTTTCGAGAAAAATTACCGGCTTTAAACGTGCTTCAGCGCGGTTCCGGGTTGGAAGCGATTGATCATCGTTTGCATCGTCAAGCCGGTGAAGTGGTGATTGAAAAACAATGGGCCAGCGCCTTTTTTGGCACTGACCTCGCCGAACAACTTGAAGCGGCAGATGTTGATGGTGTAGTCGTGACGGGCTTAACCACCAGCGGTTGTGTGCGGGCGACGGTGGTTGATGCACTGCAACACAATTTGCGCGTGATTGTGCCGCGCGAAGCGGTCGGTGATCGCGACGAGGCTGCCCACGCAGCAAACCTACGTGATTTAGCCTTGAAGTACGTTAATGTATTGTCTCTGGCGGAAACGTTAGCGACGCTTGACGAGGTGGTGCATGATTAGCCCTCGGCTGGTGCTGATTTTCATTGCAAGTTGGCTGTTAGTGGCCTGTGTCACGACAAGCCCACAACTCACGCCAGCACAACAAGTTGTGCAACAACAGCTAAGTAATGAAGGTGAGTCCTGTGCGGCCTATCGTCAGGCCTACGTGCGAAGCTTTGTCGCCCACGTCGCGGCCATGAGCGCCGGTAACGAACGGCAACAGGCCGCTGAACGCACGCGATTACAAACGCTGGCCGACGACGAAACAACGACGACTCAATGCACGCGCCCATTGTGCATTATCGAGCCCCAGCAGAACGGTACCTTGACCTCTTGGTGCGGTTACCGTTTCGCTGACAGTAGTCAAGACGAAGTGCATCAATGGGTGCAGTGGCAACAGGTTGAGCCGCGAATATAGGAGTCCTCATGGCAGGCGCAACGCTTTACGACAAACTTTGGCAAGAACACGTGGTGACTACACTTGATGACGGCACCAGCTTGCTCTATATCGACCGGCAGTTACTGCATGAAATTACCTCGCCCCAAGCCTTCGATGGTTTGCGTCAGTTTGACCGTAAACCGTGGCGTTTAGATGCGAATTTAGCGGTGCCCGACCATGCGGTACCGACCCGTTTTCGTGAACATGGTCTGATTGGCATTCAAGACGCCATTGCTCGTAAGCAAGTGAAAACCCTCGCCGAGAACTGTGCGGAATTCGGCGTCGAGCTATTTGATTTAACCGACGCACGGCAAGGTATTGTCCATGTAATTGGCCCCGAGCAAGGTCTAACCCTGCCGGGCATGACGCTGGTTTGCGGAGATTCGCATACCTCCACCCACGGCGCGCTGGCGACCTTGGCGATGGGTATCGGCACCAGTGAAGTGGAACATGTATTAGCAACGCAAACCTTACGCACGCAGAAGTTAAAGAATATGCGCGTCACCTTCGACGGCCACTTACCGCCAGGTCTTGGCGCCAAAGATCTGATTCTCGCTTTGATTGAGAAAATCGGCACCGCCGGTGGCCGTGGCTATGCGATTGAATATGCCGGTGACGTGGTGCGCTCACTCAGCGTCGAAGCTCGCATGACCTTATGTAATATGACCATTGAAGCGGGCGCCCGCGCCGGTTTGGTCGCGTTCGATGAGGTAACAGCGGCTTACGTGCGCGGACGTCCACGGGCACCGCGAGGCGAAACCTTGGCGCAAGCCGAAGACTATTGGCGCACGCTGCACTCTGACGCAGACGCGTCGTTTGACACGGAAGTGCATATTGATGTGTCGAACCTTGCCCCGCAAGTCACGTGGGGCACCTCGCCGGAAATGGTGATTGGCGTCGACGGCCAGATTCCAAGCTTGGCTCATGCCCGCGACGGTGACCAAAGCAGCATGCAACGCGCACTGACTTATATGGGACTCAAGCCCGAACAAGCGTTACTTGGCTTAGCCATCGATAAAGTTTTCATTGGCTCGTGTACCAATGCTCGAATCGAAGATCTGCGTGCCGTCGCCGAGCTGGTTGCAGGCGAACGGGTTTCCGCCAACGTCGAACAAGCGATTATTGTGCCGGGGTCTGGTTTAGTCAAAGCACAGGCCGAAGCCGAAGGTTTGGCGGATATTTTTCTTGCTGCAGGCTTCGAATGGCGCGACTCTGGCTGTTCCATGTGCTTGGGTATGAACGACGATAAACTCGGCGAGTTTGAGCGTTGTGCCGCCACCTCGAATCGCAACTTTGAAGGGCGGCAAGGCAAAGGGGGGCGAACCCATCTCATGAGCCCGATCATGGCCGCAGCCGCTGCGATTCACGGTCAAATCACTGATGTGCGGGAGTTACTCAAATGAAACCATTTACCACGGTCAAAGGGATTGTCGTTCCCTTTCCGCGCGCCAATATTGATACCGACGCCATGTTGCCGAAAAACTACCTGAAAAAGCTTGAGAAGTTTGGCTATGGTGATTTTCTTTTCGACGACGAGCGCTATTTGACACCGGGTGATGTCGATATCGACCCCAGCACGCGGCGCAAAAATCCAAGCTTTATTTTGAACCAAACACCGTACAACCATGCGGAAATTGTCGTGGCCGGTGCGAATTTTGGTTGCGGTTCAAGTCGCGAGCATGCGGTTTGGGCATTACGTGACTTTGGAATTCGCGCCATTATTGCACCGAGTTTTGGCGACATTTTCTGGCAAAATTGCTTTAACAACGGTCTCTTACCGATTACCCTCAGTGACGCTGAGGTAAAACAAATATTGGCCATTGAGTCGCGTTCGGTGCAGAGTTTGCAATTGACCATCGACCTTGATGCGCAGACGGTGGCAACCGATGAGCAGGTTTGGTCATTCGAAATTGACGCCAATAAAAAGGCACCGCTGTTGGCTGGGCTTGACAGTATCGGCGAGACCTTTCGCGAAAAAGACGCTATTTTGCAGTTCGAACAACAACGTCGACAACAACGCCCTTGGCTTTTTCAGTCCGGGGACTAACCTTTACAGCGGGAGAGTGCCGTGGAGTTTTCCAATAAACAAGCGAGTAAAGTACGTCTTTGTTTAATTGGTAACACCAAACTGAATAAGATGGTGCACTCGCTGTTGCCTGAATTTCGCGATGTGGCCGACGTCACCATTATTGACAGTATTTTTAATGACGCACTGCATGCCGCCCGGCGTTTGATTGAGCATGACGCAATTGATGTGTTCATGAGTGCCGGGGCAAATGCTTTTTACCTACAAGATACCTTGCCCGTTCCGGTCGTTGCATTGGAAATGAACCAGAGTGACCTGTTTGTGGCGCTGTTAAAGGCACGCGCCGTGAGCAGTGAGGTGTTGCTTTTAACTCACGCTCATCAGCTGTTACAAACCGATGTCGGTGCCTATTTTCAAGGGCTAAACATTACCCACAAAACCTACACCACTGTCGACGAAGCAAAAGACCTGTTTAACAACATGCAGCCCTCGCGTTTTGGCGTGGTGATTGGTTCGAGCTTTGTTTGTGATTTGGCCGAGGCTGCTGATATTCCCTATGTGATGGTGTACTCGCGGGAGTCGTGTCGAAACTTGATTCAGCGCGCCATCGACCGTGCAGTGACCGAGAAACGGCGGCTTGAGCAGACCGCGTTCGCCGAGTTTTTGTTGGAGAACACGCAAACCGCCTCGATTGTCACCAATGCCGACGACATTATTGTTCACTTTAATCCCGGTGCGGCACAGCTTATCCCCGGTTTAAAACCGCAGCGCCGGATCGACCGCGTGCTCGATTCACGTTTTTTGCAAAGTACCAGCGTTTCGGCTGAAAGTATTACCTTGAATGAGCGGCTCTGCCATGTCGACAAACGACCCTTTGAGGTGAACGACGAGTTGGTTGGCTATCTCTATCGCTTCCGCGCCACGCCAATGTCGACCATTAGCGACGCGAAAAGTCAGTCACGCTTGATTCACCGCTCGCACAAAATGAGCGAAGTTGCCAAGTTACTCAAGGTCTACGGCGCGACCCCCGGCACGGTTCTGTTACAAGGCGAAACCGGCACAGGTAAAGAGTTAGCGGCACGCGAAATTCATTACGCCTCGCACTTCTCCGAAGGGCCATTTATTGCGATTAACTGTGCGGCGATTCCGAGCGAATTGTTCGAGTCAGAATTATTTGGTTATGCCGACGGTGCCTTCACCCATTCCCGCAGTGGCGGCAAGTCAGGGCTGTTAGAGTCCGCGAACAATGGCACCTTTTTTATGGACGAGATCAATGCCCTGCCGATGCCGCAGCAAGCGAAACTGCTGCGAGTGCTACAAGAGCGTGAAGTTCGCCCTGTTGGTTCACGGCGCTCGATTCCGTTGAATATTAAGTTTGTTGCCGCCTGCCATCACGACCTGATGGAAGAAGTGCGCGCTGGTAATTTCCGCGAAGATTTGTATTACCGGCTGAACGTGTTCATCGTTAATTTGCCGCCACTGAAAGATCGGCTTGAAGATCTTGAACCCCTCATGACTTATTTTATGAATAAGATCGCCGAGCAGTATCAAATTGACATCGATATTGACGAGTTAATTCGAGAGTTGCTGCCGGACTTTAGTCACTATCATTGGCCCGGCAATGTTCGTCAGTTGGAAAATCTGTTGGAGCGAATCGTCGTTTCTTCGTCGATTTATGGTTTAAACGACACCTTCCGCCAAGCACTGCGGCAAATTGCGCCAGAGGTTTATCAACGCCAGCAACCGACGCGTAGTAACGGTCACAACGGCAATACCTTGCAGCAAGTCGAACGGCGGAAAATTATTGAAGCGCTCGAACGCTTTAATGGTAACCGCACGCGCACCGCCGAGTTTCTTGGTATTAGTCCGACAACCTTGTGGCGTCGCCTGAAAGAGCTCGAGCTTTAGGCCGACACCGGCTTCCCGACCACCCGCTGCCCCCTTGTGATTTCTCCAACGTCTTGAAAACGAATGGGTAAACCCATGCCAGTGAAAATACTCGGCGTGTCTTGTAAGTGAAAATGCAGGTGTGGCTCGGATGAGTGGCCGGTATGACCGCAGCGACCAATTTCGTCGCCTGCTTGTACGCGATCACCTATTTTGACCGGGATCGTGCCTTTAATTAAGTGTGCATAAAATCCATACTCGCCGTCGGCGTGGCGAATCACCACGTGGTTGCCAGCAAAGTGACGACAAAGAAAATCGGCGATACCGAAGCCAACCAGCGGTGCTGGACCAATTTTATCGACGACATCGACCACTTCGCCGGCGGCCGCTGCCAGTATCGGCTGGTCGTAGCAGAAGTAATCACGCAAACGCGCACCTTGACCGCGGTGACGACGATAATCTGCGTCTGCTTGCACGAAGTCATAAGCATAGCGTTGCGCCAGTACTTGCCACGAATGGGAGGTTGCTTCATTCAGCCCGCCATTAAATACCAACCACTCGCCAGCGAACGGCAACCGATACTCGACTTGTGTTTGGTAATTAGCATTCTCAGCTTCGTTGCCTTTTAAGCGCTTCGCCGCTTCCGCTTGACCAAAGATCTGGCGCATTTGCTGAACAAACTGAAACGGGTTTAAGGCTGAAAGGATTAACGTCGGATAGAACGTTAAGAAAAACATGTATTTTCCAGCATAACGAATCGGTCCCGAAATCGGCCAGTCGTACGCCGGATGGCGCTCATGCTCGAGTTCCGTGCCAGCATTGGCGATTTTTGCCAACAGCCATGCAAAAAAGAAGTACAACAGAAAATAGCCGAGTAGTTTCAGCCAGCCGCTCGGATCGTAGTCAAACGCACTCCGGCTGATAAAAAGCAGTAAAAAATAGCTCGGTAATGCACACACAATGGGCATGTACCATGCCTTCATCCAGTCTCGCTTGGTCATATCTTCACTCGCTTAAGTTCAATGCCTTCGACTGTAGTGAGGGCGTAGCGCCGTGGCAATACCTTGCGCTTTTCTATTTGCAAGCTATCTTATATTGATATTAAAACTATCAATAATTGATATATTTTAGGACGGATAACATGGCACTTACGGCTCTCACGGTCCAGCGCTGTCTCGCACGCATTAAACAAGAGCTCAAACGCAAAGGAATCACCTACGCGGTATTGGCGGAGCGGATGGGCTTGTCGGTGGTCACGGTCACGCGCATGCTCAATCAAGACGACATTTCATTACAGCGCTTGCTCGTACTTGCCGACATTTGTGGTCTCGATGGCATTGAGCTGGTCGATTCGGCGATTGAATCGCATGGCAGTCATTACTTTTTTACCGACCGCCAAGACGCGGCTTTTGCGGAAAAGCCGCATGTTTATGCCTATTTTGTCGCCCTGTTTTTTGAACAGCAGTCGCCACAGCAAATTGCCGATCGGTTTTGCTTGAGCGAGCTCAGCACCTATCGTTATTTGCGTGAACTAGAAAATTTAGAATTGCTCAAGCTCGAACCGGGGAATCAAGTGAAGTTTTTGGTCCGAGCGCCGCTGGGTTTTCACGCCAATAGCCGTGTGCTGCGCCAGTCCATCGCCAATGCCTTGGCCGATACCAGTGCTCGGCTGATGCACGACACCCGCGAACCACTCGACTTTATGTTGCTCAAACCCATGCACTTACCCGAACCCACCGCGCGCAAACTCCAACAGGAGTTACGCCAAGTCATCGACAAATATGCCGAAGCCTCCGAACTGCTCTTCGCCAATCAACCCAGCTGCCAAGTCGCCGTCGCCATGCATGCCACCGACACAACCTCAGAACCGGCTATTATTCCGCTGGATTCGTGTTAGCTTATCGCCAGAAACCGCAAAATCCCCACCAATCAGCAACTCCTCAGGTTTTGCTCATGACTTTCTGTCCGAAGCCGCTCTAACCTGTTCGCGTTTATTCAACATTGGAGGTGGTTATGTCGTGGTTTCGAGTTTTAGGTTGGGGGTTTGTGCTGGCGTTACTGGTTACACCGGCAATTGCCATGCGTTTTAGTGACGAAGTGCAATGGACAGCGTTTGATTTTATTGTCGCCGCTGTGTTGCTTGGTGGTACGGGATTGTTCATTGAATTGGGGGCGCGCTTGTCGACCAATATTGCGTACCGCGTCGGCATGACGATAGCAGTGATCAACTGCTTGCTTATTGTCTGGTTAAACCTTGCAGTTGGCATTATCGGCAATGAAGAAAACCCAGCCAACGCCATGTATTTGAGTGTGCTTGGCTTGGTGGCCGTGGGTAGCGTCGTGGTGCGCGCGAAGGCCAACGCAATGAGCTGGTTAATGATAGCCACAGCGATTACACAACTTTGTATTTCGCTTGCAGCTGTGCTTTTAGAAATACCTGCTGATTTACAGCCGGCATTTTTCTTAAATTCGGCGTTTGCGATTTTATGGCTAATTGCAGCGGGACTATTCAAAGTCGCTAGCGGTCGTTATGATGAGGACAAACCGGCAACGCAGAAGCAACCATGACCGCGAACGTCATTCAATTTGCAGACTTTACCTTACATCCAGGCGAGCGACTGTTGTTGAAACAGTCGCAACCTGTGGAGCTCACTAGTCGCTATTTCGATGCGTTGTTACTGCTTGTGCACGAGCCGGGCACTTTAATCAGCAAAGAGCGTTTCATGCGTGAGGTTTGGGCCGGTATCCCGGTCACCGATGAAGCGCTGACTCAGTGCATTCGCACGCTACGCAAAGTTCTCGGTGATCAAGCACGCAACTCGCAGTTTATTGAAACCGTACCCAAGCACGGTTATCGCTTTATTGCTCAAGTTAGTATTGAAAATAAAGCGATAGTAAGTACTCACAAGCACCCGTTTAATCGCGTTGCGCTTTTAGGCGGTTATGGCACTTTAGGTGCCGGTGTTTCTGGCGTGATTGGCGGTACGCTACTCGCAGCGCTGACACTCACACATGCCGAACTCACTCAGTTTGGGGCCGCCTCGATCATGTTCGTTATGATTGCCATTACCTTGCTGGTCGCCCTGCTCGGTGGCGCTGGCGTGACCTTCGGGCTTGCTGCAGGCGAAGTGTTTGCGGAAAAGCACTTGCCCGCGGGGCGTCGCTATCCGTTCGTCGTGCTCGCAGCTGCCTTCGGCGGTTTACTCGTTGGTGCATTCGTCAAGCTGGTGGCCACCGACACGTTCAACTTACTTCTTGGCGCCAGTCCGGGCGACATTACTGGCGCAGTGGAAGGTTTTGTTCTTGGTGGTGCCGTTGGATTAAGTTATGCGCTAACGCGCCTCGCGTCACCGCTCCGCCTTGCCCTAATCAGCTTATCAATCGGAGGCTTATTGGGAGCATTAACCGTTGCGAGCGGCGGCAATTTATTGGCTGGCAGCCTTAATTTAGTCGCCCTCCATGTGCCTGCAAGCCAGCTACCTAACCCGTTCTTTTCTGCACAACTTGAGCTTATTGCAGCAGTTGTAGAAGGGGCGCTTTTTGTTTGTGCCTGTGTTGTGGCACTTGCTTTCGTTAATCGCCCCCCGAAGTTTTTCCGCTAAGTACTTGTATATTCAGCGGCGATCGCCTAAACATATATATATAATGTATGTTTAAGGAAATCCCATGAAACTTGCAACGCTTTGGTTACCATTTACTGCCCATGGCTGGGGCAAACTTCAAGGCATGGACATTGACATTCCTGCGCTGGTTTGGCGACTTGTGGTACCACTGTCCTTGCTGCCACCGATTCTTTTGTACTTTAACGGCACCCATTACGGTGCCGATTACCTACCTGGCTTTGCCGACAAAAACTGGCAGTTTATTACCACCACGTTCTTTTTAGCTGAATTATTGACGTTTTTTGTGATGGGCTGGCTGATCTATTCCGTGCTGGAACAATACAAACATGACGTTCCTTATCATGACGCTTATTTGCTAGCTGCCATTGCACCGATTCCCATGTGGCTATCGTCGATTGGTTTGCTATTCCCAAGCCCTTGGGTGGCTGTGGTGACTGTTGGTCTTGGTTTGATTGTTTCGTGTGTATTCGTTTATGTGGGTACGCGCGCCTTGAGTCACAGTAAATCACTCGACATTGACAGCATGGCAGCGACATTCACCATCATGTCGGCCTCGTTAGCTGCTTGGATCTTATTGATGCTGATTATTTGGATGTACTGAGTTCACGACGTTCGCACCGATAATAGGCGAGGGAAAGATGCCTAACAACCAAACTCGCAGGAACCGTTATGGCTTGGCGAGC
>SR_TP_S13solDRAFT_1000196_pt1 | contig 29777 bp, 21 predicted proteins | sample SodReaTP_S13sol_FD_11159 | JGI IMG/M metagenome (IMG submission 11159)
AGGCGGGCCGGCGCGGAGGCGCGCGCCGCTTGGTGAAAGCCCGCCGATAGCAAGCGATTAGAGCGCCCCCTCGCCCGGCCCCGCAATTTCGCAGCCTTGCAGCGTCTTTACGCCTTCTGACGCTCTGATAGCATCAAAGAGCATAAGGGAGTTCGAGACGGAGGGGACATGGCGGAGGGAGACTTCGGACGCAACCTGGCGCTGCTCTGCGGCTACCACCCGTCGATCTCGGAGGTCTGCCGCCGCCTCGGCATCAACCGGCAGCAGTTCAACAAGTACCTGCACGGCCCCACCCTGCCCTCGCGGCGCAACCTGCGCCGGCTGTGCGACTTCTTCGGCGTCGAGGAGGCGGAGATGCTGCTGCCGCACCGGCGCTTCGCCGAGATCGTCGCACTGCGCCCGCGGCTGCAGCGGCCGTCGACCGAGCGGGCACGCTACCTCGACCATGTGGAGCGGCTGGTCGACAGGGGAACGGCCGGCCTGGAGGCCTATGAGGGCTACTACTTCCGCTACTTCTACTCCTACGGCTTCGCCGGAAAGATCGTGAAGTCGCTGCTGTCGCTGCAGCCGGGCGAGGGAGCCCACTACACCAAGAACCTCGGCGTCCTGCAGCTCGAGCCCGAGGGGCGGCGGCGCGCCGTCCGCTTCCGCTACCTGGGCCTGCCGCTGCTGATCAACGACCGGATCTATCTGCTGGAGTACGAGACCGGGCTGGCGGACGTGATCTCCCAGACCATCCTCTATCCCGCCTTCCGCCATCGCGTCGACCTGCTCAGCGGCATCCAGCTCACCCTCGCCGGCACCCGCGCGCGCGAACCGGCCGCCGGTCGGGTGGTACTGGAGTACCTCGGCCGCCGCCTGAACCTGCGCCGGGCACTCGGCGCCTGCGGCCTCTTCGCGCCGGAGGACCGGGCGATCGACCCGGCCATCCGTGAGCGCATCGTGAACCGCGTCGAGCCCGATCGTCGCGTGCTGCTGGCGGACCCGGGTTGACACCGCGGCGGTGCTGCACGTCGAGCGGCACTTCCGTCACCACCTGGCAGCCGCGCCCGTGCCACCGCGCCACGCCGGAAAAGCGCGCTACCTCGAGGAGAGGCGGATCAGCGAGCCTCTCGATCGGCCTGGAACGGCCGGAACCAGCGATCGTTCGCCAGGGCGAGCACCGACAGCGACTTGTCCGCGAGGCTGCCCGTGGGATCGCGCAGCGTGGCATGTGCGATGGAGCCTTCGTGGGTCGAGACCACCACCCAGCGGCGACGCACGATCCCCATGGGCGTCTCGCGCGTTTCTTCGAACCGGTCACCGACGTTCACTGAGAACACCATCCCGCTGCCATCCCCTCCACCGCGACGCACCGATTGACGCCAATCGTCCGATGCCGCCCTGCCGGAGGGGCAGTTTGCCGGAATCGGCGAGTTTCTTCAAATTTTATATAATTCCGCCGCCGAAGACCGATCCCCGCGAGCCTTCGAAACACCTCTCGTCATCCTGAGCGCAGCGAAGGATCTCGGGCCGGTTGGCGCTCCACAGGATCGAGATCCTTCGCTCTCGCTCAGGATGACGGCGAAGGGGATCTCATAGGCGCGCCGGTATGAAGGCGAAGAGCACCCGAATGATCGCGAGCCTCGCAGATCGGCGCGAAGAAGATCGTGGGGGCGATCAGTCGGCCGCGACGGCCGCTGCCGCCTCGACGCCCGCGACCTCGACGAGAGCATCCAGCGCGATCGCCCTCTGCGCCGAGAGTCTCGGCGAAGGCCGCCTCGGCTTCCTTCCTCCCTCGAGGCTGCAGACAGCCGTCGTCCGAGGCGTCGCTTCGCTCTTGAAGAACACCCCGTTCGGAGCACCGGCCTCTCCTCCGTCATCGCGAGCGACCGCAGGGAGCGTGGCGATCCAGGGGCCATTGGCTAGTGGCCCTGGATTGCTTCGCTCCGCTCGCAATGACGACTGACAGGTTCACGCTCCAAACCCGAACCGCGCAGCGGCGGGAAGGCTCGCCATCGACCGAACGCAGCCCTCTCAGCCCGCCGCCATGGCCCGCTGGCGGCGCTCCAGCCACCAGCCGGCCTGCTGCGGCCAGCGGCGAAAGGTCTCGGGCGCCCCCCCTTCCAGAGCCGCCAGCGCCTGCAGCGGCCAGTTCGGCTCGACCAGGGCCTGTCGGCCGATGGCGATGATGTCCGCCCGGCCCTCGGCCAGCGCCGTCTCGGCCTGCTCCGGCTCCAGGATCAGACCGACCGCCATGGTCGTCATCCCCGTCTCCCGGCGCACCGCCTCGGAGAAGGGCAGCTGAAAGCCCGGGCCGCGCTTCACCCGGGCGGCGGTCGCCGAACCGCTGAGGCCCCCGGAGGAACAGTCCACCACGTCGACGCCGAGTTCCTTCAGGCGACCGGCGAGCCACAGCGTGTCCTCCAGCGCCCAGCCCCCCTCGATTCCGTCCACGCAGGAGAGGCGGACGAAGAGCGGCTTTTCCGCCGGCCAGGCCTTCCTCAGGGCTGCCGCGACCTCCAGCGGAAAGCGGGCGCGTCCCTCGCGGTCGCCGCCATAGGCGTCCGTGCGCCGGTTGCTGAGCGGCGAGAGGAAGGAGTGCAGCAGGTAGCCGTGGGCGGCGTGCAGCTCGATTACGTCGAAGCCCGCCCGCTCGGCCCGGCCCGCGGCGGCGACCCAGGCCTCGATCAGACGGTCCATGTCGGCGCGCTCGAGGGCGCGCGGCACCAGCCAGCCCTCCTCCAGCGGCAGGGCGCTGGGAGCGACCACCTCCCAGGGGCGGTCGCCGCGGGCAGCGTCGCTCTCGTCCAGGGGGCCGTTGCCGTACCAGGGCCGCTGCATGCTGGCCTTGCGGCCGGCATGGCCCAGCTGGATCGCCGGCACCGAACCGCGGGCGCGGACGAAGTCGGCGATGCGCCGCAGGCCAGGGATCTGCTCGTCGGACCAGAGGCCGGGGCAGCCGTGGGTGATCCGCCCTTCCGGCAGGATCCCCGTGGCCTCCACGAACACGAGGCCGGCGCCGCCCATGGCGAAGCGGCCGAGATGCACCAGGTGCCAGTCGTCGACGAAGCCGTCGGTCGCCGAATACTGGCACATGGGCGAGATAGCGATGCGGTTCGGCAGGGTGACGCCGCGCAGGGTCAGCGGGGTGGCGAGACGCGAGGACATGCTACCTCCTGGATGGCTGAAAGGGGACCCTCACCCCGCCCTCTCCCCTGCCGCACGTCAAGGGAGAGCGGTCGGGGCGCGGGCGCATCACAGCGTCGCCACGGGGGTGGTGGGCGAGCCGACGGCACCAGGCAGCCGCAGCGGCGGCGCCGTCAGCAGGAAGCGGCTGCGCCCGGCCTTGCGCAGATGCGCGGCCAGGTCGCTGAGGTACCAGAGCTCGCCGAGGTGGATGCCCAGCTTGAAGAGGCAGAGCTCGTGCAGCGGCAACGCCGCGTGGCGCCCCTCCGCCGGGCCGGCCGGATAGGCCTCGACCGCGTAGTTGTCGGCGATCAGGCAGGCGATGCCGCTCTCGCCGATCCAGCGCAGCAGGGCCGGATCGCGCCCGTCCAGGGCCGCGCAGGCGCCGTGCAGCACGGCGGCGTCGGGCTGCCGCCCCATGCCCAGCACCAGCTCGGCGAAGCCGGTGTGCAGGCAGAGCAGGTCGCCCACTTCCACGCTGACCCCGTCCGCCTCCATTACCCGCATCAGGGTGTCGTAGCCGACCAGGGTGCGGCCGTCGCCGAGGTGGTGGCGCAGGTCGACCAGCACGCCGCGGCCCTGCACCGCCTTGGCGGCCATCTTCTCGATTCCGAGCCGCCGCGCCTCGACCCCCTCGAAGCGGGTGCAGCCCTCGCCGTGCCCCTGACCGTCCGGTGGGCCGACGACGTCTTCGCCGCCGCGCCAGCCGTTGTAGTAGACGACCTCGGCCTCGCCGTCGCCGTCCGCGTCGAACAGGCCGCCGACATGGGCCAGGGCATCCCACTGGGTCGAATACTGCGTGTGGATCAGCACGGCGTCGTCGCTGACCACGTCGGTGAAGGCCGCCTCCTCCCAGGTCAGGGGGTAGTTATAGTTGGCCTTGCCCTCGCGCACCGTGGCATAGCGGCGCGGCGGGTGGCGGCGCGGGTTCAGCAGGTTGCCGCCGGGATAGTCGAGCGGCAGCGAGAGGCAGAAGCTCAAGCCCTCGCGCACCTCGGCCACGGCGGCGCGCACCCGCTCCGGCGTCAGCAGATTGAGCCGGCCGAGTTCGTCGTCGGGACCGAAGTCGCCCCAGTTGGACCCCTCCGGACGGTTCTTCCAGCGTCCCGTCATGGTTTCGCTCCCTCGTTCGGATTCAGAAGAGTCGCATCGGCTTGACGTGATCGCCGAGCGGCTCGGGCTCACCTTCCTAGACCAGCGCGCCGGTCTTGATAACCGCGGCGCGATGGGCGATCGGCAGCGACAGCGGTACCTTCTGCTCGATCATCGGGATCGAGGTGCCGAAACGGCCGTCGATCCCGGCGATGCCGGCCATCACCCGCTCCCCCGGGTTCGGCGCTAGAGCATTTCCCGATCGACTTCGATCGGGAAATGCTCGCAACTCTATGAATCTAGAGCAGATCGAAGGCTCGTCGAGGATCAGCACGCACGGAGCATGCATCAACGCCATTCGGCCCGGCCGTTGTCCAGCACCACCCGCTCACCGACCCGGGCGCGGAAGGCGTAGGCCGCCTTCCCGAGGTCCCAGATCTCGGTCTCCACCGTCTCCCCGGGATAGACCGGCGCCGAGAAGCGGCAGTCCATGGCGGTCAGGGCCGCGGGTCGCTCGGGGCCGAGGCTGCGCTGCAGCGCGTGGCAGACCAGCCCGAAGGTCGCGAGGCCGTGCAGGATCGGCCGCTCGTAGCCCGCCTTGCGTGCCACCGCCGGGTCCGCGTGCAGCGGATTGCGGTCGCCGGAGAGGCGATAGATCAGCGCCGACTGCGGCGAGGTCGGGAGGGCGCAGCGCAGCTCCGCCGGCCGGTCCGGCACCGCCGGCGGCCGGCGCGCCGGCCCCTGGGGACCGCCGAAACCGCCGTCACCGCGGCAGAAGAGGGTCTGGGTGAGCGTCGCCAGCGGCGCCTCGTCGGCCGCATCCGTCAGGCTGCGTTCGACGTAGACCAGCGCGCCCCTGCCCTCGCCCTTGTCGATCACCTCGACGACGCGGCTCTTGCCGCGCACCTCGCCGGCGACCGGAAGCGGCCGGTGCAGACGCAGCCCCTGCTCGCCGTGGACCACCCGCAGCCAGTCGATGCCGCTGTCCAGGTCGCGCGCCCAGAAGCCGGGGTGGCCGAGCACGGTGGCGAAGGAGGGCAGGACGGCGAAGCCGCGTTCCTCGTAGACGAAGGGCAGCTGCGCCTCGTCCAGCGGATCGAGGCCGACACCGCAGCCCAGCGCGTAGAGGATGGCCTGGTCCGGCCCGTAGTCCTGCCGCACCTCGGGAATCTCGAGCGCCAGCAGCCGCTCGCGGAAGCGCGCCTCCGACCCCGCCCCTTCGAACGCCGCTTCGCCCACGGTCGTCTCCTCCTCCAGGCCTCGTCGCCGGAACGATACATACCGATCAGTATGCCACGCAACCGGGATTCCAGCCCCCGAGATCCTTCGCTGCGCTCAGGATGACGGGGGGAACGCCGCTCGGCGATAGGCTCGCCCGTGAAGCTTCGCCGCACTTGACATACCCGCTGGTAGGCAACCCTAATCGCCCTCGACCACGGCAGGATGCGGGAGGGGATCGATGGGGGTGATCTGGGAGCCGGCGCTGGACGCCGAGGCGCAGGGCTGTCGGACGACGGCCGATGCCTTGAGCCGCGATCACTTCGCGCCCCTGGCCGAGGAGCTCGACCGCGAGCAGCGCTATCCCTGGGAGTCGATTCCCCGGCTGGTGGACAGCGGCCTGGCGGGCCTCTTCCTGCCCGAGGCCTACGGCGGCCGCGGCGCCAGCCTGACCGCCACGGTCGCCGTGGTGGAGCGGGTCGCCGAGGACTGCGCCTCGACCGCGGCGATCCTCTGCGCCTACCAGCTCGGCGCCTTCCCGCTGCTGCTGGCCGGCAGCGAGGAGCAGAAGGCCTTCTACCTCCGCGCCATGGCCGAGGGGACCGCGACCAGCTTCGCGCTCAGCGAGCGCAGCGCCGGCTCCGATCCGGCGGCGATGGCCGCGACCGCCGTGGAAGAAGAGGGCGGCTGGCGCCTGCGCGGCGAGAAGTTCTGGATCGGCAACGGCGGCGCCTCGCGCTACTACGTGGTCTTCGCCAAGACCGACCCCGAGGCCGGCGGGCGCGGCATCACCGCCTTCATGGTCGACAAGGAGGCCGAGGGTGTGGCCGTCGACCACCTCTCCGACAAGATGGGCATCCGCGGCACCCAGACCTCCAACCTGCGGCTCGACACCTGGGTGCCGCCCGACGCGCAGGTCGGCGAGCGCGGCCGGGCGCTGCGGCTCGCGCTCAAGACCCTCAACGTCGGCCGCATCATGGTGGCCGCCCAGTCCCTGGGCCTGGCGATCGGCGCCTTCCGCGAGGCGGCGGCGCGGGCGGTGAGCCGCCAGACCTTCGGTCGGCCGATCATCGAGAACCAGGGCATCGCCTTCCCGCTGGCCGACGTCGCGACCCAGATCACCGCCGCGCGGCTGCTGCTCTACCGTGCCGCCGAGGCCTACGACCGCGGCGAAGACGTCCAGACCCTCGGCGCCCAGGCCAAGCTGTTCTGCTCCGAGGTGTCGCACCGCGCCGCCGACGTGGCCGTGCAGGTCTGGGCCGGCTACGGCTACTGCAAGCCCTCCAAGGTGGAGCGACTCTATCGCGACCAGCGTATCCTGGAGATCTACGAGGGCACCTCGGAGATCCAGCGCCTGGTGCTGGGCCGGGCCATCCGGGCCGAGGTGGAGGCGAAGAGCTGAGCGAGAGACCGAGCGTCATGGCGAGGGCGAAGCGCCCGGCGGAGGGCGGACGCGGCGATCCCGAGGCCTCGCGCCGCGAGATTCTCGACGCGGCCGCACAGGTCTTCATGGAGTACGGCTACGCCGCCACCTCGCTGGACGACGTGGCCGAGCGCCTCGGCGCCACCAAGGGCCGCGTCTACCACTGGTTTCCCAGCAAGGCGGACCTCTTCCTCGGCATCCACAAAGCGGCGATGGAAACGCTGATCGCCGCGGTGCGGCCGATCCTGGAGGGGCCGGGCACGCCGGCGGAACGACTGCACGCCATGGCCATGGCGCACGCTCGGATGCTGATGACCCACAGCCCCGAACAGAAGGTCTCGGTCGGCAAGCTGGAGCGCCATCTGCTGCGCAGCGCCACGGCACGCCACCAGCGCACCCTCCAGGCGATCGTGCGGCTGCGCGACGACTACGAGCAGCTTTTCGCCGAGGTGCTGGCCGAGGGCATGCGCAGCGGCGATTTCGAGGAGCAGCCGCCGCGCCTGGCGACCAAGCCCCTGCTGGGCGCGCTCAACTGGCTGACGGTCTGGTACCAGCCGCGCCGCGGCGAGAGCGAGGAAGACATCGAGGCCATCGCCCGGCCGCTCGCCGACTTCGTGGTCAAGGGCCTGCGCAAGGGAGAGCCGCTGCCGTGAACGACGCCCACCGCCCCCATTCCGACGCCGTCTGGGACGCCGCCGAACTCTGGTCGCGCGACCGCCTCGAGGCCCACCAGCTCGAGCGGCTGCGCGCCCAGATCGAGCGACTGGCGAAGGACAGCCCCTTCTATGCGCGGCGCCTGCGCGAGGCCGGCTTCGCGCCCGGCGATCTCCGCTCCCTCGCCGACCTGACGAAGCTGCCGGTGACCCGCAAGCAGGACTATCTCGCCGGGCTGGAAGCGGCGCCGCCCTGGGGCGAGCTGCTGGCGGTCGACCCCGCCGAGGTGGTGCGGGTGCACTTCTCCTCCGGCACCACCTCGCAGCCGACGCCCGCCTGCTGGACCGCCTTCGACCTGGCGCGCTGGACCGACCTCTACGCCCGCTATCTCTACGCTCAGGGCCTGCGCCGCAGCGACGTCTTCCAGTGTCTCTTCGGCTACGCCTGGTTCGTCGGCGGGCTGGGCGCCACGGCCTCCGCCACCGCCGTGGGCGCCACCGTGATCCCCGGCGGCAATGGCGACAGTAAGCGGCAGGTGGAGACCCTCTTCCGCTTCGGCACGACCGCGGTGATGGGCACGCCGTCGTTCCTGGCGCACCTCGCCGAAGTGGCGGCGGAGATGGGCCTGGACCTGCGCAACTCGCCCGTCCGCATGCTCTGCCTCGGCGGCGAGCCGGGCGCCAGCGTGCCCGCCACCCGCGCCCGGCTGGAAGCGGCCTGGGGCGCCAAGACCTTCGACTGCTACGGCAGCCTGGAGAGCCAGCCGATCGGCTGGGACACCGCCGCCCAGAGCGGCCCGACCCTGGCCGAGGACTTCATCTACCCCGAGGTGCTGGACCCCGAGACCCTGCAGCCGGTCGCCGACGGCGAGCGCGGCGTGCTGGTGGTCAGCCATCTGGACAAGCAGGCCGGCCCCCTGCTGCGCTGGTGGACCGGCGACGTGGTGGTGCGCGACAGCCGTCCGGCGCCGGACGGCCGCACCCACGCCCGCCTGCCCGGCGGCGTTCTGGGCCGCGCCGACGACATGCTGATCGTGCGCGGCGTCAACGTCTTCCCCACCGCGATCGAGGACCTGGTGCGCTCCCACCCCGGCGCGACCGGCGAGTACCTGATCCTGGTCGACGACAGCCTGAAGGACCCCAGGACCGGCTTCCTGACCGGGCTGAAGCTGCAGGTCGAGGCCGAAGCCGGCGCCCCGGACGATTTCGCCGCCGGCCTGGCGGCCCGCATTCGCGAGCGCCTGACCGTGCGGGCGACCATCGAGGTCGCCGCAGCCGGCAGCCTGCCGCGCGCCGTCCACAAGGCGAAGCGGCTGCTGCGCTCATGACCGAGGCACTGGACGGCATCGGGGTTCTCGACCTCTCGCGCATCCTGGCCGGGCCCTCGTGCACCCAGACCCTGGCCGACCTGGGTGCCGAGGTCTGGAAGGTCGAGCATCCGCAGCGCGGCGACGACACGCGCGCCTGGCGCCCGCCCGAGGTCGGCGAGGTCTCCACCTATTTCCTCTGCTGCAATCGCAGCAAGAAGAGCCTCGCCATCGACATCGCCGCGCCCGAGGGGGCCGCACTGGTGCGGCGCCTCGCGGCCGAGGCCGACGTGGTGGTGGAGAACTTCCGGCCCGGGGCGCTGGCGCACTACGGACTGGACTGGGACAGCCTGCGCGTGGTCAACCCGCGGCTGGTCTACTGCTCGATCTCCGGCTACGGCCGCAGCGGTCGGGGACAGCATCTCGACATAGCCCTGCTGGATTCGGCCGTCGCCGTCCCGGCGAACGTCGCCAGCGGCCATCTCGGCACCGGCGCGGCACCGGGCCGCTACGGCAACGCCCATGCCACCGTCGTGCCCTACCAGCTCTTCGCCACCCGCGACGGGGTGATCGCACTGGCGGTCGGCAACGACCAGCAGTTCGTCGCCCTCTGCGAGCGCGTGCTTCGACGCCCGGACCTGGCGGCGGATCCGCGCTACACCACCAACCGGCAGCGCGTGCTCAACCGCGAGAGCCTGATCCCGGCGTTGGAGGCCTGCTTCGAGGCGCTGGAGACGGCCGATTGCCTCGGCCGACTGCGCGGCGCCGGAGTGCCGGCCGGCACGCTGCGCTCCGTCCCGGAAGTCTTCGCCGCGCCCGAAGTCGCCGCCAGACACCTGCTGCAGCAGGTGGAAAAAGCCGGCGTGGGCCGGCTCACCCTGCCGGGCTCGCCGCTGAAGCTGAGCGACACGCCGGTGCGGCCGGCCGCGCCGCCGCCGGACCTCGGCGAGCACACGGCCGAGGTGCTGGAAAGGGTGATCGACCTCGAGGCGGCGGCACTGGACGCGCTGCGCGCCGCAGGGGTGATCGGCCCCGGGTCCGCGGGCTGACCCGGCCGGGACGCGCCGTGGGGCCGGCCGCCTCAGGCGAGACGCTGGCCGTCGGAGCGGCGGAAGAGGTGGATGCAGGATAGGTCGGGCGCAAGGTTGATCGGCCACATGGCCCTGGCCGTAAAGTCGTGCGGCAGCGAGGCCTCGAGAGCCTCGCGAGAGGCGACTTCCGAAGGTACGCGCATCCCGCAAGGCCTTCTCTGACCCGGCGCATTCGGCGCCTTCCCGTCGGTGCTGCCGCCCGCTACCCAACGCTCTCGGCATCCGGCTCGAACAGACCTCGGGGCAAGGGGCCGGTCGGAAGATCGGTCCGAACCAAGGGCACCAGGAGCAGCCGGTCTTCGGCCGGCCATGGTCAGGAGGACTGCTCCCGGGCCGCTTCCGCGGCGGCGACGTGGTGCTTCACCGCGAGGAAGCTGTCCGGGGTGACCGACAGCGAGTCGATGCCGCAGGCCACGAGGAACTCGGCGAAGGCCGGGTGGTCGCTCGGCGCCTGGCCGCAGAGGCCGATCTTGGCGCCGGCCTTGCGGGCCTCGGCGATCACGTTGCGGATCATCCACTTCACCGCCTCGTCCTGTTCGTCGAAGAGTTCCGCCAGGGTCTCGGAATCGCGGTCCACCCCGAGCGTGAGCTGCGTCAGGTCGTTGCTGCCGATGGAGAAGCCGTCGAAGCGCTCGGCGAAGGCCGCCGCCAGGACCACGTTCGAGGGGATCTCGCACATCACATAGACCTCGAGGCCCTTCTCGCCGCGCTTCAGGCCGTTCTCGGCCATGACCTCGAGCACCCGGTCGGCCTCCTTGACCGAGCGGCAGAAGGGGATCATCACCACGACGTTGGTGAAGCCCATTTCCTCCCGCAGCCGGCGGATGGCACGGCATTCGAGGGCGAAGCCCTCCCGATAGCGCGGCGAGTAGTAGCGCGAGGCGCCGCGGAAGCCGAGCATCGGGTTCTCCTCCTTCGGCTCGAAGGCGCTGCCGCCGATCAGGCCGGCGTACTCGTTGGTCTTGAAGTCGCTCATGCGCACGATGACCGGCTGCGGGTGGCAGGTCGCCGCGATCCGCGCCAGCCCGCGCGCGAGGCGGTCGACGAAGTATTCCGCCTTGTCGTCGTAGCCGCGCGTCAGCTCGGCGATGACCTGCCGGGCCTCGCGGTCCTCCAGCGTCTCGTAGCGAACCAGCGCCATCGGATGGATCTTGATCTGGTTGCCGATCACGAACTCCATGCGCGCCAGGCCGACGCCGTCGGCGGGCAGCCGCCACCAGCGGAAGGCGGCGGAGGGGTTGGCGAGGTTCAGCATGACCTTGGTGCGGGTCGCCGGAATCGCCTCCAGGCCAACCTCCTCGATCTCGTAGTCGAGGGTTCCCTCGTAGACGAAGCCTTCGTCGCCCTCCGCGCAGGAGACCGTGACATCCTGCTCGTCGTGCAGCACGCGGGTGGCGTCACCGGTTCCCACCACCGCGGGCAGGCCCAGCTCGCGGCTGACGATGGCGGCGTGGGAGGTGCGCCCGCCGTGATCGGTGACCAGGGCCGCGGCCCGCTTCATGATCGGCACCCAGTCCGGGTCGGTGGTGCGGGTGACAAGGACGGCGCCCTCGACGAAGCGGTCGATGTCGCGCGCGCTCTCGATCAGGCAGACGCGCCCCGCGACGATCTGGTCGCCGATGCTGAGCCCCTGCACCAGCCTGCGTCCCTTGCTGCCGATCCGATAGCTGCGCAGCGTCGTCGCATCCCGGCGCGACTGCACGGTTTCGGGCCGTGCCTGGACGACGAAGAGCTTGCCGCTCTCGCCGTCCTTCGCCCACTCCAGGTCCATCGGCCCGCCGTAGTGACTCTCGATCACGCAGGCCCAGCGCGCCAGCGTCAGGATCTCCTGGTCGCTCAACACGAAGGCGTCGCGCTCCACCGCCGAGGTCGGCACGGTCCTGGTCGGCGTCTCGCCGCCGCCGGCATAGATCATCTTGCCGGCCTTGCCGCCCCGCCGCTTCTCGACGATCGGTACGAGCCCGGCCTCCGACAGCAGCGGCTTGAAGACCTGGTACTCGTCCGGATCGACCGTGCCCTGCACGACGGTCTCGCCCAGGCCCCAGGCGGCGTTGATCAGCACCACCTTGTCGAAGCCGCTCTCCGTGTCGATCGAGAAGGCGACGCCGGCGCCGCCGCCCTCACCGCCCAGGTCGGCGCGGACCATCTGCTGCACCCCGACGGAAAGGGCGACCTTCAGGTGATCGAAGCCCTTGGCCTGCCGGTAGCTGATCGCCCGGTCGGTGAAGAGCGAGGCATAGCAGCGGCGGCAGGCCTCCAGGAGCGGCCCGCCGCCGCGGATGTTGAGAAAGCTCTCCTGCTGGCCCGCGAAGCTCGCGTCGGGCAGATCCTCCGCGGTGGCGCTGGAGCGGACCGCCACGTCGACCTCTTCCTTTCCCGTCCGCTCGCAGAGTTCGGCATAGGCCGCCTGGATGGCCTCGGCCGCCGCTTCGGGCCAGCGGCCGCGCAGAAAGGCGCGGCGGATCGTCTGCCCCACCTCCGCCAGCGGTACCCGCCCGGCCTCGAGCTCGGCGAGCGAGTTGGCCACGACCTCCTTCAGGCCGTTCGCCTCGACGAAGCGCCAGTAGGCCTCGGCCGTGGTCGCGAAGCCCGGCGGCACCGCGACGCCGCTCACGGCCAGGTTGGCCAGCATCTCCCCGAGCGAGGCGTTCTTGCCGCCGACCCGCGCCAAATCGCCGCGGCCCAAATCCTCCAGCCAGACGACCTCGGAAAACCGCTTGCTCATGCTTCCTCCTCGCCGCGCCTGCTCGGCGGCCCGGCCCTTGCCTCCCCGGGTTCGGGGCTGCTGCCTTCCAGCCTCCCGTTTTGGCGGCCCGAGGCATTGCGTCAGATCAAAGTGCCTCTCGGCCACCGGGGCGCCTCTGCCCGAGTTGGCCGCCGGAGCGTGCGGCCGCGGAAAGCAACCTTCGCTTGCGCCAGATCAATGCGAGCGCGGGCACGAGTCACTACCCATATCATGCGGGAACCCTCCGGCGGCTGGAGCCCTACTTGCAGCGGAGGGGCCATCGACGAAGCAAGCAATGCCGGACGACGGGTGCGCGCGAGGAGGCGCGCCGCACCTAGAGGGCTCGTCCCCGCCAGGACGGCGCCGTCGTCGCAGAGGGCACGGGAGACACGTCATGCCGAGTCCGCCGATCTCTACACCGTTCCGGTCGCACAGCATTTCCCATTCGATGGGAAATCGCGTCCTTGCCTGCATCGACGAGTCGCCGCTCGCGGGGAAGGTCGCCCTCCATGCCGTGGCCGTCGCGCGCTGCCTCGGCGCGCCCGTCACGCTCCTGCGGGTTCTCGAAGCCCGGTCGGCAGGCGAAAGCCGGGCCGACCCCGTCGAATGGGCCATCCGCCGCCATGAGGCACGCGAAGCGCTCAGGCAGCTCGCGGGAGCAGCGAAGGCCGGGGGCGATGGCGTCGATATCCAGGTCGTCGAGGGACAGACCGCCGAACAGCTCTGCCGCGGAGCGGAGCACCACGCCGCCGACTTCATCGTGCTCGGCACCCACGGCGAAAGCAGCCCGATCGACTGCAGCCTCGGCGGCACCGCGCGCCAGGTCGTCGAACGGGCGTCCGGCTCGGTGCTGCTGGTCCCGCCGACGGCCGAGGGCGAGCCCACCGGCCGCTACCGCAGCATGCTGGTCCCTCTCGACGGCTCGTCCCGGGCCGAGAGCGTGCTTCCCCTCGCCGTTCGCCTGGCGACCGCCTGCCAGGCTCAGCTCCTGCTCGCGCACGTAGTCCCGGTTCCGGAGTTGACCGAGATCGCCCCGCTGGAAGCCGAGGACATCGAGCTGCGCGAGCGCGTGGTGCGCCGCAACGAGCGGGTGGCGAGAACCTACCTGGATCGGCTGCGTGCCCGCCTCGTCCAGGAGGGGCTCCCCATCCGGACGCTCCTGCTCCGCAACGGTGAGGTCCGCACTCGCCTGACCCGGGCCGTCGCCGAGAACAGCGTGGATCTCGTCGTTCTTTCGGCCGACGGCCGCAGCGGCCACGTCGACCTGCCCTACGGCAGCGTGACGGCCCATCTGATGATGCGCACCACCGCGCCGCTACTGATCGTCCGCAACAAGCCGGCACGAACGCAGCGACGGGATCCGCGGGCGGATCGGTCGGAGACCCGACTGCCAGCCGCCGCCGTGGCATGAGCGAGTCGGAACCGCAGTCTTCCGGCCCACTCGAAGCCGCGGCGCGCGAGCTCCAGCAGCACCACAGCCTCTCGGACCGGCGTCCCCGCCCCTTGCCGGCCTGGTCGAAACTGGACTCGATGTCGGCCTGGCTGACCCGCGCACGCGCGGCGGCCACGACCGCCGAGCCCGATTCGACGAAGGCGGCCGAGTGGCTGCTCGACAACGACTATCTGGTGCAGCGGGCGGTGCGACAGATCGGGCAGGACCTGCCACCCCGCTTCTATCAGCGCCTGCCCCGCCTGGCGAACGGCGAGGAGGAAGGACTGCCCCGCGTCTTCGCCCTGGCGCACGGCCTGCTTCGGGCCTCGCACCTGCAGCTCTCGCGCACCACCATCGTCCCGTATGTCCAGGCCTACCAGCAAGCGGCACCGCTCACCATCGCCGAGCTCTGGGCCCTGCCGACCATGCTGCGGCTGGCCTGCCTGGAGATGCTGGTCGCGGCCTTCGCCCGGATCTTTCCCCAGGTGCCGCTGCCCTTCGAGCCCAGCGCCTGCGCGGCGGGCTGGATCGAGGATACCGAGTGCGTAGCGCGGGCCTTGGCCAATCTCGGCACGATCGCCGCCATCCGCTGGAAGGATGTCTTCGACAGCACCAGCCGGGTCGAGGCGATCCTGGCGCAGGACCCGGCCGCGGTCTATCCGCGCATGGACTTCGATACCCGCGACCGCTACCGCAAGGCCGTCGAAGAAATGGCCTACGGCGCACAGCAGGCCGAATGGAACGTCGCGCAGGCCGTGCTCGCCCAGGCGCGGCAGGCGACGAGCGGGCCGAAGGCGGGCCACGTGGGCTACTGGCTGCTCGACGCGGGCCGAGAGGCCTTCGAGGCCCAGATCGGAAGCCGTCCCTCGGCGTCGGTCCGCTGGGGCCGCCGGCTGCTTCGCCATGCCGGGCCGCTCTACGCCGCCGCACTCGCCCTTACCGCGCTGGCAGCCGTCGTGCCGCCGGCGAACTATCTGGCCGCGGCCGGCGCGGGGCCGGTACTCCTCGGGCTGGGCATCCTGCTCACGCTGCTGCCCGCGTCGATACTCGCCGTCACCCTGGTGCACTGGCTCACGCCGCTCTGCGTGCCGACACGGGTACTGCCGAAGCTCGACTTCGACGAGCGCATTCCACCCGACTGCGCCACGGTGGTCGTCGTGCCCGTCCTGGTCGGCGCCCCCGCAGAGGTGCCGGCACTGCTGGAGCGCCTCGAGGCCCACCGCCTGGCGAACCCCGACCCCTCGCTGCGCTTCGCGCTGCTCAGCGATCTCGCGGACGCGCCGCAGGAGCGATCGCCGGGCGACGCCGAGGTCGAAGAGACGCTGGCGCGCGGCGTCCGGCGGCTCAACGAGCGCTACGAAAGGGCCGGAACGGCTCCCTTCCACCTCCTGCACCGCCCGCGCCTCTTCAACCCGAGCGAGCGCTGTTGGATGGGATGGGAGCGCAAGCGCGGCAAGCTGGAGCAGTTCAACGACTTCGTCGTCAGCGGCGACGCCTCGGCCTTCACCCTGCAGGAAGGCGAGACGGAGGCCCTGCACGGCCTTCGCTTCGTCGTGACGGCCGATGCGGACACCCGGCTGCCACCGGGGTCCGTGAACCGCCTCGCGGGCACGCTGGCCCACCCGCTGAACCAGGCCGAGTTCGACCCGGCGACCGGCCGGGTGCGGGCCGGCTACACGCTCGTGCAGCCGCGGGTGGAGATCGCCCCGCTGGACGGCGAGCGGTCCGTCTTCACGCGGTGCTACGCGGGAGACATGGCCATCGACATCTATTCGCGCGCCGTCTCCGACGTCTACCAGGACCTCTTCGGCTCGGGCATCTTCATCGGCAAGGGCATCTACGAGGTGAGCGCCTTCCGCCGCAGCCTGGAGGGGCGGGTTCCCGAGAATGCCGTGGTGAGCCACGACCTCTTCGAGGGCGCCCACGGGCGCGTGGCCCTGGCCAGCGACATCGTGCTCTACGAGGGCTTCCCGGCCCGCTACCTGGACCATGCCCGGCGTTGGCACCGCTGGGTGCGCGGCGACTGGCAGCTGCTGCCCTGGCTGGGTCGGCGGGTCGCCGACGCGCAGGGCGCCCGGGTGGCGAACCGGCTGTCCACGGTCGAGCGCTGGAAGATCGTCGACAACCTCCGCCGCAGCCTGATTCCGCCCGGCCTGGTGGCTCTGGCGGCCGCCGGCTGGCTGCTGCTGCCGGGCGCCGCCTGGGTCTGGACCCTGCTGACCGTGTCGGCGCCCGGCGCCTATCTCTTCACCGACCTGATCACCGGCCTCCGCCGCGGGGAGCGCCGCGGCGTGCTACAGAGCAGCCTGCACCGCCTCGCAGACCACGCCGGCCGCTGGCTCCTCGCCCTGGCCTTCCTGGTCCAGGACGCTGCCATCGCCACCGACGCCATCGTCCGCACGCTCTGGCGGCTGCTGGTGACGCGCCGGCACCTCCTGGAATGGACCACCGCCGCGCAGACCGCCGCCCGCGGCAAGGAAGGGCATCGGCGCAGCCTCGCCTGGCGCGATCTCTGGATCTCGCCGGCCGTCTCCGCCCTCCTCGCCGCCGCGATCGTCCTCGCGAACCCGACGGCGCTGCCGGCGGCGGCGCCGCTGCTCCTGCTATGGCTGCTGGCGCCCGAGATCGCGATCTGGATCGCCCGGCCGTCGCGGCGCCGGCCCGAGACGCTCTCCGTCGAGGACCGTCTCTTCCTGCGCCGCATCGCCCGGCGAACCTGGCTCTACTTCGAGACCTTCGTCGGGCCGGACGACCACTGGCTGCCGCCGGACAACTTCCAGGAAACGCCGCATCCCGAGATCGCCCATCGCACCTCGCCGACCAACATCGGCATGATGTTCCTCTCCTCGCTCACGGCCTGGGACCTCGGCTATGTGGGCCTCGTCGACCTGGCCGTTCGGCTGCGCAGCGGCTTCGACTCCCTCGACCGGCTGGAGCGCTACCGCGGCCATCTGCTCAACTGGTACGACACGCGCCGCCTGCAGCCGCTCGAGCCGCGCTACGTCTCGACGGTGGACAGCGGCAATCTGGCCGTGAGCCTGGTGGCCTTGAAGGAAGGCTGTCTGGAAGCCGCCCGGGGTCCCGCGTTGCGGCACGCGCTCTGGGACGGCCTCGCCGATACGCTCGCACTGCTGGCCGAGGCCCTGGAAGCCAGCCCCCTCGACCAAACCGACGGCTGGGACGCACCCCTGGACGCGGCCAGGGAGCACATCGCGCGCGCACACAGCGCTCCCAGCGGCTGGTGGGCGGCCCTGACCGAACTGCGCGAGCAGCACTACCCGGCGCTCGAAGAGGCGATCCGAGAGGCCGTCGCCCGGGCGGAACCCCCGGCCCCCGAGACGCTCCGAGAAGTGCAGGTCTGGCTGGAACGGCTGCACCACCACCTGCTGAGCCTGCACCGGGACATCGAGACCCTGCTGCCCTGGAAGCCCCTCGCCGCGAGCCCGCCCCCCGGCTACGAGACGGCGGCCTGCAACCTCGTCGACCTCCTGTCCCCCGACCACCCCCTGGCGACCGCAGACGGCGACGAGGCGCGAGCCTTCCTCGCCAACCTCGCGACGTCGGTCGACGACGCGGCCGTCTCGCAGTGGCTGGAGGCGCTGCACGAAGCCGTCGGACTCGGTCTCGACGCCCAGGCCGAACTGCAGGAACGGCTACGGGACCTCGCTCGCCGCGCGGAGGCGCTGGCCTTCGGAATGGACTTCCGCCTGCTCTTCGACCAGAGCAGCCGGCTGTTCCACATCGGCTACAGCGTCAGCTTCGACCGGCTCGACACGCACCACTACGATCTCCTGGCCAGCGAGGCACGTCTGGCCAGCTTCTTCGCCATCGCCAAGGGCGACGTCCGGGCGGAGCACTGGCTCTTCCTCGGGCGGCCGATCGGCAGCACCGCGGCGGGGCCTTGCCTCCTGTCCTGGAACGGGTCGATGTTCGAGTATCTCATGCCCCGATTGCTGCTGCAGAGCGACCCGGGCACCCTGCTCGGCCAGAGCGACCGCGCCGCCGTCGCGGTTCAGCGGCGCTACGGCGACAGGCTGGGCATCCCCTGGGGTGTTTCGGAATCCGCCTTCGCGTCACGGGACGCCGAGCATCGCTACCAATACCGCGCCTTCGGGGTTCCGGGCCTCGGCCTGCGGCGCGGCCTCGCCCACGACCGCGTGGTGTCCCCCTATGCAACGGCCCTGGCGCTCGCCGCCGATCCGGGAGCCGCCGGCCGAAACCTGCGAAAGCTCGAGCGCCTGGGTGCCACCGGCCGCTACGGCCTGTTCGAGGCCCTCGACTTCACCCCCGAACGGGTGCCGGCCGGCCAGCGTTTTTCCGCCGTGCGCGCCTATATGGCCCACCATCAGGGCATGGCCCTGGCCGCGTTGGGCAACAGGCTCCTCGCCGACGCACTGGTGCGCCGCTTCCACGCCGATCCCCGCGTGCGCGCGGTCGAGCTGCTGCTCCACGAGCGCGTTCCCTCCGAGCTGCCGCCCGAGACCGCCCGTGAGGAGGAGCGCGAGCCGCAGCCGCCGCGCGACGGAGCCGTCCCGACACTCCAGGCCTGGTCCCCGGCCGCCGATGCCGACTTCCCGCAGGTGCTGGCGCTCGGCAACGGCCGCCTCGCGAGCTGGATCTCGGAGGCCGGCGCGGGCGGCCTCTGGTGGCACCAGCAGGCACTGACACGCTGGCTGCCGGACGCGACCCGCGACGGCCACGGGCTCTGGATCTATCTGCACGACGAGGAGAGCGGCGCGACCTGGTCCGCCAGCCGGCAGCCGACCGGCCACACCGCGGCCGATGCCGGCGTCGACTTCCACGCGCATCTCGCGGAATTCCATCGCCGCGACCACGGCATCGCCCTCAGCCTGGAAGTGGGCGTGGCGCCGGGCGACGACCTGGAAATCCGTCGGATCACCGTGACGAACGAGAGCGGGCGCCCGCGCAGCCTGCGCGTGACCAGCTACGGCGAGGTCGTCCTGGCACCGGCGGCCGAAGACGAGCGCCATCCGGCCTTCAGCAAGCTCTTCGTCGGCAGCGAGTACCTGCCGGCCATCGGCGGCCTGCTCTTCGAGCGGCGCCCGCGCTCGCCGCGCGAGACGCCCCCGGTGCTGCTGCACCGCCTGGTCGCCGACGAGCCCGGCGTCGCCGTGACGGGCTTCGAGGCCGACCGGCGGTCGTTCCTCGGCCGCAACGGCAGCCTGCGGCACCCGGCCGCCGTCGTCGAGAACCTGTCGGGGACCGAGGGCTGGACCCTCGATACCGTCATGGCCCTGCAACTGCGGCTGGAGCTCCCGCCCTACGCGCAGCGACAGTTCGCCTTCGTGACGCTCGCCGCCGGCTCGCGCGAGTCGGTGTTGGAGCTCGCCGAGCGCTACGCCACCTTGACCTCGCTCGATTGGGCTCTCGGGGACGCCGCCGCCGAGGCCGCGCGCGAGGCCCACCGGCTGGGCCTCACACCAGACCGGCTGCCGGAGCTGCAGGCCCTGGTCTCGCTCCTGCTGTACCCCCATTCGGCGCTGCGGGCCGAGCCGTCCGTGATCGCCGAAAACCGGCTCGGCCAGCCCGGCCTCTGGGGACTGGGGATTTCCGGCGATCACCCGATCCTCGCGCTGCGCGTCGGCGACGCGCAGGAGACCGGCCTCCTGCGCCTCCTGATCCGCGCCCACAGGCTCTGGCGCCGGCGCGGGCTCCAGCTCGATCTCGTCGTTCTGCAGACCGGCGCCTCCGGCTACACCGAGCCCCTGCGAGAACGCCTCCAGTCGCTGCTGCAGGAGGCTGGCGTCCAGGAGCTTCTCGGCCGCAGGGGCGGCATCCACCTGGTCTTCGCCGATCAATTGGGCACGGAGCAGGTCCACCTCCTCGAAGCCGCGGCCCGGGTGGTGCTGGACGAGGCGCAGGGGCCGCTGGGGTGGCAGCTCGCCCGTACGACCCGACGACGGACGGGGCTGCCGCTTTTCCGGCCCGGCGGCGAGCCGGTGCCGAAAGAAGTGGCACCGCCCCCGCCGCGCCCGGCGGACCTGCTGTTCGACAACGGCATCGGCGGTTTCACGCAGGACGGCCGCGAGTACCTGATCCACCTCGAGCCGGGCGAAACCACGCCGGCGCCCTGGTCCAACGTCCTGGCGAACGACGGTTTCGGCTCGATCGTCACCGAGGCCGGGCTGGGCTTCACCTGGGCCGTCAACAGCGGCGAGAACCGCCTGACCCCCTGGAGCAACGACCCGGTGACCGACCCCCAGGGCGAAGCGCTCTACCTGCGCGACGAGGAGAGCGCGGAGATCTGGACCCCCACGCCCCAGCCCGCCGGCGACGACACCGCCTGCCAGATCCGCCACGGCGCGGGCTACACGAGCTGGCTGCGGTGCAGCCAGGGGCTGGAGCAGGAGCTGCTGGTCTTCGTGCCGCCGGACGATCCGGTGAAGGTGGTGCGGCTGCGGCTGCGCAACCGGCTGCCCCGGCCAAGGCGGGTCACGGCGACCTACTACGCCGAATGGCTGCTCGGGGCCCTGCGCAGCCAGGCGCGCGCCTTCGTCGTGTCCGAGTACGATGCCGCGGACCATGTGCTGCTGGCGCGCAACGCCTGGAATCCCGAGTTCGCAGAGCGGGTGGCCTTCCTCGCGGCGAGCCTTCCGCCCCTGAGCCTGACCACCGACCGCCAGCACTTCCTGGGGCGGGAAGGCGATCTCCGCCAACCCGCCGGCCTGCTGCGCTGGGATCTCGGAGACGGTATCGACGCGTCGGCCGCCCCCTGCGCGGCGCTGCAGGTGCATCTCGACATCGACGCCGAGGGAACGGCGGAGGTCGTGTTCCTGCTGGGCCAGGGCGATGACCGTGCGGAGGCCGAGAGACTGCTGCGGCACTGGCGGGAGCCGGGCCAGGTCGACCAGGCTGTGGAGGCACTGCAGCAGCACTGGGACCGGCTGCTCGGCGCGATCCAGGTGCGCACGCCCGATCCCGCCTTCGATCTGATGGTGAACCGCTGGCTGCTCCATCAGACGATCGCTTCCCGCCTCCAGGCGCGCGCCGGCTTCCACCAGGCCAGCGGCGCGATCGGCTTCCGCGACCAGCTGCAGGACGTTCTCTCCCTGCTGCACGCCGATCCCGGCCGCGCCCGGGCACACCTGCTGACCTGCGCCGCCCGGCAGTTCGAGGAGGGCGACGTCCTGCACTGGTGGCACCCCCCGCTCGACCGCGGCGTGCGCACCCGCTGTTCCGACGATCTCCTCTGGCTGCCCTACGCGACCGGCCGCTACGTCGCCGCCACCGGCGACGTCTCGATCCTCCGGGAGGAGGTGCCCTTCCTGCGCGCGCCGCCGCTTGCGCCCGACGAGGACGACCGCTACGCCCGCTTCGAGGCCACGGCCGAACGCTATCCGCTGCTGGACCACTGCGCGCGCGCCCTGGAGCGGGGCGTGACGGCGGGTCGCCACGGGCTGCCGCTGATCGGCGCCGGCGACTGGAACGACGGCCTGGACCGGGTCGGCCGGCAAGGCCGGGGGGAGAGCGTCTGGCTCGGATGGTTTGCGATGGCGGCCATCCAGGCCTTCGTCGAGCTGGCGCTGCAGCTCGGGCGGGAGGAGGTCGCCGCGCGCTGGACGGCGCGGGCGGAGGCGCTCCGCCAGGCCATCGAGGAGGCCGGCTGGGACGGCGGCTGGTACCTGCGGGCCTTCGACGACGACGGGCGCCCCTGGGGATCGGCCGAGAACGACGAGTGCCGCATCGATTCCATCACCCAGTCCTGGGCCGTGCTCTCCGGCGCCGCGGCGCCCGAGCGGGCCCGCGCGGCCGTCGAGGCGGCCGGCCGGGAGCTGGTCCGGGAGGACGACCGCCTGGTCCGGCTGCTCTGGCCGCCCTTCGCATCGACGCCGCGCGATCCCGGCTACATCAAGGCCTATCCCCCGGGCATCCGCGAGAACGGCGGGCAGTACACCCATGCCACGGCCTGGCTGGGCCTCGCCTTGGCCCGGCTCGGCGACGGCGCAGGGGCCGCGCGCATCTTCGCGCTCGCCAACCCCGTCGGCCGCACCTCCAGCCGTACCGAGGCGGAGCTCTACCGGGGCGAGCCATACGTCGTGGCCGCCGACATCGCGGGCGTTGCCCCGCAGCTCGGACGCGGCGGCTGGACCTGGTACACGGGCTCGGCCGGCTGGACCTGGCAGCTGGGCGTCGAGGGGATCCTCGGCCTGCGTTTCGAGAAGGGCTCGCTGCGGGTCGATCCCTGCCTGCCCCCGGACTGGGGATGGTTCGAAGCGACCGTCCGGGGGTCGGCGGGCTCGCTGGAGATCCGCGTCGAAGACCCGGACGGCGTCGGCAGGGGCGTGGCCGAGGTCCGCCTGGACGACCAGCCGCTCGGGGAAGCCCTGGTGTCGCTTCCCGCCGACGGCTCGACCCGCCGCCTCCACCTGCGGCTCGGCCATCCGGAACCCGAGCCGATGGGCGCCGGTCGACAGGAGTGATCAATCACTCTCTATCTGTTCGTTCTCGGGGGTGATCTTCCCGGGATCCGAGGCCGGCGCCCTCAGGGAACGATATGGTGCTTGCCGACAGGATGGACGGTGCTGGCCTGGGGGCCCTTCCCGCTCTCTCCCTCCGCCACGGTCAGGCGAACCTCGCTGCCGACCTCGAGAGCGCCGAAACCCTGCTCCACCACGCTGTTCCGATGAAAGTAGACCTCCTGCCCGTCGGCGGTCTCGACGAAGCCGTAGCCTTCCTCCTGGAAGAGCCGCAGCACCTTGCCGTGCAGCGGTGTCTCGTGGTGCTTCACCTCGTCGCGCATCCGCCGGGCGAGGTCCTCCAGCTGCCGCTCGGCGGCATCGAAGGCATCGCGCAGGGCGACGTTCAGGTCTTCGTGAGCATGGTTCTTCGGCCCCGTGTGGCTCGCCACGATCTGATGACCGGGAATCGCGATCGTGACGTGCACGGCGTAGAGATTGCCCTTGTGGTGACGCTTCTGCCGCCCCTCGACGGCGACACGGCAACTCGTGATGCGATCGAAGAAGCGCTCCAGCTTGTCCAGCCTCTTGCGGACCAGCTCTTCGACGGCGGGGGAGCGATCGAGGTTGTGGAAGACGATCTCGGCAGGCGTCTGCATGGCTGTTCCCCGCACTGGAGAGGCGATGGCAACTCCGCCGAAACTAACCACCTTGCAGCGGCGGCCGCATTGCCCGAGATCAAATTTCTTGGCCCACCCTCTGCTCGATTTCGGCATCGCCCCGGGGAGATCGAGAAGAAGGCCGGATTCCTCCATTGGGCAAGGGGGGGTCAGAGGACAGCGGTGCCGCGCAGCAGGACAAGCAGGATGACCAGTGGGACGAGGTAGCGCAGCAGACCCAGCCAGAGCCGGCCGAGCCCGCTTCCCAAGCCCGCCTCGGCCACCGCCGCACGGCTCTGCCAGACCCAGCCGACCAGGAGCGCCACGCCGATCCCGGCGAGCGGCAGCACGAAGTCGGACATCACGTGGTCGATGGCGTCCAGGAAGCCGCGCCCGAGAATCTGGATTTCCGACCAGGGGCCGAAGCCGAGTGCGCTGGGAATGCCGAAAAGAAAGATCAGGAAGCCGAGCAGCATGGCCGCCTGCGGCCGCCCCAAGCCGAAGCGCCGCACCGCGTAGGCCACGGAGACCTCCAGCAGAGACACCGCCGAGGTGAGGGCGGCAACGACCAGAAGGAAGAAGAAGGCCGCCGCAGCCAAGCCGCCGCCCGGCATGACGCCGAAGACCTGCGGCAGCACCACGAAGGCGAGCACCGGTCCCTGCGCTGGCGCCAGCCCGAAGGCGAAGACCGCCGGAAAGATCGCGAGCCCCGCGACCACGGCGAAGAGCACGTCGCCGCCCACGACGGCCCCGGCCGCCGTCGGCAGCCGGTGCTCCCGCCCGAGATAGCCGCCATAGGTAACCAGAATACCCATGGCCAGGCCCAGCGAGAAGAAGGCCTGGCCCAGGGCCGCGAGGTAGACGCCCGGCCGCGTCAGGGCCGACCAATCGGGCGAGAGCAGGAAGGCGACGCCGGCGGCGGCACCGGGCAGTGTCAGGCTGTAGACCGCCAGTCCCACGACGGTCACGCCCAGCAGGGGTACGAGGATGCGATTGGCGCGTTCGATGCCGCTGCGCACGCCGACCGCGACCACCGCCACGGTCGCCACGAGAAACAGCAGGTGCCAGAGCAGCGGTTCGACGGGGTCGGCAATCAGCTCCCGAAAGCGCCCGGCGTGGTCACCGTCGACCGGCGGCCGCAGCAGACCGGTCGCGTAGTCGGCGAGATAGCTGAGAGTCCAGCCGGCCACGACGGAATAGTAGCTGAGGATGAGCGCCGAGCCGCCGACGGCGAGCAGACCGACGAAACGGATCGGACTGCGCGGCGCCGATCGCTCGAAGGCGCGTACCACGTCGCCCTGTGCGTGCCGGCCGAGCGCGAACTCCGCGAGCAGCAGCGGCAGACCGACCAGCAGCACCGCGGCCAGGTAGACCAGCAGGAAAGCCCCGCCGCCGTTCTCGCCGGCCACGTAGGAAAAGCGCCAGATGTTCCCCAGGCCGACCGCCGAGCCCAGCGTGGCCAGCACGAAGGCCGTACGCGTGCTCCACTGCTCGCGAGGCCCGGCATCTCCCGTCATGCGTCTACCCCTCCAACCCCCTGGGCCGCTTCGCGGCGCCCCGGGTTCCGCCTTCCGGACAGTCTGGCGCAGTTCCTCGCCGTTGGCTTGATCTGGCGCAAGGCCGGCGCCTCGGCCGAGGCGCAGCCTGCTGCAGCGCCCCTTCGAAGGAGATGAGAGACCATGGCCATCGCATCGATCCTGGCACTCGTGGAAGGCAACGACAGTGGCGGCGCCACGCTGGATGCCGCCTTCGCCCTCGCCCGACAGATGGATGCCTACCTCGAGGTCCTGCATGTCCGGCCCGACCCGCGCGACGGCATTCCGCTCGTCGGCGAAGGCATGACCGGCACCGTCCTCACGCAGATCATGCAGGACATCCGCGAGCGCGGCGCGGCGGAGGCGGCAACCGCCCGGCAGCTCTTCGAGCAGCACTGCGCGGCTGCCGACCTGCCGCCGATCGACGCGGAAGAACATGCGTCGGCGCGTGGGCGTGCGGCTTGGCGGCTCGTAAAGGGGCGACCCGAGACGGTGCTGATGCAGCGCGGATCCCATTTCGACCTGACCGTGCTCGCACAGCCCGAGCCGGAAGAAGCGGCCGCTTACGCCCCGGCACTGGAGACCGCACTCTTCGAGAGCGGCAGCCCGGTGCTCGTGATTCCCCGGCACTACCGAGGCAGCGTGGGCGAAAGGGCGGCTGTGGCCTGGAACGGCCGGTGCGAGGCGGCACGGGCCCTGGCCTCGGCCCTGCCGCTGCTGAAGCGGGCGAAGGCGGTGACGGTCCTGAGCGTCGAAGAGGAGGGAATCAGCGCCGATCCGGAGCCAATCGTCACACGGCTCGGGCTCCACCATATCGAGGCTGGGCTGAGGCGGTTGCCGGCGGGCGACCCCGGCCAGGCGCTCTACTCGGAGGCGGTAGCGTCGAACAGCGACCTGCTGGTCATGGGCGCCTACGGCCACAGCCGACTGAGGGAGTTCGTGATCGGTGGGGTGACGCGCGAACTGCTCACCAAGAGCGGCATCCCGCTCTTCATGGCGCACTGACGCCGCCGCTCGAGCAGGACGGGAAGAAGGGAGGTGGCCGTGGCTCGGGCAGCCCCGTCGCTCGATCAGAAGCTCGACTTCCTGCGCTCGCCGACGGCCTACGGCCGGGGAACGGCGCGCGTCGCGGTGAAGGAGACCCGGCTGTCGTGGCTCTTCCTTACCGCCAACCGCGTCTACAAGCTGAAGAAGCCCCTCCGCCGCTCTCACCTCGACTTCCGTTCCCTCGCCGCGCGGGAGCGCAACGCCCGCGCCGAGGTACGGCTCAATCGCCGGCTGGCGGAAGAGGTCTATCTCGGCGTCGTGGCCCTGACGCGCGATCCGGCCGGCAAGTTGAGCCTGGGCGGCGCGGGCCGGGCGGTCGACTGGCTGGTCGAGATGCGCCGGCTGCCCGAGGTGCGAATGCTCGACAGCCTGATCCGGGCCGGCGCGGTCGAGCCCCGGGATATCGACGCACTCGCCGAGCGCCTGCTCGCCTTCTATCGGATCCTGCCGGCAGCCGATCTCCCGATGGGGGTGTATCGGACCCACTTCGAGCGGGAGCAGATACGGAACCTAGCCGTCCTGGGCCGGTCTCGCCACGGCCTGCGCGGGCCGGGGCTGACGAGGGCCCTGGCCGGCGTGGATCGTGTCCTGCAGCGGGAGCCCGGGCTGCTGGACGCGCGCGTCGCACGGAGGCAGATCGTGGAGGGGCACGGCGACCTGCGGCCGGAGCACGTCTGCTGCCTCGCGCCGCCGGTCGTCATCGACTGCCTCGAGTTCAGCCGCACCCTGCGGCTCGTCGACCCCTTCGACGAGATCACCTTCCTCGGCCTGGAATGCACACTGCTCGGCGCCGGCTGGATCGGCGAGCAGCTGTTCCGGCGGCTCGCGCCGCCCCTGGGCGGCGCCCCGTCGGCGCGGCTGCTGGGCTTCTACTGGTGCTACCGCGCCTGCCTGCGCGCGCGGCAGGCGCGGTAGCACCTCGATGCCGTCCCGCCGCGTGAGCCGGATCGCTGGCGGCCGCTCGCGCAACGCTACGTCGAACTGGCGGAGGCCGGCATCCCGTGGCTGCAGCCGGTCACCCGGCGCCGGAGCGGAGAGCGCAGCGCCGGATCGCCTCGGCGACCAGCGGAGCGGCGCTGAGCACCTCGACCTTGTCTTCCAGCAGGGAGGGCGGCAGGCGGAAGGGCGGAACGCTGTCGGTGACGAAGATCCGCTCCAGGTCGGACTGCGCGAGCAGACTGCCGGCCTCGCCGACGAAGAGGCCGTGGGCGGCGAAGGCGAAAACCCGCCGCGCGCCCCGCTCCCGGCAGGCCGCGGCGGCGCGGGCCAGCGTGCCACCGGTGCTGATCAGGTCGTCGATCACCAGGGCCGTGGCACCCTCGACTTCGCCGACCAAGTGGCTGCCGCTGACGACACCGCCGCTGCGCCGCTTTTCCAGGAAGCCGTTGCCGACGGGCCGCCCCTGCGCCCCCTCCAGCGTCTCGCGGAAGATCTGGGCACGCTTGACCCCGCCCGGGTCCGGCGAGACCACGACCAGCGGCTCCTCGCCGACGAGCCCGGCCAGGCGGGCGGCGTAGAGCGGAGCGGGATCGAGATGCAGGCTGCGGCAACGGAAGGCGTTCTGGAAGGCGACGAGATTGTGCACCTCCAGGGTGATGACCAACTCGGTCCCGACCGCCTCGAAGAGCTGGGCCAGATAGCGCGTGGTGACCGGGTCGCGCGGCTTGGTCTGGCGGTCCTTCCGGCCATAGGCGAGATAGGGAACGACGGCGGCGACGCGCCCGGCGCCGTTCTCTCGCAAGGCCGCCAGGAAGAACAGCAACCGGCAGAGCTTGTCGTGCCCGCTGTTGCCGGGCTCCGCGTAGAGGCTCTGGATCACGAAGCAGTCCCGGCCGCGCACGCTCTCCAGCGGCCGCGCCTTGTGCTCGCCGTCCTCGAACTCCCGCTCCTCCAGCTCGGCCAGCGGCAGGCCCAGCGCCGCCGCGACGGCGGCGCCGAAGGGTCGCGTGGCCTGGAGAGCGAAGATCTTCATGTCCCGGGCCTCAGAGATGCCCCAGTTCGACCTCCTCGCAGGAGAAGCCCAGCGCCGCCAGCCCCTCTTCCAGATAGTCGCCGAGCTGCGGCATGCCGACAAGGTAGCCGGGAACCTGCTTGTTTCGGACTGCGGCGGCCTCGGCGCGCGCCGCTTCCCACTCCTCCGGCCCGAAGTCCTCCCGGCCGATCCAGGCCAGCGCCACGAGGTCGATCTGCTCGTCCTCGTTCAGGTTCGTTATGGCGCTGCTCAGCTCTTCGTAGGTGGGATCCTCGGCGAAGTCTTCCAGGACCGCCACGCCCTGGTCGTCGCTGGGATTGGAGCCGGAATCCGGATCGACCACGGCTTCCTTCTCATCGAACTCCCGGGCCTTGACGACGATGTAGCAGACCTTCTGCGGAGAGATCGTAAGCATCGCTCACCTCCTGGCACGGCTCATCCTATCCCGCCACAAGAGCCGATCCTTTGGCAGGACGCCTTGACCTGCCGCAAGTCGACCGATCCTCCGTCGGCGCCGGGCGAGGCTTGACGCAGGTCAATGCGGTTGCGGCCGTTTCTGCTTTGATGGGCCCCTCGCTGGGCCGAGCGGCGCCAGGAGCCGCTCAGACACCTTCCCGAGCAGAGACCAGGAAGAGGAGATGGCCGAGATGGCGAAGTCCGACGAAAAGCTTCCTATCGGGACCGAGGAGAAGAACCGGCCGGCCGCAACAGAGGCCTGGGCTCCTTTCGAGAGCCTGCGCCGTGAAATCGACCGTGTCTTCGACAGCTTCCATCACGGTGCCTTGCGGGTCCCCTTCGCCCGCTCGGCGATGGAGGCGGCGCCTTCCTGGTCACAAGCGCTCGGCTGGGGCATCGCCCCGGCCGTCGACGTCAGCGAGAAGGACAAGGGCTATCAGATCACGGCCGAGCTGCCGGGTTTGGACGAGAAGGACATCGAGGTGACACTGGCCAACGGCCGGCTGACGATCCGCGGCGAGAAGAAGGAGGAGAAGGAGGAGCGCGAGAAGAGCTACTACCTCTCCGAACGACGCTACGGCTCCTTCACCCGCTCCTTCCAGGTTCCGGAAGGCGTCGACGGCGACGCCATCACGGCGCGCTTCGCCAAGGGCGTGCTGACGGTGACGCTGCCGAAGACGGCGGAAGCCCGCAAGAGCGCCAAGAAGATCGCGGTCAAGGCCGACTGACCGGCCGCCGGACCGACGGAGGGCGAGCCCATGACCAGCCGGAACAGCATCACCGCCCGAGGCCCTCGGGGACGCCACGGTTACCGCGAGGATCTCGACGAGACTCCGGCCTTGATCGAGAGCGATCATACCGACGTCGAGGGCGAAAGGCCGGCGGAGCGGAACCGCCCCATAGAGAACCTGCCCCCGGAGGACGAGCGCACACCGCCCCTGTTCCGGGAATGACGCGACGACACCAGGCGCCCTCGCCCCTCGCGCGCTCGCCGGCGGACAGGTCTCGGGGGAGGTGGTGATGCCGGGCTGGCTTCTGCTGGTCTTCTATCTTTTCGTCGCCATCCTGCCGCTCGGGCTGGCCCGCTCGCTGGACTGGCCGGCACGCGCCTGGCACCAGGAGCTGGCGGGCGCTCTGGGGATGGTCGGCTTCGCGCTGCTGCTGATGGAGTTCGTGCTTTCCGGGCGGTTCCGCCGCATCAGCGGGCGCATCGGCATCGACCGCACCATGCGTTTCCACCAAGCCATGGCGCGGGTCCTGACGGTCCTGTTGCTGCTGCACCCCTTCTTCTACCTCGGCCCCTTCGAGCGCCAGCGCCCCTGGGACCCGACCCGCGCCGAGACGATCGCGCTCCATGGTCCGGGGCTCTGGACCGGCATCGCCGCCTGGCTGCTGCTGGGCCTGGTGGTCGTCACGGCCATCAAGCGCGATCATCTGGGTTTTCGCTACGAGGCTTGGCGGCTGTCGCACGGTCTCGGCTCCGCCCTGCTGGCCGGCCTTGCGGCGCACCACGCGATCACGCTGGGCCGCTACGGCGGCGAGCCGCAGCTAGCCGGCTTGTGGCTGGCCTTGCTGGCTCTGG
>SR_TP_S13solDRAFT_1000197_pt1 | contig 29698 bp, 26 predicted proteins | sample SodReaTP_S13sol_FD_11159 | JGI IMG/M metagenome (IMG submission 11159)
TCACCCCTCACCCCTCACCCCTCATCTACACCCCCATCCTCGTCTATCCTCCTATCAAGGATCTGCCATCGACGAGGAGACGCCGGCCCATGACAGCAAGGACCGTGCACGGGGTCATCATCGAATGCGTCAGCGGCGACATTGCCCACCAGTCGGACATGGATGCCGTGGTCAATGCCGCCAATGCCTGGCTGCGCAGCGGCGGCGGTGTCGCCGGGGCCATTCACCGGGCAGCCGGACCGGGGCTCGAGGCCGAGTGCGCGCCACTCGCGCCCATCGAACCGGGACAGGCGGTGATCACCAGCGGGCACGACCTGCCCAACCGCTTCGTCATCCATTGCCTCGGGCCGGTCTACGGTCATGACGAGCCGGCAGACGCGCTGCTCGCGGCCTGCTATCGCAATGCCCTGAAGCTGGCCGACCAGGCAGGCATCGAGTGCATCGCCTTCCCGGCCCTGTCCACCGGCGCATTCGGTTATCCCATGGAAGAGGCGGCCCGGGTGGCGCTGCGAACCGTGATCGACACCCTCAAGACCCGATCGTCCGTGCGCCACCTGCGCTTCGTGCTGCACACCCAGGCCGACCGGGATCTGCATGTGCGCGTGCTCGACGAACTGATTCACTGACCGCCACGGAGTTGCCCCATGGATGAGATGGCGACACCAGGGACCCCCTGTGACCGGGGCCTGGCCCTGTTCACGGATCTCTATGAACTCACCATGCTGCAGGCCTACCTGGAGGAGGGCATGCACGCGGAGGCGGTGTTCACCCTGTTCGTGCGCCGCCTGCCGAAGCGGCGCAACTACCTGCTTGCCTGCGGGCTGGACACGGTGCTGGGTCAGCTGGAAGGCCTGCGTTTCACCCGCGCGGACCTGGACTACCTGGCCGGTCTTGGACCGTTCAAGGAAGGATTCCTGCGCTGGCTGGAGGACTTCCGGTTCACCGGTGACGTGCACGCCGTGCCCGAAGGCACGCCGGTGTTCGCCAACGAGCCCATCCTGGAAGTGATCGCGCCCCTGCCCGAGGCGCAGCTGATCGAGACCCTGGTGATGAACCAGATTCACCTTCAGACCGTGATCGCCAGCAAGGCGGCGCGCCTGGTGGAGGCGGCCGGCGGGCGGCCGGTGGTGGATTTCGGTGCCCGGCGCATGCACGGCCTGGATGCCGCCATCAAGGGCGCCCGGGCGTTTCACATCGCAGGCGTGGCCGCCACCTCCAATGTGCTCGCGGGCCGGCTCTACGGCCTGCCGGTGCGCGGCACCATGGCCCACAGTTACATCCAGGCCCACGTGGACGAGGCCGCCGCCTTTGCCGCCTTTGCACGGCTGTATCCCGAGACCGTGCTGCTGGTGGACACCTACGACACGATCGCAGGCATCGACCGCGTGATCGCGCTGGCAAAGGAGATGGGCGAGGCGTTTCACGTCAGCGCCGTGCGCCTGGATTCCGGCGACCTGGCGAGTCTCGCCCGGGAAGGGCGCGCACGGCTGGACGAGGCGGGTCTCTCGCGGGTGGGCATCTTCGCCAGCGGTGGACTGAACGAGGACGTGATCGCCGAACTGCTGCTGCGCGGCGCACCCATCGACGGCTTTGGCGTCGGCACCAGCATGGGGATTTCCAGCGACGTGCCGGACCTGGACATCGCCTACAAGCTGGCCGAGTACGCCGGTGAAGGCCGGCTCAAGCTCTCCAGCGGCAAGCCCATCCTGCCCGGGCGCAAGCAGGTCTTCCGGGAACTTCGGGACGGGCTCTACGCGGGCGACGTGATCGGCCGCCTGGGCGAGGACCTGCCGGGAGAACCCTTGCTGGTGAAGGTGATGGAACACGGGCAGCGTCTGGACAGCCACCTGCGGGACCTGAAGTGCCTCCGTGACCATGCCGCGGACTGTCTCAAGCGCCTGCCCGCGGATATCCGGGCCATCACCCCGGCAGACGCACCCTACCCCGTGCAGATCAGCGCGGCGCTCGCCGATCACCAGCGATCGGTGCGCGAGGCAATCACCGGGCGACATCTTGTACGCGGTTCAAAGACTGATGGTTAGCCACAGAGGACACAGAGGGCACAGAGGAATCAAAGCAAGAGCAATTCAGGATGAGACGCTGGTGATCAGGCAATGAATATTCTTGATTGTCTTCACGGTGTTTTTCTCTGTGACCTCTGTGTCCTCTGTGACTAAAAAATGCCGTTATCAACACGAGGTACAGCCATGTCCAAACCCGAATTCCAACCCGGCGACGCCCTGCTGCTGGTGGATGTGCAGATCGATTTCTGCCCCGGCGGCGCCCTGCCCATCGAGGAGGGTGACCAGGTGGTGCCGGTGCTCAACCGCTACATCGATGCGGCGGTCGCCCGGGGTGTGCCGGTCTACGCCTCCCGGGACTGGCACCCGGCAGGGCACCCGAGCTTCAAGGACCAGGGTGGCCCCTGGCCGGTGCACTGCCTGCAGGATAGCGAGGGGGCGAGATTCCATCCCGACCTGTGTCTGCCGCAGGACACGATCCTGATCACCAAGGGCACGCGCTTCGATCAGGACCAGAACTCCGCTTTTGATCAGACCGGCCTGGCCACCGAACTGCGCCGTCGCCAGATCCGGCGCCTCTGGGTGGGCGGCCTGGCCGAGGACGTGTGCGTGGCGGCGACGGTGCGCGATGCCCTGGATGAAGGCTTCGATGTGCTGCTGATCGGCGCAGGCACGCGGCCGGTCACCGTCGAGGGTGGACAGCAGGCGCGCCGCCGCATGTCAGCCTCGGGCGCCCACGTGGTGGATGCGTGAAGGATCAGTCAGCCGGTGCGCGCCGATGACAGGCTCAGGTGGGCGCCGGCGAGGATACGGTCGAGGAGCCGGTCCATCTGCGTCAGCAGATCATGGGCCCGGTCGTGATGGCCTGCGCGCAGCAATGCCTCGATGTGCTGCGCCAGTTCGGTGACCTGGGGGTAGCCCACACCGCCGCCGGCCCCCTTGAGGCGGTGGATCAGTTCGGCGACCTCGTGCCAGGCGCGGCTGTCCATGGCCCGCCGCAGGGATTCACGGATCTGCGGCAGGCCCTGGATGAAGCATTCGATGGCAGGATGGAAAAGTTCGTCCTCGGCGGCCAGTTCCGACACCAGGGGCTCATCCCCTGAGACATCCGGTTCATGCAGCGGCAGGTAAGGGGCGATGGCCTCCAGGAAGGCCGAGAGGCGAACCGGCTTGGGGATGAAGCCGGTGCAGCCGACCTTCAGACAGCGTTCCCGATCCTCCCGGAAGGCATTGGCGGTGAGCATCACGATAGGTTTGTCGAAACCCGCGTCACGCAGACGTTCAACCGCCTCCATACCCCCCATCACGGGCATCTGCATGTCCATCAACACCAGGTCGTAATCGCCGACCAGAGCCTCTTCCACCGCCGCCTTGCCATTGTCCACGCTGTGCACCTGTGCGGCGGTCTTCTTCAGGTAGGTGGTAAACAGCAGGCGGCTGTCCGGTGCGTCCTCGGCCAGCAGAATGCGCCCGCCGAGGGCGCTGAAATCTGTCGATGGCGTGGCGGATTGCACCGTGGGGTCAAGGCTGGGGAGGTCGTGCAGCATCGTCTCTGGCGCGATGGGACCCGTGTCGAGGTGCAGACTGAACCGTGAGCCGTGACGCGGCACGCTGTCGACCTGGATATCGCCCCCGAGCATCCGCGCCAGTTCGCGGGACAGGTAGAGGCCCAGGCCGGTGCCGCCGAAACGCCGGGTGATGCTGGCGTCCGCCTGGGTGAAGGGGTTGAACAGGCGGGCCAGTTGTTCCGGGTTCAGGCCGATGCCGGTGTCCATCACGTCGATGCGCATGCGCTGCTGGGTTGGATCCGCGCTCACCACGATGCGGATCATGCCCTGTTCGGTGAACTTCACGGCGTTGTTGCCCAGGTTGAACAGGATCTGCTTGAGCCTTACCGGGTCGGTGTGAATCACGGCGGGCAGGGGAAACCGGTGTTCCAGCTCCAGCGTGAGTCCCTTTTCCCGGGCCTGCATGCGCAATACGGAGGCCACCTCCTCGATCAATTCCAGGGGGCGGATCTCCATGGGTTCCACGTGCAGCTTGTTGGCCTCCAGCTTGGAGAAGTCCAGGATCTCGTTGACCACCTGCTGCAGGTGGTTGCCGTTGCGCAGGATGGTGCGGATGGCCTCCTCGCGCTGACGCACCCGGGTGCGTGGGTCCAGCAACAGTTCGGCGAAGCCGGTGATGGCGGTCAACGGGGTGCGGATCTCATGGCTCATGGTGGCCAGGAAGCGCGATTTCACCGCCATGGCATCGCTGAGCCGGATGTTTTGCCGGGTGACATAGCCCGAGACATAGTGGGCGATGCTCGCCGCAAGCATGACCAGCAGCAACCCGAGCAGGCTCATGATCACAAATTGCCGCTGGTATTGCTGCTGGAGTTGCTCGGCAGCACGAACCGCCGCGGTCCGCTGCATCTCGCTCAGGGTGTTCAGTTCAAGCAGGATGCGGTCTTGTCCCTCGATGCCCAGCTCGAAAGCCTCTCGCATCTGTCCAAGGGGCACGCCTTCTGAAAGCTGGGTCACCACCAGGTCCAATCGTGCCTGGTACTCGATGGCCATGCGGTTGAGGCGCTCATGCAGGGCGGTCTCGGCGGCGTCCATGGGCAGGCCCTGGAGTTGCTCACGGGCCTCTCGGTAGATGCGCGCCTGATCGAAGTAGTTGAGCATCTCGGCGTCCCGCAGAAACGGGTCGTCCGCATCCAGGATGCGCCGCACACTGTTCCAGCGCTGGCGAATGCCTTCGCGCATGGTCTCCACGTGGGCGATCTTCTCGTAGTTGACGTGGGCGATCTGGGAGATGGTGGTGATGTGGGCACGGTGCTGCACGAGGGTGAGCATCAGCACCGCGATGATGATGAACAGCATCGCGCCGAAGCCGATCGCCAGGGCACGGGTGACTTTGTCGAGATCGCCGTGATTATTATTTTTGTTGTCCACGAAGCGCCTTGCCCCCGCCTCTGGTGGACGGGCGGAATCCAAAGAGTGGTTTTTTCTAGGAGTGAACCTAGACCTAGACCACACAAAAAGCAAGGTTTATGAGGTCGGCGCGCTGCCTCAGCCGACGGGGCCGGCGGATGCGCGCCGGTGACGTTCCATCAAGCGCACATAGTGCGCGGCCGAGTATTCCAGGTATTCCCGCTCCTGGTCGGTGAGCGGGCGTACCCGGCGCGCCGGGCTGCCCTGCCACAGGTAACCGCCTTCCAGGTGCTTGTTGGGCGTGACCAGGCTGCCGGCGCCGAGCAGGGTGCCCGGCTCGATCACCACGCCGTCCATGACGATGGCACCCATGCCGATCAGGCAGCGGTCGCCGATGCTGCAGGCGTGCAGCACCACCTTGTGGCCCACGGTCACGTCATCGCCGACCACCAGCGGCAGGCCGCCCGGCTTGAAGCGGCTGTCATGGGTCACGTGCAGCACCGAGCCGTCCTGGATGTTGCTGCGCGCGCCGATCTCGATGCGGTTGATATCGCCGCGCACCACGGTCATGGGCCAGACGGAACTCTGCGCCCCGATGCGTACCTCACCGATCACCAACGCAGTCTCGTCCACCCACGCGCTGGCATCGATGTCCGGCACAAATTTCTCAAACGTGCGAATCACATTCAGCCCCAACCCGGTTTTACTTGCCTCTAGCCACTTGCCTCTAGAGCCCTACTTCATGGTCACCAGCTCTTCCGCGCTGGTCGGATGCAGCGCCACCGTGTCATCCAGATCCCGCTTGGTCGCGCCCATGCGGATGGCCACGGCGAAGCCCTGCAGCATCTCGTCGGCGCCCGGACCGATGATGTGCGCGCCCACCACCTTCTCCTTGACGCCCACGGTGATGAGCTTCATGGCGGTCATCACCTTGCGCTCGGTCATGGCGTGGTACATGCCGGTGAAGCGGGTGGTGTAGACCTTCACCGCTTCGCCGTGGGTCTCCCGAGCCTCGTCCTCGGTGAGTCCCACGGTGCCGATGGGCGGGTGGCTGAACACGATGGTGGGGATGTTCTCGTAGCTGAGGTGTCGTTCCGGCTGATTGCCGAACAGCCGGTCCGCCAGGCGCCGTCCGGCGGCGATGGCCACCGGCGTCAGTGCCGGCCCGCCGGTCACATCGCCGATGGCGTAGATGCCGGGCACGTTGGTGTTCTGGAAGCCGTCCACGGGGATGAAGCCCTCGCCGTCCTGGATCACCCCGGCGGCATCGAGGTTGAGATCATCGGTGTTGGGCACCCGGCCGATGGCCCAGATCACTGCGTCGAACTCGCCGCCGCATTCACCCTGCTCGCAGTCCAGGCCGATGCCGCCCTCGGTCTTCTTCAGGCCCGTGATGGCGGTGCGTGGCAGCACGTTCACCCCGTCGGCGAGCATCTGCTCCATGAGGGTGTCGCGCAGCATGGCGTCGAAGCTGCGCAGGAAGGTCTCCTTGCGCAGGTACAGGCTCACCTGGGAGCCCAGGGCATTGAGCACGCCGGCCAGTTCCACGGCGATATAGCCGGCGCCGATCACCGCCACCCGCTGGGGGCGTTCCTCGAGGGCAAAGAAACCGTCCGAGTCCATGCCCAGCTCCGCGCCGGGCACATCCGGGATCAGGGGCCGGCCGCCCACGCTCACCACGATGTGATCCGCGCGGATGAGGCGCCCATCCACGTCGAGGGTGTTGGCGTCCACGAAGCGGGCGCGGCCGGGGATCTCGGTGACCTCTGAATCCTCGAGATAGGTGTGGTACCAGGTGTTGATGCCGCTGATGTAGGCCTCGCGCTTGCGCACCAGGGCACCCCAGTCGAAGCCGCGCATGTCCAGATCAAAGCCGTAGTCGGCGGCATCGTGCAGGGCGTGGGCCAGCTCGGCGCCGTACCACATCACCTTCTTGGGCACGCAGCCCACGTTGACGCAGGTCCCGCCCAGGCGTCCCGACTCCACCACCGCGCAGCGGGCCCCGTAGCGGGCCGCGCGCTCGGCCACGGACAGGCCGCCGCTGCCGCCGCCGATGGCGATCAGATCGAAATGCTCGGACATGGTCACTCCTTACGTTGAACGGTGGTTTGCTACACTCTACGGCCCCTGCCACCCGTGATGAAAGCCCATGCACCCGGCCCTGGAACGGCTCAAGCAATACGCCCTGCTGGTGCGCCTGCACCGACCCATCGGCATCTACCTGCTGCTCTGGCCCACCCTCTGGGCCCTGTGGATCGCCGCCGAGGGCTGGCCGCATCTCGGCATCCTGTTCATCTTCGTGGCCGGCGTGGTGCTGATGCGCTCGGCGGGCTGCGCCATCAACGACTACGCGGACCGGCACATCGACCCCCACGTGGCGCGCACCCGGGACCGGCCCATCGCCGCAGGGCGGGTCTCGCCGAAAGAGGCCCTGGCGGTGTTCGCGGTGCTGTGCCTGGTGGCCTTCGTGCTGGTGCTGTTCCTCAACCGGCTCACGATCCTGCTGTCCCTGGTGGCGGTGCTGCTCGCCGCCAGCTACCCCTTCATGAAGCGCTTCCACCACCTGCCCCAGGTGCATCTGGGCGCCGCCTTCGCCTGGGCCGTGCCCATGGCCTTCGCCGCCCAGACCGGCGAGTTCCCGCCGCCCATCGCCTGGCTGATCTTCATCGCCGCCCTGCTCTGGACCGTGGTCTACGACACCTTCTACGCCATGGCGGACCGGGAGGAGGACCTGAAGCTCGGTGTGAAATCCAGCGCCATCCTGTTCGGCGAGGCGGACCGCATGATCACCGGCATCCTGCAGCTGCTGGTGCTCTGGAGCCTGTGGCTGGTGGGCCGGGAGGCGGGCCTCGGGCCCTGGTACTGGTTGGGCCTGACCGTGGCCGCGGGACTGGCCCTGTACCAGCAGTACCTGATCGTGCAACGGGAACCCAGGGCCTGTTTTCAGGCGTTTCTCAACAACCACTGGTTCGGGGCGGCGGTGTTTGCGGGCATCTTCCTGCACTACCTTTTGAAGTGAGAAGTGAGAAGTGAGAAGTGAGAAGTGAGAAGTGAGAAGTGAGAAGTGCGAAGTGAGAAGTGAGAAGTGAGAAGTTGGAATATGGCCTTACTTCGCACTTCCCAATTCACACTTCGCACTTGAATTCCCACCTCTCTCTTCGTTTGGGTGCTGGCCTGCGCTCAAGCGCGGGCCAACACCCAAACCTCCACCCGCTCCGCCCCCGCCCGTTTCAGCTGCCTGGCGATTTCCCCCACCGTGGAGCCGGTGGTCATCACGTCGTCGATGATCGCCACGTGCGCGGGCACCGTGCCCGCAGCGATCTCGAAGGCAGCGCGCACGTTGCGGCGCCGCTCCTTGCCCTTGAGTCCCTGCTGGGCCCGGGTGGGGCGCACCCGTTGCAGCAGGCCGGTTTCCAGGGGGATGCCCAGCCGCCGGGACAGGGGGCGGGCCAGTTCCAGGGACTGGTTGAAGCCCCGCTCGCGCAGGCGCTCGGGATGCAGGGGCACGGGCAGGAGCAGGTCGGGCGGGTCCGTCACGGGGGCGTGGCTCGCCCAGAGTTCGCCCAGCAGGCGGGCGTGGGAGAGGCGGCCACGGTACTTCAGGCCGGTGATCAGCCGGTCCACGGGGGCGGCGTAGTGGAACAGGGCGTGGGTGGCGTCGAAGGGCGGCGGCCGTTTCAGGCAGGCGCCGCACAGGGGGCCGGCGCCGGGCGGCAGGGGACGGGCGCAGGCGGGGCAGCCGTGGCCGAACCAGGGCAGATCACCCCGGCAGCCGGGGCAGAGGTCGAGATCGCCCGCGCCCGGCGCCCGGCACAGCAGACACACCGGCGGATAGAGCCAGCGCAGCAGGGCGCCGAGCAGGCCGCCCGCGGACACCTTCCCTGTATCCTCCATAAGCCTTCCTGTATATTGATTCGTCCCTTCCGCAAGATTCTGCCTCACCGAGAACATCGATGTCGAAGTCCGAATCCCGCGTCGTCACGGCCAAGTCCGCACGCTCGGCCGCCAAGCTGTTCAATTACGGCAACATCGTGGCCGTGCTGGTGCCCTTCCCGCTGATCATCTTCTGGTTCGGCGCCTCCATGTTCCTGTACGCCATGAACCGGCATCACCCCAACGAGCGGGTGGGCCACTATACCCAGCAGGCGGCCTACCGTTTCTATGGCGTGATCGGCGCCCTGATCGTGGTGGGCACCTTCTTCCCGCCCAAGCTGAGTTATTTCCTGGTGTACTGGGCCCTTACCGCCGCGGTGATCATCCCCTGGTCCATCTACGACATCATTCGCATCAACCGGGAGAACTGGCAGGACGTCGCCATCCCCGAGGAGCAGACCCCATGAGCCCCGCGAGTCCCATGAGCGAGATCCGCCACGACTGGCAGGTGGACGAGATCCTGGAGCTGATGGGTCGGCCCTTCAATGACCTCCTGTTCGCCGCCCACACCGTGCACCGGGCCCACTTCGACCCCAACGCCGTGCAGGTGAGCACCCTGCTGTCCATCAAGACCGGGGCCTGTCCCGAGGACTGCGGCTACTGCCCCCAGAGCGCCCACCACGAGGTGGAGCTGGAGCGCGAACGCCTGCTGCCCCTGGAGGAGGTGCTGGAGGCCGCGCGCAACGCCAGGTCCCACGGTGCCAGCCGTTTCTGCATGGGCGCCGCCTGGCGCAACCCCACGGACCGGAACCTGGAGCGGGTCATCGAGATGGTGGAGGGGGTCAAGCAGCTGGGCCTGGAGACCTGCATGACCTTGGGCATGCTCACCGACGCCCAGGCCAGGCGCCTCAAGGACGCCGGCCTCGACTACTACAACCACAACCTGGACACCTCGCCGGAGTTCTACGGCCAGGTGATCACCACCCGCACCTACCAGGATCGCCTGGAGACCCTGGCCCACGTGCGCGAGGCGGGCATCAACGTCTGCTCCGGCGGCATCCTGGGCATGGGCGAGTCCCGCCGCGACCGGGCGCGCCTGCTGCAGCAGCTGGCCAACCTGCCCAGGCACCCGGAGTCGGTGCCTATCAACAACCTGGTGCAGGTGGAAGGCACGCCGCTCGCCGGCACCGAGGCCCTGGACCCCTTCGAGTTCGTGCGCACCATCGCCACGGCGCGCATCCTCATGCCCGCCTCCTACGTGCGCCTGTCCGCGGGACGCACTGAGATGCACGACGAACTCCAGGCCCTGTGCTTTTTCGCCGGCGCCAACTCCATCTTCTACGGCGACAAGCTGCTCACCACCCCCAACCCCGGCGAGAACCACGACCGCGCGCTGTTCGAGCGCCTGGGCATCCATCCCCTGGAACACAGCGACGAAGGGGCCTCCTGCGAGACCTGCGGTGGCGTGGACATCCACGCGGCGTGAGCCGGATTCGGCTTGCGCCTCATCCGGCTCACGAAGGATGAACACAGCTACCACCGTAGGAGGCCCGACCCCGGGCCGAACCACGGCCGGGCTCCGACCGGGCCGATCGGGGGTACGCAGAGGACGCAAAGACGCGGAGAGCGCGGAGATTTTTAGAACAAGGTCTCTTTGCGCTCTCCGCGGCTTTGCGTCCTCTGCGCGATCAGCAACGCCCGCTGGATCTCAAGCCCGCATATTTCACCAAGGCGGCCGTCGGCTTCGTGTAAGCTTCTGAATACGCGGCATGAATCGACACATCTGGCCCGAATTCTGAGGTGAGACTTTGTACCACCGCCGCCGGCCTATCGCGATGCTTGCGGCCTCTGGGCCTGTCTCACTTGCTCTTCAGTCGAACCGTAGAGACGGCTACGCTTCTCCTTCCAGAGACGGCGCGTGACAGGCCCAGAGACCACAATCATTCGCGATCCTTGATGAATTATGCGGGCTAGCCGTTCGCGGCGGGGTCGCCGCGCCTGCGGGATGGCCGACGTTATGACCTCGTTCACCGATCACTTCGCCCCCGTCGCCGCGGACTACGGTCGCCACCGGCCCGGTTATCCGCCGGCACTGTTCGCCTGGCTTGCGAGCCTCGCCCCCCACCAGGCGCTCGCCTGGGACTGCGCCACAGGCACCGGGCAGGCGGCCCGAGGCCTGGCGGAGCATTTCCAGCGCGTGCTCGCCACCGATGCCTCCAATGCGCAGATCCGCGCCGCCGAAGCGGTGCCGGGCGTGGACTACCGGGTCGCCCCGGCCACCGAGTGCCCCGCCGATGACGGGAGCGTGGCCCTGATCACGGTGGCCCAGGCCCTGCACTGGTTCAATGGGGACCCGTTTCACCGGGAGCTGCGCCGGGTGCTGTCCCCCGGCGGCCTGCTGGCCGCCTGGAGCTACGGACGCCTGGAGACCGGCGTGCCAGAACTGGATGCGCTGCTGCGCGCCTTGCACGACGAGACCCTGGGTCCCTGGTGGCCGCCGGAGCGTCGCCACGTGCTCAACGGCTACCGGGACCTGGCACTCCCCTTCGAACCCCTGGAGACACCGGACTTCGCCATGCACTGCCCCTGGAACCTGCCGCAACTGCTGGGCTACCTGAGCACCTGGTCCGCCGTGGCCCGGTGCCGGGAGGCCACGGGCCAGGACCCGCTGGCCGATCTTGCCGCAGCACTGGCCGCCCGCTGGGGTGATCCCGCACAACCGCGCACCGTGCGCTGGCCCTTGAGCCTGCGCGTGACCCGCGCCCCGGGAGCCCCGGCCCATGCGTGACCTGAAGGCGGAACTGGAGCTGCGCCGCGCCAAGGGGCTGTACCGCAGCCGCCGGGTGCTGGAGGGGCGCCAGACACCGGAACAGGTGGTGGACGGGCGCCAGGTGATCGCCTTCTGTTCCAACGACTACCTGGGGCTCGCCAGTCATCCCAAGGTGATCGCCGCCCTGCGCAAGGGGGCCTNGCGANTACGGCGCGGGTGCCGGCGCGGCCCACCTGGTCAATGGNCATACCCGGGCACATCATCAACTGGAAGAAGANCTTGCGGCNTTCACGAANCGCGAACGNGCGCTGCTGTTCTCCACCGGCTACATGGCCAACCTGGGNGTNGCCCAGGCCCTGCTGGGGCGCAGCGACCACGTGCTGGAGGACCGGCTCAANCACGCCTCNCTGATCGATGCGGGCCTGCTCTCCGGGGCCCGNTTCCAGCGCTACCGCCACGCNACCGCNGTGGACCTGGCCCAGCGGCTGGCGGGCCTGGGCCAGACCGGNGAGCGCCTGGTGCTCACCGACGGGGTGTTCAGCATGGACGGCAACCTGGCCCCGCTGCCGGAACTGGCGAGTATCTGCACCGCCCACCAGGCCTGGCTGCTGGTGGACGATGCCCACGGCCTGGGGGTACTGGGGGAGACCGGGGCCGGCAGCCTGGAGCACTTCGGGCTTGGTCAGCAGCAGGTGCCGATCCTGATGGGCACTCTGGGCAAGGCCTTCGGCACCGCCGGGGCCTTCGTGGCGGGCAGCGAGGCCCTGATCGAGACCCTGATCCAGTCCGCCCGCACCTACGTCTACACCACCGCCATGCCCGCCGCCGTGGCCGAGGCCACCCGCGCGGCACTGCGCATCGTGCAGACCGAAGGCAAGCGCCGGGAGAAACTGAGAGCGCTGGTGGCGCGTTTCCGTACGGGCGCCGAGCAACTGGGTGTAACGCTCCTGGACAGCCAGACCCCCATCCAGCCCCTGGTGATCGGCGATGCGGTGGAGGCACTGCGGCTGAGCGAGCGGCTGCTGGAACAGGACCTGCTGGTGCCCGCCATCCGCCCGCCCACGGTGCCCGAGGGCACCGCCCGCCTGCGAGTGACCCTGAGCGCTGCCCACACGGAGGCGCAGGTGGATCGGCTGCTGGAGGCCCTGGATCGATCGATGCGGGGGAGTGAAGACGTCGGCAGTCGCTGATCCGGTGCGTTCGCGCCGAGTCATGACCCAGTGCGTTCTGCCACCTGCACTTCGGAATCGGGTTCTCCCGTGGAATCGAACGTGTGCCCGGTCTGCACCTTGATGATGCGCGCATCGTCGTCGAAGTGCACGGTCACGATGGGTTCCCTGGCGATCTTCCGGGCATCGTCGCGCGCAATGCCGAAATGTCGGGCGAGCTCCTCGGTCCCCACCGCCGCGGGCGCGTGCCGGCGTTGCTTGCCGTGATAGCGAAACCAGTTATAGCCCGCCCAGGCGACGAAGATCACGGCCGCCGAGACGATGATGATCGCGTAGGTCTGGATCGCACGTAAGGTCCCCATCGGGTCATCCAGGATGTGCCGCTGGAACAGCTCAAAGCCCAGGAACCAGCCAATCAGCGCGATGAGGGGCGTAAACAGATAGGTCCAGATCGCCCATCCCAGCAGATTGATGAATCGGCCGAGATAGCGTTTTCCCTTGGGCTCAAGATCCGCGCGTTCGATGATCCTGGGCAGGCGTGGTCGGGCGTGTGTCATGTGCTTAAGTTTCCGGGGGCCGAAGTCCACGATCCGGACTGACCCATCGGGCACGCTTGCCGGAACGCTTGATGAGTGCGATGGGCACGGCAGCGACAGTGGTGGCCATGGACAATAACCAGAAGGCCAGTGGATACCAGATCACCCAGAAGTAATTGCGGAAGAACCGGTGATCAGGTTCATAGCGGCGGTCGATCATCAAGCTGACTAAGAACTGCATGAGCGCAGTCAGGCCGAGGATAACGCCCGCCCATTGCGGAATGAGCCCAGGACGGACCCATCCTTCTGGCAGATCGATGACCAGCCCCGTCAGGGCCAACAGGATGACGGCAAACATCACGTACGCCCAGAGGACACTGGTCAGGTACTCGAGAGCGACACCCCACAAGCGGCGCTTGCGCCAGTGGAACAGGCTGGCACCATGACGCATCACCGTCTCCACGCCGCCCTGTGCCCAGCGCAGACGCTGGCGCCACAGACCTTTGAAGGTCTCGGGCATGTAGATGTAACAAAGTGCATTGGGTTCGTAGCGGATATCCCAATGGTCCAGCTGCAGACGCCAGGAAATGTCGATGTCCTCGGTGACCATATCGCTGCTCCAGTAGCCGATACGGTCGAGCGCGGTTCGACGGAATCCCGCGATCACACCGGACACCGTGAAGATCCGTCCATAGATGCGCTGGGCGCGCTTGATCAATCCGATGATGGCCGAGAATTCCCCAACCTGAAGCTTGCCCAGCAGGGTGCTGCGATTGATGATTCTCGGATTGCCGGTGACGGCGCCCACCCGGGGGCCGGAAGTGAGGTGATGCATCATCCAGGCCACTGCATTGGGATGCAGCAGGGCATCGCCATCGATGCAGATCAGAAAATCGTGCTTGGCGGCCAGCGCACCTGTGCGCAGGGCAACGGCCTTGCCCTGGTTGCTGGCCAGGTGAACGACGCGCAGGCGGGGTACTCGCGGGTCAGTTGTTCGAGGATCTCGGCGCTGCTGTCCGTGCTCCCGTCATTGACGGCGATGACCTCGAAGTCCGGGTACTCGCTCGAATGCGCGTAGTGGATGGTGTCGCGGATCACTTCGGCCTCGTTGAAGCACGGGATGATGATGCTGCACGGTGCTGAGCGGCCGGTGTAGGGCAGGTGGTCGGGATCCCTCTTGTTGCGGCGTTCCCAGTGGAAGTAAAACACGATGCCGCCGATCATCCAGACCCAGGCCATGATCAGCGGATAGAAAAAGACAAAGTGCATCAGGGTGTTGGGGATCATGCGGATAACACCCTATCGGCGGTGCGGGAAGGCATTGAGCGAAATGCCCTCGAAGGTGGGGCCGAATTCCGGTTGGTCCCGAAGAAAGTCGTCCGGGTAATAGCCAAAATTCATAACGCCACGGCGTACCAGCTGTTCCATCCAGTCGCGCAGTAGCGTGGCCTCCAGCCAGCGCCCGTCGCCACGCCAGTCGCGCGCCTGCAATTCGAAGACAACGTCGTCGAAGCCACCGAGCTTCTGTTCCACCGCATCCGCGAGCTGGGCGAGCCAGACCTCTGGCGCGAGATCGGTGCCATCCAGCCAGGGCATGGCCATGATGGCGACCTCGTCATAGGCGTCAACGAAGGCGGGCAGGGACTGGGCGAAACGGGCTTCGGCCGCGGGATCCAGGATGACGCGGGCGTAGAGGTTGCGCGCGGTGCGAAAATCCATGGATGCGTTGGTGTGGTAGCGCAGGCGATCGATCACCGCCTCTCCAAAATCAATCAAGGCTTGCGTCTTCTCTTTCGGATCCAGATCACAAGTCGGCAGGCGGCGGTCGGTGCCGGGCCAGCGTGCCTCGTCTCGGCAAGCAGCCAAGTCCTCGTCGGCCGCCAGGTAGGCATCGTCATGAATCAGGATGCCGGCAATGCCACTGGCCGCTATGCCCAGATCGGCATAGATCTCGCTCACGATCTCGAGTGACCGGGGAAGAAATGGACTCAGGCGGCGATAGTCGCGATCGGACGGCACCGGGTTGCCATCGGGTCCCGGTCGTTGCACCGACAGCTCGGCATGAAGTTCCGTGTCGGGCAGGTCGAATGCGAGCAGCGGCATCCAGGCGTATACGCGTACCCCGGCACGCGTGCGCAACTGCCAGGCGACTCGATTGAACAGGTCGGCACGCACCGGCAGATGACGGTTCGGGAAATACAGCGCATCCGCGTTGCCATCGCCGTTCGGATCCGCAAAGGCCTGCAGGTAGACCGTGCGCACCTGCATCCGCTGGATGCGGTCCAGGAGTACACCGAGATTGCGGTTGGTCTGCTCCGGATCGGGATCGTAGACGTAGTCCAGGTCGATATGGATCACGCGCTGCGGTTGGGGGGATGCCGCGCGCCTCGCGGATTCTGGCAGTGCGCTCCGTGCGATCTCGATCGGGCCGGGATCCTGGCTGATCAGCAGACGATCAAAGCGCAAATGTTGGGTGTGATTGACCGGGTTCGAGCCCAGCGAGATCGACCAGGGCATGCCAGCCTGGGCCGCGAGCGCATCCACCTCCAGGCTGTGGGCACCGTATGGCCAGACGATGGCCCGCGGCGCGATGCCCACCATCGCCTCCAGCGAGGCACTGCTGGTGAGCAGGTCCTCGAGGATCCGCTGACGGAATGCCTCGTGATCCTCGTATTGGAACGTATCGGGGTCATACTGGCGCGTGATCGCCGCCGGCTGCACATTGCCTTGCGGGTTTGCCAGGATGCCCCGATGCAGGTCGTGGCTGTGACTGGCGAACTCCACCAGTCCGGATGCCTGCATTTCGCGCAGCTCGGACAAGGACAGAAAGCCCTCCGCCCCGAGCGGCGCCTCGTTGTACTCGACCGTCCCGGGCGGGAGCGGGCCCATCGCAACGCCGTCAACGGCCGTAACGGCGAAGGTATCGGGGTTGTAGGTGATATCCTGGCCAGCCCAGACAGTCTCCAGCCAGCCGGTCTGCAGTGCGACCAGCGCGGGATAGCCATAGGCCTGAAGCAGCGGGAACACATGGCTGTAGACGCTCGCAAGACCGTCATCGAAGGTCAGCAGGACAGCATTCTCGGGTAAGGGCTGTTTGCCTTCGTGCGCATCGACAATCTGCTGGAATGAAACCGGTTGCCAGCCGTTCCGCTTCATCCAGTCAAACCATTCCGCCAGTCTCCGCGTGCTGACGGCATACGGATCCGGATCGAGCCCGGGCACCAGGTCGTCACGCACATCGTGATAGGACAGCGCGAGGAAGTGCCCCTCCGGGATGGTGAAGGTTTGCTGGGCAACTACAGGGTTGTGACCAAGGCCCAGGAGCACCATCAGGATCATGAGCAGACGGCGCATCAGAAGATCCCTCGCAGGCGCACAAGCCCGAACAGACGGTTTTCCCGGTCGCCATCGTAGGTGGTGGAGCCCCAGCCCACGCCGTAATCGAAGCCCCAGCGGCGATCCAGGCTCCAGCGATGCTCGTAGCGCAGTGCGATGGCCGGATCGCTGCCGAACCCGGACTGGTAGCCGGCCCCTGCTGCGGCATGGAAGTGCTGGGTCAAGGAGCGGTCATAGTGGCGCCAGGTTATCCACTGGTGGTCCACCCGGATGGACAGGCTGGCGGACTGCTCCGGGTTGAAATAGGGCCCGCCCGGCTGGCTGTTGTTCTGGAAATAGACATCGGCGCCCAGGTCGGTGGCATGGTGGGCGTTGGCGAACACCCGATGGGTCACCCCAGTGCCCAGCGAAGTGCGGCGATTGCCGTCATCGATCGAGAGCAGGCCGAGCCTGGTGTAGGCTGACAGCGATTCGTGGGCACGCCAGTCCACGGAAGCCGAGACCGCCCAGCCTTCCAGGCCCGCATCGATTGCACGCAAGGGTGTTTCCATCGAGACGCTGTCGGCTTCGATGCCGAAACGCCAGTGGTCATTGAGCCACTGCGACCACCCGGCCGCGACACCGGGGTTGGTGTCGTTCGTCAAATCACGATCGAGACGTACCCAGGCCTGCTTGCGTCGGGCAGCCCACTCGACACCTGCGCCGATGCGTTCATGACGTGCCTGCGTCTCATCGAAGGTAGCTGTAGAGTCACGGTGTTCCAGAAAGACCCGGTGCGCATGAGCGGACCAGGGCGAATTCAGCCGCGTACGCCACGTCCGGTCGCGATCGCCGCTGACCAGGCCATCGCCACCCGAGGTTCGGCCAAAAATCAGCTCGCTCTCGATGGAGGGGCGGTCACGGTCCTCCAGTTCTGCGGATAGACGCTGCACATCCCGGCTGCGCGGGTAGTCGGCCCTCAGGGAGGCAAGCTCTTGCTTCCAGGCATCGTGCTCACCCAGGTCCCGCGCATTTTCCGCCCGATTCAGCCGTGTATCCCGCGCATCGGGCGCCCAGCGTTCGGCGATTTCGGTGATCTCACGCGAGCGGGCCGGCCAGCCTCGCCAGCGGGCGATGCGTGCCTGGGTGTTGCGCAGCCCCGCGTGCGCAGGCGCCTGACGCACCAATTCGCTACTGCGTTCCCAGGCCAGGCCAAGATCCTGCCGATAGGCTGCGTCGTAGGCGTGAAGGTGATCAATGTCTACCCGCTCCCAGTTGGGGATCGGGTCCCGGTCCGGGCCAACACTCAGCCACACCGGGGTGTGACGGTAGGCCTCATCCAGGTGATCCGCTGCTGCCGCATAATCCTCGAGTGCGATGTGCGTGTAATAGAGATCCAGCAACAGCGAGGCCTCCGGCGGCTCATCCTCCGGTATCAGGGACTGGTACAGGGGCAGGGCCGCTCGCGGCTGTTGCTCGGCCAGATAGGCATCCGCTGCTGCCCGGCGCACAAAGGGCGGGGCTGCTGTCGGCTCCGGTAATGCCTCGAATGCATCGATGGCCTCGGGCATTCGCTCGAGTTCGCGCAGTAATGCAACCCGGTCGAAGCGGACCCGAAGGTGTTGAGGGTGCGTATCAGGGACACGCGAAAGAAATCCGTCTACCCTCGCCAGGGCCTGATCCAGCGCCCGGTTTCGCTCACGGTGGCGGCCTGCGGCCTCCATCTCGGCGCGGATGTCGAGCGCCTGCCGGATGTCCGTTGCGATTGCCTCTGCATCGGCTTGATGGCGAATGTCATCCTCGAACAGATCCGGACGTTCCTGCATCGCGGCAAACGCCCGGTTGCTGGCCCCCAGCATCCACAGGGCCATGGCCTGTTCCTGAAAGGCCAGGGCATATTGTGGGTCGCGGGCACGCGCTCGATTGGCCAGCGCCAGTGCCTCGTGCGATGCACCCGACTGGCGCAGGGCATAGGCCATCAGGGCCAGTTCATGGGCCGATTCAGGCAAGGGGTGAATGTGTGCAATGGCCTGGCGTGCCGCCGGGATGTCGCCAGCCTCGGCGCTGGTCACGGCAAAGAGGATCTGCGCGGAGGTGCCCAGCCGCTTCCTGGACTCGCGCAGGACATCCGCCGCCGCCGTGAATTCACCCTGGTCACGCAGGGCAGCAGCCCAGCTCATGTGGGCATAGTCCGGCACGGATTCGGGATCGAGGCCCGCCGTTCGTGCCGCAATCCCGGCATTGTCGCCAGACAGGCGCAGCACGACGATCAGGTCTGCCTGCAGAAGAGGCTGGTTCGGGAATTGATTATCCAGCGTCCGCAGTCGATCTGCGGCCTCGTCTATGCGTCCCTCACGGGCGAGTTCGACGGCCGATTCCCGCTGCTGGTCAAGGCTGCTGGCATACCCGGGAGCCAACAGGGCCCATGGCAGCATTAGCACGCAGGTGATCCGCGCGAATCCCGCGATCGAGCGAAGGCGCGTCCGCCCCCGGCGATGTTCCCTTGCCGCGTCCATCAGCCCGGCTGCCCGAGATCGTTCACGTTTGATGAGGGCGCCATGCGGGAGATGCGGGCCTCGGGATTGGCTGTCGGGTACCAGGACATATCTCACCGATACGATGGGGGATTCCCTCTGCCTCAGCGCGTAGAGCAATAAAGCTATATTTCACATGCACTTACTAAACGCGAGGGGGGCGAGGTCTGCGGTGAGAAAGTGTACCCCGTCACAGAATGAATTTCATGTCATTGACAATGCGAGATTTATATGAATTGGCATGGCGGGTGAATGAGCCCGGACGGCGGGGGGGGTGCGGCGGAGTGCGAGTTGATGAGTGAGTGCCATCAATCGGCCTGTGCGGCCGTGAGGTGGTGGTGGTCAGGCGTTCCTGGTCGCCGGCATTCGTGATCCTTGATGTGCGCTATCCAGGTCAGAGATTCGCCGCCGTTGACGGCCGCTGAGACTTGCGGGATTTCACCCAGATCTCCAGCTCCTCGGCGGGCAGCGGCTTGCTCATGTGATAGCCCTGCGCGGCGTCACAGCCGTGATCCCTGAGGAAGTTCCAGGTCTGGCGGGTTTCCACGCCCTCCGCCACCACCTCCAGGCCCAGGCTGTGCAGACGCGGCTTGAGGTCAGAGACTGGCATGGTGTGGGTTGTGCTCCCGGGGGTGGAGGGCGCCGTCGTCGCGGCCTGCCTGGTCCCACGTCCCTGTCCGCTTGCGCTGGATTCTTGTTATTTGCTCCTCGGAATCTTATAGCAGGCTTCAAGGAGCAGCAGAAATACAATTTTTCGTGTCTATTACAACTACGCGACAGATGGTTGGATTATGGGATTGGGCTGTCTCTGGGTCGAAGACAGCCGAACGAAGCAGGGTGTCTATCAGGCTTGAGTTAAGAAATCTGGCCACCCTGGGCGTAATCGCTGTTGACCATAAAGAAATTCCAGTTATCCGGCGGACGCCGAGAGCCGCCCCTAATGCGGACCCCGGGCCCTGGTATCGGCGGCGGGACTCGCATACCGTGATCGGAACTCACTTGTGGGAGTAGGGATGTCCGAATCTCCATCCTCCGGCGGCTGGCTGGTCCGCCAGCGCGAACTGCGCCTGATGCTCGGGCTGCTGGCCCTGATCACCCTGCTGCTGATCCTGGAGCGGGCCCTGCCGGGCATGGCCGACGGCGCCGTGCTGCTCAGTGCCGCAGTCCTGTGGCTGCCCGTGCTGGCCCTGCTGTTCTGGCGCCGACGCATGGCCCGCCGTGCCTGGCTGCGGGTGCACCTGCGCCCCGAGAGTCCCTGGACGCGGCGCCTGCGCGGCGGCCTGCTGATGCTCATCACCCAGGCCCTGCTGGCCGCGTTCCTGGCCCTGGCCCTGCTGGTGTCCCTGGCCCGGGGGATCCCTCCCTTGACCTGGATCGTGCTGGTGCTGTGCGTGCCGCTCTGGGCCATGGCCTGGCGCGGCCTTCAGACGTATCTGGATCGGCATGCCAGCGAGGAGTTCCTGCCCGTGACCGCGGCGCGACTGCTGGTCTGGAGCGCCGCCGGCCTGTTGCTGCTGGGGCTGGCCACCTGGGGACTGTGGCGGCCGCTCCCGGATCTGGGCGAGCTAAGCCTGTTCGAAGCGGTGCGGCATTTCGCCGCCAGCCAGGAGGCGGAAAGCCCCCTGCTGCGCTTTCTGCTGACCCTGACCACCGCCCTGGACGGGGCGCGTCACTGGCTGGCCCAGCACTGGTTCGAGGGTCTGCCGGGTGTGGGGCTGCGTCTTGTCGCCTGGATGGTGGTGCTGGTCCAGGAATGGCTGTTCGTGTGGCCCTGCCTGCTGCTGTGGGAGGCCGTCTCTCATGTAGTCTATGGACATGCAGCCCGTCCCGAGTCCGGCCCCGGCGTCGCCTGACGCCAACCGTTTCCACCTTCCCTACCTGCTGGCGGTGCTCGCCGCCATGGCCGCCCTGCTGTGGACGCTCACCGCCGAGGATCCCTGGGGCTGGCTGATGCCCCGATACCTGGAGGTGGAGATCCAGGCGCAGGTCTACCGGGTCCCGGAGCGCGAGCTCGAACGTCTGTCCCGCACCCGGCCCGCGTGGCTCGACCAGGCCGAAGCCGAGGCCCTGGAACGCCTGTCCCTGGGCGTGAGCCGGGAGCTGGACCTGCTGTTCGAACGGGTGCACGGGCGTGTGCCCGAGTTCGCGGAGTGGTACTACTCGGTGCCCGGCGTGACCCTGCGCCTGCTGGCCGCCGTGCCAAACCCGTTCTGGACTGGCAGGGGTGATGTGCTGGTGGACGCCGTGACTGAGCGGCTGTTTCCCGAGGATATCTGGCGTGAGGAACTGGCGGCCCTGGACCGGGCGGTGGCGGCCCTGCACAGCCGCGAGCTGGCCACCCTGGAGGCCGGCTGGCTTGCCTGGCTGGCCCGGGAGCTTGCCCCCTTCCGCCAGGAGGGCTCTGCGGCGGCAGGCGAACCCATCGACGTGCAGCAGCGCCTGCGGGGCCACGTGGTCGGGTTACTGGATGGGGACTCGATCGGCCTGCAGATGACCGCGGGTGCCGGCGCCGGCGCCCTGCTCGCCCGGGCGGCGATCACCCGGGTAAATGCCGCCGCCGCCAGCGCCCGGGCCGCCGCCCGCCTGGCAGGCCGGGGCACTGCCGGGGCCAGCACCGCCGCCTGCGGCTTCACCGGCCCTCTGGCCATCGGCTGCGGCGTGGTGGTGTTCGTGGGCGGCATCCTGGGCACCGAGTGGGTACTCCTGAAGGCCGACGAGGCGCTCAACCGCGACGACCTGGAGCGGGCGCTGCACGCCAGCGTGGACGCCCTGCGCGGGACCATGGAGGTGGAATACGCGCGGCCGTTCCTTGCCCTGTTCGAGTCCGACGTGAACATCCTGGCCGAGGGCGTGCAGGCCAGCCTGCGTCCCGTGGATCGTTTGCGCGGTGCCGGGGTGCAGCGCTGAACAGCACCGGCTCCTAGAGGATAGCCACGCCCTCTTTTTCCCCCTGTTCGTACACCACGTTCGCCCGTCCGACCAGCAGCGGGTCGATGGGGCCGATGTCCGCCTGGACCTTGTCCGCATAGGGCAGCTTGTGCAGCACGTAGCGCATGGCATTGAGCCGCGCGCGTTTCTTGCAGTCCGACTTGACCACCGTCCAGGGCGAGTCCGCCGTGTCGGTGTAGAAGAACATCGCCTCCTTGGCGCGGGTGTAATCCTCCCACTTGTCCAGGGAAGCCAGGTCGATAGGGCTGAGTTTCCACTGCTTGAGCGGGTGGGCCTCGCGTTTCTTGAAACGCCGCTTCTGTTCCCCGCGGCTTACGGAGAACCAGAACTTGATCAGGTGGATGCCGCTGCGCGCCAGGGTGCGTTCGAACTCCGGCGCCTGGCGCATGAACTCGGCGTACTCGGCGTCGGTGCAGAAGCCCATGACCCGCTCCACGCCGGCGCGGTTGTACCAGGAGCGGTCGAACAGCACGATCTCGCCGGCGGTGGGCAGGTGCTGGATGTAGCGCTGGAAGTACCATTGACCCCTTTCAGTCTCCGTGGGCTTCTCCAGGGCCACCACCCGTGCGCCGCGCGGATTGAGATGTTCCATGAAACGCTTGATGGTGCCGCCCTTGCCCGCCGCGTCACGGCCTTCGAATAGGATCACCACCCGCTGTCCCGTGGCGCGCACCCACTTCTGCAGTTTCAGCAATTCCACTTGCAGCCGGTATTTCTGTTTCTCGTAGTTCTTGCGGCTCATCAGGTTCTTGTACGGATAGCCGCCGCTGCGCCAGTCGTCGGCCAGCTCGTCGTCGGCCCTGACGCCGGTCCTGAAGGTGGCCGCCAGTTCATCCTGGAACAGGGTGCGACGCAGCACCGAGATGTCGTCGGGGGATGCCCCCTGGAGGATGGCGCTCAGGTGATCGGCCAGGGACTGTATGTCCCCCTGGGCACCCGTCTCGATGATGTCCTCGAGGGCAATCTGTTTTGAGGTCCGGGCAGCGCGCATCGCCTCGTTCGTCACGTACTGCTCGATGCCCTGAGTCGACTGGTCGGGCGACACATCACCCCCGGTTGCGCGTCGCACGCGGGATCGCGGCGCGCCCCTGCGGCTGGTGGCCGTGGATAGGGTCTCGTTGCCATCGCTGGCCTTCGGGTCTTTTAGTGCCATGAGGGTCTCCCTGCACTTGCTGGAATGGGTACATATGGTCGCGGCCCGGCATTCGGGCCGCGGCGCCGGGGTTCAGGCCGCCTGACCGGGGACGTAGGTCTCGTAGACGTGGACCGTGGCGCCCAGGTCACCCAGGTGGTTTTCGATCAGGGGTTTGACGTCCTGCCAGTCCAGCCCGCCCACGCCGGTGGCCAGGCGCGGCAACGCGACCGTGTTTACGCCTTCCGATTCGACGAGCTTGCGCAGTTCGCGCAGGCAGTGGTTCACATGGCTGACGCTCGCCTTGCCGGGTTTCGCACCGTGCTCCTGGACGCCTTCCTGGGTCAGCAGGTTCGCAAAGCGCGTGCCGTCGGCAGCCACCCAGACCCACAGGGTGCCCGGGGCCGGGTGCTGGGTCTGGCAGTAATGACGGAAGTCCTTGTACATGCCCGGCCAGTTCTCGCGCAGGGACAATGCCAGGCCCTGGTTGAAATGGTCATTGGGTGCGACCCCGTGGGCGACCAGTTGTGCCTTGTCGAGCAGGATGTCGCCCTTCACGTATTTGATCATGCTGTCTTTGCTCCCGGATGATGTTGGATGTCTTTAAACCATCATCTCACCGGGACAGCACCCCGGTATTGATCCAAATCATGAGAGGGCCGTGCAGGCCAGCCTGCGTCCCGTGGACCGCCTGCGGGGTGCTGGCGCGCCGCGCTGAATGTACCGCGCGGATCCATGCTGTTCCCCGTAGGTCGGCCTTCAGGCCGACAACGCAGCTTCGGCGGGCACCGGCCGTCGGCCTGAAGGCCGACCTACGAACAACACTTGCGTGCGTGGATGTTCAGGATGTGGTGCCGTTGTCCTTGCGCGCCGAGACGCCGGCGGTCAGCGCGAAGCGCATGGCGTCCTCCAGTGACAGGTCCAGGGGTTCGATCCGCGAGCGCGGCAGCATCAGGGTGTAGCCGCCGATCATGTAGCTCATGGGCAGGTAGACGGCGATGGTCTGCTCATCACCCAGGTTGGCCGGCAGTCCGGCGAAGTCCTCCCGGGTGACGAACCCCACCAGCTTGAAGTCGGTGCCGGGCAGGGTGATCAGCACCGCCTGGCCGAACTGCTCCTTGATGTCCCCGGACATCAGTCGGGTGATGTCGCGCACCATGCCGTAGATGGTCTTCACCACCGGGATGCGCTGCATCTGCCGCTCCATCCAGTCGAACAGCCCGCGTACCACGTAGGCCCGAAGCAGCACACCCACCACCAGCACCAGTCCGATCCCCGCGATGATGCCAAGCCCCGGGAAATACAGCAGGTCCGGGAGCATCGCCCGCAACAGCCCGCCCAGCACCTGCTCGGTGGTGCTGCCCAGCCACCACAGCACGGCGAGGGTGATGACGATGGGCAGGATGGCGGCCAGGCCGGTGAAGAAGGTTTTGGGCAGGTGTCGCACGCTGGGCTCCGGGTGGGTTCGACAGGCCGATGCTAGCGCATTTGCAGGCGCGCGACTCAGCAGGGTTTCACAGCGCCGCGGGATGAGAACACCAACCCCGTGGCGATCAAGGCCGCGCCCGCCAGGTGGTAGGGCTCGATGCCTTCGCCCAGAAAGATGATCGACAGCACCGCGCCGAACAGGGGATTGAGGTGCAGGAACACCCCCGCCCGGGAGGGGCCCAGGCGCGCCACGCCGTAGTTCCAGCAGAAGTAGGCGATCACCGAGGCGAACACGCCGATGTAGAGCAGGCCGGCCACCACCGGGCCGGTGAACGCCACCGGTTCGTCCCCGGGCAGGGTGGCGAGATACACCGGCGTCATCACCAGCATGGCCACGATCACCGTGCCGGTGATCAGCGGCGTCTGGTTCAGCTCGGCGGGCTTGGTCTTGAGCACCACGGAATAGGCGGACCAGAGGCTCACCGCCAGCAGCATCCACAGGTCGCCGATGTTGAATTCCAGCCCCAGCAGACGTTCCAGCTCGCCGTGGGTGACCAGCACGACCACGCCCACGAGCGAGATCCCCATGGCCAGCACCTGCACCCGGGAGATGGGGTCGCCGTAGCGCAGCCAGCTGCCCACCAGGATCATCACCGGTGAGACGGACAGGAACAGCAGGGCGTTGACCGCCGTGGTGGTCTGCAGGGCCGTGTAGACGAACACGTGAAAGCCGACGATGCCGGTGAGCGCGAGAAACACCACCAGGCGCCACTGGCTGCGGATCAGGGCCCAGTCCCGGCGCAGGGCCAGCGCGCCGAAGGGCAGCAGGATCACCAGTGCGATGGTCCAGCGCCAGAAATTCATGTCGATGGCTGGTACCGCGTCGCGCAGGGCGCGGCCCACGATGAAGTTGCCCGCCCAGAACAGGGAGGCCAGGGACAGCGCCAGGGTGGGAGGGAAGTGGAAACCCTGCAAGGCTAGTGTCTCGTCAGCGGTGGCGTGGTGAGATATGCGGGCTAGAGGTGCTGCAGTTCCACCGGCTCCGCAGGCTGCTGTTCGATCTTGCCCTTCAGGTCATAGAGGGCCGACTGCAGCCCCTCCTCGATGGAGGGGTGATAGAAGGGCATGCGCATCAGGTCGAAGACCGTGAGCCCCTGCTGGATGGACCAGGCCAGCAGGTGGGCCAGGTGTTCGCCCTTCACCGCCACCAGGCTCGCGCCCAGCAGGCGGCCGTCGCGCTTGTCGGCGTAGACGCGGATGATCCCCTTGTTCTTGCCCATGATCAGGGCGCGGCCCAGGGGGCCGAGCTTGACCTCGCCGATGGCGGTGGTGTCCGGGTCGAGATCATTCCAGGCCCGGCCCACCACGGCGATGTTGGGATCGCAGAAATTGATGGCCAGCGGCACCTGGCGGCGGAAGCCCACGGGTGTGTCCTGTACCGCGTTGAAACCGGCCACGCGGCCTTCCCATCCCGCCTCGTGCAGGATGGCCCGGTCGCCGGTCACGTCGCCTGCGATGAATACGGGCAGATCGCCCACCTGCAGGGTGTGAGGATCGAAGGCCGGCAGACCGCGCTTATCCAGCTCCACGCCGAGGTGCTCCAGGCCCAGTCCCTGCACGTTGGGACGGCGCCCCATGGAGGCCAGCACCTTGTCCACCACCACGGACTGATCGCCGGCGGTCACGCGCAGCCTGCCGTCTTCCTCGCTGATGGTTGCTCCCTCGCCGAGCCACAGGGGCATCTCCTTGCCGAGGATTTCCAGGGCCGTCTTCTGCGCCTCCGGATCCTGCAGGCCGGCGATGTGATCCAGCTGGTCGATACCGGTGACTTCCACCCCCATGCGCGAGAGCGCCTGGCCCATCTCCAGACCGATGGTGCCCAGACCGATCACCGCCATGGTGCCGGGGAGTTCCTCCAGTTCAAAGAGCTCATCGGTGGTGATGACGCGATCATGGAAGGCTCTCCAGTCGCCGGGGATCACCGGCGTGGAGCCGGTGGCGATGATGATGCGTTTGGCGTGGATGCGCTCCCCGTCCACCTCCAGTTCCGTGGGCGAAACGAAGCGGGCGTGAGCGGGGATGAACTCCTCGCCCATGTCGTCGGTGCTGCCGCTCAGCACCTTGTCCACGAACACGTCACGCAGGTCGCGGATGTGCTCCAGCGCCTCGCGGGCATTGAGGCCCAGGGCCTCGCCCCCCTCGATGCCCATGCGCTCGAAGATGCCGCGACGGTGAAAGTCCTCGCCCACCTGGATCGCCACCTTCGACGGCATACAGCCCACTCGCGCGCAGGTGGTGCCCAGCTCTCCGCCATCGATGAGCACGTAACTGTCCGTGGCCTTGCGCACCTGGGAGAGGGCATAAAGGCCGGCGGTGCCGGCCCCGATGATGGCGACGTCGACGTGTCTGGGCATGTGATCTCCAAGGGGAGCTGCGGACAGGTGGTTTGGACCCAGTGTACACCGGGGGTGCGGTGGGCTCTAATCTGAGGGGCATGCGCAAGTGGAGGGCATGCCTGAGAAAGCCGCGCGTGTCACCGGCCACCAGGTCCAGGACGCGGACAGGTGCTGCCGGGCGGTTCAGGCTGGGGCGCTGTGGTCTGCGGGTGAGGACATCATGGGCGAACGGGTGCGACGCAGGGAGATCTTCGGCTGGTGCTTCTACGACTTCGCCAACTCGGCATTCATCACGGTGGTGATCACGGTGGTCTTCGGACCCTACTTCATCGGCGTGATCGCCGCAGGCGACCCGGCGGCGAATACCTTGTGGGGGCTGATCCTGGCGGTGTCTCAGGTCATCGTGATCGTGGCCGGCCCGGTGCTGGGCGTGATGGCGGACGTGACGGCCACGAAGAAGCGCTACCTGCTGGGGATGATGTGGGTGTGCGCGGCAGCCACGGCGGCGCTGTGGTTCACGGGACCCGGGACGGTATGGCTGGCGGCGGGCCTGGTGGTTGTGGCGTATGCGGCGTTCTCCTTCGGCGAGAATTTCTGCGCGAGTTTCCTGAGCGAACTGAGCACGCCGGAGAACGTGGGGCGGATCTCGGGCTACGGGTGGGGCTTCGGTTATCTGGGCGGTCTGGCATCACTGGGCATGGCCGTGCTGGTCCTCTCGCGGGTACCGGCCGGCGTACCGTGGGTGTTCGTGGCGACGGCCGTATTCATGGTGTTGGCCACGCTCCCGGTGGTGCTGCTGTTGCGGGAGCGCAAACGGCCTGAACCCCATGCCGGGTCGTGGTGGCTGCTCGGCTGGGAGAGCATGGGGCGGGCGGCGCGAGGCCTGCCCCGGCACCGGGAGTTGCTGAAGTTCTTTGTCTCCTTCCTGCTCTACATGAGCGGCCTGGGCGCGGTGGTGGGTTTTGCGGCGATCTATTCCCAGCAGGTGCTTGGATTCACCACGGCGGAGAACCTGGTGCTGTTTGCCACGCTGCAGCTCAGCAGTGCGTTGGGGGCGCTGCTCTGCGGCTGGTGGCAGGACCGGGCCGGTTCAGTGAACGCCCTGTCGGTGGCCTTGGCGCTCTGGTGCCTGGTGGCACTGGGCGCCTATTTCGCGGAGACCAAGACGGCCTTCTTCCTGGTGGGGAACCTGGCGGGCCTGGCCATCGGGTCGAGCCAGGCGGCGAGCCGGGCGGTGGTGACCCTGCTCTCGCCTCGGGATCGGGCAGCGGAGTTCTTCGGTTTCTGGGGGGTGTTTGGCAAGCTGGCCGCGATCACCGGACCGCTGGTCATGGGGGTGCTGGCCGATGTGTTCGACCTGCGGGTGGCGGTGCTGGCGACGCTGGTGTTCTTCGCGGGCGGGCTGCTGGTGCTGAGGCAGGTGAAGGTGGAGGACCGCGGCGGCAGGAAGAAGGTCGCGGATTAGAAAGCGGGGGGGCTTGTTTCGGCAGGCCGGTCAGTTAGGCTCAAGGGGTGGCGATCCGCCATGCGCGGAGCCCGTGGGATGTGGTGGTGGGTAGAAGCCGGTTCGATACAAGGTCGTTCCAAGCCGAGGTGATTTCGTGAAGCTCAAAGGTGTGATCGAGGGCGCGGCCTCTTTGCCGCTGGAAGAGTCACGCTGGTCGCTGCGCAGGACACTTCGACATGGGTAAGCGTCTCATCAGCGTCTGCCTGCTGCTGCTCGTGGTGTCGCTGTCAGGCTGCGTCACGCCGCGGCAGGTCGACCAGCCGACGTGCTCATCCTTCGAGCCCCGCCTTGTCGGTCCGAGTCCCGTCGCTGCGCGGGAGGAGATCAACGTCCTCGCGCTCTCGGCAGGAGGTCCCTGGGGCGCATACGGCATCGGCTTTCTGAACGGCTGGTCGGAAGCCCAGGAACCGCCCGAACGTCGACGACCGCAGTTCGACATCGCAGTGGGCGTCTCCACGGGCGCGATGTTCGTGACCCATGCCTTCCTCGGACCCGAATACGACGATCTGATCCGTGAGCAGATCAAATCGATGACAACGCGTGATGTTTTCCATCGTCGTTCTCTGCCCGCGATCCTGCTGGGTGACTCGCTCGCGGACACCCGCCCCCTGCGTGGCATGCTGGAGGCCGTGATCACCCGCGAACTGCTGGATCAGGTGGCAGAGGCGTGGGAACGGGAAGGGCGGCGCGTGGCCGTGATCGCCGTGGACATGGACTGCGGCAACCCGGAGCTGCTTGATCTAACGGCGGTTGCCCTGGAGCGCGACCGGCCGGACCGGATATCCCGCTACATCGACTACCTGATGGCGTCCTCGGCGAGCCCCGTGGCGTTCCCGCCGGTGTTCCTGGAAGGGCGCATGCTCGTGGATGGCGCGCTGCGCCAGCACATCCCGTCGCCTGGGCAGATCGAGGAATTGATGAGCGTGTACTCAGAGGCCCCGCAGCAGGTCAATCTCTACCTGATCGTAAACAGCCCGCTCATGACCATCCCGGAGTGCATCCGGGATCACGTGCTCCTGATCGCCCTGCGGACCGGCGATGTCTGGACCGGTGAACGCTCCGTGGACTCGGTGGCCCTGACCATCGTGCAGGCCGAGCGTCGAGGCTGGCGCACGCGCTACGTGGTGGCCAGCGGCACGCCCTGCCAGCC